>JAABUQ010010005.1_pt1 | contig 12580 bp, 12 predicted proteins | sample 5560001 | NCBI WGS metagenome assembly JAABUQ01 (sample SAMN10711888, study PRJNA513371) | rock metagenome | isolation source: Antarctica rocks | place: Antarctica: Victoria Land, Finger Mt nord | collected 2015-12-18 | reverse complement strand
GAAATTGGACCTAATGGACTGCGGATCATCGTGTGGTAGTTGAAGAAAGTAGGTGGTTTGGAAGGGAAATTTAATGCGTGACGCGAATTTCCGCGTTTTCGCGAAAACTTTTGTCCGGGTACTGTATAATTTGAGAATCTTAGGGACGAGCCCCGGGCCGACCTGTATAAAGCCTACGTAGTAATTAAGCACTCATTTCCTTTCCTCCCCAGCGTCGACCATAATGTCTGGAGAAAAGGTTTTTGCAAATTTGCCCACTGCCGATTCCGGCACCGAGCTGGCTCCAAGCTCGAGCAGCAACAAGTCGTCGGACGGGCTTGCACGATCTATCCAGGAAAATGGCCTCGTGTTAAACCAGGACGGATACATACAGTGGTGTCCGCGGAACCCGAAACATCCTCGAAACTGGACGGGCAAGCGCAAGGCGTACAATACCACCGTCATTCTCCTCTTGGAGTTTATCACGTACGTTGGGCGGCGAGCGGCGCGAGACGCAAAGCAATTGTTACTGACCCACGCTCTAGGAGCGCTGCTGGGACCGCCGGAGTGGGTACCTTCCGAGCAAGGTTGCTCTTGCTTGTGACTGACGCGCAGTAGACTTCAGCAGCTGGAGAAGCGCAATCTGATTATGGCATCGGCCTTAGCTTCTCGATATTCTGTCTCACCTCTACGTACGTAGTTTATCTCTCTCTCCCGTGATTTTCGGCAGCCTTGTAGGCATCAGGTGGCTAACGCTTTCTTTTTCCTGACCTTGTAGGTACCTGATCGGCCAAGGCATCGGAGGGATCTTCTTCCCACCCTACTCTGAGGTGTTCGGACGCAAGATTCTGTACATCCTATCAACCCTGGGTTACTGTATCTTCTCTATCCTTACTGCTGCCGTGCCATCCCTGCCCGTGGTGATCATCGCCCGATTGTTCACTGGGATATTGTCGGCCATTCCCACAATCGTGGTTGCGGGTAGCATTGAAGATGTATTCAACATGAAGGCTCGAGTCTGGATGATCTTTACATGGGCAGTTATCGGCAATATTGCCGTGTGTGTTGGCCCTATCTTTAGCACATACGTTACTGCAAACATTGGATGGTCAGTAAATCACTTTGGTTCTCCCTTTTCAAGGAGCTCTGGATCGCTGACCTAAGTCCAGGCGCTGGGTATTCTACATCACCTCCGTCGGGCTTGGCATTCTCTTCGTATTCTGCCTCCTGCTTACAGAGAGCAGACCCAGTCTCTTGCTCGAACGAGAAGTGGCCTCTTTCCGCAAAACCAGGCCCGACTTAACTATCAAGACCCTCAACCCAGATTCGGCGCCAGACGCAAAGATACTTCTGCAGGTCACCCTCATTCGGCCGCTCCGCCTGTTGCTCACGGAGCCCATAGTTATGATGGTTGCATTCATGGGCTCCGTCACTTGTGCAGTGTTTTACCTCTCTGCCGAATCACTGTTGCTCGTGTTTGAGGACTACGGCTGGTCGCCTCAAACTGCTTCTTTGTCGTTCATTCCGATCGCTCTAGGGTGCCTTTGTGGATTCTTCACGCGGCTCTACGATCATCGGAATCTCGCAAACCGGACGAAGGGTGGCAAGACGCTGGAGCCTGAGGATAAGTTGTTTGGATTCTCGCTGGCTGCGCCGTCCCTGGCCATCGGTAAGCCAGTTCCACCGTCCACTCCGAAGAGAGTTAATGAGAGGTCAGGTCTATGGGTCTTTGCCTGGACGACGCCTCCATTGACGAGCGTGCATTGGATAGTGCCTATGCTCTCCTTGGTGCTCGTCGGCTATGCCCTGAACGAAAACGTCTATACTCTTACAGGGTACTTGGCTGACAGCTACACCATCTACTCCGCTTCAGGATTTGCCGGCTTGATCCTTGCCCGGGCTTCGACATGTGCAATTATCCTACCCTTCACCCGACCAATGTACGTGAACCTGGGATACAACAAAGCAACGTCGATCCTAGCCGCGATCGCGACGGCGTTTTGCATTGCGCCATTCGTCTTCTTCAAGTACGGCAAGCGGATACGAGAAGTGAGCAAGTTCGCCAAGTATAGCCTAACGACCTACCAGTACAACCAGGTCGAGGATGACATGAACACCACAAAGCGAACTAGTATCGTTATACCGTAGGCTGTTACACGCAAGCGGAGTTGTTGCGAAGAAGGTCCGATTGGAGAATAGGGGTGATTCTATCAGTACTTGTAGGCAGGTTGCGACCCTATCTTGGGTTACTTTGAAATACATAGGGCTTGGCAGGCCTCTCAGGCGTTTTACTAGAACCCCAAGCCCCGTAATTTCCCTGCACTCCCGGTCTTTTGTAGCCCTACCGTCTAACTCCCCTAGACCCCCCGTCCCTATCCGCCCCCCCTATAATTCACTTCCACTCCTAGCGTTTCCCCGTTCCATTCCCTTCCACTCCCACTTCTAATCCGCCTTTAAGACCGAATTACGCGATTCGCATCCCCATCGCGTTTTAAGGAAACACGTGTTGTTTACTCTCTTTTTTTGTATTATTCGACTTTCACTCCTATACCTTTACTATAACTTATCCTTTACCTCCGATTCGATCGGCGATACATTTCTTGATATACGACCCCCGCTAGCGCCTGATGATTTGTGCCGAGTGTCGCTGCGTGGTCCGGCACCCCGTGACTTTAACCTAGCGCCGCGCGACTTTCGACCGCTATCAAACCTATGATTTAATCGATTTTGAATCAATTACCGCCGCCGGCCGTCCCGGCCCGACCGACCCTTCTATCGCGACGATCCCGGCCTGTCGGTCGGTCCGTTAGCACGATCACGAACCACCTACGGACCGTTTGCGCCTAGCGCTCGGGCCTCTAAGAACTTACGTAATCCGTCCATCCCTCTATATCAATCTCCTAGCCCTATTATAGCTGATCACTCCATGCACTACTTTTAAATAATCCTAATCGAAAGTACCTAAGACGCAATTTCCCTATGAAAGGTATATTTATGTAGGGTGGCCCATCAAAATGTTGTTGCCCTCCGAGTCGGGTTAGTCAGCTCCCGCTGCTTTCATCACCCACCACGCACCGTTGCGTCACCCACGACTCACTCCAGCTCACCTTCACTCACCTTCGCGCTCCCACTGCTGAGGCACTGCTCCCTCCTGCTCTCTGGATGTTCTATTCTCGTGACTCTAAGTGCATCCTGCCAGCTCGAATGCGTCTACTTTAGACGGCCGAACCCCAGCAGGATGGAGGGGCGCCAGAGCTGGCTCCCTGGGGTGCAAAACTGGATGCAAAGCCTACGCCATGCCCTCCCCCCCGTCTTTTCGTACAAAGCCTGACCTGCTGCCCTCGTTTATTCTGTTTCTTCCTCCCTACCTGTCTACCATGCTCTCGCTGTTGTGCCAATCGTCTCGCAGTACGCCTTCTTTGCTCCTCGCACATCATCGCTCTACGATACTGGGGCGCACTCTCTTTGAGTCTCTCTTCCTTTTGCGATCTCGTGCTCACGCTTTTACCCTTGTCGAGACTGCTCCATCTGCTGTCGGCGATGCCGAAGAAGAAGTCCCCGGAGGATTTCTTCCAGCGAGCTCGCGAGAAGGGTTCTGACATCAACAGAGCGATCGTCAATGGCACCGCAGTCAAGAAACACATCGAACCCAAGACCGAGAAAAACTATGCGCGAGCATTGGGGCTATGGAACGAGTAGGTCTATCGCCCTGGGCCCTAGGGCATTTTGAAAGAAGCTAACAGTCGTCAAACAGATACGCACGAGACCACCCTGGCGCTGACCCGTACGACTTGGAGACCTTGAAGGACTTTGTGAGGATGATGGCATACGATATCGATGGCATTTATGGTGACCCCAAGGCGAGCGAGAAGTCCGTTCTGCAATACTGGAAAGACTTCACGGCCGACTGGCGAAGGCACGCTTCCCTCATACCTCCCGAAACAACGCAGTTCGTCACAAACGTTGGTACCTCGTGGCTTCCGCAACCCGTGCTGAGTATTGAGGCTAATTAGCCTGCAATTCATCAAGATTCACCTTCGTGATGAGCTTGGCCTTGCTCACAGAAAGCGGCTTAGAAGCTACGATACCATCAACCACTTTATACACTTGAGCACACAGCTTTGGGAGAAAGATTGGCAAATCTACGACAAGCCGCGAATTCGTGTGGACACATGGGCGAAGATTTAGCTCTATGTGTTTACATCGACCAGGGTGAGTGAGTACATCGAATCCACCTGCCGTGTCGATTTCGATCGCGGCCTGTATTATCGTGTAAGCATTCTTCGCAAGTTGGAACGAATTCTCAAACAAGGATGGAATTGATTGAGAATGCCTCGTGTAGAACATGACCTTTGGTGTCTTTCGAAATGAGCAAGGGGAGGTCGAGTTCGCCATTTAGGTTGTGCGAGATGCGAAGAATATGACATTGACGCCAGAGAAAAGGTTGGCCTTCACAGCATTCAGAGCTTCTGTGCAATCACATCTTGTCTAACAGTTGATTTGATAAGCAAGCCGGAACATTCCGTACACGAGGGCCTAGAGCCACGACCACTTTTTTGCAATCCAATGCTCACGATGCTGGCCAAAGTCATCGCGAATCATGCGTTCAAGGACTACAGCATTATGAAGAAATTGTTGAAGATCGAATCGTCGAAGAACGAAATGTATCATTTTCGACAAAACGAAAGTGTGCTTAGCAAGCCCTTTTTCCACGTCGTCTCTATTGACGAGATGGAAAAAGTCGACACCTTCAACAGGCGTCTGAGGGAGCTGGGAGTACGCGTCGAATATCTGCGACTCCCCACCATCCACGACTTTAGGGCAGAGGGCCTGTACCTCGTTGGTAGAGTCTTACCATTTCCCCCCTTGATCTAAGTTCTCGAGTTGATATGGGTAGCAGATAAGCTCTATTCGACGACTCAAAGAATAAAGCACGATAGACATCGAGATAAGCGCACCTATTGCGATTTCTACATATCCAACAATATTGGGACCGACCTTCAAGGGGGCTATTTCGACGAAAAGCTGCGCAATATCGTGAACGATCGCTTTCGCGAACTAACTTTGCATCGCAATTCAAAACTATGACAAGCACTGCCAACCAAGAAGCAACACGAGCTAAAGAACACCCCCGAGTTCGTCGCCATTGAAATTGAGATCAATGCTTTGGCTCCAAAGGCAAAGACAAACTCGACTACGAAAGAACGTCGACATACGCTAATGACAAACAAACGAAAGCTCGTGGCGAAAGAGCTTAGCAGGTGTCAAAAGCTTTAGTCGAGCAAACTTCTAATCAATCTCGATGACGTCGAGTTGATGGAATATCATCGCAATCAATTCCATCGCATTCGTCGTCTCATGCCCGAACGCGACCAATTGGCGTCGAATCTTTTCCTCGTCGCTCCCATTCGAAGTGATGAGGGTCGCTTTGTCCTTCGCGATATGATCGCGCTCTGTCGACAAGAGGTCGAGGTTCCCTTTCGCCCGAGCTTAGAGCCCAAAAAATGCACTTGCCTGATGACAGATCATAAGCTGGAGCTTGACAGGTTTGTGATCTCCTTGCCCTTAGTATCCTCTGTGCACACGTAAAGCGACTAACGAGACTCTTTCCCCATAGCAAACCGGCCGCCGAGAGGTGGAGGCACATATACGGCTGCTACAAAAAGAAACTCGTGACCAGCTACGGCTTTGCCGAGCTGTGCTTCGACTGCAATGTGTGGATTGTTGGCAAGGATGAATGGAACGATCACTGTGAGATCCACCTGGGAAGGCCGAAAACGCTTCTCATCCAATGCAATCCTTTCGTCTACGACGAAACTCTCGCCTGCCCCAAATATTGCCCTTTCTGCCTGAGAAATATGGCACTTCTAGCTCCCACGCGGATGCAGCAATTCCTCGACCGAGAAAAATGGAAGTCACATATTGATAGACACATCGAGATGCTGGACGATTGCAAAGCGACCAAATGCACACATTCAAGACGACAATGCGTCGACGCCTTCCCATTCGTTCTGGAGATGAAATTCCACCTCCAGGATGTCCATTGCATCGAGCTCACCAAAGAGGCCAAGAGACGTGAATCCGGCGACGAGATGGAAACCATGCCGGCTCCAAGAAAGAGGTCCAGACAGACCAAGGATTATGACGCAGACGTGAAGCTCGACTTCTGGCCCCAATTTCCGTATGAGTTCGTGGATGAGACGACGAAGCTGTGCGAGCAACACGCCACTGGAACATCAGCACCTCCTTTCATCAGCTCGAATCGCTCGTCTCCATCGAATACCTCCACTACGAATGAGATTACGGATGTTACAGAGACGCCGGCGTCCTCTGTTTGCACTGACATATTTGACAAGCTTGACCCTCGCCTCCTGGACGAGTAAGAAATTATTCAATCCTCCTTCTCATGTCTACAGCGCTGGTAGCGGAGATATTTTCCCGCACAATGTATTTTATCCATCATTTTCGCCCATGTTTTCTGGAGTAGCAGTCTCCATTTCGTCCATCGGTAAAGCTCTATCCCTTTGTCTTCAGCTTCGTTACCAACTATTTTTAATGTTTTTATGTGGGAAAGCAGAAAATTGCGAATAGACTCAGGTTTGATAGATGCAATTTAGCTTAAAAGAGTTCAGGGTTCGTGATCAGTCAATAAAATATTGCGCTTTCTTTTTCTTTAACCTAGCGTATCATCACGTTGACCACCCTAAAAGGCCATTTGTTCATTGGTTGACAAGTCTCTCCGCTTGGTCCGATCCTGCTGCATTCGGGCTCTCCCAGGGTGTTCGTCCTAGGAGGATTCTTTTGGGGTCAAGGAAGTTGATTGATTGATTGATTGATTGATTGATTCATAGGCTGATCCAATCGCCCTAGCGACAGCTATGCAGCGTACAACTATAAATACAGGTGCTCTCATCTCTTTTCTTCAAATAGCAAGTCGTCCTTCTAGATTGCTTTCTACTTTCTTCGACTTCAACGTAGTTGCATCTATACTAATAGTTTTAATAATTGTTTTGTATCTTTGCACTTGTTAGGCCTTTCTTGGCCCTTCTCTACTTCTATGTATCAATAATCATTCGTCTACGCTATGTATATTTAAGTATTGTGAATGAGATTGCTCTAAATTGCTCAAGGAATTTTATTCTTAGAATTATCTTTGTTGCTTGTATTGTCATTGTCGAATTACAAAGTATACGTTTGACGTTCACGCATAATTGTTTGTTTGTTCATATTTAATGTCGCTTCTCGCATCAATTTTTGCATTCGAGCAATATGTATTGTACGATTTGTCGTTCTTAATTGCATTAGCATTGATCGATGTCGATCTTGTTAATTGCATGCAAAATAAGCGCGTAGACTAATCTTGCTAATGCGCATTTGTATAATAATAGAGCTTATTGCTTTGTGTGTGTCAATATAAATGTTAAGTGTTGCTCTTTTTGATTGTACGTCAAATTTAAAGAGCTCTCTATTATGCTTAGTCGCTTTCTAAAATGACTTTTACTTGTCTTTTATCGTTCGACGAATAATGATTTTCGTTGTTGTTGTTAGAATTTTTAGAGAGTTAGACTTCAAGAACGATTTAACATTTGTTCGTGCATTTGAATTATAATTAACGATCTTCTTCGCTATTCAATTAGTAACTTCGTTGTTAGACACTTCGACATATACTAAAATTTATTAAATTTGAATTTTTCATTCAAAGTCTTGAAGCTTGTTTAGTGATTATATAATTTCAACTAAAATGTATTGCTCAAATAAACACTTAAGATTTCGTATTATCAAAATAGCAATTTAATTATTAATAAAAATGATACATTTGTTAAGAATATTTATTGTTGTATGTATGTCAAGTATTATTTAAAAAATCAAAGTTAATTCTCTAAGCTTTATTGCGTATATTATAAAGATAATTGATTTGCTCATGTATTTTATTCGCGTTGTTCGAATGTTCTTAAGTTATAATGCGAGTGCTATTGCAATTGCATTAACATAATCGTTAATGTCGTTATCGTCGATATAAATACATAGCGTTTTTGATTTTGCAATATCGTATTGCTTAATTGCTATTTTCTTAGATTTAACAATGTAAATAAATGATAAAATTCATCATAATAACACAACGTATTGTTGACGCTTCTTTAATTGATCAAGTTGTACATTATATTTACGTTCAAGAATGCTTAAAAAATGATTAAGAGAACTTTAAGCATTATTTTTTTAATTTTTTTTTTAAGAATTGTATTGTTGTTCTTAAGTATAATTATTTCTTCGTAAAGAGAAGTAATTCTAATGCGCATTGTTGTTTTAAACGCTATTTGTTTAAATTGTTATTGCATAAGAAGTAGATGTGCTTTTACGTTCACAATAGTTTCAACGATTGTTTAGAAGACTTTAATGATAATTTGCATCGCACGTCTTTGTATTCGTATAATAGCAATTATCATAGCGTCGTCTTTGTTCGTGCGATTATTTTTTAAAATGTGTCATGTAAAACAATCGTATAACATTTGAGATACAATTATTGCTTTATACACATGTCGAAAATTAATTAGTTTTGTGCTTCACGTTAAGAATGCTAAAGCTAATAGAGTTAAAAGTCGCTTTATAGCTTTAATCTTCATCTTTTTACAATAATAATCTTATTGAAATTTAATATTCATTTAAATGTCTAGATATTAACATGACGAAAAAGTCTTAATTGTGACATATAATAGACGAAGAATATGCGTAATGTTTGCTTTGAAGTTTTTAGTAAAATGTACAAGCTCGTACTTCGTTAGCGCAAATTAAGAATTATGCTATAATGTTTACTTTTTAGCTTTTCGATAAATGATCTTAAGAGTCTTGCAATTGTGTTACGTTATTAAATTTACTATTAAAATAAAAACATTATTAATGTATTTAATAATCTTTGTGTCTTGCGTTTTGCATATCTTAATTAAATTAACATTGTAAAATAAGTAAAGAGTTGATAAAATAAACGATTTCTAAAATATTTTTATTTAGATGAGTGTCGAAGATGCAATGTATTTCTAAAGCTTAAGCGTAATGAATTGATCACTTAGAAATGACTCTATTTAGTGTACGAATGTTTAATTCATTCGACGCTTTTATAGATTATGTAATAGTCATTATCGCGAAACGTTGTTATATACTCTTAATACGTTAAGAAAAAGTAATAAGACTATTTTATTATTAATTTATGCTTTATGTATTCGTTAAAAAAGCATATGTATAACATACTTTATTAATAAAAGCTTTCGATCTTCAATATGTTAATTTAAGAGAAAATGATAAACGTTAGCAAAATAAATAAGACGATTAGTAATTATAATTTTTAGCGTCTTTCTTAATGTATTTAGAAGAGCAATTGACTTGTACGTCTTAAATTGTGTATAATTATTCTTTTCTTGCTTTTGAAGAACTATCGTAATAATTTTTTTAAAGTGCGCAAAACAATATTTTTGTTAAAGATACGCGTTGAATAGCATCAACTAGTGCCTAAAACCTAGCCAAGCTAAACTAGACGATGCTGCCCAATTGTCACAAGCCAGGCTTCGGCAAGAGATGTCACCAAATCGTTGGCAATAGCATCACGCCATTTATTCGTTGGCGACACAGTAGAAAACACGCTCAGGATGGTGTGAGGCATTTGTTCAATTGGTCTCGACGCACAAGTGATAGCTTTGGGCAGACTCCACCTTGCTCGCGCCCTTGTCGTGGCGATGGCGATTGTCCAACACCTCGTGAACAATAGTTGCCACGCTAATGGAGCGAGGAACAGGAGGCCAGCTATGGGCAGAAAACAGGAGAACGCTAAGAGAGGGAGACAAGAAGGTCGAGGATTACTCTAGGAGGCGCAGGTGAGAGACGCGAAGAAAAACGATCAAGGAAGTCAAAGAGGAAAGTGCGCGCCTTCAAACGAGGGAGATCGTGAGCAGAAACGCAAGAAACAAGTCTCGAGTCAAATGGGCGACGTGGAAACTGAGCCAATAGAATCGATCATCGCAAAGGTGAAGCTTCTCCCAAATGTGAGTTAAGATTCGCGCGAAGGGTCATGAGACGAAAACAAGGAGTCAACAAAAAGTCTAAGCGAAAGAGATCATGAAGATAAGAAGAAATGATGGAAGTCGAGGGGGAACGAACGATTATTTATGGACTAGGAAAGCGACGATGAGTTGTGTCGATGCGCTTTGCCCAAATTTGAGGGGTGCTAAACCTGGCATAACAAACATCTAAAAGTAAATAACAAATTATAATTTAATATAAAATAAAATTAAATCTAGATTTAATTAAGATAATTTTTACTTTATTTTCAAGATTATATTTTAAATATCTAGAAACTTTTTTTAAATTTTTAAAATAAACAATATTGATGCAAGATATCGTAACATTTATATTTAAAAAAATATGTTACGCTAGTACTTTCGTGAGAGATATTAGAGAGAATTATGTTATAAGAGAGATTTGTAGACGTCTTTAAGCAATGCAAGCAATTACTTGATAACAAGAATTTGCAACTTTGACAATCGTAACAATAAATTAAGACTTAAGATAAATTGAACACGATTTATAAGAAAGTCGTATTAAGAGATCTATATATTAAAAGAAATTCTTTTCGTTCGCTATGTTCGTTGTCAAACATGTCGAACATTGTTCGTTTAGCTCGTTGTTAAATATGTCGAACACTACTCGTCTAATTCGTTGTCGAACATATCGAACATTGTTCGCTTAGCTCGTTGTCAAATATGTCGAACATTGTTCGCTTAACTCGTTGTCGAACATGTCGAACATTGTTCGTTCGTCAAGTCGTCGAACATGTAGGCAATCGTACTTCGTACTACATGTTGCGCTATAATTAATATATCACGTTGTTTCAAGTTAGGCTCGTAACACTATTTTTCTTCTCAAAGATTTTCGTCTTGAAAGTCACATATCTTTTATCACGTCTTGTTAGCAACAAAGTCGTCTTCGTATTGCATTCGAAATCGAACGCTACAATACACTAGTAAATATTGTCTATAAACGTTGCTCTCTCTCTAGTTATTCTTGTATCGTTATAAAAGACTTTTCGTCTTATTTAAAATGTTCGAAATGTGTTTGTGCGATCAAATTGTGCGTAAACATGTCTTGATCTTTCCTCGATCATAATAGAGAAAATCTTTTTGTCAAGATCGTTAAAGATGAAGCTTTGCTAACAATTGTCATAATTTAATTACTACGAAATAAGAAAATTTTGAAGAAAATTGATGCAAAGACAAAACGAAAGACACAATGTCTATTGTTAGAAATAAAGAAATTAAATGTTCTTAAGTTCTTTAATTGTTTTGTTGCGAATACTCTTGTTAAGTTATCTTCTATCTTTTAATTATTTTTCGCTATGCTAAATGATTTTTCAAATGTCGATGAAATCTCTAGATAAAACCATAGCAATCATCAAGATTCTTCTTGAATTCTTATGTGTTCTTTGAGATAAAATATTCTTTTCACTTAATTAGGTAGTTTTGACCTTGTTGCTTTAAATTTTTTTTCACTTTGTATTGACTTTCTTCTTGGGCTTTGTAATGAAATGTTTCCTATATAAACGTACTAGAGTTAACTAGTTCTAACAATAAGATATAAAATACTAAAAATACTTTGATATTCTTAAGTAAGTCAAGTTCGTAATTAATTGATTTCTTAGTCTTTTTAACGAGAAACGATTTGACCTTGACATGATTTAATTTCTTGCTTAATTTCCTTGTCTTAAGATTTTTTGTAAAAAGATAAATCTTATTCTTCTCTTTTAGTTAAGATGTCGTTTTTCATTTTTTGTTCTAATACTTGATCGATTTTTCTTGCATTATCGAGATGTTGTTGTGTATCTTTTTTAACGTCGCTATTCTTTCGATAACTAATTGCGCTAATAGATGTTTTCGCTCTTTCTCGAAGAGATTGAATTCTTTATTATAGTTGACAAAGAACGAAGTTATCTTAGTGATATTCGAAACCTTTGCATTTAGTGCTAATTGTGTCATAAATAGTAGTGATACTCAATTGCTATAAGTATTGTTAATGTAGTGTCTTAAATATTGCTTCAAACTCTAATTGATTCGTTTTGTTTAATCATTCGTAATCAAGTAATAGGCAATGAACATTTAAAGTCTTGTATCTAACTTTGAAAGAAGCGTTTTTCAATAATTAGACGTGAAGAGCTTGTCTCTATCACTAGTTAGTTCTTTAAGTATATTATAATATTGTATAAGTCGATTTAATAAAATGTATTTTAGTTGTTTTGCGATGAACTTTTTCTTGCATGCGATAATATGTGAATACTTGATAAGTTTGTTAATCATTACTAGTATTGAATTATATTTGTCTCTAGTTGCTAGATTCGTCAACTTAAACAACTTAATAATAAAGTTTATCGTAACTTTATTCTATAACGACTTAGATAATTTCTAATATTAGATTTCGCCATAGCTCGCATATATATTATGTTTGTTCTATTAATAGCTAAGACATCGTTTAATATATGTCTTGACAATTTGTCTTATCTATAAGAACTAACAATGCTAACGTAAAAGCTAAAGAGTTTTTGTTACTCTTAAGTGCTCTTGCA
>JAABUQ010010004.1_pt1 | contig 12581 bp, 9 predicted proteins | sample 5560001 | NCBI WGS metagenome assembly JAABUQ01 (sample SAMN10711888, study PRJNA513371) | rock metagenome | isolation source: Antarctica rocks | place: Antarctica: Victoria Land, Finger Mt nord | collected 2015-12-18 | reverse complement strand
TACCTGTTCTCGGCTAGCCGGCCCGATGGGACGGAACAGCAGCTCGCGGGAGTACCGGAGCGACCGGCCACCTCCTCGACCAACATCACGGGCGGCAGCGGCGGTGCCGACGTGAGCTTCACGCCCGATCAGAATGGCGACTGGGTCTTCAACGTCTGGCAGCTGGACGGCGCCGGCAACAAGAAGCTGGTCGTCCAGCGGCAGGTGCACACCGACAACGCCCGTGTCTCGTCCGCGAGCTCCGACGCCCGTATGCAGCTGGTCAGCGCGGTGAGCACCGAGCCGGCTCAGCCGGTCGTGGGCCAGCCGGCCAGCATCGTCGTCCAGATGGCGCCGCAGGCGCTCGCCGCCGGGATACATCAGGCACCGGTCCTTCTCGTCGACGACGACGGTGGCATCCATCCGCTTGGCACGGTGAGCGCCGGGCCGGCGGGCGACGCCAGCCTGGCGTGGGTTCCGCAACAGGCGGCGGCAAACGGCCTGCTGCAGGTCGGCGACCAGGCCGTGCCTCTTGTCGTGCTCGATGCGCCGTCAGGCCCAGCACCCGTGAACGACGAGGTGCCAACAGGACCAGCTCCCTCCGAGAACTCAGGAGACCAGGGATCGGTGGACCCATGACCGCAATGACAAGGACGAGAGGTATGCGGGCACGACCCGAACGCGATCGCCAGGGCGGGACTGGCCTCCCAGAGCTGACCCTATGGCTGGCGCTCTTTGGAGCGGCCATCTATCTCCTGGCTGGGTGGCCACCGGCGCTCCCGCGTTTGCCGAGTAGCTGGCCCAGCTGGCTGCTCGTCGAGGTATGGCTCCGGAGCCCGCTGTTGTCGCTGGAGTGGTTGGTGCCCGCGGCTCGGCTCGTGGCGTGGCTGGTGTGGGGCTGGACGTGCCTCACCGTGCTCGCCCGCGTCGCCCTGGACGTCCTGGACGGACTCACCCGCGGAGCGGCCTGGGTGCGCTCGCTGCGTGTTGCCTCGGACTGGCTGACGCTGCCGCTTGTGCGCCGTGCGGTCGACGCCTCACTCGCCGGCGCCGTTATGGCCCGGGTGATCGTGCCGATGCCAGCGGTCGATCGGTACGCGCCGCCGCACGTGACGATCGGGAGCGCGGTGCCTGACGTGACTATCCCAGCCTGCGTCGCGTCGGTCCCGCGCGGCAACCACATCGCCATCGTCGCCCACCAGGCAGCTCAGCCGACGGGCGTCTTCTTCGACACCGACGCTCCCGCGGATACGGACGCTCCCGTGGGAGCGTCGGACGATGCGTCGGCGACGGAGCCGACCGGCATCATCCACACGATCCAGTCCGGTGAGACATGGTCGGGCCTCGCCCAGCAGTACTTGGGGGACGCGGGACAGGCCGAGTACCTCCTGGAGGCCAATCTCGGCCGGGAACAGCCGGACGGTCGCCGCGTCAATCGCCACGGCTGGATCTATCCGGGCTGGACGGCGTTCATTCCCGCGCCAACGCGCGGCGTCGTCGAGGAGCGGGATGGCCAGCGCTGGTACACAGTGCGGCCGGGCGACACGTTGCGGGGTATCAGCGTTCTCATCTTCGGCGACGAAGCGCGCCACCACGAGCTGTTCGAGCTCAACCGGGGAGCGCGTCTCGACGACGGCCATGTGCTGACGAACCCGGACCTGATCTGGCCCGGACTCGTGCTGAAATTGCCGCCCCTGGAGACCCAGGCTGCGAGCCCGCCGTCCGCGCCGGCTGAGCCGGACCCAACAGCCGACGACGGCGCAACGCCTGATCAGGCGTCACACAGTGCGCCGGCGAACGCGCCCTCACCCACGCCCGCCCCATCTCCAGACGCTACCGCCGTGTCGCCCTCGGCGCCGGCGGCGAGTGAACCAGTGGCTCCCACGGTTGTGCCGACACCCGTGCCAACAGTCGTGGCCACGGCGGCGCCGACACCTGGTGCAACTGACGTCGCTCCGGAGGTGCGCCAACCTGACCAGGGGCCTGTGTCCCTGTCTCCCGTGGCGATCTCTGTCGCCGAAGTGCTGGCCGGGACCGCGCTGGTTGGACTTGGGCTGGCAGGTGTCCGAAAACGTCGACGGCGATCCCCGTGGGACGAAACCGACGTCGAGGTCACGGGGGGATTTGCCCAGGCCAACGGCGACGAGAGCGCCTACGAGGAGCGGGCCGCGGCGCTCGCCGAGCAGGTGCTGGCGTTTGCCCGCGAGCAGGGCTGCTCGAGCGTCCGCTTGCTCGGCGCCTACGCGGGGCGCACGGGCGTCGGTCTGGTGCTACAGGTCGCCGCGGAGCAAGGCGACCAGCTCGCCAGTGCGGCCGCGGGGTTCGGGGCTGGGCCACAGGCAGTCCGCCTGAAGCGTACCGACGATGGCGACTATCAGTGGGAACAGGCCTGGTCGACCGTTCGACCGCGGACCGTGGGCAGATCGGGCGAGCGTCCAGGGCCACGGTTCATCCCTCTCGGGGTCGCCGGCGACCGTCGCATCTTGCATGCGGAGCGCTCGCTGGCGGGCACCCTGCTGGTCGCAGGCCAGGCGGTTTCCGGGGTCCACGAGCTGCTTGCCTATCTGGTCGTCGACGAGGCGCGCCGCCAGCGCCCCGACGAGCTGTACCTGCTCACGGTCGCACGCCGAGACCGGCTGAACTCCCTCCTGGCGGATCTACCCCACCAGCGCGCCGGCTTCGTGGATCCGAGCGATGCAGCCGGCGTCGCGGAGGTTCTCCGAGAGGTACGCGCCGAGCTGGAGCGTCGGTTGCAGGAAGGGCAGGGCGATAGCCCCGAGCTGCTCCTGGTGGTCGACGAATGGTCGGACATCCCTGAGCCCGGGTCAGTCCTGGACCTCCTTGCCCACCATGGACCGCCCGTCGGCATCCGCGTTCTGGCGGCTACGACACGCACGGAGGAGAGCGTCAGCCGTTGGGTTGGCTTGTTCAGGACGCGGCTGGTGCTGCAGATGCCTGACGCCGAGAGCAGTGTCCGCCTGCTCGGCGAGCCGGGAGCGGAGGACCTGGACCGCGTCGGCCAGCTCTGGCCGTCGCTCCAGGGACGGGTGCTCCACCGCATCCGTGGCTTCCGCATGCCGCCGTTGCACCTCGCCGACCTGGTGGAGCAGATGCGACAACGCGCCGGGTTGGAGGACGGCGAGCACACGCGGTCGGAGGGCGCCGGCCTCGAGCACGACATCGCGGAGTATGTGCGTGCGGTCCCCACGGCGACCGCCGTCCTGGACAAGGAGGTAGCCCAGCAGGACGAGACGCCACCGAACGGCCATGTGGCCCCGCGGGAGAAGCAGGCACCCGTGTCGGCGCCTGAGGCGTGCTCGCCGAGCGTGGCTGACGAGGATGGCGCAGAAGCGCGTTCTGGCGCGTCGGCGCAGTCGCTGGACCAGGACGACACGGCGTCGGCGCCCAACGGAGCAGATCACCAGCTGTCGCTGATTGGCGCTGTCGCTCTACCACGTGACCGCGGTCAGGTACTCGAGCCAACTCCGGCGACGGAGGCCCAGGCGTGTGCCGCGGATCGGCCCACCGGCCGGCTGGTGGAGCTGCGGCTGTTTGGCAACCAGCCCAGCCTGGTCAACGGCCAGCAGGTCACGCCGTGGCACTACCGCAAGTATCGCCAGGGCTGGAGCACACTTCTGGCGATCGGAGCCCTGCCCGAGACGAAGGCCTCGACGAGCAAGATTGGCGCCATGCTGTGGCCACAGCGGCAGGACGTGGATGGGGGCGTTATCAGCAACCGCATCCACGCCAACCTGTCGAACGCGCGGCTGGTGCTGCAGGAGTGCGGCCTCGGCGATACCGAGGCCCGAGGCATTGTCCGGACCGAAGGCGGTATGTGCCGGCTGAGTGCCGATCGCGTGCACGTCGACGTCTGGGAGTTCCTGCACCAGGAGCGCACGGGCAACCGGGCACGCGCCGCAGGGCGGGCCGCAGACGCCATCGCGGCGTACCGCCAGGTCAGGGCCGTGTACGCGGGGCCGCTCCTGCACGAGCAGGACGCGACCCACCCCTGGGTCAACGAGCGGGTCGAAGGTGGCCTGACGCTGCGTGAGGCGTACCACGGCCAGTACCGCGAGAGCACCGAGCGGCTGGCGGAGCTGCTGCTGGACGACGGCCAGGCAGAGGAGGCGGCGCCGCTGTACCGCGAGCTGCTCCGCGACCCGTACAGCCTGCCATCTCGGGGGCGTGATGTGCTCCAGGCGCGCCAGGCCCACGCCCAGGAGTTGTTTAGCTGCTACCAGTGGCTCGGGGACCGCGCAGGACTGGATCAGGCCCTGGAGGATTTGAAGGCTGCGCTGCTCCATGACGATACCGAGGCAGCCGTGGCCAAACCGAGCCAGCCGACTGCCGAGACCATGGCCGTGTTTGAGGAGGTCCGCGGGGCACTGAGCAGGGAAGCGGTGGGAGTCAGGCGGTGACAGAGACAACGACGTCCGAGGTGGGCCAGGTGCTGCTGGCCGACCGGCGACGGCGCGAGCTTGAGGGTCAGGTGGCGCGCCTGGAACACCGCGAGATCTCTCACCAACGGATGATCGAACGGCTGGGACGTGTCCTGGAGGGTGTGCGCGCCGTTGGAACGCCCGAGTCCGAGCGCCTTGCCCTGGCACTAGCGGGCTTCCACGAAAGCGCTCCCGCGGGCAAGGAGGCACCCAGCCTCGAGGTCGTGCTCGTGGAGCTGCTACGGCACGGAGACACTGGTCCCTACCGGCACCACGGCGTGTCGCGCGTCCGAGGAGCCGTGCTCAGCGCAGCCGCGCTGGTCGCCATCGTGGCGCTGGCGTTGGTCGTCACCGGCGGCGCCGCGGTGCACAGTGCAAATCTGCCTATGCCCGTCCTGGCGCAGCTGGCTGGTGTGCCAAAGGCGTTGCCAGCCATCGCCGCCACGGCCAGGGCGCGTGTGGAGGGGCCCATCGGGGCCGATGCCGCCTGGGCAGAGACAGCGCGGACGCTGGATGGGACCTGGGAGCGCGACTGGCCGCGCACGATCGCGCTGCTGGATGACTTCCTCGCTCGCTGGCCGGGGTACACCGTCGCCGAAGACAAGCTGTACGCCGCCCTGGTGTCCTCGGGCGAGGCCCTTGTCGCCGACGGCCAGGTCCACGACGGCGTGGCGCAGTTAGAGCGGGCGTACACGCTGCGGCCCGACCAGGGCCAGGTAGTGGTGGCACTAGGACAGATCGCCGACAGCCTGGCCGCGGAACCCGCCGCCGCGGCGGACGAGTGAGCGGGAAGCAAGCATGCTGATGCCTCGCTCAGGTCGGCTTAGCTGCCAGCGCACCAGGCCGCGAGAGCCACTGTGCGTCACGAAAGGAGGAGAGAAACTGCTGGCACCGGCCGGACGAGAAATCCGGTTCGCCGGGAGTGGGCCAGTCGCCATAACATCCCAGGCAGCCCGGGACGAATAACCCCCAGGCGGACAGAAAAGACGAAGCCGCCGGTGCTACCAACACCGACGGCCTCTGAATCAACTGCGGGTGGGGAGGTTCCACCCGGCACGTTAGTCAAGCAACGTGACTATTGTGCCGCACGCGGCCTCCGCTCGCAATAGGAGGACGTGTGCTTTTTTCAGGACACGGGTCAAGAGCGCCCTCGATGCCGGCACGGCGAGACGCCGGCCACGTCGCGCCGCGGCGCGCATTCTTCTTCATCCTGCCGAATCTGGCCGACGACGCCGGCCTGGACGTCTACGCTTTTCGGCTGCTGGCCCACTATCAGCGCACCGCTGGCCCCAATGGGGCGTGCACTGAACCGACCGCCGCGACGGCCGCGCGCTGTCGGATGAGCCCACGCCGGCTGGCCCAGGCCCGCGCCGAGCTGGTCGCCGCCGGCTGGATCAGCTTGAGCTACCAGGGACCCGCCGGCCAACAGGTGCCCGTCGTGCGCGTCGTCGACCGCATGGCCGACAACGTCGCCCGCTACCGCCGCGCGCCTGAGCCGGCTGACGAGGCGGTTGCGTGCGCCAGCCCCCCTGCACCAGGTGCAGCCCCCACCCGCAGCCCGTGCCCCCCTCCCCCGCACCTGGTGCAGGCCCTTAACAGATATCCGGAAAGAACACCGGAGACTCCGGAGAACCCCCCCATACCCCCCCACGCCGTGGAAGAGCAGCAGCCGCAGCAGGGGGAGGCTGTGGAGCCGACCGAGAGCACGTGTCCCTCGCCACCACCGCCAGGCACAGCCCACGAGGAACCTGCTGGGGCCCGGGTCCTGGTCGAGGCCTTCTACCGCGGGTTGGGAGCCAGCCTGGAGAGTCTTACCCCACCGCTGCGCCGGCGGGAGCTGGCTATCGGTCAGCAGCTGGTGGTCGTCGGCGCCACGCCGGCTGAGGCCGAAGCCTATGCGCGGGAGTCCAGCGGGCTGAGCGGGCGCATCGCGGCAGTGGACCTGCGCAGCTTCGAACGCGAGCGGCTGGGCTGGCTGGCACGGCGGCGTGGACCGGATCAGGCGGCGCGTCGCGCGCTGGACCGCACGGGGCAACCGCCCTCGTGGTGGCGGAGTGACCTCCAAGGGACGTGGGATCCCGCTCCGTCGGGCGCCACCCGGGCGCTGGGAGGTCCCCCGGCGGGTGCAGTCTCGCCGTCTGCTGGAGGCGTCGGGGAGCGACTCGGCCCGAGCCTGCGGGCTCTACTGGGAGGCCGCTGATGGCGCCCGTGGCGAATGGTGTGGCGAACGGCATGGCGAATGGCAATGGCCACAGCAGCACCCTGGACGAGGACGAGCTGCGCCGGCTCACGGGGGAGGAACAAGAGGCGGTCGTAGCGCCCCCGCACAGCAGCGAGGCCGAGGAAGCGGTGCTCGGCTCTTGCCTGAAGAAGCCGCTAGCCATTGCCGACGTGGTGCCGTTCCTCAAGCCGCATCACTTCTACGAACCCCGCTATCGCTCCGTGTACGCGGCCATGGTCGCCCTATTCGAGCGCGCGCAGTCCATCGACTACCACACGCTGGCCGACGAGCTGAAGCGCCAGGGCAGCTACGAGAGTAGTGGTGGCCTGCTGTTCCTGGCCGAGCTGAACGTTGCCACACCAACCGCGGCGCACATCGAGTACTACGCCCGGATCGTGCTCGAGCACGCGGTGCGGCGCCGCTACATCAGCGCCGCCCAGCACGTGGCCGAACTCGCCTGGAACGAGCGCCAGGCGCTGGAGACCGTCAAGCAGCGCTCCGAAGCGCTGATCCTGGGCGCCTCCAGCGACACACTGAGCCGGCGCGCAGTGGTGTCGCCGTCTGAGTGGACGATGCAGTTGCTGGACTATCTCGACCAGGCGCGCACGGGCGGCCTGGCCGGCGTCTCCACGGGGCTGCGCGACCTGGACACGATCACCCTGGGGCTGTCATCCGGGTTGTATCTTCTGGCCGCGTCGACCGGCACGGGCAAGACCGCCCTGGCGGGGCAGATCGCGCTGCACGTGGGCGAGCACCACGGCCCGGTGGTCTTCGTCAGCATGGAGCTGACCGCTGTGGACCTGGCGGTCCGGCTGGTCTCGGTGCTGACGAACATTAAGAAAGAGCATCTGGTGACCGGGGCGCTCAGTCCGGAGCAGGAGCGGGAAGCGATGACCGCGATCGAGCGCCTGGAGCGGTCGCGGCTGCACATCGTGCACGGCTCGGGGTACACCAGCGCCGACGTGCGGGCCTACGCTCTGCAGGTCCAGGCGCTCGAGGGGACGAAGCCGGCGCTGATCGTGGTCGACTACGTGCAGCTGCTGCGGGACGAGGAGGGTGACGGATACTCACGCGAGCGCAACGTCAGCGCCGCGGCGCGAGGCTTGAAGGAGCTGTCGGGGGAGCTGGGCGTGCCGGTGTTTGCCCTGGTGCAGCTCAATCGCAACCGTGCCACCCGCGCGGACAAGCGCCCGCAGTTGGCGGACCTGCGGGAGTCGGGGGACCTGGAGAACACGGCTGATTCGGTGCTGGGGCTGTACCGCGACGAGATGGACCACCCGGAGAGTACCGAGCGCGGATTGGCCGAGCTGGGCGTGCTCAAGAAGCGGCAACTCGGCGAGGAGGTGGGCACCGTGCGCCGGCTGGTCTGGGTCGGGGAGAGCTACCACGACTTTGCTTACCGGAGCTGAGCCGGCCACGGGAAGTGTGCGCGGTTCAAGCTAGACCACATCTTGCCTGCCGCTCATAGACTGAGCGACGTGGTCTACGCGACGCGTGGGAGGAGAAGATGAGTCCCGACGAGATTACGGAACTCCGCAGGATCGCGGTCCGGCACCTGGATCACGCGGTGTTCACGATGGACAAGGTGGTGCATGAACTGGCAGCAGTGGACACGAGCCGCCCGCAGTTCGAGAAGTGGGCAGAGGTGCGCCGCACCGTCCGGGACCTGGCAAGGGTCGTCTATGACTTGTTCCAACAAGAGGCACTGGCGCGCGCACCGGAAGGTTTGACTGAAGAAGAGCGGCCGCGCTGGGCGCGAGCACTCCACGAATGGGTTTTGCCACATCTGCCGGAAACCGGAAACCAAGCAAACTGCGCGAGAGCGGGCACTTGGAGAGCCCGGTGGACTCGGTGTTCGGGCTGTAGCGGGACGAGATGGACCATCCGGAGAGCACCGAGCGCGGGCTTGCCGAGCTGATCACGCTCAAGAAGTGGCAGCTGGGGGACGATGTGGGGACGATCCACGGGCTGGTGTGGGCGGGCGAGAGCTACGGGACTTCGCGCATGCCTGAGGGACAGAGGCGATGTCTTGCTCTTGTGCCGGCCACACATGACACGGAGCCTCCTGAGTAGCCAAGTAGGTGTAACCACTCTGGGAACCGCCGACGAAGGAAGCACCGACCCGCCGTTCGGCGCACGAACCCCCTCAATCGGCGGGTTGAGTGGTGGGACGATCCACCCGTAGCCTACTGAATACCACATGCATCGCGCGCCGCTCCCGCGCGGCAACACCCGCTGGTGAGACTGATACCGACGTGGGGGGACCTGCGGAGTGTGGTCCAAAAACCCGTGCTGCGGCCACCAGGAGGGTTGTGTGGACAGGGCCAAACTCCGCGTGCTGCTCGCGACGAGCAGCCCTATCATCCAGCTGTTCTTCGCTGAGCTAGCGAACGATCCGGCCGATCCATTCATCGTCGACGCTGTGCCTGTCACAGTCAGTGCCGTGGAGGAGCAGCTCGATGCTCTGAGGGCCGTGAACATCGCCGTCGTCGACATGGCACCAATGCCAGACCTCGCTGCGGTAATCGGCTTTTGCGAAGCCCTGCATAGCCAACGTCCCAGTCTACCGGTCGTCGCGTTGGTGCATGGGCCATGGGAGGTGACCCTGTGGCAGGTGAGGCGTCTCTTCATCGGGGAGGTGAGCGGCTTGCTGGACTTGCAGGCGACGCCAGCCGAGATGCGCCTGGCGCTGCGCGGCGTGTTGGGTGGTGCCATCGTCGTGCGGCTGCAGCGCGACTTGGAGTACGGTGCTCGTCGGCCGGCTGCCCTTGCGAGCAGCTCCAGCGACAGTGTGGTGACGCAAACGCCCGAAGAGCTTGTCCCGCCCTTGTCTGTGATGACGCCCGCACCCGCCTCCAGTCTCACCGTGCGTGAGCGTCAAGTCCTCAACCTCCTTGCCAGTGGGCGGACGAATAAGCGCATTGCCCACGAGCTCGACCTGTCCGAAAACACCGTCGAGGGTCACGAGCGCGGTATCTACACCAAACTCGGCGTCCACTCACGAACTGAGGCGGTATTCCAGGCGCAGCAATGGGGTGTCCTGCTGCCACCCACCCATGAACGCAACTGAGCAGGCCACCCGCGGATTTCCGTGGGTCAAAACCACGGATTTCCGTGGCTTCCCGAGTGAGTGTGCAGGGGTATGTTCTAGTGGGATCAGTTCAACACGGCTGCCAGCGATCAAAGCTTGGGTGTTGGATGTCAAAGTCCGCACCACTATTTACCAGCAGCAAGATTCTGCGGCAGTGCAACAATGCTTAGAGCAGAGACGGGGCATCGGTTGCGCCATAGGGTTGGTCGCAGCGACCCAAGGGGACAAAAGAGAACATGCGAGCAACTTCGCCAAGCATGGAGTAGCAGGCTGGTCCAAGGCAAGACCGCGCCCGCCTTACAGTTCCGCGGCGAGCGCGACCCCGGCCACAATAGCTATTCGTCTATCTACGCCAGTCCAGCGTTTTCCTTGTTTGGCTCAACTAATTAGTCCATTGATGTCAGAGAAAAGCAGGATGACGACAAAATACTCGCGTTCAGCTGCGTCACGGCTGTGCCTGTTCAGCAGCGATAGCTATGGATTCGGCCATGTTGTCCGGAACTCTAAGGTAGCTAACGCGGCGACTCGCCGGAATAGTGGAATTACGACACTGCTCATCACAGGGACAGACAGTCGCGATCTCCCACCTGTGTTGCACGGAATTGATTACTTACGGCTGCCAGCTTTTCAACGCCTACCTGGTGGCAAGCATGAGAGCTGCCATTTACGAGTCTCCTACGAAGAACTGCGGGAATTCAGAAGCTACGTTCTCTCCGAGGTGCTTCGCAGATGGGTACCCGCAGCAATCCTCGTCGACCACATCACAGTGAATATCCGAGCAGAGATCGAACGCAGCATTAGCAGCCTGGGCGAAGGCGGAATTGTGAAAATCCTAGCTTTCGATGATGTGTTGAATCATCCCGAAGCAGTGGAGAAGACCTGGGTAACAACAGGATTGTTAGACTTTGCAGCTGAGTGCTTCGATGAGATCTGGGTCTATGGAAGCGAGAAGGTCTTCGATTGGAGTGAGCGTTACCGTTTGCCGCCGCCCTTTGTAGCCCGGCTTCGCTACATGGGCTACCTCGGAGAGCGACCTTCGGAGAATCACCGCAAAATGGCCAGTGCCAAACTGGCTGCCAGCTACCAAACCGGGGAGAAACCACTTGTCCTGGTGACCGGTGGCGGTGGCCACGACTCCGCCGAACTTTTTGGGCGCTATCTTGATGCTTTAGGGCGGCATGATGCGCCGGACGTGGTGTCGCTCCTTGTAACTGGGCCTCTAATGTCCTCATCGAAGGTGACGGCCATCCGCGAACGTCTCGCGAACATGCCTGCTAACCGCGTGATTGTAAGGACGTTCGTGCCAGACCTCGAGGACACTATCACCGCGGCAGACGCAGTTGTGTCGATGGGTGGTTGCCTCACCGTTAGTGAGATACTGGCGGCGGGCACCCCAGCAGCGGTCATACCAAGGACGCAATGGGCCAGCAGCCAGCAGATTCGGGCCCAAGTACTGGCGCAGCACGGCTGGCTCGAATATCTGCCGTTGGAGCAAGCGACGCCATCCCGATTGAACCGGACCATCACCACCCTGCTCTCCACGCCACACCGCTCGGCCGACGTCGCGCTTACTGGTCTGCGGAATTCGGCAGAGCGTCTCCTGCAACTTGCCACAGCTGGCTCGGCTCATGCTGTCGGGGTTGCCTAAGCGACCCGAGCCGCCCGTTGAAGCGGCTCCCTCTATGCGAGCGGTTTCATCGAGGGTCGTACACCTCGATAATGGCTCCGTCGTCCTAGGTTTGGACGGGCCGATTCCGGTCGTGCAGGCTCTCGAGGCGTACTTCGATCCATGGTTCCAACGAAGCGAGCGTGAACCAACTGTCACTGTCCGCATGAAGTTCCATCATCCTACCGATTCATCGCTAGACTCAGGGCCGCCCAAAGGCTGGTCGCGCCTCGAGCGCCTCCGCAGTGAGAACGCTAATCACACGTGGTATGTTTATCGCTCGCATTCATCGACTGGTTGTCCGACTTTCTTCATTCCAGAGAATCGCTCTTTTATCAGCCCCAAGCCGTCAGAACGCGCCGTCGAGATCGTCTCGCCACACGAGTCAGGATTGGTTTGGGATGCGAAAGAGGTCGTACAGCGACAGGTCGTCCAACCTCTCATGCTTGAGACACATGTGATGCTCCATGCGGCTGGTGTCTTGATTGGTAATCACGGAGTTGCGATTGCCGGGCATAAGGGAAGTGGCAAGTCTACTCTGCAGCTCCACCTTGCGGCGGGAGGCGCTGGGTTGATCTCCGCCGATCGCCTGTTTGTGTGCGTCGATGGAACAGGTGCACTGTTCGCCCGCGGCTACCCCGCTCGCATGAGTCTCCATCGAGATAACTTCTCGCGGTTTCCGCAGCTCGGGGATCCAGAGGTGTTGCCAGGCGACGGGCTGTCAAAGGTTTTGCTGCACCCAGCGGACGCAGCGCAGCGGCTAAAGACCCAATTTGCGGGGGGAGCAGAACTTGGGGCCATTCTTCTGCTCCGACGTGGGGATCGTCGAGCGCCCCTTCTGCGGCGACTGCGGCCATACGAAATTCGGGATGCTATAGCTGCGCACCAAATGGCGCCGCCCGATCCTATCGTGCGCGACTGGTTGGGTTTGTTCTCAGCAAACCGAGCTCCGGCGCTCGGCCTGTGGCCGAGCGCCGTGGAGCGGATGAGCTGCTCGGTTCAGGGGGTGGAAGTCGCGAGCGACCAGCTGACGGACTTTCCGCCCAGAGATGCCGTACGCTGGCTGGAAAGCGTCTTTGAATGGCGAGATTAGTTGATGCTGAGCAGCTGCTGCTTGCTAGCGTGCCATGCGCCATCTCGGTGGACGATGTAGTTCTCCTGGGCGGATCGATTGTGGTCGGCCTG
>JAABUQ010010001.1_pt1 | contig 12583 bp, 8 predicted proteins | sample 5560001 | NCBI WGS metagenome assembly JAABUQ01 (sample SAMN10711888, study PRJNA513371) | rock metagenome | isolation source: Antarctica rocks | place: Antarctica: Victoria Land, Finger Mt nord | collected 2015-12-18 | reverse complement strand
AGGGTTTACGTACATCAACTCCACTTATAGTTACTTTTCACAAGCCGATCACGAGGGAAACATCTGGGGGTATTTATTCCCGGACGCAGGCAGTGTAAATCTATATCGATTCGACACGACATCGAACCGTTTTGTCGGGCCGGTTCTGGCTACGACAATAAACTCTCGTAACACCTATGCAGTCGCCACTCCATACGTCGCAGCAGACGACAACGTCTGGACTCTCCAAAAAGACCCTACCAGCGGCCTGGTAACCGGCTTCGGTGTTTATGTGCAGCACGTGCAAACACTCCAACCAAAAGCGTTTTCGTTGTTAGCCGGCACGTCGAACGTGCTGGCTATCAGCGAAACGCTTTATCGCGGACCGTGGACCGCCAAGAGTTTGAACCCATCGATTGCTACTGTGACGGCTCGTTCTTTAAACGGGAAGGTTCAAGTAAGCGGGGTTCGGCCCGGAGTGACGTCGATCGCCGTTTCCGACAACTTCGGCAATACGAGTAGCGTCAGCGTGGCCGTGCATTAGAAGCGCTCGTCGCCTAGAACACGAGCCGGTGCGTTGCACGTACATGCTGAGCAAATGCCGACGGTGCATGATGCGCACGGTAGATCCTACGTACGAAAGGGAGGTTCCTAATGGGACTCCCTCGTGCCACGTACCTCATCCGTAGTTTCTTTGCTGCGCGGTTCAAGCGCGGTAGCGTAAACGGCGAGTGTCTCGCGAGCAACGCGCTGCACGGAGAAGCGTTCAAGATCTTGCAACGCTGCCGTACGCAGTGCACGTCTTCGGCTGGGATCGGATAGGAGCGCTGCGATGGCCGCCGCGAGAGCTGGCGCATCGTTGACGGGCGTGAGGACTCCCGCGGCGCCGCCGTCGAGCACTTCTGGAATGCCACCGACGTTCGTTGCGACGATGGCGCAGCCGGCGTCACGCGCGTCAATTAACGCTAGGCCACTAGCCTCCATACGCGACGGCATCACGAATACGTCAGTCTCTCGAAGCCAACGCTTCGGAGCCAATTGAAAGCCTTCGAAATGGATGCGGTCAGCATCGCTAGTGGCTTGAGCCTGGCGTTCGAATGCCGCGCGGTCGGGGCCGTCCCCGACTAAGTAGAGATGAGCTTCCGGGTATCTGCTACCGATAATATCGAATGCGGAAATGAGATCGCCGACACCCTTGTGGTGGTACATGCCGGCCACGGCGGTGATCGCGGGTCTTTTTATATTAAGTGGCGCCTTTGTGCCATCGTCGCGTGCGCTACCCAAGGTCCCGTTTTGCACGACGACAATTCTTGAGCTAGGCAAGCCGACGGAGCGCAAAGCCATGGCGACGCCATTGCTTACGGCTATCGTCCGATCAGCCAACGCCATGAGAATTTCGAGTCGAAGCTTAAGCGAATGTACAGAAGAAACGATGCGATATCGTCGTGAAAATGCGACAACGCGCGCAACTACCACAGCGGTTCTCATCTGTGCGTGTACGATGTCCGGCTTGAACTCGTCCACAACGCTTACGAAGCACCGTATGATATCCAGAAAGCGGCGGTGTGGACGCTGTTGGTTAAGAAAATAATGTCGCACTCCGCGTTCAGCTAAGTAGGTGACGAAGTCGCCTCCCGCAGAAGCAACCGCGACGTCGTGACCGAATCGTGCCTGCTCGGATGCGAGGTCGACCGTTGCGTCAACAATCCCGTTGCCGGACCGCTTCACATGATTCAAAATGTGAAGGATACGCATCAGCCGAGGCGCGTTAGCGGGCGTAAGTACACGTTAGTCGGCCATGCCGGCATGTGATCGTCCAGGCGGCTCGTGGTGTGGGCGCAGCTCGAACGCCTTTATCGGTTTGATGGAGCACAACATCGTGTTTGCGGTAGAGGCCGGGCCATACCGCCTCACTTCAACCCCGACCGGCCAGAACCGTCCCGCGGTACTCGACGAGGTGACAAGAGGACCCTTTCTCGCAAGCGGCCAAGGGAAGCGAATCCAGAAAAGATTTTGGCACTTGCGTTGCTTCGCAGCCGCGGTGCCCGAGCGAATCATCGATCGCCGGCGGTTGCTGCTGCCTTGGCGGTTGGCAGCGAGCTTGGCCTCCTGACCGCTCATCGGGCTGGTCGAATCCCCTAATTTCGCGCGGCGTCGAGCCCCGCCAATCGAAAGGCAACCCACGTGCCAACTGAGATCCTCATCTCGAGCGATCCCTGGGAGAACCGGGTCGCGATCCGTGAGGACGGTCAACTCGCGGAGATCTACTTCGAACGCGAAGAAAAGGTCATCGGCTCGATCTTCAAAGGCAAAGTGATGAACGTGCTTCCCGGCATGGGCGCGAGTTTCGTCGATATCGGCCTGGGCCGGAACGCCTTTTTGTACGTCGACGACATTAACAAAACGCCGCTAAATATCGGCGATGTCGAGATAACGCAGGGGCGCTCGGGGTGGACGATCACTGAGAAGATCAGTAAGGGCGACGACGTGCTCGTGCAGATCGTCAAGGAACCTCGCGGCCTCAAGGGCGCGCGCATCTCAACGAACATCTCGCTGCCCGGCCGTTATTTGACCCTCATGCCAACCGGTAAGTACTCGGGCGTCTCGCGGAAGATCGAGAGCGCCGAGGAACGGAATCGGCTCAAGACCGTCATGAAGATGATTCGCCCGCCGGAGATGGCGACGGTCGTGCGAACGGCAGCCGCCGGGGTCAGCCAGTCCGAACTGATCGCCGACCTCGGCGTGCTCATCCGCATGTGGCACGGAATACTCGAAAGTTACAAGCGCGCGGAGTCGCCGGCGCTCATTCATAAAGACATGAATCTCGTCTTCAAGGCCGCGCGCGATTTCATTACGCCTGAAGTTGACCGCGTGTTGATCGACGACGCTGGCGACTTCGAAAAGGTCCGCGATTTCATGCGGCTGCTCGGGCCGCAGTATGTCGACCGCATCGAGTATTACAATAATGGCCGCTCGCTCTTTAAAGACTTCCGAATCGACGAAGAAGTCGAGAAGCTGATGCGGCCCAAAATCAATCTGCCTAGCGGCGGATCGATCGTGATCGAGACGACCGAAGCGCTGACCGTTATCGATGTCAACAGCGGCAAGTTTACCGGCGGACGCAATCTCGAAGATACGGTCGTCAAAACCAACATCGAAGCGGCAGCCGAGATTGCGCGACAAGTACGACTGCGCGACATCGGCGGCATCGTCGTATGCGACTTCATCGACATGTCGACGGAGACTGCGCGCAGCCGCGTCATCGCGACGCTGGAAGCCGGACTTCGCAGAGACCGGACGCGAACGACCATACAGTCGTTCTCCGCGCTCGGTTTACTCGAGTTCACGCGCAAGCGCGTCGGCAAGGATCTTTCGGGGCAACTACGGGGTCCGTGCCCGACGTGTTCGGGATTGGGCTCCGTCATGTCGCCGGAATCGGTCGCAATCGAGACATTCCGCGACGTTCGCCGCTTCGGCCACGAGCACGACGCTGCAAGCGATGGCCGGCAGATCGAGGTTGTGAGTGCGCCCACGGTCGGGGCGCAAATTGAGTTTTGGTACGAAGACGAGTTGGCCGGACTCGAACGCGAACTCGGCTGCAAAATCGCCGTGCGTGTCGACCCCGCGCTACATCCCGAACGTACCCGCGTTCTTACAACGGCGACTAACGGTGCGCCGCCGGTCGCGCGCGTTGGTGACGAACTCGAAGTCGAACTCGTGCCGGCGCGCCTGCCGAACGCAACGTCGGCGCTCGCGATCGTCGGCGATCATCTGGTGGAGGTAGAAAACGCAGCGAACGCTCCGGGTCCGTCGATCAAGATCAAAGTGATCGACGTCGACGAGGAAGGGACGATTCTCGCCGAACCGCGCACGACGATCTCACCGTTTGCTCCGTCGGAAGCAAAGAAACGCCGTCGACGTGGTGGACGCGGGCGTCGGGTCGAGCCGCAGTCACCGGCCGAACAGGAAGAACAGCTGCGCGAGCTGGCGGAAGAGGCGGCGAAGGGTGCCGGAGAGCGTCCGGCGCTCGGCATCTCGACGACCGCCGAAGCTGAAGCCGAAGACGCGGAGACGCGCGAGCATACGGCTACCGGCACGCCCCTCGCGACCGTGACGCCGCTACACCCGGTTCCCGAATATGCCGCGGTCGATCCCAACGGCGAGGGACGCTCGTTTGCAAGCTACGGTGGTACGGGCGACGAGGCGCGTCGCCGTCGCCGTCGCCGCCGGCGACGCCGCGGCCCTGGCGATACGCCTGGGCAAGTTGTCCCGCTTGGCTCTGCGCCAAGTGCCCAAAACGGTACCGGCCAGCAACCGCCGTCCGACGCATCGGCTGACGATGGCGAGTTCGAAACGCAAGAGGAAAGCGACGCGAGCTCGGGCTCCACCGCGCCTCTTAACGAGGACGGCCAGGTACGTAAACGCCGTCGCCGTCGCCGGCGTCGTGGGCGTGGACCTGGCAGCGTTGCCGAAGGCGGCGTCGAGACGACGCAAAGTCAGCCGATGCCCGAGCGTAATATCTTCCGCGTCGATGCAACTGGAGCCGTGGAAGCGACAGGCGAGACGGCACCTCCCGAACCCTCTCGCGCGATCGCCCGTCTCGACGATAAGCGCACCGAGGTTGCCGTGGAAGCACCTCCGCCGAGCCTGACCGTACCAGTAGAGCCTGCGAAGCTGGTCAAGCCGGCGCGCGGCCGGCGTCCGAAAGTGCCCGTCGGGGCGCCGCTCGAGTTGCAAGGAGCCGCCGAACAGCGCGCTTTGCCGGGCGTCGTCGAAGAAGCCGCGACGCCCGGCATGCAGGCACTGGCTGAAAGCGCTCCCCCTGCCAAGCGTCGCGGCCGGCCACGCAAGGTAGACATCCCCGCCGCCATAGGCGGCGCGGCAACTGAAGCAGTCTCCGCGGGCGCCACGGTCGACGACGGCTTGCTAGTGCCCGCCGCTGCTGAAAAGCCCAAACGCGGACGGCCGCGAAAGATCGTATCGGAGCCGGTCGCTGCCGAGCCGGAGGCCGTTGAAGCTCGTCCGAGGCGGACAGGCGGGCCGTCGAAGGCGACCGCAACGAAGAAGAGTCCGGCGCTCAAATTGTCGGCTAAGAAAACGCCGGCTACGAAGAAAGCGTCGGCCGCTAAGACGGCCGGCAGCCGAAAGAAGCGAACTTAGCGGCGAGCCCGCATGTTGTTGCCGCGCGCGCAGGTTAGCTAGTCGTTCGCGCGGCGCAGCTTCATAAAGACGAATCGAACGTCGTCAGCGGTGAGCAGTAGGCTTGGCGGCAGGCGTTTCAACAGCAGCGGATAGCTCGCAAGAACGAAGAGTAGCCGTAGGGTGGTGGAACCGAGCAGCGCCACCGCGGCTCCGAGCAAACCGAATTTTGGAATGCAGACGAGCATAAGTGGAACGGTAGCCAATAAACCGACGCCCTGCAAGGCGGTCACGACTCCGGGCCGGCCGGTCGAGAGGAACGCTTGAGCCAGCACGATGACGGTGGAGCCGATCGTCACTTCGATGAGGAGCACCTGAGCGATGCGTGCCGAGCTCGCAAAGAGCGGACCGTAAACGATCGGCAGAAGCCACGGTACGACCAACGCGAGCACGACGGCCGCACTGCCGGTCGCCGCAAGCGTCAGTCGCGCTCCACGTGCTACCAGCGCCAGCGCGGCATCCTGCTCGAGTGACGACGCCTTAGGGAAGAGTACGATATTGAGCGACGATGAGACGGTGTTGAGCAGGCGTGAGATCGTCAATGCCACCGTATACACGCCGAGATCGGCGGCGATCAAGAACTTCGCGACCAGCGCCTGATCGACTTGTAACGATAGCGTGCTCAGCAGGTCGATACCGAACGCACGCATGCCGTACGAGAACAGCGCGTGCGAATTCTCAAAGAAATCTTTTATAGGAAACCGAATCGACGCTCTTGCCGCAATCGTACGCCAGACGGTTAGGATGACGGGTGGCACCAGATACGCAAGAGAGCTCGAATACGGCGACATGCGGTGCGACGCAACCAGCACGACGAGCGTGACGAGCGTCGTTACCGGCGGCACGTACACGATGAAATTGGCTTGTCGAAAATCGCCGCGCGCCTCTAAGTAGCCTTGCAGAACGTAGGCGACCATCGTTGCCGGCGCAATGACCATCAGCCATTGTGCGAAGCGCACGACGTGTGGATCGTACTTGGAGAGCCAGTACGGTATGAACGCTGCACCGCACGCGCATGCAAGTAAGCCGAGCACGACCCCATATACGAGAGCGGTGCTCAGTAAACGCGCGGCGCGCTCGGGCGAACGGGCGACGTAGTAGCGTAGAGCGACCGGTATGCCTGCGGTGAAGATCCCGCAGAAGACGACCGGCCAGATCGTCATCGCACTCTGCTCTCCCCGGCCGGCCGGCTGCAACGTGCGGGCGACTATCACGCCGGTCGCCACATTAACGGCAAGGACGCCTAGACGAGCGACAAGGGTATGCGCGACGGCCGATGCGGGAGAACGGGCCTGCGCCAGCCACAGAAGTCGCTTACGCCAAGCTTGCGTCACTTTCGGCTAATCGACGCTTTAGAGACTACGTACCTGCGGCGGCCAGCTTACCTTGAAGGTACGTGATCGCCGACTGCAACTGCACGTCGGAGGCCGGGTCGCCGTAGCGGGCGGTTTTCGGTTCGACGGTGACGATGTCGGGTTGGATGCCGACCAGATTGATATCGCGGCCGCGGGGCGTTAAATAACGTGCCGTCGTGATCTTGACGGCGGATCCGTCCGGTAACGGATGAATCGTCTGCACCACGCCCTTGCCGTAGGTTTTCTCACCGATCAGCTCGCCGATGCCGTTATCCTGCAAGGCACCCGACGTTATCTCGGAGGCCGATGCCGTGTACTTGTTTACGAGCACCGCCAGCGGTTTCGGCGGAATCGCGTCGTTGTCGGCGTCGTACTGCATGTCTTGGCCGCCGCGCGATTCGACCGAAACGATCGGGCCGGATGCGATGAACTTCGAACTTACCGCGATCGCTGCGTTGAGATATCCGCCGCCGTTGTCGCGCAGATCCAAAACGAATGCCTTTGCGCCGCTCGTCTGCAATCGCGCGAGCGCCTTCGATAGCTCGTCCGCCGTATTCGCGCCGAACACCGTCAATCGCGCGTAGCCGATGCCGTTCGGGAGGAGCTTCGAATAAACGCTCGGCTGGTGAATGACGTCGCGCGTCACGGTAATCGGTGCGATCGTCGCGCCGGAGCGCTGGATCGACAGTTGCACCTGACTGCCCTTCGCGCCGCGCAGCATTTTCGAATCTTGCTCGGTGGTGAGACCGCGCGTGCTCTTACCGTCGACCGCGAGAATCACGTCGCCGGGTTGTACGCCCGCATGTTCGGCCGGACCGCCGGCGATGACTTCGTTGACACCCAGGAGCTTCGTCTTGTCGTCGACCCCGATCGAGATGCCGACGCCGCTGAAGTTGCCGCCGTCGAGACCCTCGTTAAGCTCCGCATATTCTTTGGGGCGCAAAAAGACGGTGTACTTGTCGTGCACCGAACCGAGGAGGCCGGAGAGCGCGGCGTAGGTGACGTCGCGGCTTGCCGCTTTGCTGCCGTAGGTCCGTACCGTGGTCGATACCAGGCGGGACAGGAGCCGGGCGTTGGCCGTTGCGTCGTCGCCCGCGCGCTGCTGGGAGACTTTTGGCGACGCTACGCCATCCTTACGCAGCAGCGCTACGATGCCGTCCCGGGCGCCATCGAGCGCGGTCTGCGCATCGACGCGCTTGTAGAATTCTGAGGACAGCAACGAATAACTCGTCTGGAGTTCGTCGTTTTCGAGGCCGCTCAGCGCTGAAGCCGTCGTGTTCGCGGGAATCGCAGTGAAGAGCAAGGCAGCGGAGAGCAGGGTGGGAAGAGCGCGCGTCATTGGGGTCACCTGTTGGCGGTCCGCCGCAAGTATCGTTCTGCGGCGGCGAGTTGGACATCGCGGGACGTACCGATGATCGGTACGTCGGCGGCCTGCGGAACGATAACGTCGGGCTCGATGCCTTTGTGCTGGATGTCACGGCCGCGCGGGGTAACATAACGGGCCGTCGTGATTTTGAGCGCCCCGCCGTCGAGCGTGTTGTAGATGCTTTGCACCACGCCTTTACCGAAGGTTTTCGTGCCGACGAGCGTGCCGACTTTGTAGTCCTGCACGGCGCCTGCCGTTATCTCCGAAGCGCTGGCCGTGTACTTATTGACGAGGATGGCCAGGGGTCTCACGCCAAGGAAGGCGTCTTTCGAGGGATCGACCGAGCGTACGTCGCGAGCGCCGGCGCGGTCGATCGTCGACACGATCGGCCCTTGCCCGATGAATAGGCTCGAGATGCTTACCGCCGCGTCGAGGTAGCCGCCGCCGTTGTCGCGCAGATCGAGGATGTAGCCCTTGACGCCGTGCGCTCTGCCGTCGAGCAGCGCCTTGCGCACTTCGTCGTACGAGGTTTGCCCGAAGTCGGCGAGGCGCACGTATTCGAAACCATCCTTACGTTGCGCGTGAACGGAAGGAACGACGATGCGGCGGCGGGTGATGGCGAGCGTGTGGGGCGCTGGACGACGGGGCGAACGGACTATGACGTGCACCAGCGTCCCGCTCTCGCCGCGTAGCAGCCGCTCGACTTCGTCGAGTTTGAGCGGCGCGACGTCGCGACCGTCGACCGCAACGATGCGGTCGCCCGGGCGCATCCCCGCAATTGCGGCCGGCATTCCATCGATCGGCTCGACGACGATCGCGTGGCTGCGCGGATCCTGTAAGATGTAGACGCCGATTCCGCCGAAGTTGCCGCCCTTGAGCGACTCCTCGAGCGAATTGATCTCGCGCGGCGACAGATAGGTCGTATAGGGGTCGCCGAGCGACGACAGCATGCCGCGCATCGCCGCCTGCGTGAGTTCGGTCGGCGACGCGACCGACGCGTAGCGCTTCTGGGCGAGCGAGAGTTCTGAGTTGATCGCGGCTAGGTCGTGCTCTTCGTCGCCCGTCGCCGTGATCGGGGGAATGTCGGGCGACGCTACCTTCTTCGATTTGAGCGAGGCAACGAGTTCGCGGCGTTCGCCACTCATCAGCGTTTGGGCGTCGACCGGTTTATAGTACGCGCGCTCGACCTGACGGAAGGCGTTGTCGAGCATCGTCCGGTCCCCGCCGTGAACGCTCGAAAGAATGGCGTGCAAATCGACTGCCGCGAACGGCGCTGCGTCGGACAGCGTACCGCCCGGCCGGGCTGCACGATCGTGCGCGAGGTATGCGGCGCCGCCGAGCGAGGCGACGCCGAGCACGAAGGCGGCGGTAAGAGCGCGTAACGTTATGGACACGGGCGGTAATCGTTGGACGTCCTTCGGCGGCTTTCCGGTTGCGCCGCGCGCCGCACCTAACGAAGACGTGACGTTGGTTCGACCGGTATCCCGTTCTCGCGAACTTCGAAGTGCAGGTGCGGCCCCGTCGATTCGCCGGTCGAGCCGACCGCCCCGATCGCTTGACCGCGCTCGACATCCTGCCCCTGCGACACGAAAATCTGCGAACAATGCCCGTAGAGCGTCGACGTTTGACCGCCGTGGTCGATGATGATGGCGTTGCCGTAGCCGCCGTACCAGCCCGCGAAGATAATCCGGCCGCCCGCTGCGGCGGTGATCGTAGAGCCCATCGGCGCGCCGATGTCCACGCCCGAGTGCATCTTGAAGCCGTGGCCGAAGGGGTCGGCGCGCATCCCGAACGGCGAGGTGATCGGCCCGGACGCGGGCCACGAGTAGGCCCCGGGCGCGCCGGAATTTGCGGGCGGTGGGACGGCTTGGCCGGCGAGTTGCGCGGCGCGCCGCCGCTGCTCTTCTTCCGCGGCACGTCGCGCGGCTTCGGCGCGCTGACGCTCGCGGATCAACTCTTCGAGTGCATGCTCCTGGGCTGCGGAGAGATTTTCGAGTTCCGCAATCTGGGTCGCCGACGACCGGCGTGCCACGTCGGCCGCATGGGCTAACTGCGTCCGCTGCTCGGCGAGGGAGGCCAGCTGACGTTTCGTTTCGTCCTCGCGCCGGCGGGTCTCGACCAAGCCAAGCTGCTTCCCCTCGAGTTCGGCTCGAGCACTCGCGACCGCGCCTTCGGCGGCGCGCCGTTCCCGCACCGTACGCTCATTGGCTGCGATAAGGTAGCGGATGTCTTCCCAGCGCTCGACGAAGTCGCCGAACGACGTCGACGACAAAAGGACGTTGACGTAGCCGAGGTCGCCGCGTTCGTAGGCATCCACCAGCCGATGCCGCAGCGCGCCGTCGTGACGGGCGAGCGTCCGTTCGGCGGCGTCGAGCTGGACGCGGTTCCAAGCGAGATTTCGTTCGGTGTGGCGTAGCTGAGCGTCGAGGACGTCGAGCCGATCCGACGTGCGCGCAATGCCGTCGTTCGTTTCTGCAACTTGGCGCTCGAGTTCTCGGAAGCGTACCGTCTGCAGCTGCAACGTGGCTCGCTGTTCGCGCAGCCTTTGCTGAGTCGCCTGAATCTCGCGTTGCGTCGCCCCGATGCGTTCGGTCACGCCGGCGCGCGCCGCCGGCGTCCCGAGGCTTCCCATACTTACGGCGACGACGATGCAGGCGGCCAGTCGCGCGCGGCTCATGCGCGCAGGTAGCGTCCGACGGAGATCCACGAAGCGACGAAGCCGACCGCGGCCCCCGTGCCGAGCAACTCCAGCGCCAGCAGCGTGTCGCTTCCGGCCGCAACGTGCAGCGGCAGGAAGGGCAGCGCGACGAAGAGCTTCGGCAGCAGCTGCGTCCGAGCGACCGCGAGCGCGACGATTGCGATGCACGCGCCGGCGACGCCCTCGAGCGCGCCCTCGAAGATGAACGGCGCGCGGATGTACGATCCGGAAGCTCCGACCAGTTGCATGATCGCAATCTCGCGCCTGCGGGCGAAGACGGTCAGGCGGATCGTGTTCGATATGATGATGGCGGCCGTGAAGACCAGCAGGACGACGATACCGAGACCGATGCGCCCGAGCACCGCCGATACCGCGAGAAGCTTCACGACGGCATCCTGCGCGTAGGTCACGCTCTCGACGCCGTTCATGGTCCGGATCGAGGCGGCGACGGCGTGCACGCTCGCCGGATCGCGAACCCGCACCCGCATGGCGTCGGGCAACGGGTTGCTCGTCAAGAGCGACGTGTCAATTTGGCCGCGCAGCCGCTCGCGCATCTGGCGCAAGCCGTCGGCCCGCGGGACGTAGGCGGCCTGCACGACGCGCGGGTCGCGCGCGATCCTGGCTGCGGTCGCACGGGCTTCGCCGGCAGCGGTCGCGTCCTTGAAGAAGACGCTGATCTCGATTTTGCGTAAGACGTCGTCGCCGATCTTGCCGAGCGTCTCGCGCGTGTACAGGAAGCTTCCCAGCAGGACGATCGTCACCGCAACGGTTCCGATCGCCGTGAGTTGCATGATGAGGTTGCGCGTGAAGTTGCGGCCGACCTCACTCAGGAAGAAGCGAACTCGTCCCAGATCCAACGATACTCCTCCGCAAGAGCGGGACGTCGCCCACGGCAAGGCCCGTCGTGCCGTTCGCCGCGTTGTAGTACCCGCGCTCCTCATCGGCCACGATTCGGCCGTCTTCGAGGCGAATGACCCGGCGGCGCATGCGGTCGACCACGAGCGCGTTGTGGGTCGCGATCAGCACCGTCGTGCCCTTGAGGTTGATGCGGTGCAACAAGTCCATGATCTCGTTCGTGTTGGCCGGATCGAGATTTCCGGTCGGCTCGTCGCATAAGAGAATCTTCGGATTATTGACGAGCGCCCGTGCGATCGCCGCACGCTGTTGTTCGCCGCCGGAAAGCTCGCTCGGAAACGTTCGTGCCTTGCTCGCGAGACCGACCAAATCCAAGACGCGGGGCACCTGGCGCATGACGTCGCGCGTGCGAGCTCCCGTGACCAACAGCGCGAACGCGACGTTTTCCCATACCGTTTTGTCGTTGAGTAATTTGAAATCTTGGAAGACGACGCCGACGCTGCGGCGCAAGTGCGGCACCTTGGAACGGCGCAGCTTATCGACGCGCGTGCCGTCCACGGTCACGTCCCCACGAGTCGGGACCGCCTCGCGATAAAGCAGGCGCAGCAAGCTCGATTTTCCGGTGCCTGAGTGACCGACCAGAAAGACGAAGCTGCCCTTCGCGATTTCGAGGTCGATGCCGTCGAGCGCACGCGTTCCGTTGGGATAAACGAGCGAAACGCCGCGCAGAACAATCACGCGGCACGCCCGGGCGTTGCCATTACCAGGTGTTTTTCGGCGTCTAAGCGGAGGGACACCTCTGACGATGAATTTTGATTTAACCGACGACCAACGCGCGATTCAAACGCTCTGTCGCGAGTTCGCCCGCGACGAAGTCGCTCCGCGCGCCGAAGAGATGGACGCCAAGGCCGAGTTCCCGTACGACCTCGTGCGCAAGATGGCCGAGCTCGGTTTGCTCGGCTTGCCGTTTCCCGAAGAGTACGGCGGCGCGGGCGCCGATACGGTAAGCTACGCGCTCGCGGTCATGGAGATCGCGCGAGCGGACGCCTCGACCGGCATCACGTTCGCCGCGCACGTGTCGCTCGGCGCGACGCCGTTTTACTTATTCGGGACCGAAGCGCAGAAGCAACG
>JAABUQ010008838.1_pt1 | contig 12583 bp, 10 predicted proteins | sample 5560001 | NCBI WGS metagenome assembly JAABUQ01 (sample SAMN10711888, study PRJNA513371) | rock metagenome | isolation source: Antarctica rocks | place: Antarctica: Victoria Land, Finger Mt nord | collected 2015-12-18 | reverse complement strand
CCTCTCCATGGCGGACTCGCTGGCCGGGCCGTTCTTGGGATCGGAAGTTCCCTCACGCCCGGCTTTAGCGGGTTCTGCTGATTTACGGCCTCCCGGAAGCACCCGGTCGGCCTCACCCGCTCGCTTCGCGCCCCACGCTGCACCGTGTGGCGGGAGGGGTTTCTCACCCCCCGGAGCTGTTCGGTAGTTAGTCCTCCATCTCGGTGTCCTCCTTTCCAGTCGAGAGATCCTATGGGGATGAGCGCTACGCGGCCATACTTGGCTGCGCGGGGGCTAAACTCTGGAAGAATTCGACATCCACATCCCTCATCGTGGAAAAGGCCATAAGCGTCACGCCGTCGATCAAGCTCGTCTCAGGATGAAAGAACGGCTCGCGTTCAACGGTTGGGCCGACATTGTGAAGTTGCACGTACCGCCTCACGAGCCGCGTTGTGTCGGCCTGCGCCAACACCAGGTTGGCGTGCTCGTGCAGCCATCGCCATTGAAAGGTGGACCGATCCAGGTCAGGTCGGCGTACATGCGTTTTCACCAGTGCGACCGCATCATGCCCCGTTTGGCTTGGCAGGATCACGAACTGTCGGGCGAGCACCGGCGCGATATCACGGAAGATAGTTTGATCCTCGGGCAGTATCTTGCTCCGGACACGCTCGGTCGCAAGGACCGCCACGAGGTCGTTGAGGCTGGCGAAGCCGAGATATGCGACGCCATCCCAGCGTGGACGACGGTATGGCTCGACATGGCCGATGATCGTCGGAAACAGTCGCCCGTCGCCATCGAGCGGGGGGTGGTACGGGACCGGGGTCAAACTCGTCGGACCGGCCGTGACACGATGGATCTGGTCGTAGCGGAGGAGTCGTTCGACACTGCGGTCATCGACATCCTCCTGATATATGAAGCGGACACCATGGACCTTGCGCCAGTATTCGCCCCACTTCTCGAAGTTGAGGTTTGGATCCGCTTCGAAGGCATTGATGCTCGGATCGTGTGCTGGATCGGTTATGACGCGGCCCTGGTGATCCAGAAGGTGGCCCTCGCCTCGACGGCGCTGGTCGAGCGGGGTCGCGTCCGCCCGCGACAGGAACGAGAACAGGACAGTCAGCGGCGCTCCCGCATCGGCGGGAAGGCGGTCTGGCCCGGGTATTTCGGTGGCGTTGGTCGTCAAGAAAGCTCTCCTCGTTTTGTCGGTGGCAAGAGGGATCGCAGGAGGGCGGCGGCACCAGCCGTTGCACCCACGAGGCAGACGCCAGTCCAGCCATGACGGCTCCAAGCCCAGCCGCCGACAGCCGCGCCTAGGGCCATGCCGATCATGGCGGCCGTCATCAGCAGGCCATTCAGGCGACTGCGCGCCTTCGGATCGATCGCGTTCACGATGGCCTGATGCGAGACGAGCCCGGCCATGACCCCGAGGTCGAACAGGATGGCGCCGGCGACCAGCACCACCAGCAAGCCGGGCAGGAGCATCATCGCACCGAATGACAGGATGACGAGCAAGCAGCCGAAGCGGATCGCGATGTCCGGCCCTCTCCGATCCGAGAAGTGGCCGAACAGCGGCGCACCAAGTGCACCCGCCGCGCCAGCGAACCCGAAGGCACCTGCTGCGCTTGCGCCAAGTTGGTAGGGCGGCTCCGCCAGCATCAGTGCAAGGGTCGACCAGAAAGCGCCAAGGGAGACGGCAAGCAGGGCTTGCGTGACGACCGCCTTTCGCAATCCCGCGTGCTGCCGGATCAGCGTGGCCAAGCTTTGCAGCAGATCGCGATAGGTGCCGCTCGCCGCTGCCGGGAAGGATGGAAGCACTCGCCAGACCATCCCTCCGACGAGTGCGACTGTTCCAGCCGCGAGCCAGTAAATCGCACGCCATCCAAGGAGGTCGCCGACGATGCCCCCTAGAGTGCGCGAGAGCAGGATGCCGGTCAGCAAGCCTGTAGTGACGATGCCGACAGTGCGTGCCTGGTGCCCATCGGCAGCGATGTGAGCAGCGACCGGCACGAAATCCTGCCCGATGCTGCCGAGAAGCCCAACTACGACGCCCGCCAGCGTCAGAAGCTGAAGGTTGGGAGCGACGGCGAAGGCGACCAGCGCGAAGGCAAGAATGATGGCCTTGGCAATGATCAGTCGCTTGCGATCGAAGAGGTCGCCCAGCGGTGCAAGGAAGAACATTCCTGCCGCGTAGCCTGCTTGCGTCAGTGCAGGGACGAGGCTGGCCTCTTCCGGGCTCGCTCCGAACGTCTCGCGTAACAGAGGTAGGACGGGCTGGACGTAATACACGTTCGCGACGCCGACGCCGGCGCCAATAGCCAGAAACCAGACGAGACCTCCAAACGACCGAAGCTTCGGAGCGGCGGCTTGGTATAGTGGTCGGGTGACGTCTCGCGACATGATCGGCTCCGTCTGAAGCGGGCCGACCAGCCGTTCCGCATCCGGTAGCGACGATATTGACGAAATGGATGGAGATATAGCGGGCAATATGGCAAAGAGAGTTGACGAATTGTCGTCAAAGGCTGCCCATGATCTCCTCCGAGCACCTGAAAGGGATCGCTTCTTTCGTCCAAGCTGCCGAGGCGGGTGGCTTCACACGGGCAGCGGAGCGCCTCGGCGTGTCGAAGTCCGGCATCGCGAAAAGCGTCTCCCGGCTGGAGGACCGTCTTGAGATCCGCCTCTTCAATCGGACCACGAGAAGTTTCAGTCTGACGACGGAAGGGCAGGCATTTTATGAGAGCTGCCTGCGGGTACTCGCCGAGCTCGAAAACGCCGAGGCGGCGCTGACCTCCCATCGCCGTCAGCCACGCGGACGACTGCGCGTCGACCTACCCGTGGTATTCGGCCGCCGTTGGGTACTGCCAGTGTTGCTCGACATTGGGGCGCGCTATCCGGATCTATCGATGGAAGTCTCGTTGACCGACCGGAAGGTCGATCCGATCGAGGATGATATCGACCTCGTCATTCGGATCGGGGATTTGGACGACAGTACCGCCCTCGTGGCCCGCCGCTTGGGCGTTCAGCAATCCATCGTCTGCGCCAGCCCGGAGTATTTGGCTCGCCGCGGTCGCCCGGCGTCGCTCCACGACTTGGCGAGTCACGACTGCATCACCTTCGGACGTAGCGGCCGGGTCACACCTTGGATCTTCCTGGGACCAAAAAGGGAGCCGATCGTCACGGCCGTCGCCGGACGGTTCTGCTTCAACCATAGCGACGCCATTATGGATGCCGCTCTCGCGGGAAATGGTCTCGCGCTTCTTTCGACTTGGTTGATCGCGGATCACCTACGCGATGGTCGGCTTGAAGGCGTGCTGGCGGATGCTCGCACACGGGGATTCCCGATCCACGCCATTTGGCCGCAGGCGCGGCATGTAAGCCCGAAGGTGCGCGTCGTGGTCGATGAAATGGTGCGCAGCTTCCTTCCGGAGCCGCCATGGAACGCCGCCCCGCGATGGCCGGTTCAGCTTGCCAAACCGCCTGGAGCTGGCTGATCGCCGACCCCGCACGGATCAGTTCACTCCGGCTGCGCGACTGGCCGTGTGCGGCGACGAGCGGATTCTGGAAGCGACAAAGGGCTGCTGCGCGAAAACGAGCATTTCTGCACCATTCACCGATCACGCACATAAGAAGGCCAAAGGACGCGAGATTCTGACGCATTTTGGCGTTGCACAAACAATTGAGCGCCCGTAGATTAGGCGACGAGTTTCGCTTCATCGAGGGCGGTTCGTGCTAATCGGCTACGCCAGGGTTTCGACTGCGGACCAAAACCTGGACCTCCAGCTTGACGCGCTGACGAGCGCCGGCTGCGATCGAGTTTTCAAGGATCGCCAGATCGGCGCCGTGATCAGGCGGCCCGGCCTCGACGAGGCGCTTTCCCATTTGCGGGCCGCCGACACCCTCGTGGTTTGGAAACTCGATAGGCTCGGGCGGACTGTCCGCCAACTCGTCTCGTTCGTCGAGGACCTTCAAAGCAACGGGGTCGCATTCAAGTCGCTGACGGACGGGATCGACACGACCACGGCGGCGGGCAGGTTCTTCTTCCACGTCATGGCGGCACTCGCCGAGATGGAGCGTGACCTGCTGCGAGAGCGCACGCGCGCAGGCTTGGCCGCGGCAAAGGCAAGAGGTCGTGAAGGGGGACGACCGCCCAAGCTATCTGCTGAGCAGTTAGCACATGCCGAGCGATTAATGACCGATCCGAAGGTGAGCCACGCTTCGATCGCACGAAGCCTTGGCATCAATCGATCCACCCTCTACCGGACGCTTGCGCGGAAGGACTCGCAGTGAGAGCCGTCCTATTTGCCGCCGGGGCTGCGCCACGATCCGACGACGCGCTGCCTGAGCTTGCACTCGCACAGCTTGCGCGCACGATAACCGCATGGAGCACGCCAGAGCACGACCCGGTACGGCAGCGGGCGACGGGGATGTCGTCGACCTTTATGATTATCTGCCGAGCCCAGGGCGAAGCGCAGCGCCTGTCCGCCGCCGCAGGTGCGAGGACTGGCATCCGCGTGTCGTGGATGACTGGCCCGAGCGCATCCCTATCACCGAAGCCGAGTTGGACGTCATCGAGGCCCATTTCGGCCGTCTCCTCGACGAGCTGTTCGGCCGCTTATCCTGAACTAGAAAGAGGTCTCGCATGATCACGACGGTCCAACCCGGTCCGGCGACGGCCAAGCGCGCCGCCTTCTATCTCCGGGTGTCGACGGGGCGACAGGCCGAGCAAGACCTCTCGATCCCCGATCAGCGCCGCCAAGCGCAGGCGTACTGCGAGACCCGCGGCTACCAAGCGGTTGGCGAATACGTCGAGCCCGGAGCTTCAGCGACGGATGATCGACGTCCCGAGTTTCAAAAGATGATGGACGCAGCCGCTGCCCGCCCACCGACCTTCGACACGATTATCGTCCATTCGTTCTCGCGCTTCTTCCGCGACCAATTTCAGCTTGAATTTTACGTCCGCCGCCTGGCCAAGAACGGTGTGCGGCTCGTGTCGATCACGCAGGAACTCGGCGATGACCCGATGAGCGTGATGATGCGTCAGATTATGGCACTCTTCGACGAGTACCAGTCGAAGGAGAACGCCAAGCACACGCTGCGCGCCATGCGTGAGAACGCGCGCCAGGGCTTCTGGAACGGCTCGCGACCTCCGTTCGGCTATCGCGTCGTTGCCGCTGAGCAGCGCGGAGCCAGGACCAAAAAAAAGCTGGAGATCGATCCGATCCAGGAGGAGCACGTCCGATTGATGTTCAGACTCGCGCGGATTGGGGATGGGGACCGTGGCCCGCTCGGCACTCGCCTGATCGCCGACTACTTGAACACCCGGGGGATTCGAACCTCACAGGGCGGCAGATGGGGCGTGGGCGCGGTCCATCAGATCCTCACCCGGGCAACCTACGTCGGCGAACATCGCTTCAACGTCTACAGCTGGCGCAAGAAGGAGGACAAGCCGGACGACGAGGTGGTCACCATGGAGGTGCCGCCCATCCTCGCACGCGAGGAATTCGACGAGGTCCAGGCTCTTATGCGGTCGAGGGCATCGCAGCTCAAAGCGCCGCGCTTCGTGAGCGGCACAACCGTCCTCGGCGGTATTTGCTTCTGTGCCGACTGCGGCGGAGCCATGACCCTTCGCACGTCCGGCAAGAAGGAGAGCTATCGCTACTACACGTGCTGCACGAAGGCGCGTCAGGGCCAGACGGGCTGCAAGGGTAGGAGCATTCCGACGGATCGCCTTGAGGCGATCGTCGTCGAGCACATCGAGGAGAGGCTTCTGGCGCCCGAGCGGATCGTCGAGCTGCTCAACGGAGTGCTGGAGCGGAGAGCCTCCCAAACTGACCAGTTTCGGGAGCACATCGCCAAGTTACGCCGACAGGCCGCCGACGCCGACGCGAAGCTCACGCGCCTCTATGACGCGATCGCGAGCGGCTTAGCTGACACTGGCGACGCGAACCTGAAAACCCGGCTCAAGGAACTTCGCATGGTCCGCGATTCGGCGAAGGCGGACGCTGACCGGGCTGAAGCAAGGGCGAGCGACCGCTCGGCTGACCTTACCCCCGAGATCGTGAAGCGCTTTGCAGGAGAAGCGAAGCGGCGGCTGCGAACGGACGCCGGCGACTATCGGCGGCACCACCTTCAGGCGCTCGCCCAGCGGATCGAGGTCGGCGAGGACGCGATCCGCATCACCGGCACGCGCACGCAGCTCCTCCGCGTTCTGGCGGGAGAGGGAGCCGGCCCACCCCTCCGAGGAGTGGGCCATTCCCGAAGCGCGGGTCTCGTAGTGGAAACGACGGCGAAAGAAGTTCGCATTTTCGTTCCGAATTGGCTCCCTGAGTTGGATTCGAACCAACGACCAAGTGATTAACAGTCACCTACTCTACCGCTGAGCTATCAGGGAATGCGCTCACCCGCTGGACTATACGCGGTGACAGCAGCGATGCAAGCCATCCGGCGACGATCCGCGCAGGTGTCGCCGGTCACGACAAGAATTGCTCCATCGTGATGCGGTCGTCCAACGCGTGTTCGGGGTCGAACAGCAGCGTCAACTCGCGCGCCCGGTCGATCTCGACGGAAACGGTCAGGATTTCGCGTATTTCGCGCTGGTCGGCGACAGCGGAGACCGGTCGCTTTGTCGCCTCCAGCGCGCGGAAGCTGATGCGCGCGCGGTCGGGCAGGATCGCCCCGCGCCAGCGCCGAGGACGAAACGCGCTGATCGGCGTCAACGCGAGCATCGCGGAGCCGAGCGGCAGGATCGGCCCCAGCGCCGAGTAGTTGTACGCGGTCGACCCGGCGGGGGTCGCGACCAGGATGCCGTCGCAGGCGAGTTCGGGCAGGACGACGCGATCGTTGACGCTGACCTCCAGCTTGGCGGTCTGGCGCGTTTCGCGCAGCAGTGACACCTCGTTGATCGCGGGCAGCGTGTGCGATCGCCCATCGACGCAGGTCGCGGTCATGGTCAGCGGCGATACCTTGAACGGGCGCGCGCGCTCCAGCCTCGTGTCGAGGCCGTGGTGACGCCATTCGTTCATTAAAAAACCGACGGTGCCCAGGTTCATCCCAAACACCGGCACCATGCTATCACGCCGCCCCAATTGGAGGTGCAAGGTCTGCAGCATGAACCCATCGCCGCCAAGCGCGACGATGACATCCGCGTCGTTGGGGTCGACCCAGTCCCCCATCTCGGCCAACTCCGCCGCGGCCATGCGCGCCGCGTCGGTCGGCGAGGCGACCAGCGCCCGCCGCGCATCGGCGATCATCCGCCCGTCACGCTCATATGACGCGCCACGGCCGGCGCAGCCCCGGTGGCGATGCGGAAATGATGCCGCGCGGGCTTGATCGCGAGCGCCTCGTCGATGGCGGTATCGAGCGCGGCCAGGCCACCACCGCGCAACGCGGCCTTGAGATCGACCGCATCGTCGTGGCCGAGGCAGGTGAACAGCTTGCCATCGGTGGTCAACCGGACGCGATTGCAACCGTCGCAGAAATTAGCGGTCATCGGTGAGATCAGGCCCAACCGCGTTCCGGTCCCCTCGACGCGCCAATACCGCGCGGGGCCACCGCTGCGGTGCAGGTCGGAAACGAGCGAGAACTCGGCGCGAAGCCGCTCCAGTACGTCAGTCAGGGCAAGAAAACGATCGGTCCGATCCTCTTCGACCGCGCCCAACGGCATGGTCTCGATCAACGTCAGGTCGTGTCCCTCCGCCGCGCACCACCGCAGCATCGGCGCGAGGTGACCCTCGTTCAGGCCCTTGAGCGCGACCGCGTTGACCTTGACGCGTAACCCCGCGCGCGTTGCCGCGGCGATTCCGTCAAGCACCTCGGCGATGTCGCCGTGCCGGGTGATAAACCGGAACAACGCCGGGTCGAGCGTGTCCATGCTGACGTTAACCCGGCGTATTCCGGCGGCGGCAAGCATGTCTGCGTGCTGCGCCAACCGTGTGCCGTTGGTGGTCAGGGTCAACTCGTCGAGCCCGCGTCCGACGTGCTGGCCGAGCCGTCGGACGAGGTCACCGACATCGCGCCGCACCAGTGGCTCGCCGCCGGTCAGCCGGATCTTGCTCACGCCGCGGGCAATGAACCGCTCGGCAATGATCGCGATCTCTTCCAACGCGAGTAGCGCCGCGCGGGGCAGGAACGTCATCTGCTCCGCCATGCAGTACCGGCAACGCAAGTCACATCGGTCGGTTACCGAGATGCGCAGGTAGCGAATCACGCGCCCGTGCCGGTCGACCATCGTGCTCGGCGGAACAGAGGTGTTGGCCATCGTCAACCAGCTAAGACCGGCGCGAAGGCGACACAAGGGCGTTCCTCGTTAAGGTTCGTGCCGCTACAGCCGCCACCATGCAGCCGCCGACCGCGCGCGAGCCGTCGCGGCTCTTCCTTTTCTCGCCCGACGAGGCGGACATACTCGGCGCGCAGGCCACCGATGCGGGTTTTTTGGTCACGTGCGCCGCGTTGAGCGTGTTTGACGGAGCACTGATCGAGGCAAGCGACGTGGCGGTAGCGGTGGTTGATGCGCGAGGTCAGCCTGCCGAAGCACGGGCAATCGTGGCGGCCTTTAGTGAGCGAGCGGTCGGTCGCGGGCTGCTGGTATTGGTGACGCGCGCGGATGTCGGCGCGCTCGGACAGCTTTACGATGCGGGTGCCACGCATTTTCTGACGAGTCCGTGGACAAACCAGGAATTCGCGGCCGCGCTCCGATTCGCCGCCCGCCACTCCGAACGGGCGGGGGCCGGGGTTTATGGCGCAGTCGACCGGCTTCGGCGTGAGTCGGACGGCTTGGGGGAGCCCGGGAACGTACAAACTTGGATCAATGCGCGGCTCACGGCGGGCGAAACGCAAGTCGGCGTCATGCAGATCGCGCTAACCCGCTTCGATATCGTCAACGCCGCTTATGGGCGCGCGGCGGGCGACCAGATACTCCGCCTTGCCGAGCGGCGCATCGCGGACATCGCCCGCGAACTGGGCGTGGCGATCGTGGCGCGAACGGAAGGGAGCGAGTTTGTCCTCGCGACGATGGCGTCGCCGGAGCGGTTGGCGCTTGCGGCGGCGCGGCTGTCGCGGGCGCTGTCGCTGCCGTTCATCGTCGGGGACACGCCCGCGCGGCTCGGCAGCCGGATCGGGACGGCGGACGCGCAGGCGGGCGACGACGCGGCGGCGCTGCTCCGCCGCGCGGGCGAGGCGTTGGCAGAGGCAAAGGCGTCGGACGGCGCGGTGCAGAGCGCGGGCATGGCGGGAGTCGCACCGATCGACCAGTTGGCGGTCGACTTGCATCGCGCGATCGAGCGCGACGAGCTGGAAATGCTGTTCCAACCGCAAGTGGACATGGCCACCGGGGCAATCGTCGGCGTGGAGGCATTAGCGCGGTGGGAGCATCCGACGCTGGGCGCGCTCGGCGCGGAACTGTTGTTCGCGGCGGCAGAGCGGGCCGATCTCGGCGCGGCGCTGTCCGACCATGTTCAGGCGCTTGCGCTGACGCGCGCGGTGGCATGGCCGGAGGTGCTGGGGTCGCTTCGGCTGTCGATCAACATCACCGCGACCGATCTGGCGCGCGCGGATTTTGCCGCCCGGTTCCTGTCGCGTGTCGCCAAGAGTGGCTTTCCGCTCACGCGATTGACGGCGGAGGTGACCGAGACGGGGCTGATCGCCGAGCTGGACCAGGCCGCTGGCTTGCTCGCCGTCTTGCGCTCGGTGGGATGCCGGGTGGCGATCGACGATTTCGGAACCGGCTATTCAAGCCTCGCCTACCTCAAGGCGCTGCCGCTCGACTATCTCAAGATCGACAAGGCGCTGGTGCAGGACATCACCGGCTCAGCGCGCGACCGGGTTGTGGTGCGCGGGGTGATAGAGATCGCGCACGCGCTCGGGCTGAAGGTAATTGCGGAGGGGGTCGAGACGCGCGAGCAGCGCGACCTGCTGGCGGCGGACGGATGCGAGCTGTACCAGGGTTTCCTGTGCGCGGAGGCGCTGGACGTACGCGCGTTGGCTCAGTTAGTGCAGGAGAATGGCGCGAAGCGATCGTGATCGGCTTGGCTTTGATTACGGCCGCTCTTGCACTCCGCGGGGAGATCAGCCGAAAAACAGGGCGGTGGCCAGCGACGCTGCTGTTCGCTTGACAAAAGCGCGCCGTAGCGGATCACAGTCATCAATCGAGGTAGCCGCGCGCCTCTAACGCGATACCAAGGTCGTGATTCGCTGTTCGTGATCGTGCGTCACGCCCGCGATCAGGTTGAGCAAGAGCGTGTTACCGTCTATGCGTTGCGTCAGGTCGGTACGCATCTCGTGCATTTCAGCCCTGAGCTCCCGGGCTTCTGTACGCATCTCGCCCAAATCAGCGCGCAGCTCTTGCAGGATGCGAAGCGTCAAATTTTCAGCTTCGTCGGCCATGGTCTGCTGATACGCTTTTGCGGCTTCGATTACGACGTCTAATCGTCGATTTCGATCCGATCTGGACCGATCACCCCGCCGCTTTCGCCAGCCCCTTGCTCAACTGCAGCGCGCCGTTGAGCCTTGCGGCCGGGTCGCCCCAGGCGCGGGTCACGACCAGCTTGCTGTCGGGGCGCAACTTGGCGACCCCGCCCAGCCGGTCGACATAGGCGAGCAGTCCCGGCACGTTGGGCGACTTGTCGTCGTGGAACGACACCAGCGCGCCCTTCGCGCCGACGTCCAGTTTGGCGATGCATGCCGCCCGCGCGTTGAGCTTGATCTCGATGACGGTGACGAGGTTGGCGGTCGCGTCGGGCAGCGGGCCGAAGCGGTCGATCATCTCGGCCGCGAACGCGTCGATCGCGCGGCGATCCTCCAGTTCGTTCAACCGGCGGTATAGCCCCATGCGCAAATCGAGGTCGGGAACGTAGTCCTCCGGGATCAGGATCGGCGCGTCGACGGTGATCTGCGGCGAGAAATCGCGCGGACGGTCGCGCATGCCGCCGGCCTTGGCGTCCATGATCGCCTCTTCCAGCATCGACTGGTAGAGTTCGAAGCCGACCTCCTTGATGTGCCCCGATTGCTCGTCCCCGAGCAGATTGCCCGCGCCGCGGATGTCGAGGTCGTGGCTGGCGAGCTGAAACCCCGCGCCGAGCGTGTCGAGGTCGGACAAGACCTTGAGCCGCTTGTCCGCCGCCTCGGTCATCTGCCGTTCGGGCGGGGTGACGAGGTAGCAATAGGCGCGCGTCTTCGCCCGACCGACGCGGCCCCGCAGCTGATATAGCTGGGCAAGGCCGAAGCGGTCGGCGCGATGGACGATCATCGTATTGGCGGCGGGGATGTCGAGGCCGCTTTCGACGATGGTGGTGGACACCAGCACCTCGAACTTGCGGTCGTAGAAAGCACTGATCCGCTCTTCGACCTCGGTCGGTGCCATCTGGCCGTGTGCGACGATGTACTTCACCTCCGGCACTTGCTCGCGCAGGAACTGCTCGATGTCGGGCAGGTCGGCGATGCGCGGGGTGACGAGGAACGTCTGCCCGCCGCGATAATGCTCGCGCAGCAACGCCTCGCGCAGCACCACCGGGTCCCAGGGCATGACATAGGTCCGCACCGCCAGCCGATCGACGGGCGGAGTCTGGATCACCGACAGCTCGCGCAGGCCCGACATCGCCATTTGCAGCGTGCGCGGAATCGGCGTGGCGGTCAGCGTCAGGATGTGGACGTCGGCCCGGAATGCCTTGAGCCGCTCCTTGTGCGTGACGCCGAACCTCTGCTCCTCGTCGACGACGACCAGCCCCAGTCGCTTGAACTCGACCGACTTGGCTAGGACGGCATGCGTGCCGATGACGACATCGAAGGTACCGTCCTTCAACTTCGCGCGGGTATCGCTCGCTTCCTTGGCGGTGACCAGGCGGGATAGGCGCCCGATCTCGATCGGGAAGCCCTCGAACCGCGCCTTGAAATTGTTGTAGTGTTGCCGCGCGAGCAGCGTCGTCGGGCAGACGATCGCCACCTGCATCCCCGCCATCGCCGCGACGAACGCGGCGCGCAGCGCGATCTCGGTCTTGCCGAAGCCGACATCACCGACGACGAGCCGGTCCATCGGCTTACCCGCGCCAAGGTCGTCGAGCACATCCTGGATCGCGCGCTCCTGGTCGTCGGTCTCCTGATACGGGAAGCGGTCGACAAAGGCGGGATAGCCCGCATGGTCGGGCTCCGCGATCTCGCCGGGGCGAAGCGCGCGTTCGGCGGCGACCGCGATCAGCTCGCCCGCGATCTCGCGGATACGCTCCTTCATCTTCGACTTGCGCCGCTGCCACCCTTCGCCGCCGAGCCGGTCGAGCGCGGTGTGGTCCTCGCCCGAACCGTAGCGGGACAGCACTTCCAGGTTCTCCACCGGAACGTACAGCTTGTCGCCGCCCGCGTATTCGAGCGCCACGCAGTCGTGCGGTGCCTTGGCGACCGGAATCTGGGTCAGGCCATTATAGCGGCCGATGCCGTGGTCGGCATGGACGACCAGGTCGCCGGGCGATAGCGTCGCCAGCTCGGCGAGGAACGCATCCGCCGACTTGCGCCGCTTCGACCGGCGGATCAGCCGGTCGCCGAGCATATCCTGTTCGGTTAGCACCGCGACGCCGGGCGCGGTGAAGCCGTGGTCGAGCGGCAGCACGATCAGCGCCACCCC
>JAABUQ010010000.1_pt1 | contig 12584 bp, 10 predicted proteins | sample 5560001 | NCBI WGS metagenome assembly JAABUQ01 (sample SAMN10711888, study PRJNA513371) | rock metagenome | isolation source: Antarctica rocks | place: Antarctica: Victoria Land, Finger Mt nord | collected 2015-12-18 | reverse complement strand
CTGGTCGGCCATCCGCAGCAGCGACGAACCGACACAGCAGCTGACGCCGAGGACGCGGGTGTCCGCAGCCTGCAGTGCCTCGATCGCCAGGATCAGCTCGCTCGACTCGCCCGAGCGCGATATCGCGATCACCAGCCGCCTGCGTCCCGGTGAGAGCTTCACCTGATGCGGGTCCAGCACGACCTCGCAAGACGGAACCGCGCGGACATCGATATCGTGCCGACGGCTCACCCAGTCGGCGACGGCGAGTGCCAGATAGTAGGATGTGCCCGATCCGAGCACCACAATCTCGTCGACGGTGTCGAGCGCGATCGACGGGGCGTCCCGGCCTGCATCCAGGCGCTCGAGGAGGCGTTCCCAAGCGTCGGGCTGCGAAACGAGTTCGCTCCAGGTGATCTGGCCGGTCATCGCATGGTTCCTGAGGTGAAGGCGGTTGGGTTGACGGCGTCGGCGGGCAGTTGCCCGGCAAGGGCGGATATGGCGTTGTTCACCGCGCGTACGGCTGCATTGACCTTCGCCAATCGCGTGAGGCCGGCCTGGTGCGGCGTGAGGACGACGTTGGGCAAGTCGAAGAAGCGGCTGGCATGCAGCGGCTCCACCTCGAACACGTCGAGGCCGGCACCGGCGATCCGCTTGCCGACAAGCGCCTCGAACAGCGCGTCCTCGTCGATCAGCTCGCCGCGCGCGATGTTGATGAGGTACGCATGCGGCTGCATGAGCGAGAGCTCGCGCGCGCCGATCATGTGACGGGTCGCATCCGACAACGACGCATAGAGGCTGACCACGTCGGCGCGCGCCAGGGCTTCGTCCTTGCCGACATATTCGATGCCGAACTCCCGGCCGAACGCGGGATCGGGCGTGCGCGTATGGACTAGGATTTTCATGCCGAACGCAGCCGCGCGGCGTACCGCGGCCTTGCCGATCATCCCGAGGCCAAGGATCGACAGGGTCGCACCGAACAGGTCGAGGCTGGACTGCGTGTCGGCGGCCCAGCGCCCCGCGCGGATCGCCCGGTCACCCATCAGGATCTGGCGCGTGACGGCGAGCATCAGGCCGATCGAAAACTCGGCGCATTGTTCGGCGTTGACGCCCTTGACGTTGGTGACGGTGATGCCGCGCCGCGTCGCTTCGGCCAAGTCGACATTGTCGGACCCCGAGGTGTGAAGCGCGATGATCTTCGCCCGCCGCGCAAGCGAGAGCGCCTGTGCGTCGGTGTTCATCACCCGGCCCATGACGATCGCATCGGCCCCGGCAAGATCGCCCAGGCCGTTCGCCACGATTGCGGGAAAGCCGATCAGCCCGTCCACATACTCGATGTTGTGCCCGCACCCCGCCAAGGCGGCGGTGGCGGGAGCAAGATCGCGCAAGCTATCGGAAACGACGAGGATCTTCTTCTTGAGCACAGTAAGGGAGCCCCCGGCCGAGATACATCAGCTACGCAGTGATCCGCTGCCCGTCGACATCGAAGTACAGCTGCTTGTTTAACACCGGTCGCAGACGGATCGGATCGCCGGGTTTGAGCGCAAGCCGCTCCTTGGTCACGAACGTAACGGTGGTGCCCGCGAGGTCCGCGATCGCCAGCGTCTCCGCTCCGGTCGGCTCGAGCGCGACGACCCGCGCGGCAACGCCGTCGCTGCCGCCGCTGACGATATCGAAATGGTCGGGACGCACGCCGATGGTCAGGGGCGCGCCGGCCTCCAGGGGCAGGGTCGGGTCGACGGTAAGCACAGTGCCGTCGGTCAGGACGAGCGACTGGTCGCGATAGGCCCCGGTGATCAGGTTCATCGCGGGCGAGCCGATGAAGGTCGCCACGAAGACGTTCGCCGGACGATCGTACAGCTCCAGCGGAGTGCCCACCTGTTCGATCCGGCCGTCGCGCAGCACGACGATCTTGCTGGCCATCGTCATGGCCTCGACCTGATCGTGCGTGACATAGATCGCGGTGGTTCCGAGCCGCCGATGCAACTGCCGCAGCTCGGCCCGCACCTGCACGCGCAAAGCGGCGTCGAGGTTCGACAACGGCTCGTCGAAGAGGAACACCGCCGGATCGCGGACGATCGCGCGCCCCGTCGCGACGCGCTGACGCTGGCCGCCTGACAGCTGCCTCGGGTAGCGGTCGAGCAACGGCGTCAGGTTCAGCGCCGTCGCCACCTCGGTCACGCGTTCGTGGGTTTTGGCCTTATTCCAGCCGCGCATCTTCAGCGCGAAGCCGAGATTCTGCCCGACCGTCATATGCGGGTAAAGCGCGTAATTCTGGAACACCATCGCGATGTCGCGATGCTTGGACGGCACCTCGTTCACGACCCGGTCGTCGATCTCGATCGTGCCGGCGGAAACGGTTTCAAGCCCGGCGATCATGCGCAGGAGCGTCGACTTACCGCTGCCCGACGGCCCCACGAGCGCGACGAACTCGCCGTGCTCGATCTCCAGACACACCTCCTTGATGATGGAGACGCTGTCGAACGATTTGCAGAGATCGCGAAGGCACACCGAGGCCATGGGCCTATGCCCCCGCGGCGTCCGGCGCATGCGACCCGCAGGCATCGGCGTAGGACGCCAGCGCCAGCTTCACATTCGCGCCGCACAGCGCGGCCGCCGTAGCCGCCAAGCGACCGCTTGCGACAGCGCGCAAATGCTGGGGCAGGAACTGGCTGATGAGAGGCAACGGCAGGTCGTGGGTGCCGAGGAAGCCGAAGAGCCCGGCGACGGCCGCTTCCACCGCCGGCTCGGTCCAGTAATAGCGTAGCCGATCCGAATAGCTGAAGTGCCGCAGATAGGCCTGCCGCTCGGCATCGCCAGGATAGTGGCTCGCCCAATGTGCGGGGTTAGCCAGCATCGCGGCTTCCAGCGCCGACCGGACGCTGTAGCGCGCGTCCCAGCCCGTAAGCTCGCGAGCGATGAACTCGAGCGAATACATCGCCTCGCGCAACGCGAACGTCGCCGCCGGGCCAACCTTCAGGATGGCGAAATGCATGCGCACGAGCGCGTCGTAGCTCTCCGCAAGCTGATAGTCGGTCGAGTGCGCCTCGTAGACGACGCCGCCCAGCTCCCGCACCTTCTCGGCAAGGTCCATCGCCTTGCCGGGCGCGAAGCGGACGATGTCCTCGTTCCCGAAGTCTAGCCCGGGCTGCACCACGATTGCGACGACGCGCGCCAAAGCGTCGGTCACGCCGGCTTGGGTGAACGCTTGCTCGTGCGCGCGCCAGGTTTCGGTGACGCTCGCGGGAGCGGTCGGCACGATCGCATGTCCTTCGCCCATGCCGCCCGGCGCCGGAACCTCGGTTCCAACGACGTAGACCGGACGCGCGGCATGAGCCTCGAGCGCCGCCTCCGCGGCATGCGCCAGTCGCGCGGCGCGCTCGGCGATCACGGCATCGCCGAGCGGTTCCGCATCGTCCGCGCAGGACATCGAACAGTCGAGGTGCAGCTTACCGTACCCGGCACGGGCGTAGGCCTCGACCATCGTGATCGCTTTGGTCATGGCGACGTCGGCGGGAAGCTTGCGCCAGGGCTGTGGGCCGAGGTGGTCGCCGCCCAGGACCAGCTGCCCGCTGGGCAAGCCGACATCGCGGGCGGTCTGACGGACCTGATCGGCGAACTGCCCGGGCGTCATGCCCGTGTACCCGCCGTCCTGATTGACCTGGTTGCAGGTCGATTCGATGACCGCCACTTGCTTGCGGTCGCGCGCGAGCTCGAGTGCAGCGCGGATCACCTGAGGATGGGCGCAGCATACCGAATAAACGCCCTGCTGAATCCCGGCGAGGTTGCGATCGAAAATCCTCCGCAAGGGCGTGTCGGCACCAAGCGTCACGGGATCCTGCATCGTCGCAACCCTAGAACGAGTAACAACCTCGCACAACGCCGACCATCATCATGCTGAGTTGCAATTCCGCCACGCAAATGGCTGCGGATGAGCGCGGCGCCCGCGACCGATCAGCCCTTGACGCTGCCGGCGGTGAGGCCGCGGATGTAGGATCGCTGCAGCAGCAGGAAGACGATCATGATCGGCACGATCGATACGCAAACCGCAGCTTGTTGCAGCGAGAACGTCGATTGATCGATGAAGGCACCACGCAACAGGTAAATGCCGACGGGGATGGTCTGCAGTTCCGGCACGCTGCGCGTGACAGTCATCGTCCAGATGACCTCGTTCCAGTGATAGATAAAGACGAAAATTCCCAATGTCGCGAGCCCTGGCCTGACAAGCGGCAAGACGATCGTGGCGAAGATGCGGAACTCGCCCGCCCCGTCCAGTCGCGCCGCATCGATGATCTCGTCGGGCACGCTCATGAAACTTTGCCGCATCAGGAAGATACCGTACCACGTCACCGCGAATGGGAGGATCATCGCGGCGTAGGAGTTCAGCAGCCCGGCTCCGCCCTTGCCGAAGATGTCGTTCCCCCCGGCTAGCGGCACGAATCGTAACAGGAAGAATATCGGTATGATCAGAAGGAAGAACGGAAACATCTGCGCTCCGAGCACCGCGCTCAACAACGTCCTCGCCCCGAAGAACTTGTATTTGGCGAGAGCATAGCCCGCCATCGTGCTGGTCAGCGTCTGGATCGTCGTAATCGAGACCGTGACGATGACGCTGTTCGCGAACCAGGTCAGCATTGGCAGCTCGGTGAAGACGCGGACGAAGTTGTGCCATTGCGGATGGTGCGGCCAATACACCATCGGCAACGCCAGCCGCTCCATCGGCGTTCGCAGCGCCCCGAGGAACATGTCGAGGAACGGAAAAATCATCACGACGGCACCGAGGCACAGCGCGGCATATTTGAGGACCGCCACGACCATCGCCCGGACGCGTGCCCGTTGTCGCATCGTTTCGATGTTGCGGGTTGACTGCGCCTCGCTCACTCAGTGGGCCTCCACGCCGCCGCGCCGGAGCAGGCGCAGTTGCACAAGGCTGACCGCGAAGATGATCGCGAACAGGATATAGGCGGCGGCCGACGCGCGTCCCAGGCGCAGGTCGGTGAACGCCATGTCGTACAGGTACAGCCCCGTCACGGTGGTCGACCGCGCGGGGCCGCCCTCGGTCAGGATCAGCATCAGCACGAACGAGCTGAGCGAGGTGATGACGCTGGTGATCAGCACGAACAGGATCGTCGGCCGCAACAACGGGATCGTGACGTGCCAGAAGAGCTGCAGCGGATTTGCGCCGTCGAGCTGCGCGGCCTCATAATAGGATTCGTCGATGTCGCTGAGACCAGCCAAGAACAGAAGCACGTTCTGGCCGATCGACATCCACGAGGCCACCATAATGACGGAGAACATCGAAGTAGAAGGCGTTGTCAGCCAATCCGGGCCAGGCAATCCGAAAACGTCGAGCGTTCGATTGAGGAGACCCGACGTGTCGTTCAGAATGTACCGCCAGATGTAGGCCACCGCGACGATGTTGGTGATCATCGGCAACCAATAGACCGTGCGCCAGAACGACTGGTATCGGCTCCGGCTGATCATCGCCGCCGCAAGCAGCGCGGACGGCACGCCGACGATGACGGAGCCGGCGGCGAAATAGAAGGTGTTCCAGATCGACGTGGGAAAGAACCGGTCGCGGCCGAGCAGGTAGGCGTAGTTCTGCAGGCCGACCCATTTCGGGCTGGCCACCCCGTCCCAGTCCGTGAAGCTGACATAGGCCGCGAACAGCAACGGTCCGACGAACATCGCCAACCCGAGCACGAGCACCGGCGCCATGAACAGGTAGGGGGCGACGCGCTTGGATGACAGCCATTCCAGCATGTCAGGCCTCCCGACGCCGACAGCCGGGCGGTGTCACGGCTGTTCCTGCAGGACGGCGGTGATGTCGCTGTCCGCCGCCGCCAGAGCCGCCGCCGGGGTCATCCGGCCCGCCCACGCCAGCTCGATATAGTATTTGACGAGGCGGTCCACCTCCGAGGCATGCCATATGTTGGGCTGGCTGACAGCGCCGGGCGAACGAAGCGCAGCGACATATTGCCGACTGAACGGATCCGCGATGCTGCTGCCCATCGCGGCGAGGTCGGATCGGTTGCCGGTGAGGTCGCCCATGCCCGCCAGCATCATCCCGGTGCACGACAGGCCGCCATCGCCGCGCGGGCTGTCGAGCCAGCGCAGCAGATCCCACGATTGCCGTTTGACCCGGCTCGTCGCGTCGACGCCCCAGAAGAAGGAGTAGATCATCGTCCCGCCGGGGCCGTCGGTCGGGATCGGGGCTACGCCGACCGTCTGCTCGAAGCGGGATCCGAGCGAGGTGCGGAGCGTGTCTTTCATCCAGTTCGCCATCACCGCCATGCCGACGCCGCCGCCCGCGAAGTCCACCGCCACCACCGAGTTGCTGGTGATCCCGCGCCTGAACAGTTCCACCTGCTTGCTCACGATCGCGACGGCGGTGGGCGAGCGCAAATTCGTGTGCCGCATGTCGGCGGTGTAGGGCGCGACCCCGGAGGCGTACATCTCGGAATAAAAGACGTGCGTGATGTTGGCGCCCGACGGGTCGAAGGCGAAGCCGCCGATCAGAATATTACCTTGGCGGTTCTTTTTCGTGATCGCGTCGGCGATCCGCATCAGGTCGTCGAGCGTCCTGGGCGGCGCCCGGAAGCCCGCTGCGGCGAGCAGCGTCTTGTTATAGACTAGCTGATAAACGCTGACGGCGCTCGGGATGCCCCAGAGGCGTCCATCGATCGTCGCGGCACCGATCGTCGCCGGCGTATAGTTCGCCCTTACGAACCGGTCAATATCCGGCGGCGGGATGTCGAGCGCGCCCGTGGCGGTCAGCTGCGGTGCCCAGATCGAATAGAGGCTGTAGATGTCGACCGGTGATCGGCCGACGCGCGAGATCAGCACCGTTTGAAAGAAATCCTCGTAGGAAACTTGCTGATGAATGATCCGGATGCCGGGATGCTGCGCTTCATATTGGCGGAAGCAGGCGAGCATCGGGGCGATCTGCTGGGAATTATAGTGGGTCGCGACCCTGATCGTGGTGGTGATCGGCTGGGGCGATGCCGGTGTGGCGACGAGCGCAACGCCGGCAAGTGCGGCGAGGAAACGGAAGCCGACCATCAATCGCATCGCCACGTCCGCCCTTGCTCCACGAGCCGCGCCCCATCGGCCGCACTCGTTAGCCCGAGAGGCCGCGCCGCAGGCGATCCGCGATCACGAGTTAATGGCGGCGGATTGTCAACCCGCTACGTTCCGACACCCAAGCACACATCGCCTCGCACTTGAACTCATCGGCGTACTGCCGCTTCGTCGTGGCGGCAGGAACCCGGTCGATAGCGCGATCGATCCGTGCGCCCCACCGGCTCGATGGCTGGATAATGACCCGCGACGGGGAGGGTCACGCAAACCAGTGGCGGCACCCTCCGGAGGATTACGCCGCCTGCGCGAAGTCGATCCCGCGATGAAGTTCGTTACCCTGCACGCGGTAAAGGCGGGAATTGGCCGCCGCTAGCAGCCCGATCGCATCCGCCGTGTCGATCGCGGTGCAGAATTCGCCGTGCATGTTGGCCACGCTCATTGCGTGAACCGTATCCGCGTCGAACGCCTTGCCGCCCGGCCCTGCCCGGTTGCCCGCCGCGCAGGCATCGTGCACGACATAGCTGTCATAGCCGAGGTTGCCCGCCGAGCGCACCGTCGTCTCCACGCACATGTTGGTGAAAAACCCCGCCACCACCAGCCGCGAGATCCCGTCGCGCCGCAGCAGCAGTTCGAGTTCGGTGCCGACGAAGCCGCTGTTCACGTCCTTTACGATCACGCGCTCTCCGGCGAGCGGCTCGAGGCCCGCCATCGGCTTGCCGCTCTCGAGACTGAGCTTGAGCGGGGACTTCGCCTCGCGCCAGTCGTGGAAAGTGAAATACACCGCTCGTCCGGCATCGCGAAACGCGCCGAGCAGGTCGGCGATGCGCGCCTCGGCGTGGGGATTGTTCCGGTGCCCGCAACTCCCTCCCCAATGCGGGTGCATATTCACTCCCTTCTGCGCGTCTATAACGATAAGCGCAGTTTCCCGACCGAAATTATCTATCATCGTCCCCGCTCCTTAGCCAAGCGGAACGATCGCACATCGCAGCGAAGCGTGCAAGTGAATCTACAAGGATGCGAGCGTCGTCGTGCGTGATGGACCCGTGGCTTTCCCTTGCGCGGCGCAGCGCGGCGCTGACCGACCTAGGCGGGATTCGGGAGCTGGGCGAGCAGCGGTAGCGCGCGTACTCGGCGTAGCATCGGCAAGGGTTCGTCCCTGCAGCGACGAAATTGGTCGACCCTCCTGCGATTGAGTGTCTGAAGGATCGTGGCGCGATGCCCATCGAGCAACCCCGCACGCGCGAGCACCCACGCGCCGCCCGAAATGCCGCCGAGCGTTGCACCCGCCGCCGCGAGCCGCCGCAGCCAAGCGAGCGTAGGCGCATGATCGAACGCGCCCGGATCGCCCGCGGCGAACACGAAGACCGTGTCGGACTCGGTCGCGCCCAGCGCGGTGTCGGACATCAAGCGCCCCGCCCGCCGCCGCGACCGGTCCAGCTTCAAGCGAGACGGTCCGTCCCTGGTACAGGTTTGCGCCCGCAAGCATGTTCGCCGCGCGGAACGGCTCGGTAACGGCGGCAAACGACATGAGCGCGACCGGGAACAAGGAAATAGCCGATCCGGTGCGCAGGGTGATCTGCCATGTCGCGATGTGTATAGGCGATGTCGCTTGGGGCGAGCCGTCTTGCTTGCCTGGGCGTAGGACGGTGATATGCGCTATTCGCTCCTCAGCCTTGCCCGCAACGCACTGAGCGGCCACCGCCATTGGTCACCCGCGTGGCGCGATGTCGAGCAGCCGCGTGCCGCCTACGACGTGCTGATCATCGGTGGCGGGGGGCATGGGTTGGCGACCGCCCACTATCTCGCGCGCGATCACGGGATCACCAATGTGGCCGTGCTGGAGAAGAACTGGATCGGTGGCGGCAACGCCGGGCGCAACACGACGATCATCCGCTCGAACTACATGCTCGACGGCAACATTCCCTTCTACGAGCATTCGATGAAGCTGTGGGAGGGATTGGAGCAGGACCTCAACTACAACGCCATGGTCAGCCAGCGCGGCGTCCTCAACCTCTTCCATTCGGACGCGCAGCGCGATTCGTTCGCGCGGCGCGGCAACGCCATGCGCCTGCACGGCATCGACGCCGAACTGCTCGACGCGCAGGGGGTTCGGCGCATGGCCCCGTTCCTGAACTTCGATCACGCGCGCTTCCCGATCACCGGCGGCCTCCACCAGAAGCGCGGCGGCACCGCGCGGCACGACGCGGTCAATTGGGGCTACGCGCGCGCCGCCTCGGCGCGCGGCGCGGACATCGTCCAGAACTGCGAAGTGACCGGCATCGATCGCAGCCACAACGGCCATGTGACGGGCGTGCAGACCGCCAAAGGCCCGATCCGCGCCGACAAGATCGCGGTCAGCGTAGCCGGATCGAGCGGTAAGGTGGCGGCGATGGCCGGAATGCGCCTGCCCATCGAAAGCCACGTCCTCCAGGCGTTCGTGACCGAGGCGGTCAAGCCGCTCATTCCCGGCGTCATCATCTACGGCGCGGGCCATTTCTACATCAGCCAGTCGGACAAGGGCGGACTGGTGTTCGGCGGCGACCTCGATGGCTACAACAGCTACGCCCAGCGCGGAAACCTGCCCACGCTCGAAGACGCCGCGGAGGGCGGCATGGCGCTCATGCCGATGATCGGCCGCGCGCGCGTGCTGCGCTCTTGGGGCGGCATCATGGACATGAGCATGGACGGCTCGCCGATCATCGATCACACGCCCGTCCCCGGCCTCTATCTGAACGCGGGCTGGTGCTACGGCGGCTTCAAGGCCACCCCGGCGGCGGGGCAATGCTTCGCGCACCTGATCGCCACCGACCAGCCGCATCCGGTCGCGACCAAATACCGGCTCGACCGCTTCCGCCGCGGCGCGATGATCGACGAGCAGGGCGAGGGCGCGCAGCCCAATCTCCATTAGTGCGCCTCCCCTGCCCATTCTGCGGCGAGCGCGACGCGGCCGAGTTCGTCTATCGCGGCGACGCCTCCCCCGTGCGCCCGCACCCCGACAACGGCTCGACCGAGGCGATGTTCGACTACGTCTACCTGCGCGACAATCCCGCCGGGCCGCTCGCCGAACATTGGTACCACGCGGCGGGTTGCCGCTCGTGGATCGAGGTGGTGCGGGACACGCGCACCCACGCCGTCCTGTCGGCCAAACTCGCCCCCGGGGCGTCGGCATGAGGCTCCCCACCGGCGGCCTGATCGACCGCGCCCGCCCGCTGACGCTCCGCTTCGATGGCCGCCCCGTCCCCGCCTATGAGGGCGACACGCTCGCCTCCGCGCTGATCGCCAACGACATCGCGCTCGTCGCCCGCTCGTTCAAATATCATCGGCCCCGGGGTATCCTGACCGCTGGCGCCGAGGAGCCAAACGCGCTCGTCAGCATCGCGCGCGAAGGTGACGCCGATCCCAACGCCCGCGCCACCACGGCGGAGGCCTACCACGGCCTCACCGCCCGCAGCCAGAACCGCTGGCCGAGCCTCGCCTTCGACATGGGCGCGGTCAACGGCCTCCTCTCCCCGCTGTTCGTCGCGGGCTTCTACTACAAGACCTTCATGTGGCCCGCCGCGCTGTGGGAGAAGCTCTACGAGCCGCTGATCCGCCGCGCCGCAGGCATCGGCCGCCTGTCGGGCCTTCCCGATCCCTCGCGCTACGACCGCGCCCACGCCTTCGCCGACCTGCTGGTGATCGGCTCCGGCCCGTCGGGGCTGATGGCGGCGATCACGGCGGGGCGGGCGGGCGCGCGCGTGTGGCTGGTCGAGGACGATTTCCGCTTCGGCGGCCGCCTCCTCGCCGAAACGCACGAAATCGACGGCCTGCCTGGCCGGGACTGGGCGCGCGCGGCTCACGCTGAACTCGCCGCCCTCCCCAACGTCACCCTCAAACCCCGCACGCTCGCCTTCGGCCTTTACGACGGCGGCACCTGGGGTCTCCTCGAACGCCTGACCGATCACCTCGCCGCCCCCACCGGCCCGCGCCAGCGCTACTGGAAGCTGGTGGCGGGTCGCACGATCCTCGCCACCGGCGCGACCGAGCGACCGCTGGTCTTCGGCGGCAACGACCGTCCCGGCGTGATGATGGCGTCCGCCGCGCGCGCCTACGCCAATCGCTGGGCGGCCGCGCCGGGCGGCCGCGTGGCGCTGTTCACCTGCGGCGACGATGCCTGGCGGACCGTCCGCGACCTCGCGGCGGCGGGTGTCGAGATCGCCGCCGTGATCGACAGCCGTGCCGAGATCGCCCCCGCGCACCAGGCGCTCGCCTCCCAGACCGGCGCGCGCGTGTTCGGGGGCGGTGCGGTCACCTCCACCCACGGCCGCTCCCGCTTGCGCGCGCTCGACATCCGCGACGGCAATGGCCGCACCCACCGCCTCGCGGCCGATACGCTCCTCATGGCGGGCGGCTGGAATCCCGCGATGGGACTGGGCTGCAACCTTGGTGGCCGCCCGAAATGGTCCGAGGCGGTGCACAGCTTCGTCCTCGACCAGCCCCCGCGCGGCCTCGTTTCGATCGGCGCGGCGGCAGGCCGTTTCTCCCTCGCCCAAGCGCTCGCCGACGGCGCGCGCGCCGGGGCCGAAGCTGCTACCGCCCTGGGCCTCATTCCCCACCAAGCGCCGAGCCCCCACGCCGAAGACGAACCCACCGCGCTCACCCCGCTCTGGCGCGTCGCCGACAGCCACGGCAAAGCCTTCGTCGACTTCCAGCACGACGTCACCGATGCCGACGTCGCCCTCTCCGCGCGCGAGGGCTTCCGCTCGGTCGAGCACCTCAAACGCTACACCACGCTCGGCATGGCGACCGATCAGGGCAAGCTGTCCAACGTATCGGGCCACGCGCTGCTCGCCGCCGCCACGGGCAAGCGCATCGCCGAGGCCGGCACGATCCTCAGCCGCCCCCCCTACCTCCCCGTCGCCATCGCCGCCTTCGCCGGCGATCACCGCGGCGAACAGTTCCGCCCCGTCCGCCACACGCCGAGCCACGCCTGGGCCGAAGAACACGGCGCGGTTTTCACCGACAGCGGCCAGTGGAAACGCGCGGAGTACTACCCCCGCCCGGGCGAAACCCACTGGCGCCAGACGGTCGACCGCGAAGTCACCGCCACGCGCACCGGCGTCGGCGTTTGCGATGTGTCCACGCTGGGCAAGATCGACGTCCACGGTCCCGACGCGGGTGCGTTCCTCGACCGCCTCTATGTCAACGCCTTCTCGACGCTCGCGGTCGGCAAGGCCCGCTACGGCGTCATGCTGCGCGAGGACGGCCTCGTGCTGGACGACGGCACCGCGACGCGGCTCGCGCCCGACCATTATTTCGTCACCACGACCACCGCCAACGCCGCGCGCGTCATGCAGCACATGGAGTATGCGAGGCAGGTCATCTGGCCCGACCTCGACGTCGGCCTCGCCAGCGTCACCGAGCAATGGGCGCAGTTCGCCATCGCCGGACCGAAATCGCGCGACCTCCTCGAACGCTTGTTCGCCCCCGCGCCCCCTCCGCCCTTCGGGCACCTCCCCCGCTCCGCGGGAGAGGAGAATTCGGCT
>JAABUQ010009999.1_pt1 | contig 12585 bp, 14 predicted proteins | sample 5560001 | NCBI WGS metagenome assembly JAABUQ01 (sample SAMN10711888, study PRJNA513371) | rock metagenome | isolation source: Antarctica rocks | place: Antarctica: Victoria Land, Finger Mt nord | collected 2015-12-18 | reverse complement strand
GTCGCCCTCAACATCCTGCGCGCCAACGGCGTCCAGAACATCAGCCTGGCGCTCTACGCCAACGCCGTCAGCTTCGATCAGCTGCTCGCTCTTGGAACCCAGTAATTAGAACTGAATGGCCCTGGGCTATCTGGACTTAGGATTGTCGCGGATGCACTCCATGTGAATAGATGCCAACATATTTCCTGTGCGCCCCCCGCACGAAAGCGTACTGTTAGTGCGCCATCCGGCTCTTGGGTGATTATCTGCGAGGGGTGAAATAACCAACCGGCAGCGTCATCCGCCGCGTCCGGCTCAAACCGCAGTACCACGTCGATCGGCTCCTCCTGAAACACTCCGAAGGACTGTGCTGCGTAGGCGGACAGCGAGAAATCTGGCTTTCGGTCGAAGCCGCGGTCGAGCAGATCGACGGAGACGATCCGGTCCAAACGCCACAGCCGCATTTCCGGCAGGCCACCCACGTGCGCGACCAGCCAGCCGCGCCCGCCGTAGAGAATGCCATAGGGGCAAAGAATACGTGCCGCCGGCTCCTCTGCATCACGCCCGGCATAGCGCACCACCACAAGCTGCATGCCGAGGATCGCGCGGCGCAGCGTCGGCAGAACACCAGCCGCGATCACCGGCCGCGCACCCGGCCGCATCGCGATTCCCTCCGCCTCCATCAGCGCGGCGATGTCCGGCTCGGCTTGGCGCAAAGCGTCCGGCCGCATGACGGCGCGCAGTGTGGTCGAAGCCTCCCGCAACAGCGCAGCACGGTTGGCCTCCCCGCGCCCGTCGCATTCACGCGCGGCCACCTCGATCGCGGCCACCGCTTCGGCCCGGAGCTCGATCACGCCGACCAACGCACTCCCCGGCAGGCGCCAGCGCCGCACCCGCTCGTCATCGTCCCACCAATCCATCTGTGGGAACATGGAGGCCAAAGAATCGCGCAGCCGCTCGGCCGTCCTGCGTCCGACCTCAAGCTCTCCGGCCATTTCGTCGAGCGTGAGGCCGGTGCGGGTTCCCGCCAAGTGCCGGGCCAGGCGAAACAATCGTTCAGCGGGAGCATAGCGCACATGGGAAGGCTGCTTGATACCGCTCACGTGTGCAACCCATCGGCCGCACTCGCGTGGTTGAACCCGACCGGCTGGCGGGCACCAATCCGGCCTTCGCACTCGGCCGCGAGCAGGCCAATGAGTGTGGCCGGGTTCGCTTCGCCGCCACGCACCGCCATGCGTCGCCGTACCAGGGCGAAGTCGGCCGGCGTCAGCGTCTGCAGCCCATCGAGGCTCGCCGGTGCGACCACGCCAAAGAACTGCCGGAACGCCAGCCGCCCCTGTGCCGCCGTCAGCCAGTCGAACCGCAGCTTGACCAAGAAGCGGCGCAGGCTGGCGCGGTCCAGCCGGTCGAGCAGGTTGGTGGTGCAGGCGAACGGCAGCGCGTGGCTTTCCATCCAGGTCAGCATCTCGTTGACTTGGGCGATCTCCCAGCTCCGCACGGCAGCGGCGCGCTCCAGCAACAGGCTGTCCGCCTCGTCGAAAACCAGGAAGGCCTGCGCCTCCCGTGCCTCGGCGAAGGCGCCGGCGATGTTCTGTTCGGTGCCGCCGACGAACATGTTGAGCAGGTCGGAGGCGCGCTTCTGCAGCACCGGCATGCCCATCTGGCCGGCCAAGTGCCGCACCCAAGCGCTTTTGCCCGCACCGGGCGGGCCGGACAGCAGGAACGAAACCGCGCGCGTCGCACCGGGGCGTAGCAGGTCCGCGGTTAGGAGCGCGAGATCGCAATCGGCGTTGACCAGCGCCGGGTCGTAGCGGGCGTCATGCTTCGGCTCGGGCGCGGGCAGCTCGCCGCCGCGCACGGCGCGCGCCACACCCTCAACAATCAGCCTTGCGGTCTCCGCCCCGCCACCGGCCAGCCGCGTGGCCCGCAGCGCGCCTGAGGCCATTGCGGGCGCCGCCGGCACCAAGCGTGCGAGACGCGCCGCATCGGCGTCCTGCAGCACAATGCCTTCCGCCTCGCCCATGCGGCGCCACAGCGTCGTGCGCGTCGCCAGGTTCGGCACGCGCAGCTCCAGGCACATGGTCATCCGGCGCAGCACCGCCGGGCCGAGCGCGCCGATGTCGTTCGCGGTCCAGATCACCGGCACCGCCAACCGCTCCAACAGACGGTGGATGAACACGCGCGAGCTGGTCACTGGCTCGTCCCATTCCGTCCCGCGGCGGACGAACAGATCCTCCGCCTCGTCGAACAGCAGCAGCGTGTCGCCGGGCACGGCAAGGCGCTGGGCCAGGCGCAACCCGGCCAGCCGGTCGTGACGCTGCGGCTCGTCGCCGTCATCGTCGGCTTCCGCCACCGATCGCAGCCGAACTCCGACCCGTGCGGCCAGCGTCGCGGCAAACGACGTCTTGCCCGTGCCTGGCGGCCCATAGAGCAGGATGCTGACACCGCTTTCTTTGCCCGCAAGCGCCGCCCGCAGCACGGAGGCCGCAACCTCCGCCTCCCGGCCAAGATGCGCGAACGCCTCCCAGGGCAGCGGCTCCGACTGGCTCGAACCCAGTAGCTGGTCATAGAAGTCCGCCGCCGGCGGCACTTCCTGGCGGATCAGCGACACCAGCCGCTCCTGCACGGACAGGCAGCCCTGCCGGTCAACCTGCAGCAGACCGCTCGCCAGCAGCTTCGCGCCCGTCGTCAACCCGCTTGCAACCTCGGCCGTTGGGGCTTGCAACAAGAGAGCGAAGAGGCCTGGGTCTCGGCTCAGCCTATGGATGCCGCCGCGGCACTCGCTCATCGCGTCGAACAGCCGCTCGACCCGCTTGTCCAGCCTGTAGTGCAAAGCGAGCGCCAGGATGCGCGTGGACGCTGGGTCAAGCTCCAGTGCCTCGCTGATCGCCGCGATCCAGTGGTTGATCGGTGCATCCGCTGGGCTCGGCAGAACGGCCGCAGCCGAGTCCAGCGCCACCTTGATCTTGCGCCAGTCTGCCACGGGAACGCCGCGTCGGCGTGACCGCCCGAGACCACCTCCCTCTTCGGGAAGCGCCGCATCGCCCAGGCCGAACGCCGCGGCGTTTTCGGTCAGCCACCCCGTCAGCGCGCATGCCTCGGGCATACGGCGATCAACCGCCGCATGGACGTTCTGCGCGCAGTCCAGCGCCAGCAGCTTGTTGCCCGTGCCGACGCCGTAGGTCGGGCCATGCCGCCTGAAGGGGGCGCTCATATCAGTCTCTCCAATCTCTGGATGCACAAGGGATACGCCACGTGGGCGTCAGAACCGGACGTGAGGCGGAGGACAAGCAGCGCGCCGCTTGCTGCCCACGGGCCGGACACGACGGAACGCCGCGCAGCCGGAGGCTGGCGGAGAAAAGAGCGTGGCAGATTGGGTGGGGCAGCCGGGTTCTTGCGGAGGCGGCTGTCTAGCGCTGCGGGACCTCTCCCGTCAACGTCGATTGCCGCCTTGTGGGGGCAGGAATGCTGCCCCCACTTGGCCATCAATACCGTCGCGCCGCCTGGCCGCGACGAGGTTGAACGCGGGCCTCGGCCTGGCGGAGCTGGGCAGCGGGTATGACCCGCGCCGCCTGCCTGGGATCACCGAGACCGAGCCCGATCTCGATGAAGCCATTGCTGCGGATGCGTGAGCATACCGCCAGCGTCACGCCCGTGTGGACGATCTGGAAATACGCCATCTCGATGCCTTGGCCACGCCGCGCGATCTCACGCCAGGCGGCGAGAGCAGCGGGGCGAAGCTGGGCGCCCAACGCGGCACGGGCCTCGGCGGACGGAACAATGACGACGGGAGCCTGAACCTGAAACATCGCAATCTCCTCAATAAGCAGCGTGAGCCAGGCCATCCGGACGGATTCCGGGTGGGGGCTGGATCAAGCTGTCGAGGAGGGCGGATCAGGTGTTCATGCGATGTCCCAACATATAGCCAGCCGGCGACGTGCTGTCACGCGCCGTCCTCGAACAATGCGCCGCGTCTGCGACAGAAGCGGACGTGACGGGGGGCACGCGCGCTTCGTGGATGACGAGGAGGTCTGCGGAGCCGGTCACGTCATCTATGCGATCCGCGGTGGTGAACACCATCTCGCCGTCCGGCGCGAGGAAGCGCCCACGGCAATGCGTGGCGAGGCGGTCGATCTCCACGAGCAGGCCGCGGCGGGCGTCGCGGTCAGGATGAAGATGCAGATTGAGGGCGCGGGCTCCGCTCACGCCGGCATCGACTGGGACGGGCAACCGGGAAAGAACACGCGCGGCATCGTCGAAGCTGAAAGGGATCACATGCAGGTCCGCGGCGCTCCCCGGCCTCCAGCAGGCCAAGTGGTCTGCAAGATCAACGCAGACCAGGCGACCTTTGCGCGGCGTGATCGTCGCCCTTAGCGGAAAATGGTGGAGGTGGTCACCTGACGCGCCCAGGCCGGCTTGCACCACGAAGGCGCCCCGGTCGAGCAGTTCGCGCACGAACCCGCTGCAACCAGGTGACATTCCGGCCTCGACGGTCACGATCACGGCGGTCCGGCACCCCCTCGCGTCTCGGCGCTTCCGCAGGGCGCTGACAAGGCCGAGCGCGACCGCCAGGTCGCCGGTCCCCGTACCCTGCGGAACAGCGATCGTTGCGAGCGGTGCGTTCGGGAAGCGCGCCCGCGCGACGAAGGCCTCGACCTCGGCGGTGATAGGGCCCTTGCTCCCGGCGTTCCCGACCGGCGTGGTCCAGCGCCCGGCGGAGACGCCGCCCGCGACAGACAAATCCTCCATCCGGGGTTCCAGCCCGGCAAACCATTCCGACCGCCCCAGGCGCGCGATCCAATCAGCACCGGCAGCACCGATCCCGAAAGCGAGACACGTCACGCCGAACCAGGGGTCTGGATTGTTCGATCCCGACAACGCCGGGTTCCTGTCCGCCGACGGCCAGTACTCCGACCGGGCCGCGATCCATCTGATGTCGGGGGCCGTCATGGCAATCAACGCTCCGCCCTCACCAGGATAGGCCAAGTCATTAAGGCCAAGCTCCGGAGGGTTGTGTCCGTCTGATGCCAGCACGTTTAACCTGAGCAGAGCGTCAGCAAGCACAAGGGACTCCATGTCAGCGCGCCGGCGTCGCCGAGAGTTGGCGACCCCTCTCGTCGAAGGTGTAGATGAAGCCGTTGCGCCGGATGCTGACAGTCGCGCCCGTATAGCCCTTCAGCCCGTCTTCTGGCTTGCTGCCGGCCGACAGAGCCGAAAGCTGGCGACCCTTCTCGTCGTAGACGTACACGAAGCCATTGCGTTGGACCGCGTTCCCGATTGCCACCGATGCCTCTCCAGTTGTTTGGACCAGGCCCCGCCACTCTGCCGCGACCATTATCTCCGGCACCCGTGCGCCCGCCGCACGAACTCGGAGCAGTGCGGTGCGGTGCGGGACCGAGGAGTAGAAAGCACCTCACGTGCGACAAACCCGGACGTGGCGCGGCTTGGGCAAAGCATCAGGTGGTTGTGGATTGCATCGCCCGCCCGCAACATCAGGCACAATCATCCGGATACCGTCATGGCAAGCCCGCACCTCAGCAAATCCCGCTACATCGCCGGTTTGCAATGCCTGCGCCGGCTATGGCTGCTGATGCATGAGCCGTGGGAGCACGAGGAGGCGCCCGCCGGCTCACCGCTCGCGGTCGGCCACGAGATCGGCCGCCATGCCCACCGGCTGTTCCCCGGCGGCGTATTGGTGACCGAAGAACCGTGGCAGCATGCGCAGGCTGTCGCACGCACCACGGCGCTAATGGCCGACACGACCGTGCCGGCTATCTTCGAGGCGGCGTTTGTCCATGATGACATCCGTATCCGGGTGGACGTGCTGGAGCGCTGCTCTGACGGTTGGGGGCTGCGCGAGGTCAAGAGCAGCACCGGCGTCAAGGATCACCACCTGGACGATGTCGCATTGCAGGCACACGTGCTTGCCGAGGCCGGCATCGCCGTCAGCTCAGCCGAGGTGCTGCACGTCAACAACGCTTACATCCACGGCGCGGGTGAGGTGGACTGGCCGGCATACTTCGCTAGGGTGGACGTGGGCGACGCCGTCGAGCGCAGACGTGGCGGCGTTTCCACCGGGTTGCTGGAGATGCGCGAGTGCCTGCGCATGGAAACCCAACCTCCCATCGAGCCGAGCGGCCATTGCCACGCACCGTATGGCTGTGAGTTCTGGGATCGATGCACGGCGGACAAGCCCGCCGACTGGATCAATCATCTCCCGCGCCTATCGGCAATTCAGGCAGGCGAACTCAAGACATTGGGGATCGAGGCTATCTCCGCCATTCCCACCGAGTTTCCACTCACGGTGAAGCAGACGATCATCAGGGACGCGACGGCAAGCGGGCTACCCTACGTGGCGCCCGACCTTGGCCGCCTGCTGCATGGCTTCAAGCCGCCTGCCTGCTACCTCGATTTCGAGGCCATGATGCCGCCCGTTCCGCTGTTTGCGGGCACGCGGCCCTACCAGGCCATCCCCTTCCAATGGTCGCTGCACGCGATCGACGGCGATGGCCTCCTGCACCATCAGGAGTTCCTTGCCGCAGCCGGCGAAGACCCCCGGCGCCGGTTTGCCGAGACGCTTGTCACGGCTCTCGACGCCCTCACCGGCCCGATCGTGGTCTACTCCGCTTACGAGCGCACCCAGTTGCGGGTCCTGGCCAGCCAATTCTTCGACTTGCGGCCGGCGATCGAGGCGATCATCGGCCGGCTTCTGGACCTGCTGCCGGTCGTACGCAGCGCCGTCTACCTTTCCGAGTTCGGCTTCAGCAACTCGATCAAGTCGGTCGCCCCGGCGCTGTCTCCAGGGTTCGGCTACGATGATCTCGACGGTATTGCCGACGGCATGGCTGCTTCATCGGCTTTCGTGCAGTTGGCCTCCGGCACCATTTCAGATCTTGAACAGGTAGATCAGCTTCGGGCAGCACTGCTCGCCTACTGCGAGCGCGACACGCTGGCCATGGTCGAGGTGCACCGCGCGCTCATGCGGCTCGCTGATCAGGTCGGGACGCGGACAAAATTGACCACGACCACATCTGACGCCTTGGTGTCGTCAGATGGTGCGCTTTCGTGGGAGCCGTCCGTTGCAATCCAGCTTTCCAGCCCTTGCCAGCCTTGACGGACTGATCGTCAACGCCCCCAGCGCCGTCGGCTGGGCATTGACCACGGCCGAGTTGCGCCACGACAAGCCTGACCGGCACGCGTTCGGGACGCTGGGGCGCCTGCCAATCCAGGTGGTCCTCGATGGAGTGCGCCAGGGCTACAACGTCGGCGCCCTGTTCCGGCTGTGCGATGCGTTCCTGTGCGAGCGGCTGGTAATCTGCGGCCGAGATGGCACCCGAGGGACGCGCAAGCTGGTTCAGGCAGCTCAAGGCACGCAAAGGTGGGTGCCGTGGAAGCAGGCGGACAGCGCCACCAAGGTTGTCCAGGCGGCCCGTGCCGGCGGCTACCAGATTGTCGCTGTCGAGCAGACCAGCGGGGCCGCAAGCCTCGACCAGTTTGTGCCGCGTTATCCCATGTGCCTGGTGCTCGGTTCAGAGCGCGCCGGCGTCTCGCAGACTGTGCTCGATCTTGCCGATGCCGCCGTGGTCATCCCGATGCAGGGCATGGCCAACTCGCTCAACGTGGCAACCGCCGCAGCGATCGTTCTGCATACGCTGGTAAGGAAATACCAAGACGCTGCTTCATTCACCGGAGATGATCGATGACAGCCTCAACCTCCTCCAACGATTGGTCCGACGACTTGAAGGTGCAAACGGGAGACGCGATCGAGGGGCGCGGCATCTTCGCCATGCGTAACGGCCGGCACTGCCTCAAGCACGCCGTGTCGGGCTTCGGCGCCATTGCCGCCGATGACCTGCAGCGCGGCGTGCTCAGGGTCGTGGACATGCAGACGAAACAGGAGACCACGTTTGCGAGCGCGGCCGAGCTGATTGCAGCCGGCTGGGCGATCGATTGAACGCACCCGTGCCATCCTCCTGGCGAACCGCGCTGCCCTGGCCGCTCACCGTCATCGATTTCGAGGCGAGCTCGCTCGATCAGGACGGCTATCCCGTCGAGGTCGGCCTTGCCCTCTGGCCCGGCCCTGACGACGCCATCTTTGGCTGGTCCACGCTCATCCAGCCTGCAGGCGACTGGAGCCGGCACGGCCACTGGAGCCCGAAGTCGGCCAAGGTGCATGGTATTCTTGGCCGAGAGCTCCTTGCGGACGGGCAGCCGGTGGGCCGCGTTGCTGCGGCCCTCAACGAGGTGCTTGGCAGTGATACCATCGCGTGGTGCGACGGCGATGCCTATGACATTCATTGGACCGGCGCGCTGTTCAAGGCGGCGAACATCGCCCCGCTTTTCAGCCTCGGCGACTGGCATCGGCTCATGGCCATGCTCAGCCCAGCGATGCGGGACCGCGGCTTGGGCTGGCTGGAACAGGCACCGGCGCGACACCGGGCGCGTGCGGATGCCGAGCAGCTTCTGCTCGCCCTGGCCCATGCGGTCGGGATCGAGACCGGTCCCGTTCAAGACCTTGCCAAACGTTGGCCCGCGCTTGCGGCGTTGGCCATGTCGAGCGGGCTATCGCCTGGCGCGTCAGCGTCAACGGCGAGAGACGGCACAAGACCGGGTCTGTGACATGCGTGGCAACGATCCCTGACGGAACTCGATGGACAGCGATCACCAGACTGACCTCGCAGCGCGCAACGTGGGCATTGTTTGGGGCGTACGAGACGGCGCGGGGCCACTGCTGCTCGTCACTGATTGCACGCCCCTCGCCGAGGCCGAACCGTATGGCGATTTCCCGACCCATCCGCGCGGACATTACGACGTTTGGGAAGGCTGGCGCAGGCTCGGAGCCGCAGGGCTCGCCAGACGAGGCCTGCCAGCCCTGATTGCTTGGCACGAGTATGAACACTTCCCGCGCGGGCGCGTCGTGTTCGATACCAGCACACACCGTTTCACCCTCTACGCTGACCAAAGGCTGCAAACGCCAGGTGTGCTGCACGAAGTGCTGTGCACCTTTGGCCTCGACCCGACGCGTTGTGCCGTCCGCTCTGATCCGCACTATCAAAGCTGAGACCCATGACCCGGCCTAAACCGTTGTCAAAGCTTGCTCTGAGAAGATCCCACGATGTCGCGCCATAACTATGGCCGCTCCCCAAAACCCTGGAGCAAGCTGAAGAGCCGGGTTGAGGCTCTGTTCGCCCCGGGTTTGCCGCTCGCAATCCACTGCAACGTCTTTGTCAAAGTAACCAAGGAGTTCACCTTCGATGAGCCGCGCCATTGGATCATGTTGGGTCACGGCCGTGCTGGCCAGAGTAGCTGCTCATCTCCCCCTGTCGATTTGGAGTGTGCGGCGCGGTGCATGATGCGGCTTGACGTGACTGGGATGGTTGGGATTCAAGGCTGGGATGACCGCACTTCCTGATCTCAGTCAACTGACGCACGAGGAGAAGGACGCGCTGATCCGGGCGCTGTGGGCGCAGGTTCAGGCGTTGACGGCACGGGTGGCAGAGCTGGAAGCAAGGCTCGGGGCGCCTCCGAAGACGCCGGACAACTCCAGCCTGCCGCCGTCGCAGGGCAAGAAGCCGAACCGGGCGGAGAAGGTGGCGCGCCGTGGCCCACGCCCCGGCAGCCTAGGCCGCATGGGCGGTGGACGGGCACTGACTGAGAACCCTGACGAGGCCGTCATTGCCAAGCCGGTGCGGTGCGCGCACTGCCGGGCGGCTTTGGCCAAGGCGGACCATGTCCTGCATGGGCGCTACGACAAGATCGACCTGCCCCCGGTCGCGCCGGTGGTGACGCGGGTGGAGCGCTATGCGGGCCGCTGCCGGTGTTGTGGCGGCACGACGCTTGCGCCGGTGCCTGAGGGGCTGGAGCCGGGCACGCCGTTCAGCGTGGGCATCGTGGCGTTGGCGATGTATCTGCGTTTCGTGCACGCGATCAGCTACCAGCGGCTAAGCCGGCTACTGGGCGAGCTGTTCGGCTTGGCCATTAGCGAGGGGGCGCTCGACGCCGCGTTCCGCCGGGGCAAGCCGCACTTCGACGCCGATGTCGCCGCCATTCTTGCCCGGCTGCGCCGCGCCCGCGTGGTGTGCTCGGACGAGACCAGCGTGCGTGTGGCCGGCCGCACCTGCTGGAATTGGGTCTTCCAGAATAGCGAGGTGGTCATCCATGTCATCCGCCGCAGCCGCGGCGCAGGCGTCGTGGCCGAGGTGCTGGACGGGCACCGGCCGGCGCTCTGGGTGTCTGACCTTTACAGCGCCCAGCAGGGCCATGCCGGGGAGTGGCAGATCTGCCTGGCGCACCAGCTGCGCGACTGCGCCTACGCCATTGAGGCCGGAGACACCGTGTTCGCCCCGCGCATGAAGGCGCTGCTGCTGCGCGCCGTCGTGCTCGCGCGACGGCACTGTAACCTCGCCCCGAGCACCCGGCGCGAATACCGCCGGCGCCTCGAGTGCGCGCTCGACGCCGTCATGGCCCTGGCGCCCACCCACCGTGACGGCCAGCGCCTGCGACGGCGATACGGCAAGCTCCGCTCGCACCTGTTCACCTTCCTCGACCATCCCGAACTGCCGGCAGACAACAACAGCAGCGAACGAGAGCTGCGGCCCACCGCCACCTACCGCAAGGTCACCGGCGGGTTCCGCTCCACTTGGGGCGCCGACCTGTTCGCCGGCGTGCGCTCCGTCATCGGCACCGCCGCACGCCGGGGCGTAAGCGCCTACCAAGCCATCCAGCAAACCCTACGCGGACAGGCCGCTACCTACCCGGGTTGAGCAGATACCTTTCCCGGCCCGTTCTTAAAGCCCGCACCGGACAAGCCGCCCCGCTCGGCGCGCGGACCACCGCTTGACTATTGGGAAGCTGGTTACCGTCGGGCCAGCGTGCCGTCGTCGCTGATGCGGGCTTATCTTGACCGCCCACGCGACCAACTGATGGACCCGTTCGATGATCCTTGGGAATTGGCTGCCATCCTCCGCGCCGCCGACCGCCGGTTGGGACGAACTTGCCTGCTCGAATGGGCGCGAACGCTGGACGCCGAGCACCCAGCCCTGGCCGTGATCGAGACCCGGTTCGCTGCAGCGAATTCCTGGCCGCATCAGGACATACCGGCATGGTCCCAGGCCTCTTCGCGTATCGACAGCAATGCGTAGGCCCGAGGCACGTCGGGATGCGCCAGATCACCTGGTGCTAGCAGCTTCGCCCAGGTCGCCCCTCCCTCCTCTGTCCGCCAAAGCCCAAGGCGGCATGCGGGGGCGAGCGTCTCATTGACCCAGCGCAGGAACGGCTCAAACAACTCTTCCCGCCAAAGCGCCTCACGGCTTTCGTATTGCCGCCGATACTCCGGCAACGTCATGTCGTCCACGTAGCCAAGCGGCGTACGCCGGGGTGCCGCATCGAGGCACAACACCAAGTCCCAAGACGTTGCCTGCCAGTAAGCCTCAACCGCAATTCCGTAGCCGTAAAGCCAGGGCCGCAGGGCTGGTGTCGTCCCACCGCCAAGGGTGAGGTCCCAGTTTTGATCTGTGCGGCGGCCAAGCCGGATGAAAACAGCGAAGCGGGCGCCTTCCTCCCTGAACCAAAGAAGGAAGGCACGTTGAATCCTGGGGCGAGGACGCTTGCGTCGCTGCACCGTGATCGCCACGCCGCCCGCCATTCAGCGTGCCAACATCTCGTCCACCCAAGCCTTTACAGTCGTGCTCGCCGGTCCGTAGCGTCTCATGTCGAACATGCCGGCGTTGTCGGACGGCTCCAAATTCAGTTCGCAGGTCCGCACGCCCTGGTTTCGCGCCTGGGTGACGAAGCCTGCCGCCGGGTAGACCGAGCCGGACGTTCCGATCGCCACGAACAGGTCCGATGTGGCCAACGCGGCCTCGATCGCCTCCATGTGCAGCGGCATCTCACCGAACCATACGACATGGGGCCGCATCGTCCCGGGTTCGCGGCACGCTGGGCAGCTTTCCTCGTTGCCCAGGTCCTCCCGCCATCCGGTGATGGCGTGGCACGCGACGCAGCGGGCCTTCAGCAGCTCGCCATGCATGTGGATGACGCGGGCGGAGCCTGCCCGCTCATGCAGGTCATCGATGTTCTGGGTGACGAGGACCAGTTCGTCGCCACGCGCAGTCAATCCGGCCTCAAGCCGGGCGAGCGCCTCATGCGCAGCATTGGGCTCCGCCGCAAGCAAGTTGCAGCGGCGCGCGTTGTATACCCCGACTCTTTGAGAATCCGGCCCGGCCCCCTTGCCAAGTGGGCCCGAGTTGGACTCTACCGGCCCGATGATCCGACCCGGGTTCCTGGACAGCGTATCGCGGCAAGACCTGATCGACCTGGCTCGGGACGGGTCGGCGGCGCACCGTCTGGCGCGGCGCGCGAACGCGCTGGTGCTGCTGGACCAGGGCATGAGTTGCGAGGCGATCGCGGCGGTGCTGTTGCTGGACGACGACACCGTCCGCACGTGGCACCGCCTGTATGAAGAGGACGGGATCGAGGGTCTGGCAAGCTTTGGCTACGAGGGCAGCGCATGTCGCTTGAGCGACGAGCAGCAGGACAAGCTGAAGGCCTGGATCACCGAAGCGCTGCCGCGGACGACGCGTGAGGTGGGCGCCTGGATCGAGGCCG
>JAABUQ010009998.1_pt1 | contig 12585 bp, 18 predicted proteins | sample 5560001 | NCBI WGS metagenome assembly JAABUQ01 (sample SAMN10711888, study PRJNA513371) | rock metagenome | isolation source: Antarctica rocks | place: Antarctica: Victoria Land, Finger Mt nord | collected 2015-12-18 | reverse complement strand
GAGAAGACGGTTGGCAACGTGCGTAAATTGCACTTTCATGGGCTACGTTTAGTCAGCGAAACGGTGCGCTGGACGTCGATCGCATTCAATCTTGTGCGCATACGCAACCTCGTAGCAGGATGACGACGGGATCCGTGCGCCCAAACGCGTCAGAATCGCTCAAAAAGAGCCGCAATTGGTCGAATTGCACGGCCCGCGGCTCCCAGAAACGTCGGGGCGCGCCGTCAACTCGCGCTTTTTCACAGGCCTGCTAGCGATCTCCATGTAGACTTTATACTCGTCTTCGCCGACGACGACGAAACCGAGGCGTTCATACAGCCTTCGGGCAGGATTGATTTTCGCAGTGCTGAGACGAATCGGGGCGCACGCGTCGCACGATTCCCGGATGAACCGTCTTATCAGGCTCGTGCCGATACCGTTTCCTTGCCTTTGCGGCAAAATATAAAATGATTCTAGACGATATTATTCGGGGCTTCTGATAAGGGCTAAACCATCCCACGTCTTCGTCGCCGATCGAAATAACTGCGATTCGTTCTCACGGTAGGACTCTGCAAATTTTTCGCATTGCACATCCTGGCCGCGCCAACCAAACAGCTCCTCTATTATGTTGCGTGAAAGAAGTAAATTTGCTCGACGTAGGCTCGGTCGGTCTTCGTTGCTGGCCTGAGGCAGATCGGAGAAATCAAGGCTTTCGAACGCCCGCCTCACGACGACGACTAAAACGGTTGGCCGGCCGAATCGTCTTCATGCACAGCTAGGTCATCTCGCTGTTCGACTCGTTGAGAAATCGTCGTTCGGCGAAGACGTTCTCTGCCCAAGGCAACGATAGGCAGATATCCGGCGAGGAGAACAAAAGCCCCTGATTGCAGCCGCTCTCCGATGCGTTCGAGCCAGCGAGTCATTCTGGCTCATGCTACTCCTCGGGTAAGGAATTCCTTATAGATTGACCAAGACGGGTCACCGCCCCCGAACCCGAACGGCGAAACGAATCGACGTATTCGAGCGGTGCGGCGTGGCGGGATCGACGTCCTCATAACCGCGACCGCCAATACTCGATGCGATCACGACCGACGGTGTCGTGCCACCACTTAGGCTGCCAGAACCATGCTGCTTTGCGTTGCGCCGGCGTTTTCTGCGCCCAGCTCATAAAGACGTTACCGCACCAGGTCGGGACCGGCGGCAGATTCCACGGTTCGTCAAGGTTGTACTCGGGCTTCATGCGATCGCAGGATACAGCGTTGAGCAGCCGACGCGCAAGATGCGCGTCTTCATTCCGCGCCCCGCGCCCATTGAAGGGCCTCCTTGACCGAACGATGGACGACGCACAGGTCGCGGTACTCCACGGCGACCGCTGTGGGTCCGATCGCGCGGACGTTAAAATAACGCCAAAATAACGCCGCGTTTTCACATGCTTGAACATGGCGACATCGCCGCGCTGACCAACGTAATCGAATTCTTGACGATCGATCGTGACATCCGCGACGGTTGCCGTGGCCGGCGCACGCGGCACCGCGTGCCCGTTCGCATGGAACGGACATACGAGTATTGGATCGTCGGCAAGATGCTCCCAAAGGGCGACCCAGCCGTCTTCGAGCGCGATCGCCTGCACGTAAGGCTCCCACGCCGTCGCTGCAACGTTACGACCTTCGTGACCGCCGTAGGGGTACGAGCGTTCCTGCAGCGGACCGCTACCGACTAGGCAGAACTCGCAGCACTGGTCGTCGCTCACGCGATCGCACGATACAGCGTCGAGCGGCCGACGCGCAAGACGCAGGCGACGTGATTCGGGCTCTCGCCGCGCCCCAGCATTTTCTTTGCTTCTCGAATCTGAGTCGGCGTAAGTGCCGGCGGTCGACCGAGCCGTTCGCCGCGGCGCTTGGCGGCCGCGAGGCCCGCGACAGTACGCTCACGCAGCACGTCGCGCTCGAACTGCGCGACGGCGCCGAGCACGGCGTAGAGCATGCGCCCCGCCGCCGTTCCGGTGTCGATGTGGTCGGTCAGCGAGCGCAGTACGACATCGCGCTCACGTAACAATTCGGAAACATCGAGCAGGTCGCGCAACGATCGCCCGAGACGATCGAGGCGCCAAACCACGAGGGTGTCGCCGGCGCGGAGATCGACCAGGGCGCGATCGAGGCCCGGCCGCGATCGCAAAGCGCCGGAAGCCGAATCTTCGTGGATGACGGCGCACCCAGCGGCATGTAGCGCATCGAGCTGCAGTGCCGTCGTCTGTTCGTCCGTCGAGACGCGTGCGTAGCCGACGAAGCGCGGTTTGGGGTGTTGGATAACCAAGTCGTTCGACGCGGCCAAACGCGCTTCTGCGGTCTTTCTGGCAATCGTGTTCGACCGTTTCGTCACCCGCGCGGACGTGGCGGCGATTATCGGTGCTCCGCTCGGGTCGATTTGTTCGCGATCGGCATTTCGCCTTGCCCGGAGGAGACGCGTTGTATGCGCGCGGCTTTGCCCTCGATGAAGCGGCTGGACCAGCTCCACGCCTCGATGGAGTCGTTCGCGTAGGGACACTCACTCGTACGTCGCCCGCGTCCCCGGTCTCGAAGCCTTTCTGCCACGCCGCTGCGTCCTGTCGAAGTCTCTTCATTGTTGCTCTCTTATCACATCGAAACTGCTGCCGTCTCTAACTTGGAGCAAGCTCGAGTAGTGCTCGCGTCAGTTCCTCTCCGGATATGCTGCCGGCGATGTAGCGGTCGGCAATCGTACGCGCCTCGGGATCGAGTTCAAGGCCCTAGATGCGAAGTGATCCCAGCGCGCTTTCGACATACCGCCGCCGACGTAGCTCGTCGAGTGGGATGCCACCGTTCGGTCGTCGCTCCGCGCCCGTTTTTCGGCGTTTATCGTTCGAGGCCAATGTCTCGCTCCGACGTTCGCGCAACCTCACGTCCGTTTGTTCGTGAGATGGTGATGGTTTCGTCGACGCGCGGCGCTTTTGCAAACGCGGTGCGGGCAACGGAGAGGATGCCGCCGCCGCAACGGCCGAGCACGCGTTCCCCGTCGGCGGAGCGTCCGAGCACGCGCATCGTTTGGTCGAGGTCGATGCGTAGATCCTCGCGCCGGTCGATAAGCTCGTTCGGGCCTGGCTCGTAAACCGGCAGGCTCGAAATATCAAGACGCGCGCGACGATGGGCGAATTGTTCGTAGTGCGATTGGAATTCTGCAAATTTTGCGCCCTGGTGCTCGTGCACGCTCCAGCGTTCAACGGTTTCCAGGTCGATTGGGCCGCCCATCGCGACGTCGAGCGCGACGCGAAGGCCACTGCGATCGTCCCAGTGGTAAAATCCTGCGAGCCGATCTCGAACGCTATCCGTTCGTGAAAGGACGTGCAGCATGAGCTCGTCACGGTGGTACGTTTCGTAGGTGGAAATGATGTCCGAGCCGACTGCGAGTGGGCCCGGGGGATTCCAGGTGAACTCGCTGTTAGCGTGGTGGTAGATGCCGCCGTGCTCCGAGTAGCCAAGCCTTGCAAGGGCTTCGTTTGGCTTAGCCGACGTGCCGTTCATTACGATGATGAAGTCTGCGTCGCGCGACTGGTACGCCGACGGAGCGTAATACGTTGCCGCGCTACCCCCGGTGAGAACGGTTACGGTTCCGGTCCGGTTCAGTGCCGTACAGACGACGAAGGCCACTTCGACAAGGTCACGTTCCGGGGTTATCTCCACAGCTTAGAGCGCTTTGCGTGCGCGCCGTGGACGCCGCCGCTGTTCTTCAATCGTGCGGCGTTCTTTCGGGAGCGATTCGGCAAGCCGCAAGAGAAGTTCGCGGAGCTGCGGCAAGGCGAAATAGCGCGGATTGAGACGCACCTGACGTTGGACGCCAAAGATGCGGCTTGCGGTAACGCCCTCTCGGTCGAAAGCGTCGATGCCCGCTGCACCGACATGAGCGGTAGGCCGAGGAGGCGCGAGAGCTCGCGCGGATAGGACTCGCCAAGGAGCGCCAACCCGACGAGGACTTTGGTTCGCGTGGCCGTGCCAAACAGCTTAGGCGCTGCATCAAGCATGGCTTTAGTGTACCGCTTCTGTGGTCAATTGACAACAGATAGTGGCGGCACGATCTCGGCGTTGCGGTGACATTGTTTCGGGACCGGTATTCGGGACGCTCAAAGCAGCGCCCCGCCTAGGTCGCCGGATCGTCCCGAAAAAGGGCCATTCCGGGACCGCCCTAAAAGCGCCTTAGGTCGAATGATCCACACTCCAAAACGCGCGCGGCAGAGCAAGTTCCGAAAAGATCGCATTCGCTTCCTCGGCCGTTCGCCGGCGCCAGCTTCGCAGCCGACGATCTTCACCGTACCAGCGTTCTGCAAGTTGCCATGTCTTCTGCATGGGCAGCAGACTACCGGGACCACGCCCGAAAGTGCGGCGCCATTCCTGCGCGTGAAGCTCGTGACAGAAAGCCAGCTGCATCGAGCAGGTCAGGCGAACGTCGTCCCACATATGCGGAGGCGGCACGATAAACTGCGCGACATACTGGCACCCGGTTACCAAAGATGAGTCGCGGATCTCAAGGCGGATACGCTTGAAGCACTTAGAGCATGATGTATCAATAGAGGCATTCTCTGACGTCATCGCGGCTATGCCAAGGGCGTCCCAAATGCAAAAACCCCAGGCCGAGACCGCTCCATACGTTACTAAGAATCCCGTCGGTACGGATGAGAATGGGTGGGCGACTGCGACTTCACCATCATCGCCCACTACGACGTGATGTTGTTCGTGAAGGGTTTGCAACGCCGTTGCAATCGCCTCGCTCGATGATCCCGTCATCTGCACAAGTTCAGCTACGAGCGGCACGCGTCCCGTTGCAATAAGTCTATCGTATATGCGTGCGCGGACCTCCCAAGGCTCGATACTGTTCATTAAGAAATCTTCGCGAGTGTCGCTACGAAATCCGCGATCACGAATCGCGAGGGTTACGCCTAATACTTTGGAGAAGCGGTCCGGTTCAAAAACGGTCGCTTTCGGGAACCGACAGAACCAGAAGTTCATCGCATCATTTAGTCCAATTTGGGGTTTGACAAGCCGGATGGCGCTAACGCGCGACTAGCGGCGTTGCGGCATCGGAGTTGAGCAATTCGGTCAATGCAGCGGTTAGTGCGGGAACGATGTTGGCGGATGCTCAGCGAGGCGATTGCAAAGGTACAGAAACCACTCGCGACCGTACGTCACGTAAAGACGTGTCCTGTAGCCCATCGACCGCAACTCGTTCAGCGCGTTGTACCTGACGCCGTAGAGAAACTCGAATTCCGCGTGGTCCCGGGCATTCGCTTCGTCGATGAGGGCACAAAGCGGTCCGTGAAGGCGTTCGTCGTGCGTGCCGAATGATACCGCGATCGCAGATTTAAGCGCGGTACGCGCCAGACCAAGATATGTCTCGTCGAGCACCGCTCCACGCCCCAGTACCTCAGCCGTCGGAACGTCAAAGGCTCCCTTCACCAGCCTGACCTTTCGGCCGGACTGAACGATCGTTGCGAGATCCGAAACGGTACGCGACAGATAGGCTTGCAGCGTCACCCCGACGTTCCGACGGTCGATCGAAGCGAAGGTCTTCAACACGAGTTCGGTGCGTTCGGTTCCTTCGGCGCTGATCATGACATCGTGTCCTAAGATGTCTGCAATACGTGAACAGACGCCGGCGCTGAAACGAGCATTTCGCAATAGACCGACGTGGGATAAGTCAAGCGATATTCCAGCATCGGCCGACAACAACTCCCGGAGAGCTTCGGCGAGCGCGACGAACTCGCCCACCGCTTCCTCCTCAGCCGAAAGGGTTCTTGCGCTCTCGCCCAGATAGTCTATTGTCAGCGCGTGACCTTCTCCGGCTAAGCGGCGCGCCTGACTCAAGGCCTGCGCACGCGTCTCGCCCGCCAAATACGGCCGGGCTGCGGCAAGCAGCGTAGCATAATGCGAGCGGCGTCCGCAAAACCCACGACTTCGCCGTTTCATTCAGGGCAAGGCGGCGAAGTCCGTGCGCCAAGTCCGATAGGTCCGCGGTCTCTACCCTCATGTCGGCGAACTACGCCGACGCATTGTTCTGCGCCCCTCCGACGGTTTGGTGCACTTGGAACGAAAGCCATACCGTGTGCCTCCGAAGGCGCCCGTCCTGAAAATGATCGCTGTAGGGATATGAGCTTTCGACTTCTCGAACGTTGACTTGGGCACTTAACGCCGATTCGTTCGAACCCGCCACGGCAAAGAAGGTGCCGGACTCAGCGCCGGGGCTTCCCGGTCGGCAGGCGTCATAGTGCGTAGGTGTACGCCTAATACACGCCGTGATCACGACAAGGCCGGATGTAAGAAGCTGGATGGACTTCCGCAGCTCGAATTTGTGCGCTAGGGGCGCGCGGTAACGCGCATCCCTAGCGCTCTAGGCACGAACGAGCACGACAAGGCGTCTCGCTTGCAATTCGCATGTGTATCTCGAAGTCGGGTTCCCAACGCGCGGTGCGATTTTTCGCACGCGCATGCGTGCGTTGAAACGAACTCGGAAGCACCGTTCCCGTTTATTAAACCTGACGAAGCGGATGCCCCGCGGCCGCCCATTCTTTCATTCCGCCCTCAACGCTGAGGCAGGTCGTATGCCCAAGGCATTTCAGCAACTTTACTGCTCGAAGACTTCTGTTTCCGGAACCACACACCAAAAGAATGTCGCGATCTCGCGGGAGTTTTTCCGATTCGCTCGCCAAGGCGGCGAGCGGGATGTGGATCGCGTCGGTGATATGCCCCGCCTGCCACTCGTCGTCTCCTCGCACATCGATTAGCAGCGCACCCTCGTGTAAACGCCGTGACACTTCGCTCTTGTCGACGATCTCGGCGGTCCTTCGCGTAACACCGTCGCTCTGAGCAGTACGCGTGAGTCGGCATACTATCGCGTAGTGATAGGGGAAACCGCCCATGGCGACCGGGTGAAATCCGAATCGCCGAAGGCGCTCGCAAGCTTCCTCTTGCGAATAGACATGATCTGCGGGAGGGCCGACGGGCCGCTGCACGCCGGCATTCCAGTCGACGATGAGTGCGAATCCATCCTCGTTTATCAATGCGCGCAACCCCGCAAGCGCGTCGTCCTCGAGTTCATGTAGAACGTTGAGCGCAAAGACGCGATCTGCGATGCCGGCTCGAGCGGCTATTTCGTCCGCTTCTCCCACCGGCAGTAAATTGGACCGTCTCGCTCGCGGTTTCGCGCGCAGGCGGTTCAGCATCGTCGGCTGTTCATCTATTGCAACAACGGCAACGTCGGGCCGTCGTTCGGCAATCTCGATCGCATACAATCCGGTCCCCGTTCCGAAGTCAACCACGGCCGCCGCCGGCGGTATGTCGAGCAGTTCCACCACTCGCGCGGGAGGGAGGTATTGGAATCGGTCCTGGTCATCGAGTCGGGCCGCGCGCGCTGGATTGAATCGCTCGACTTGGCGCGCGCCGTTGCGACCCCTCATACTTTTGTTTCACAGACGTCGTGCAAAATGTTGATCCCCAGTTGATAGGCAGGCATTCCGGATGTAATGAGCGCCGTCTCAACGACGCCCAACAGATCTCGAATCGAGGCTCCCGCCTTTAACGCTGCCTCTGCATGGCAGTGAGCGGGCTCTGCACGGCACAGTGCTACCAGTTGCCCAAAGTGCACAAGCTGTTGAACTTCTCTCGGCAAAGGGTTGTTCGCGATGAGTTCAGCACGCAAGTTTTCGATCGATGAGACGGCTTTAGCGCGGTCCGCACGTTCCGCAATCGCGATCCGGCGTTTGATGCCGTCAGGAACGAACCCGAAGAGCTCGGCATAAGGAGCCTGGGAAACCTCTTCAGTGGCCATACTAAATGGCCGCGGACATGGCGCGTCTCACATCTTCGAGTGCGCCCGGCGGCAGGTCGCGCGCGCCTCCAAGTGTCTCTGCGGAGATTTCTAGATTAGCACTTTCTTCCATCGCAATGAGATTCGCCGCAGCCTGTGAAATACTCGACCCGAAAGCGAGAATTCCATGATTCCCGAGCAGCACGCCGATCGTACCCGGACTGCTCCGCAGCACGTTGACGATCCCGTCGACCGAATCCGCCGTTCCCCGAGGCGCCCATGGGATGACCGAAATCGGCTCACCTTGACCGAACCGAATCATCGTCTCATGGCGACTGGGTAGCGGGCGGTTGGCAAGAGCAAACGCCGTAAGTGCCGGGGAATGCGCGTGCACCACCCCGCCGATCTGTGTACTCGTTCGGTACGCGCCGGCATGCATTGATATAATTTCACGGTTCTCCGCCGACATCTCGCCGGAAAGTATCGTTCCATCGAGCGCTACGACAGCCAACTGTTCCCGCGTCAAACCGCGCATAACGCCAACCGTCGTCATGAGCATGCTGCGATCATCAATCCGGGCGCTCATGTTGCCATGGCCGGAAGCCGACATCACGCCGGACACGAAGAGTCGGTTTGCTGTTCCCAGCATATCGTCATAAAGTTTATCGATTTGCATGAATTCTCCCGAGTCGCCGGCGCAACCAAAGCGTGGTGCCGGGGCCTTTTTAGGATACGACGGCTGATCAAAGCCCCTCCAACACTTTTTCGCTTGTGGGCCCACACGCCGGGGAATCAATCGTGGAGTTGCGTCATTTCCGCTACTTCATCGCCGTTGCGGAGGAGCTGCACTTTGGCCGGGCCGCGACACGCTTGCATATGTCGCAGCAACCGCTGAGTGCGCAGATCAGATCGCTCGAGCAAGAGATCGGCGCCGAGCTTTTCCATCGGGCCGAAAATCGGATTCGGTTAACGGAAGCGGGAAAGGTATTCCTGATCGAAGCGCGCGGCGCAGTCGACGCGGCTGATCGAGCCATATCGCGGACGCGTGACGCAGCAGAAGGGCGGTCGGGAATATTGCGCGTCGGCTACTGCGCTACCGCAGTTGGCGATACTCTCACACGAACGCTAGAGCGGTTGTCGACTCAGCGGCCCGCACTCCGTTTCGAACTTTTCGACTGCCACGGTGATGATGCGATCGTACGATTGCGCGAACACGAGATAGACCTCGCAATCGCGCACGTCCCGGCCGATCCGCGCGGACTCGAGCACGTCCCGCTCTTTGCGGAACCGTATCTGATCGGCGTTCGCGACGACAACTTGCTTGCAAAAAAAGCGCCCCTGTCTCCCCTTGATCTCTCAGGACGCCGAATCGTAAGCCTGCCGCGCTCCACGCATCCTGGGGTACGAGATGCGATCGAAGAGTGGCTAGGCACCGGCCCTTCAAATCTCGCGATCACATTCGAAGAAAGCCGCGACGTCCAGGGGCTAGTAACGCTTGTTCAGGCTGGCGTCGCCGCCGCAATCGTGCCCAGGCATGTTGCAAACGAACAGCAATCCAACATTGCCTGGATACCTCTAAAAGGATCTAACAGTGAAGCTACTATGGCGCTCATTTGGCGCCGAAACGAGCAGTCGATCCTCATCAAAAACTTCATTTCGGCCTACGAGAGTTGATTCAGTCCGGCTTGCTGCCGGATCGCAAAAGCAGCCGCGCCGATTCGCCAGCAGTATATCAACAAGACCTTATGGGAGTTCACCGTGGCTTCAGGTCGTCGGATCGGGTTACTCGCCCTCGGCTAGACTTAATAGACGAATGGAATGAAGCGTTTCTTCGTCCCTGAGTACGCGTCATATTCAGGATAGCGTCGCCTAAGAAGCGCGTCCTCGTTGCGAGCCTTCGCATCGAAGAAGACGATCAGCGCCAGCAGAATGATGAAGCGAGTTATGCTCGGCCCGGCTAACGAATATCCGAACGCCGACAATACGACCGCCATATACATCGGGTGACGGACGAACCGGTATGGCCCGATTTGCGTTAATCGCCCGCGGGTTGACGGCCGGGGAAGGGGACTTAACGAGGGACCGAGGGCAACCGCGGCCCACGCGAGCATCGCAACTCCGAGCACGGAAAGTGACGCGGATACAACCGTCCACTCGACGCGCGACGCGGGCGCGATGAAAAGTAGGCCAATCAACATGGCCTGCACGACGACCCAAGCCAACGTAGTCAGGCTTTGCGGATGTCGCAGCCACGGAACGGCGAGCCGAAAATGCGGCCCAGCGGGCACCAGTCGAAGACGCCGGCCGCAAGCGGTAGGAGGCCGACGATGGCGAGAACCCATCCCGCGGTTGAGTGCATAGTTGCTCCCAAGATGATTAGTGCGACGCCGGCGGCCGCGCGTACGAAACGCCCGAGCGGGCTTACCATAACTTTTGAAAACGACTTCATGCGTCCTTACTTTCGGAGCGAGCATCCCGATGCGGTACCGCGTGACGATGCTCCTTAATTTCCGCTAGGTCCATAGCGAAAATAGCCGAATTGCTGAACGTGCGCGACGCCGTCCTCACGTTAATCAAGCGCCTGGGACCCTTATCGCCGCAGGCCATCGCAGTACAGTGCGATCTCTCTCCGACCACTGTCCGGCACCACCTCAAGCGACTATGGCGTGAGGGTCTCATCGAACCCGTCCCTGCGGGGAGGTCCGGAGCGGGTCGGCCGGCGACCATGTTTGCAGCGACCGCCCGTGCGGAGGGCCACTTCCCGAAGCGTTACGTGGAATTGTTGCGCGTCGTCCTCCAGGAAGCCGAGTCCAGCCTCGTCATTGCCACGCTGTTCGAGGGGGTCGTTAGCGATTAGCCGAGCCATTGAGGGAACGCCTACGGCGCGCCGTACCTGAAAGGCGACTTCGCGCGATGCTCGATTCTATCGATTACGGCCAGATGCTCGCGAGCCTCGAGCCAATCGATGGCGGGCTCGAACTGCATGCGCGAACTGCCTCTATAGGGACACTGGTCAAGAGTTCGTTCAGGTATGCGACCTACTACCGCGCGTCATCACCGCGACGGGGTTTTTCAGTGCGGAGCGCATCGAATGCCAGCGCGACGGCGCTCGTACGTGCGACTTCCTGATCGAAGAATGCGGCGATTGGCGTTAATTAAGTTGTATGCGCTGCACTCGCAATTTATAAAGGCGCGCAGTTCCAAAAGGGGCCTTTAAGAACCGCTTTTGCTGTAGGGTAGCGATGCTTCACTCCTCAAGATTTGAGCGTGGTTTCGGACGCTTCGCGCCGCAGCAGTTCCGCTTTTCGAGCGACGCCCAACGATCATCAGAGTCGTGCGCTCAGCGCCATCCAGCTCATCGGCCAGCAGCGGCGCTCGTTTGCGCTCCTAACTGAAGCCTATGCGGACGGCCCTGACCGTCTCTGAAGGGGTCTTTTTTGGGATTAATTCCACGACTTATCACGCCACCCAGTTCGCTGCGACCTCGTCCGGAGACTGGCGGTCGATATGTACGCGCCTATCTAGTTCAGAAACGATTTCTAGACTTAAACCGGTCGCTTGAAGCGCGGCGACATCTGCGTCGGCAATGAGCCCAATAACATCACTTCGAGCACCAAGAATGACTCGGTTACGTGGCCCGAGAACGTTTCTTGGATCTGCGAGCACACGCAGCTTGTAAACGACATTAAGATGGTATGGCGTCCAAAGCGGCAAAATCATGGGCTTCTTCGCTGCGACCGCATCTTCAAGCGATGCCTCCCACGTCGCGAAATCGCCTGGTTCGAGGCGGAAACCCAACGCGTTAAGGCCATAGACATCAATTGCTGTAGCTGATGCGGTGGTAATCGTCGCATCAAGGCTCAGGCCCCTGATTGGCCGTGGGACGTCGTGGCTTAGACTCGGCGTTGCAAGATCGGCGATCGAATGAATGCGCTCGTCAACATATGCGGGCATCGCCCAATAGAACTGTGCCCCCTCGTACAGCGTCGCAAGTTCCGTAACAGCAGTACCAAGCCGCTTCCAGGGTTCCGCGTGACCATAGGGAAGCCAAAACGCGACGGCAAGGTCGATATCGCCTGCGCCGCGGAAATTGTCAACATAGATGGGGCCAGATTTGTCAGCGATTTAGTGGCTGGGCACGTCAGGCGGCTTCAACCTTCGTGTCTTCAGTCGTCGATGGCCCGTTGATGTATGAAGCCGGCGCGAGCTGGAGCGGCTTCGGTCGCCCTCGGACGAATCGTTCGGGATTGTTTGCGTATGCGGCGTCGAGTGTCGTTTGACGAAGGGCTGACTTCTTTTCGACTCGACTGTAATGCACGTCGAACGGGGTGAAGAGAGCGATGCCGCTATGGCGATGCTCGCTATTGTACCAGTGATAGAACGTGCGGCAAAATGATCTCGCCTCGGCAATGTTAGCGAAGGCTTGGGGGAACTCGGGCTGATATTTGGTCGTTTTGAAAAGTGCTTCGATATATGGATTCACTACTGTCCGGTATATTTGGATGCGGTTGGCAAAAAGCCTGATTTCATCAGGGTTCGCGTTTATAAAGTTTGGTGTCGATTTGAAACGACATCCTGACCCCCTGTTCAATGGTCGGGAGACCGGACAGGGGAGGGGATGCTATGAACGTTGGCAAGACATTGTTCGCCCAGGCAATGGAGTTCGTGCTGTGGACGAGCTTCGGCCGGATCGTTGACCGCTACGGCGGCAACTCTGGGGTGCGCCGGATGAACTGCGCCGAGCAGTTCCGCGTTATGGCCTTCGCGCAGCTGACTTGGCGCGAGAGTCTTCGGGAC
>JAABUQ010009996.1_pt1 | contig 12586 bp, 18 predicted proteins | sample 5560001 | NCBI WGS metagenome assembly JAABUQ01 (sample SAMN10711888, study PRJNA513371) | rock metagenome | isolation source: Antarctica rocks | place: Antarctica: Victoria Land, Finger Mt nord | collected 2015-12-18 | reverse complement strand
CCGCGCGCCCCGGCGCCGGCGGCGCCCCCCGCGCCGCCGCGGCCCCCCGCCCCGGGGGGGCCGTCGGTGGGCTTAGATTCTTCGGCTGCCGGGGCGCCGTTGAGAAGTGCTTTGGTTTCGGGTTCAGGAGCGGCGGTGTCGGTCGTGGTGGTTGGGTGCTCGGGGGGTTGGGGACCGGAGGGTTTGGGATCGGAGGGTTGGGGTTCGGCGGGTGGAGCGGGCGTTATTTTTGCTGCGTCTGCGGTGGTGGAGTCGGGTTTGGTCTCTGTTGCGCCGGCCGTGGCTTGCTTTTCGCCTTCTCCTTCTGTGGCAGGTGCCGTGGTTGATGGGTTGGCTGGAGCGGTTGCTGCTTCTCCAGATCCAGAACCCTCGGCCGCCTTCTGCTTCTCGGCTCTCTTGCGTTGGGACTCTTCTTTCCTCTTCGCTTGACGCCGCTCTCGCGACTTCAATTTCTTGTTATACTCCCACTCCTTGAGTTTCTTCGCTCGGGCGTCCTCTCGCGCTTTTTTTCTCTCTGCTGCCTTCTTCTTTTCCTCTCGGTTCTGCTGCTGCTGTTTTTCTTCTTCCGTCTCCCGGATCTCGCCTTTGGCGTGGCCGAGGTCGTAGGCAAGGCCGACTTGGATTAGTTTGTTTTGCCTTGTTTTGCAGTTCTTCCGGATTACTTCCTCTGGAGTGGCATCGCTTTCATACCGTGTCGCGGTGATCTTCATGAGCACGGTGTATGTCCCCGGATCGAGTTCGAGATCGGTACCTTATTCGGAGTCAGCACAGCTTTTCTAGTGCGAGAAAGCGAGGAGAAAAACAAGTCTTGAAAATGCCCCGAAACACATTTCAAGGCCCATTGTCTCACACGCAAAGGGGAGAAATGGCTCCGAGAAGTACTGACTGACGGATCGAGTCATGGAGTAGTTGCCATGGCTGCGGACAATATAGTCATCTACCCCGTCTTTGTCAAGTCTGAAGTGTAATTGGAACCAGTATTGGCCTTCCAGGCCTTTGAAATAACGGTTGTCCAGCTAGATATCATCAGTACCGGCAGTGTAACGAAATTGCGATACTTACTTGAGATAGTACAATTACAACAGGGCTTCGTTTGATCAAAGTGAGGGTAAACGCCGTATCATTATAGTCCGCCGAATACGGTACGTTGACGGTCGTCCATTGCTGTGTGATGGCCCAGTCTTTACCGAACAGACGGGTTCGATCGAAGCTGGAATATCGACGCAAAAGATCTTCATAGGAGATCCAGAACATCTGCCCAGATTAGCGCTATAATGAGCCGCTCAACATAGTCTATCACTCACTCCATCGTCGCCAAATTTATGGTCGAGTAGCTGCAACCATTCGGCTGTCCATTGCTCGGAGCCATCGCTCCAAGCCCCTCGCCATTCGTCGGTTCCCCAGGGGTTCCTACAGTGGCGTTAGTCTCTTGCACAATAATCATTTGGTGGCCAAGCATAATGGCCGGTAGTACTCCTGTGCTAGGTTCATCCAGCCCCGTTGCCAGCGTAATATATCACAAGGGAGACTACAAGCGAATCTGGACGATTCAACCAAGATATTTCACATTTTCATGTCTTCTCCAGCGAACACCGCCTGTGGAGATTTTGAGACATTCAACGGTGAAGAATGTCGTTTTTTAAAGCGAGGAAACTTCTCACATACCTGATCTTCAACAGCCTGTGTCCTTTGACCTCTACAGCGTCCATAATAGAATAAGCGTGCATGCGGATGACTCCACCACGAGCCCCTGCGTAACTACGTGACACTTTAGCATTTCTGTCGATTTATATGCCCGCGGGTATAACGTACGAAGCAACATCAGAATCTTGCCACTTATCAAATCTTCCAGTTGCACAGCCGAAAAGAAACTCGTCGTTGACTTTCATGATCTCATCTTTCCAGAATTTATCCTTGTCTAGAATGTCTGTGGTGTACAACTCAGTGGTAACGCCGCCAGTCAAATCCTCGATACCTTCGCTTTAGGGGGTCAATAGGCTATCAGATAGGAATGAGGAGGGCCACAAACCCAGTGAAACCACCGTCGATGGCGCTGAAGTCGCCGTGTGCCTTCGCGTAGGCCTTCTCCAATAGGGGAAGCCACGTTTCGTTTTCTTCCCGACTGTGCAAATTTTCAGCAATTTTGTTGATTTACTGGCCTGCGGGTATAACATACCATTGAGCAAAGTACAGAGACTGTGATCCGGTCTGCGTTGCTTTTCGATACCTCTCTTCTGCTTCTTGCCGATTGACCGCCTCGAAGATGCGCTTCTCGTTGTCTGTGCTTTCCCACCAGTCGGATGCAATGAGATATAGCTTGTCATCAATGACCGTATGGAAGAATTCGCCATCTACAGGGGTCACTGGTTTGAACCCGTCTGTCGATGAAAGTACTTACCTCGATGGAAAACGAAGCCGTATACTCCAACCTTTTCGTCTTGTGCGACGCACAACGTGTCGATCAGATGCTTCTTGTTACTGATAGCACACAAGGCAGCCAAGAACCAACAGTCCCCACTTCTTCCTTGACGAACATCGCTGGCAGAGGCATCATCTTGGAAGAATTGGGGATTTTCAAAGATATCCTGCAAGATCGTGGTCACTACACATACTCCAGAAATGCAGGCACCTTTAACACTCAGCTACTTACTGTGACTCGTTTAACAGATCGGGGCTGGGCTTTGTCATCGTCCTTTAGAGGCTGGAATCCATCCAGGCAGTCTCGCTGACCTTGTTTCAGGTCGAACTCAATGTCGAAATGTGGATCGCGATATCTGTGATTAACCCTCCGACATTCCTGAACAATCTTGTCTACAGCATATTTGCATTCCTTGGCCGCTTCATCGTATGATTTGATAGCCCGTTGACCGCTGACCACTCCTTTGGGGGAATGGAGAGCTTTGGTCTTGGCGTACACGTTTTTGGGTAAGATGTTGTGGACTTTCCCAGGGTATTTGGTGGTGAACTGAGAATATGAGGGTTGGGTTTATCATAGACAGGAGAAATGAATTATCTACCTTCTCCCAAAATTCGTCGACGCCCTTTTGCGGTGCTTGTTTGACGACGTTAGGGGTCGCCTCGGCTTCTACTTCCGCCGTAGCTTGGCTGCCCTCGAATTGGGCTGCGTCGCCATACGTGTCATCCATAATGCTGTCGCAGGTATTGTCAACAAATGGACTATAAGCTAACGTGCCAAATGCATGTACAAGAGAGTAATCAGATCAATATGTCTATTTTCTCGTTTCAGCAGTGGTACAGCGGCGAAGGAGCTGGACGGTTCTTAAGAGCTTCCTGCATGCTTAACGAAGCCCCCTATCCCACGCCGTAAGCAAGCCTTGCATGGACGGTCCCAACCTAGCGGCACACCCTACAGTTTACTGCACTATAGCCTGGGAATGGTGTTTTAGTGCGGCTCAAGTACCGGTACGTTGGACCGTGGGGTTGCGTTTTTCACCTGCCGCAATGATGCAGCATGAGTGTGCCTGTTGGTGCCGCTTCTAAGACAATCATTATCCTCCCGGATCGCTTGTCAAATCTCATGCAGTCATCTCCGGGCTGAGCAACTGCAGAATCGATTCGAGTTTTTCAACGACTGCTACACCCTCAAGCTGCTACGAGCGCCCTGTTTCTTAGCCCGCTTACATGCATATCAGCATGATACATGTCTGCAATAGATCTGCAAGCACGGAGATGAGACGGTAGGGGACACGTTCCGTCCTCCATTGTCGAGCGGCAATATTAAGATAGGGCTGCTGCTAGTGGGAGGCCTGATCGTCAAGCTACCGGAGGTGTTGTGTTTGGGTGGCAAGGCTAATCGGAGCGGGTATCGAAGGACAAGGCTGATGGATGGAGTCTGGTTTTATGGGCGATCCCCTCTCGCAATCAGAGCAGCATGGAAGTCTTTGGGTGAGAAATGCCACAATAGTTGAGGTTGCAATATATCCTACGCCAGCCTCTGATGCAATGCGTACCCCTTCAATGCCTTCCTCAGCGCCGTATGATACATCCTCTGGCCCTGCAAGATGTATCGCAAGCACGGTAAAGATACCTAATCCTGCTGAGTATGCCTGCAAATCCCTCAACGCCAAACGCAATCAGAACACTTTCTATAGATAGCAATGCATGAGGTGTAAAGTAGACACAGTACTAGATCGGCGATCAATAGAAGCCATTCGACTTTCCTCTCCCAGAATATGCCGAGCTTCCAAGCTCAAAGTAGGGATGCATACACGCTTGTTTCGCAGAGATGCGACCAGCAGGATCGTAGACAAGTGTTGCTTCGAGAAGGTCCAGTCCATTCTCGTCCAACCCAGAGCACAAGGCGCGTGACATATCGCGAGTCCACTTGGGGAATGACGGTTTGAAGTCAGGGAAAGATGTTACTCCAGGCCAGGCTTGCTCGTCTGGTGTTCCGAGGAGACTGACATGTGTTAGCTATAGGATTTTGTGACGTCTCGGGACGGCAACAAGTACCGGAAGATCTTGAAGATCTCGTCAATCTCCGAGTCACCAGGGAACAGAGGCTTCCTTGTGCACATCTCCGCAAAGATGCAGCCGACGGACCACATGTCTACGCCTGTTGAATACTGACGACCACCCAAGAGGATCTCGGGGCTTCGATACCATAATGTAACGACCTAAACCAAGTCAATCTCTACAGGAGATCTGTGAGAAAGAGTTGTGGCTTACCTCGTGTGTGTAGGTACGCAGTGGTACACCGAATGCTCTGGCAAGACCGAAGTCTGCCAACTTCAAGTTTCCCTCCCTATCGATGAGAAGATTCTGAGGCTTCAAGTCTCTATGAAGTATTCTATGGCTGTGACAATATCGGATTCCTTCCACCAGCTGGCTCATGAACTTCTTGACCATGGCGTCACCAAGACCGAGTCTCCCGAGGTCTGCTCCGGAGCCCTCAGGGAATGGTTTTCCCCTACCACCATCGCTGACCGGTAATGCCTCCATGTACTTCTTCAGATCCATATCAAGGAACTCGAACACAAGGTAGAGCTTGTGGCCATCCGCGTGGACGATGTTGAGGAGGCGGACAATGTTCGGATCGTTCATTTCTTTGAGCAATGAGATTTCACGGATGGCGGTGCTTGGGACCCCCTCATCTTCGGCTTCGAGTCGAATCTTCTTGAGTGCCACAATTCGTGTTGGGTGGGTTAGGTCGCGAGCTTTGTAGACTACTCCATAGGTACCTGGAAGATCATCCGTCAGAATGTATAGTGGACTGATTGTGAATGATGCAGTGTTGGGTATGCCAATTACCTTCTCCAATTTTCTCAATCTTCTGATAGTTCTCCATACTGGTGAAATACCCTTCGAAAATTGAACAGGCTGGTTTGTGAGCGAGGCCAATGACTTCGTCGTTGTGTTGGGCTCTCCTGTAGTGCTTGTTGATGGAGGTCGTTGGTAGTGAAGATGTGGGTGTTGAGGACTTGGATGATTACGAAGCGAATGGATCCATGGACATGGAGGAACCTGCTGGTCAGTAGATTGTTGAAATAGTCGGTTGCTTGTCTGGCAATATCACTGTCTGGGTGTTTGTGAATTGCTCCGAGCAGTTTTGTAAACACCGATTACGCGCTACTTAAACACTAGCACAAAATGTGCCGGAGTTCCTCCGCGCCTTTCGTTCAAAATTTCCCTTCCCCTCTCGAAGAGCCGAAATTTACCTTAGATACCATTGCCTTTCATTGTCTACTCCATGCTCTTCAATAAACATCTGTTCATGTGATTACGCCTATAAACATGTCAACAATAAACAGCCTCAATCCCCACGATAGGCCTCCTCAAGTCATCAAGGACTTCTATAAATATTTCCAAAAGCTGCCGGAGGTGCAATTTGATACCCATCCCAAGATACTAGATTTGATGCACCTCAGTCGTTACAATCAGGAAGTGCTTCTTGATGATGTCGCGTTAATACCATCAAGTGTAATGAAAGAAGCCTGCCGACATTTCAATCAAGAAGCAAATTCCCTGAAGTCTGTTGATGATGTGAAAGTGTATGAAATTTCAGGCTTCCCTGGTGAGTCCCAAATCGCCCTGACCTGGATCGTTGGCTGAGGCTCCAGGCCTTCGCATATTATCTGCTCTAATCCCTGAAAATATCCAAAGACTGCTTCTGTCTCGTCTGTTACACCGAGATCTGGCGAATCCAAGGCATCGGACCAATGTTCACTCGCATCACTCATTGCCTTATCATGCCACACAAGACTCTGGGAGTTCTTCTTTCTTCCGCATGTCTCCAACATCTTCTGACCTCTTTCAATCAAATGACAATGCACTCCACAAGCCATTCACTGTCTCTAAATTCCTATACAAAAAGCTTCGGTGGTTGACCCTTGGTGGTCAATATGACTGGACAAGCAAGAGATATCCTCCTGAGGAGGAACCACCCTTCCCAAGCGACGTCGCACATTTCTTACGTTGCATATTTCCCAATACAAAGCCGGAAGCGGCGATTGTGAATGTCTACAGCCCAGGAGATGTTCTGAGCGTGCATCGTGATGTCACCGAAACATGTGATAATGGACTGGTCAGCGTCAGCTTCGGTAATGATGGTATATTTGTCCTCGGGCTGCAATACGAAGGCAGCGGGGAGCCGCAGTGTCTTGCGGTACGTTTACGCTCAGGCGACGCCATCTACATGGATGGTCCGGCTCGATTTGCCTGGCATGGACTGCCCCGCATTATTCCCAATACTTGTCCGGAATGCTTGTGTGATTGGCCCGCTGCCAGAGAAGGAGAAGATAATTCTGAAGGCCAATACGAAGCCTGGCGTGGCTGGATGTCAAGGAAAAGGGTGAACTTAAACGTTCGCCAGATTCGCGATTGAGTATCAAAACCTGCTATATCCGTGTTGATAGAGTTAATGTACTAGCCACCATCTCAACAAGAAAGGTGAAGGGCTCATATCTTCCAAGACACTAGCTTTTATCGGAAGGTGGTCGAACAAATGCGAAGTGTTTGTGCAGAAAGATAAAAAGCACATTTTACCCCACACCTCCCGGTAAAAAAGTGCACGTCATTCAAATTTAGCACCCAGAATCAACAATATGTGCTCGCACTCCGCAAAATTCCTTTCAATCTCGCCAAACATATATAAGCCGACTTGATCCTTTCCATAAAGCGTACTACTTCAAGAAATCATGGCCTGGCAAAGCTTGGCAAAGGCCAAATTCGATTCGATCAATGACTCGCTCCCAAAAGAATGGCGGCTTTCGAGTATTCCCTCGGCGCAAGAACAACGAGATGTCACTGGGCCTTACATAGCCAAGTTTCTTACCGACAGAGAAGGTGAAATTACAGAGACGGATGCTGCGGCCATTGCTGAGAAAACGTCAACCGGGCAGTGGACGGCCGAAGAAGTTACCAGAGCTTTCTGCCACAGGGCAAGTCTTGCTCATCAGCTGGTAATAAAGCCTAGACGGAAGGCGAATTAAGATGCAGACGCAAAATGACTGACACAAGAAAAGACGAATTGCTTGCATGAGACCTTCTTCGACGTAGCTATCCAAGATGCGAAACACCTCGATAAGTATTTTGCCACAGAAAAAGGCCCAATTGGACCGTTGCATGGGCTGCCAGTGAGTCTGAAGGATCAGTTTCATGTCCGTTCCGTAGAGACAACAATGGGATACACTGGCTGGATTGGCACGTTTATGGGCAAGAAAGGAACCGGCCAAGAGAGAGTGTTTGAAAGCGAAATGGTGAGGGAGCTGCGTGCTTTGGGAGCCGTACTATACTGCAAGACCAGCGTACCACATTCGCTGATGTCTGGAGAGACCGTCAACAACATCATTGGATATACAACGAATCCCAAGAACCGGAACTTATCTTCAGGCGGTAGTTCGGGAGGTGAAGGAGCCCTTGTTGGACTAAAAGGCTCGCCCGTCGGGTTTGGAACTGACATAGGAGGATCCATTAGGATACCTGCGGCTTTCAATGGCTTGTACGGTATCCGGCCATCGTCCGGGCGCTTACCATACGAAGGAATGGCGAACAGCATGGATGGGCAGAATTCCATTCTCTCTGTTGTTGGGTAATTCATATTTCGCTCTCCATCCACTCTCGTTGTCGCGTTCGTTTGAGCCCCGAACCGTTGCCCCCCGAAATGCTCGAAAAGAAAATGCTGACTGGGGAATCATAACAGGCCCCTCTCCCATAGTGCCGCTTCTCTCAAATTAGTGATGAAGGCTCTCCTGAGTCAAGAACCCTGGTTGCATGACCCTCTATGCCATGATATTCCATGGCGAGATATTCACGAGAAACAAGTCATGGACCTGATTCATTCAAATAAACATCTTGTCTTCGGTATTATTAATCATGATGGAAATGTCACTCCTCACCCGCCAATCCAGAGAGCTCTCAAGCTAGTCGTCAAAACCATCGAGAAGCTCGGACACAAAACAGTCGAATGGAAACCGCCATCGCACAAGCGCGGCATAGACATCTGTGTCAGTACCAGTATCCCAGCTTATGTCCTCCTTTCTTACTGAAGAGGCACAGGCAACAACATGGAACTACGATGGTGGCCTCGACATCCACAATGCCCTGCGCCTCTCGGGAGAACCGATCGCGAAGCAAGTCTCCCAGACTTACGGCCAAGAGCCTCGTGAGCAGGCCAATGCCACGAAGATTGCTGCCACCAACGTAGCGAAGCGCGAGTATCAGAAAGAGTATATGGAGTATTGGAATAGCACCGTCGAACACACAGGCACAGGTAGACCCGTCGATGCAATCATTTGCCCATTGGCACCTTTTGCGGCTGCAAGGCCTGAGAAGTATAGATACTATGGCTATTCTACCATCTTCAATACGCTAGATTACACCTCATGCGTTGTTCCTGTGACGAATGTGGATAAAAGTGTCGATGTTGTCGACAAAGGGTTCAAGCCTGTTAACGAGATAGATGAGCTTAGTATGGGAGACTGTAAGTGCGATTCGCTAGTGAGGATGGAATCTTAGCTGACAGTCTGTAAGATGACCCGGATATATATGACGGTGCACATGTTGCTGTACAGCTGGTGGGGCGGAGATTGCAAGAGGAGAAGGTGCTCACGCTTTCTGGTTACATTGGCAGCGCTATTTCTGCATCATGAGGCGGATCTGATACAGCTTTAAGGAGGTGAAAGGCTATTCTATCCCGCTGGTATGGTCATGTTAGAGAACAGCTTGATCAAGTTCTCAAGTTTTCGTGCTGTTCGCCCTCCATTTGATCATTCATTCTGGCAATCAATGAAAACATTTCGATATCGCTCCCTTGTGATTTTTGACTAATATTGCCACAGTGGGAAAATTTCCAGTCTCCAGCGTTGAATTGGTGTGTGACCCTCATGAAGTGAGGGGAGTTTCAGGTACAATATCGTAACCTCTCTACGCTCCTGATTTCGAATACTGCCAATTAGAGCACCGAAATTCTTCACCCCGAGCACCGAAGAGTCGTCCCTGAGAGATTTGGATCTCCAGATCGCGGCATATAGAGCCCGGATAGTCAACCCAAATCACGAGCGGAATGATTTTTACGTGAGAAGACCCTTAGTGATCGAGGCCTTTTCTTCGTTCCTCGGCAGTTGCAGCGAAACAAGATCACCTTCTTGTAAGATCTCAGTCTATCCATCGCGTCTGTTCACTAATGTCAGCAGATTGATTGTTTTTGGTAATGCACTTTTTTGACTGTCTCTCCTGATTTAACCATGCACCTCCTTGTACGGTGCGCAATTGATATAAGAGAATCACGACAGACACCTAGACTGTATACAGATGGATTGAGACCGTAGCCGTTCTCTAGCTCAAGCTTGCCTCTGATTACTCGTTGATCCGCATGCAATTCCACGCTTTCAATTATCGAGAGCTCTCTGCAAGACTCTGTACCTTCTTCTTGGTGCATACGAAGTTGTAAAACCGCTAACGTACCTCGAAATGTATTATTGCGCCGCGATGGTCACGGAGCGATTGGTAGTCTCCATGGGTACAGAACGAGTTTATTTGAAAGGAGGTGGTTTGATGATTGTTACATGCTCGATTGGCCGCCCCAAGATGAGGAATACGAGGGGCATAGCATGGCAGAATAGCCCAAAATTATATCAACTAGTGATATTGGGGTTGAATAGCTATTCTCATGTGACTCTTAAGATATATGTACAAATATGCTTTTCTGGTACTAGTCCTTCATCGACTATTGGTCTTCTGTAAATGTTCGACCAGGCATCAATATCGAAGGCAATTTTGTTGTTATAGACTGGAAATTTTGGGATTCTATTGTAGACCCAGAGGTCGCGAAATTGCCACGAACGACCAATGGTCGATGCCAGGAATGTTACAAAAATCATCCACTAGCCGAATATGGCTCTAGTTCGGTATCAGAATTCAAGACTCGACTGCTTGACAATTTGCCAGCGAGGAGCAAGCGCTTAAGCACACAAACCCAAGTCTCACGATCCAGATGATACGACTCGGGTATATATCTGGAGCAATGAGTCTGGACCATTCTTGCTGATATTAAACCACTCATGGGGAATGGACACTGCGTCTGCAGGCACCCCGGGATCCAGCACCGGCAAGAATCCATCTGTGAAGGACAAGAACTGTCCTTTTTGCCAGCAAGCATTTACATCCTCCTCGTTAGGCCGCCATCTCGACCTGTATATCAAAGGAAAGAATCCAAAGCCGCCTGATGGCGTACACAATGTGGATGACATACGCAGGCTTCGAGGAACCATCACTCGTCGACAAGCGCGAACTTCTCACGGCGGGCGCGAGAATTCTACGCCCACGAGCTCGAAGGCGACACCTATCTGCGACCAACGTTCTCCCTCTGTTCACCAGATTTCCGCGAACAATATACATCCAGACGGAGGTCCCTTGACCTTTTTCAATCGGCCAACATGGGAAGCAACTGGGGTGATGAATGATCTACCGTCGGTACCTAGAATTGATGCGGCGACCCGTGTGACGAGACGACTATCATCTGCGGGAAGGGGGTCGATCAGGGGAGGGATAGCGCGGACGCAAGATATTATGGATTTGGTTGATCAAGGGCGCGCTGCGGAGTTGGCATTGAAAGAGATTCTCGAGAGCGTGAAAGCTGCAAAGTAGGTTCCACCACAGTAGACACTCACACGAGTGAGAGACCTGACTGTGAACTTCATAACAGTATGCGAGCACATCCTCAATCGCCTTTCGAATTCAACTTCTTCAGCCTCTCTCTTCCTGAAATGTACCTCCAATGCCTAGCCCCTCCTCCTACACTCCTCGCCGAACCCCCCAAGCCCCATCAACTTTCCTGGTCCATCGATCCCCCAGACGCAGAACAATGCGAAGCCCTTCGCGCATGCATAGCCTCCAAACTACAAGACTGGCGCCGCGGCCGAGAGCACACACATTTCGGCGTCTCGTACCTCCAAAACGGCATGAACGGTTACTCAGATCCCCACCCCGACATCGACTCCCTAAAAGAAGAAGAAGCCTCCTACTACGAGCACCTCTCCTCCACCCAATCGCACTGGTCCCAGCTCCCCGAAGCAGAAAGACAAAAACAATGGCACCACGCCCTCGCCAAAGCCTTCGCGCGGGAGCAAGAAAAACACTCCACCACAACCCAAAAGCTCGACACCGCGGAGCAAGAGATCCTCCACCTCCGCACGCAACTATCACAGCTGACGACGCGCCAACGGCCCCCGGAGTTCACTCAACACCCACCTCCCACGCTGCCCCTATCCCGCGAAGCCATCTCCCACCTACCCAACTCCCAAACCTGGAACTACGATACCATGACCTCCAAATGGCGCACGCGCATCATATCCTCGCGATCGACACAGCACCCTCTCCCCACGCTCCCCCATGATCTCTCCACTTCAACCCCCGTACCCCCTCAGCCAAACCACCCCAACGGCCAAACCTCCCATCCGCAAATACCAAACCCATCCGACCACAGCGACAACCTCCCCCACAACGATCCCCACCCCCCCCTAGACGAAGAAGACGACGATGAAGACTTAGCCGACGCGCCGTGCGATATGGACGAGGACCTCGATGCCGACGGGGAGATAGACCAGCTCGATGTCCTCGGGAAAGGAGTGCTGGATCCGCATCTCCGCGGCGGGGGCGACGGCGACGACAATGAAGCGGGGTACGCGGGAGGAGAGACGGGACGACGATGATATGCATGGGAATAGTTGGAGTCTTGTTTTTTTTGGTGCTGCGATTTAGCGCTTGCGATGTACGGCGTTGGGGCTTGGGAGAAAGGGGATGGGCGGTGGGAAGGGAGTGGGGAATGGATTTGGGGGTTTTATGGATGTGGGCCCGTGGGATGATAGAGGGACGTGCCGGGAATAAAAGCGTTGGGACTTGATGGCTGCGTGGCGTGTGGATGTCTTGATTACATTATAGGAGGAGATGAGGATTGGGATGATATAGGAAAGGGTGACAATGACACCATGGCAAGGAATCCATGGCCGAAATCCATCAGACATTGGTATTGGTATGGCATGCTCTATATCCCCCTCTTTCAACAGTACAGATCCCAACAAACCTTATAGACAATCCTGTCACCGTCGCAGTCGCCGTTGCCGTTGCG
>JAABUQ010009995.1_pt1 | contig 12586 bp, 13 predicted proteins | sample 5560001 | NCBI WGS metagenome assembly JAABUQ01 (sample SAMN10711888, study PRJNA513371) | rock metagenome | isolation source: Antarctica rocks | place: Antarctica: Victoria Land, Finger Mt nord | collected 2015-12-18 | reverse complement strand
GTGGCGGGATGGCACCTGTTCGACCGAGCGCTGGCCGTTGCCCAGCACGGCGTGGCGCTGTCCGTCCGGGACAAGGCGGGCGCCGGCATCGGGCGACGTCTGCTCTGCGACCCCGCCCGTTATAGAGCGGCCCTCGGCTGGGCCTGACACCACCGCACCATCCAGGAGGCATCTCCCATGGACACACGGACCGACATCCCGCCGGCGCTCGAGCGCTTGCTGGACACGATCTCGGCCGACGAGCACGGCATCGCGCTCAGCGCGGCAGAGGAGCAGGTCGAGCTGGGCCAGCGCGAGCAGGCTGTGCGCCGCATCGCCGACGGGCTCTACCGCAAGTGGCACGCCGGCTCCCGGCGTCCGCTCGGCGATAGCTACGCGCCTCGCGACCTCACCGATGATGACTTCATGCGCCCGCTTGCCCGTGGGCTGGCCGATCGTCGAACGATCTCGCCAGGCTGGCTCGTGCATGACCGCACCAGTGCCGGGGTGATCATCGAGCGCGACGGCCTGCGAGTGCTGGCGGCGCCCGGGGATCTGTCCGGCGACATTCGCGCGGGCGAGCACGTCACGGTCGCGATGCCGAGCGCTCGACCGACCCTGTCGCCGGGCTTCTTCATCATCGATGGCGAGTCCGGGACCCCTGGTAGCGGCCCGGGCTGGACGATGCGCGTCTACGCCCATCTCGACGGCGCCCACGCCCACGTGGGCGCGCGACGGGCACTCGCCGTGCTCGACGCCGCGGGCGATCCCTTCCGCATGAAGCTGCTCTCCTCGCGGGTTGCGTATCCTCGCTACGACGGCCTGGTGATCTACCTCGAGGAAACGACTGGCCCAAAGCGCCTCGATGAAATCGCCGACGCGCTCGCCGGCTGCCTCGCCGGCGAAGACGTCTCCCCGTTCGTGGCACGACTCGAGGCGGGCATCGGCTTCGCCTGGGAGCCCACCGAGCGGTCCTGGCCACCTCAGAGCTTCGGTCAGCACCGCGCTCGGATCATCGCGGAGGCGATTGTGGACTGGGCCGCTGGACCCGAGGGTCCCGGCGCAAGCGACCTCGCCGCGGTTGTCGCCGACCACCTCACGATCGCCGGAGTGCAGTCGTCCGCGCCATGGCGAGAGTTCGTGTCCCCGCCCGATCCATGGGACCTGGCTGCCGTCCCCGGCCTCTGACCTTGGCGCGGGCCCGCGCAATCAGCTCGCCGCCCCCGGGGCTTTGCTATCGCTGCGCTCCTCCTTGAGCGGCGGCTCGGGCAGTGACGGCGACGCCAAACCTGAAAGGGCCGCGAGGATGTCCGCGAACGGTGCCATGCCGCCCGGAGAGAGGTCCCCTGAGTGGGCGCTGCGCACTCGCGTGAAGCGCGCCACGACCGTACGTGGACGTCGCGCCAGCCGCGCGAGGGCGTCGGTGAGCACCGGAGCGATCTCAGCGCCCGGCGGCACGGACGGCGCCACGCATACCGGTACGGCGCTCATCGCGATGGCCAGCAGCAGCGGCGTGTCGGCGCGTCCTTCGGCGATCCGTACAACAGTATCCAGCGAGGCGGGCGCCACGGCGATCACGTCGGCCCAGCCGACTACGTCGAGGTGCTCGACCGCAGGATCGCCGCCGAGGTCGTCGTAGGAGTCAAGCGGCACCGGCGCGCGCGTAAGCACCGCCAGCGCGCGCTGGCTCACAAGCCGCGCGGCGGACGGTGTCAGCACGCAGCGGACCTCGAGCGCTGGGTGAGCCAGCGAGAGCCAGTTCATCCAGAAGGGCAGGAAGGCGACGCTCAGCGAGCCGCTGCCGAGCACGACCAGGCGCCGGAACGGCAACTCGGGCGGATCCTCCCCCGCCGATCGCGACGGGGCCACGAAAGTATGAAAGTCACTCCAACTCATGGCGATCTTGCTTGTGGAAGGCAACAAGCGCGAGGAGGCTTGTAAGGGAAATCAGCGCGCCCGCGGGTGCGCCCGACATCAGGAGGTCAAGGTACATGTCCACCATCACACATCCCGGCATCGACGCGCTGTTCGCGGGCGCCGACGAATACGTCGAGGGCAGCGACCTCGTGGTCGCGTTCCGGGAGGAGCAGAGCGGCTTCGACTCCGCCGGCACGACACCTTCGATCCTGTCGTTCATCGGAGCCTCGAGCGCGCCCTGTGGTGCGTCGATCGCGTCGATCGGCACGTCGATCATCGGCACGATTTCCTCCGGCTGCTGAGCGCCTTCCGCTGGTGAACGGCGACCGGGACTGCTTTGGCGTGGTCGCGAACTCCTCGCGGCCACGCCGCCCCTTGGCCTCGCCGCCGCCTCTGACCGGCCTCGCCTCGGCCCGCCGGCCAGCCTCGCGGTGGCTCCTCGAATTGCGAGCACGCAGCTGGCTCATCGAAGGCGAGCACCCAGCCGGCTCATCCAATTGGGAGGACGCAGCTTCTGCGGCCTTGCGATCACTCACGGTCTCGCCACTCGGCTGTGATCTGGTGCAGGGTTTCGACGAACGCGCCGCTGCGGGCGCTCGTGGGTAGTGCGATGTTGAGGAGTAGCTCATCGGCCATCGAGCGCTCCGCGAACCGCGAAACGCCAGCGGCCAGCGTCGCGGGGTCCCCGGCCACCACGCTGCCGCCCCCGAGCACCGCTGAGACGGCGTCGTCCAGGGAAGCATCGACCGGCACGCCGGTCGCCTGCTCGAGCATTGCGCGGTAGTGTGGCCGAGAGAGGTGCGCCCCCGCGTGCGTGGCGACCGCGGCCCGGCCTTCCTCCTCGCCGTCGGCGAGCATCAGGTGCACGACGCAGCACAGCCGCGGCGCCGGCCGGCCTGCCTCCTCTGCAGCGTGGCCGGCGATCGCCGCGAGTTCGTCGCGCGCGAAGGCAGCCGGTACCAGCCACGTCACCATGAAGTCGGCATCGCGCCCCGCAGCGCGGGCCATCCCGGAACGCAGCACCCCGAGGCCGGCGCGGACCGGCGGAGCCTCGAGCGCCGGGAGCCCAAACTGAGCGCCAGGGAAGTCCGGGCCACCACGCCACAGATCACCTCCGGCGAGCTCGCGGACGGCCTCGACGTACTGGCCGGCAAAAAGACCCGGGCGCGCATAAGTGCGGGATCCGAGCTTGCCGATGACTGATGGCTCGCTCACCCCGAATCCCGCCAGAAACTCCTTCCCCGACAGCGCGGCCAGGGAGCGCGCGGAACTCGCCGCCAGCGCCGGGTGCAGCAGCGGCGTCAACGCGACCGCGGTTCCGAGCGCCAGGCCGGGAACCCGAGCCGCCAGATAGGCCAGGCTGGTGAAGGTCTCGATCGCGAGAGACTGGCCGATCCACAAGCGTGCGAGCCCGGCGCGGCGCACGACCGTGGCCACGTTGACGAGCTCTCTCGGATCCTGCGGCTGGACGGGATAGAACAGGCTGAGATCAGGCACGCAGTCCTGTCAGTCTTGCCCACCGCCCAGTCCGACACGCCTCGAACCGGCTGGTATTCCTACCTGCGGGTGAACGCCGTCACCCGGACGGGTGACCCTCGCCCGGGTTGCCGAGCTCCAGCCGGTCCGCGCCCCGAACGGCTTGAGGTCTTTACCCGCTTTGCGTCTGGCGCGCGAGCCCGGGTATCGAGGGCACAGGACGGGCAACCCGAGCGTCTCGCCTCTTTCAGCATCCGCCCACACCGCCCTCAACCATCGACTTGCGGTCCGCTCGCATGCTGCGTTGACGGCATCGCGCCGCCAAGCAATCAACGCCGCCCCGACATTTCACGCCGTAGCGCGCCCTGGCCCCCGTGACCGCAACCCAATGCGGCGTGCTGGCGCCGGAGGGCGCCTGCACCCTGCCACCATGTAGTCATGGCCGACCCCCCCGCCATCGCCGAGATCCGCGCTCGGCTCGCTACGTTGCGCGCGGAGCGGGAGGCAACGGCGGGCGACGTGTCTCCCCCTACGGCGGCCACGCCCGACCAGCTCGACGCGATGCGCGAGACGATGGGGATCCTCTCCGATCCCGAGATGCTGGCTCGCGTCGGGAAGGCTCGACGGGCCGTGGCGATCGCCGACGTGGTCAGGCTCGAGGATCTGTGGGACGCCGGCGCCACGACACCCGGCGAATGGCGCGTGACGCTCGTCGGCCCCCTGGCGCGAGAGTTCACGGGAGGCAGCGAGCCCTCGGACGCTGTCCTTCGCGAGCTGCTCGGCACGCTCAGGGCGACACCCGCAGCCCAGGGTCAGGGCCTCGGGATGGGCCTCGTCGGCACGAGGTCCCTCCACAATGGATCGTATCGCGTGCTCTACGCCATCGACGACGAGCAGCGGGTCGTGACCGTCCTCAGCGTCGATTGGCCCTGACTTCCGTGAGCCTGTCAGTAGCCGGTGCCGGCAGTACGCCCAGCATTGCCGTGGCCGGGCGTTGCACTAGGCTCTCCGCCGTGGAGCTCACCGGCCGGGCACGTCGTGATCACGGGCGCCGGTCAGGGCATCGGGCGGGCGCTGGCGAAAAGGATGGCTAGTCAGGGGGCGCGGGCCGTAGTCGTGGCGGACATCGACCTGGACAGTGCTGAGGAGGTCGCCGAGCAGATCGGAGGCGTGGCGGTCGAGACCGACGTGGCCCGCGAGTCCGAGATCCAGGCTCTGGTTTCGCAGGCGCAGGAGGCGAACGGCCCGATCGACCTGTTCTGCTCCAACGCCGGTGTCGCGGGTCCGCGCGGCGGACCCCTGGCGCTCGACGAGGAGTGGCAGCACACGTGGGAGGTCAACGCGATGGCGCATGTCTGGGCCGCCCGGGCGCTGCTGCCCGAGATGCTCGTCCGCCGTGACGGGTACCTGCTGATCACGGCCTCGGCGGCCGGACTGCTCACGCAGGTCTCGGCGCTAGGGTATTCGGCGACCCAGCACGCCGCGGTCGCGATTGCGGAGTGGCTGGCGATCAACTATGGAGGCGCGGGCCTCAAGGTTTCGTGCCTCTGTCCTCAGGGAGTGCGCACGCAGATGCTCGACGCCGCGCTCGAGGATCCGATCGGCGCCGCACCGCTGCTCGCGGGCGGGCTGCTCGACCCGGCCGATGTTGCCGAATCCGTGATCGCGGGCATCCACGATGAGCGCTTCCTGATCCTTCCGCACCAGGCCGTCGCGATGCAGGTGGCGCTGAAGGGCACCGAGCCCGAGCGCTGGTTGAACGGGATGCGAAGCCTGGTCGGGGACGCACGAGCCTGGGACGCGGGCGCGGGCGGCGGAGTCTGAAGCTTTGCGAAACCTACGACCGCTGCGACCTCCGCTCAGGCCTGGATGAGAAAGCGTCCCTATGGTCCGGTTCTTCATCCAGCCTCGTCCACCACCGTTCTACGCCGTGCTCGGCGTGCCACAGAGGTGACCGCACTCCGACCAGTCTCCCGTGCTCGAGGCCGCCGGCCAGTCGTGAGAGCCTCACCAGCCGCGTAACGTTCCTCCCGCATGTCCCAGGCATACAAGCGCGTTCACCACGACGCGGGCGACGACGAGGTCGCCGTCGAAGAGCCGCTCGAGATCCGCGTCGATGGGGAGCCGCTGGCGGTGACGATGCGCACCCCCGGACACGACGAGGAGCTGGCGCTCGGCTTTCTCTACACCGAGGCGCTGATCGTCGAGCCGCGCCGCGCGGGGCCGACCAGGGACTTCGCGGCCAATACGACCGAGGTGGCGGGCCCGCTGGCTCGCGATCCGGGACGGCGCCGGTTCTACACGACCTCCTCGTGCGGCGTGTGTGGCAAGGGAGCGCTGCAGGAGGTCGCCGTCTACAGCGCCCCACTGCCCGCGGGACCGCATGTCCCGCGGGCGATGATTGCGGAACTGCCCCAACGGCTCGAGCAACCCGGCTTCCAGCGAACCGGCGGATTGCACGCGACCGGGCTGTTCACCGCCGATGGCGAGCTGCTGATGACCCGAGAGGACGTCGGGCGCCACAACGCGATGGACAAGGTCGTCGGCCGCGCGCTGCTCGACGGGATCGTTCCGCTCGGCGAGCGGATCCTGTGCGTCAGCGGCCGGCTGTCGTTCGAGCTCGCCCAGAAGGCCGCGGTCGCCGGGGCCCCGATCCTGGTCGGCGTGGGGGCTCCGAGCTCGCTGGCGATCTCGCTCGCGCACGAGCGGGGAATCACGCTCTGCGGGTTTGCCCGCGACGCCACGGTGAACGTCTACACCCACGCTCAGCGCGTGTTCGTCGAACCGAGAAGCTAGAAAATCAAGGGATGGGTTCCCTCGCTGGCGAACGGGTAGGATACGCGCCGCGTGGGCCTGTCGTTCTCGGATTCCGTCCTGGCGCCTGCGCTGGTGGATACCCGCCATCAGTACGACCGCGTGTTCGCAATCTACGTGCCGATCGCCGCCGGGGTGTTCGTGGTCGTGGTGCTGGCGATCGCGGTCGTGGTGCTTCGCTATCGTCGGCGCTCCCCTGAGCAGGCGGGGCGCTGGTACGAGAACGACCGGCTCGAGGGGGCCTATGTCCTCCTGCTTGGGTGCGTCGTCGCGTTCCTGCTGTACGTCAGTCTCTCGGCCGAGCACCAGGTCGACACCGTCTCGGCGCGCGAGCACCCATCCCTGACGATCGACGTCACCGGCGCCAAGTGGGAGTGGCAGTTCTACTATCCCGCCTACCGGATCAATCTCCACAGCGGCACGGTCGGACGACAGCCGCTGGTCGTTCCCACCAACGAGACGATTCGCTTCAACCTCACCTCCGCCGACGTGATCCATGCGTTCTGGGTTCCCGAGCTGCGCTTCAAGCGCGACCTGACTCCGGGGTCGACGCAGCAGGTGAATCTCGTCTTCACCCACGCTGGGGCGTTCCCCGGTCAGTGCGCTGAGTTCTGCGGACTGCGTCACTCCGACATGGTGCTCAGCGTGCACGCCGTCGGCGCTGCGCAGTTCAGGGCGTGGGCGGCCAAGGGCGGAAGGACATCGGCTCCGTGAGCGCCGGTACTTCGGTGCTGGCCCCGGCCTCCCGCGTCCCGGGTTGGGTCGGCGCGGCGACGAGCACCGATCACAAGCGCATCGGCCTGAACATGGGGATCGCCTCGTTGGGGTTCTTCATCCTCGGGGGTTTGCTCGCGCTGCTGATGCGCACCCAGATCGCCCAGCCAAGCCTCCATGTCGTCTCCGACCACACCTACAACCAGCTGTTCACGATGCATGGCTCGACGATGATCTACCTGTTCGTCACGCCGATGGTGATCGCGCTCGGGATGTACCTCGTCCCGCTGCAGATCGGCGCCGTGGGGGTAGCCGGCCCGCGCCTGGCGCTGAGCGGCTTCTGGATCTGGCTGTCGGGGGGCCTGATCATGCAGTCCGCCTGGCTGACGAGCGATGGCGCCGGGCGCGCCGGCTGGTTCGCCTACGAGCCGCTGTCGAACTCCACCAACACGCCCGGCGTGGGACAGGACCTGTGGGTGGTCGGCGTAACCCTTGCCGCGGTGGGACTGACGGCGATGGCGAGCTGCCTGCTGGCGACCATCGCCCGCCGCCGCGCGCCCGGCATGTCGCTGCTGCGGATGCCGGTGTTCACCTGGACCGAGCTCTTCAGCGTGCTGATGATCGTCGGCGCGTTTCCGGTCTTGATCCTGGCGATGGTGCTGATGTACATCGACCGCCACGGGGTCCACATCTTCTCCGGCTTCAACGGCGCGATCGACTATCAGGACCTGTTCTGGTTCTTCGGCCACCCCGTCGTGTACGTGATGTTCTTTCCCTACCTAGGCTGCGCCGCCGAGGCGATCGCGGTCGGCTCGCACAAGCGCTGGTTCGGCTACATCGCCTTCGTGGGCTCGATCGCGGCGTTCTCGGCGCTGTCGATGAGCGTCTGGGCCCATCACATGTTCACCACCGGTGGGGTCACCAACCAGTACTTCGCCTTCACTTCCACCGCGCTGATCGTGCCCGCCGGGATCGAGTACTTCGACACCGTGGCGACGATGCTGGGCGGCGCCATCGTCCTGCGCGCGTCGATGCTGTTCGCGCTGGCCTTCTTCGTGCAGTTCCTGATCGGCGGCCTCAGCGGAATCTTCATCGCCTCCCCGGTGCTCGACTACCACGTCGAGGACTCCTACTTCATCATCGGGCATTTCCACTACACGCTATTCGCGGGCAGCGTGTTCGGGTTCTTCGCCGGCGTCTACCACTGGTTCCCGAAGCTCACTGGCGCTCGGCTGCGGGAATCGATCGGAAAGCTGCAGCTCGTGCTGATGCTGGTCGGCACCAACCTGACGTTCTTTCCGATGTTGCTTCTCGGTGCCGAGGGAATGCCGCGACGGATCTCCCGCTATCCGGGACATCCGCAGTGGGGAGCGCTCAACCTGCTCGAGACGATCGGCGCCGGGATCATCGCGCTCGGCGTGCTCACCTTCCTGATCAACGTCGGGGTGTCGCTGCGTCACCGCGATCCGGCTGGCGACGATCCCTGGCTCGGTCACACGCTCGAATGGGCCACCTCCTCACCGCCGCCTCGATTCAATTTCGAGCGCACGCTCCCGCCGATCCGCTCCTACGCGCCGCTGCTCGATCTGCGCGAGCAGGCGGAGGACCGAAAGCGTGGGCAGGAACAGGCGCCGGTAGTCAGATGACTCGCGCGGCCTCCAGCTCGACCGCCCGTTCCGGCCAAGCCGTGAGGCGGGTATGAGGGGCGGTGCCCTACCGCTGCTGTCCTGGGGCACGCTGCTCGTCGTGATGCTCCTGATCAACTGGATCTGGACCGGTGACGCGATTCAGGTCGGCTCGTTCGCGTTCGCGGTGCTCGTTGTCTACGGCGCCGCCGGACTACTCTGGCGGTTCGGCCGCCAGGCGATCCGCCGAGGACCTCCGGCGGCGGGCTCGGGTCCGGAGGCCGTTCCCGATGCGAGCCTTGCGGCTGTGCTGGCCGGATTGTCCGTCGCGTGCATCCTGTTCGGCGTGGCCTGGGCCAGCTTCCTGATCTACTTCGGCGCGGGAGTCCTGGTGCTGTCGCTCGGGCGCCTGGCGCTCGAGCTGCGCGCCGAGCGCCAGAGTCGCGCGGAAGTCAGCGAGGAACGCGGGCGGTGACCGCGCCGTCGTTGCCGACGCTGCTGGTCTCGCACTGGCTGCTTGCCTGGCCGCTTGACGCGATCGCGGCCGTATACATGCTGCTCTACGGCTGGGCGGCGTCGCGCGTACGCGGACGCTGGCCTCTCTCGCGCACGATCTCGTTCCTGGCCGGGATCGTATGCGTGCTGATCGCTGTGCAGTCCGGCGTCGAGCGCTTCGACGACCGGCTGCTGTCGGTCCACATGGTGCAGCACATGTTGTTGTTGCTGGTGGCGCCGCTGTTGTTGCTCGGCGCTCGCCCGATGATTCTCACCCTCCGGGCGCTCCCCGTCCGGCATCGGATGACCCTCGTCCGCGTGCTTCACCGCTTGCGAGAACTGATGCGACCGATCCCCTGCCTGGCCTGCTTCGCTGCCGCCGTGCTGCTCACGCACCTGCCCTCGTTCTACGGGGCGACGCTGCACGACCCCGCGCTGCACGACCTCGAGCACGGTCTCTACCTGCTCGCGGGGCTGCTGCTGTGGCTGCCGATCATGGACGCTGATCCCGTTCCCGCGCAGCGGCTGGGTGCAATCGGACGACTCGTCTACGTGCTGGGCGCGATGCTGCCGATGGCGTTGGTCGGCGCGTACCTGAACCGCCATGCATCGCTCGTGTATCCCGCATACGGGCCACCGGCGCGGGCGCTCGGGGCTTCGGCGGTGGTCGATCAGCAGCAGGCCGGTGCGATCATGTGGGTGGCCAGCAGCATGATCATGGTAATCGTCGGTCTGTGGGCGTCGATCACGGCGCTCGTGGCCGAGGAGCGCCGCCAGCGGGGCCGGGATGCGCACGCCCCGCAACCGCTGGCGATCCCCGACCCGATCGTGCCGGGGACGCAGCCGCGGTGAGACAGCAGCTGCGTCGCTGGCTGACCCGCCCGGCGCGGATGCCGCGCGCGGTGCGGGCCGCGCTCGCGGTGCTGCTGGGGGCACTCGCGCTCGCCGGGCTGGCGGCGCCTTCACCGGGGGACACGGGTCCGCTCGCCGGCGCCGGGGGGCCTCCGACCTCGCTTCCCAATGCTCCCAACAAGTCGCCCGAACCCTCCGGGGCAGGCGATCCGACCCGGACGTTCCCCAGCTCGGCGGCGCTGCTTGCCGAGGGGTACAACCTGTATGAGAATTCCTGCGCCTCGTGCCACGGCATCTCTCTGCGGGGTCAGCCCGGAGTCGCGCCCTCGCTCATCGGAGTCGGGGCGGGACCGGTCGACTTCTACCTCTCGACCGGGCGGATGCCACTGGACAACCCGCGCGACGAGCCGCAGCGAGCAACGTCCATATTCAACCGCTCGCAGATCGATGCGCTGATCGCCTATGTCAGCTCATTCGGTGGTCCGCCAGCACCCACCGCCAACCCATCTCAGGGCAACCTGGCGTTGGGGCTGCACGCGTTCACGCTGCACTGCGCCGGCTGCCATCAGATCGTGGCGCGAGGCGGGTTGACCCTGGGTGCGGTGACACCCAACCTGCAGTACGCGACTGCGCAGGAGGTCGCCGAGGCGGTCCGCATGGGCCCGTACCTGATGCCGCACTTCGATTCAAAGCAGATCGACCAGCACGAGCTGGATTCGATCGACCGCTACGTGCTCTGGACTCGCCATCCCGACGACGCGGGCGGCTGGGGCATCTACAACATCGGACCGATTCCCGAAGGGATCGTCGCGTGGTTCGTGGCGCTCGCCGCGCTCGTGATCGTCGCCCGGCTGATCGGAGAGCGCACGACATGAGGGAGGGCTGAACGATGACACCCGCGGATCCCAACCCCGTCTCCCGGCTAGCCAAGCTGGTTGGCGTGCTCACCGCCGTGCGCACGCTCTGGCGCACAGCGGCGGGTCGCGAGTCGCCGCAACCGCGGCCCGAATCGGAGTTCGACCCAACCCAGCGAAGCCTGCCGTCGAACCGCCGGGCGGAGACGCGCGTGGCCATCCTGTTGTTGCTGGCCGCGGTCCTGGGCTTTGGCTTCACCGCCGTCTACATCGTCCTCGCAACGAATACCCAGCTGCTCGGGCTCGCGATGGGGGGAGCGCTGGCGCTGCTGGCAGCGGCGGCGATCCTCGCCGGCAAGCTCGTCGTCCCGCAGGAGACGCACGTCGAGGAGCGTGACGAGCTGCTGATCGAGCAGGAGAGCGACGAAGTGGTCGGGATGATCGAATCCGGCGCTGAGGGGATCTCACGCCGGGCGCTGCTGGTGGGGGCCGGCGGGGTGGCCGGCGCGGCGATGCTCACCGCGGCCACGGCCCCGATCGCCTCGCTCGGCCCGACGCTGAACGACATCCACACCACCCAATGGCAGCGTGGGGCACGGCTGGTCGACGATCGAGGTCGTCCCTACCGGGCCGATGACATCCAGATCGGGACGTTCTACACGGCGCTGCCCGAGCACGGCGACGCCGAGCACCTGGACGCCGGCCTGCTCGTCGTCAAGCTCCCGCCGCAGTACATCCACCTGCCGCTGCCCCGGCGCGAGTGGGCGCCCCAGGGGATCCTCGCCTACTCCAAGATCTGCCCCCACGCGGCGTGCGCGATCTCGCTGTACCGGTATCCCACCTACCAGTCGACGAGCTCCGGGCCGGCCTTCACGTGCCCGTGCCACTACTCGACCTTCCTGCCGGGGGAAGCAGGAAGGTTGGTCTTCGGTCCGGCCGGCCGAGCGCTCCCGCAGCTGCCGCTGATGATCGATGCCCAGGGCTATGTGCGGGCCGCGGGGCCGTTCCGCGAGGACATCGGCCCATCGTGGTGGAACGTTCACCGCTCACAGTCATGAACCTGATCGAGCGGTACGTGCACCGACGGTTCGAGCGCGTCGTGCGCTCCTCCGAGCAACGGGTTGGCGCCGCCAGGGGGATCAAGTGGGCGATGCGCTACGTGTTCCCCGACCACTGGTCCTTCCTGCTCGGAGAGATCGCCCTGTACTCGTTCATCGTGCTGGTGGGGACTGGCACCTTCCTCGCGCTCTACTACACACCGGGCGACTCTCAGGTCATCTACCACGGGTCCTACGCGCTGCTGCAGGGCGAGCAGATGTCGGAGGCCTACCAGTCCGTCCTCGACCTGAGCTTCAGCGTCCCGGCGGGCCTTCTGTTCCGACAGGTGCACCACTGGGCCGCCGACGTGTTCGTCGCGTCGATCGTCATCCACATGATGCGCGTCTTCTTCACGGGCGCTTACCGCAAGCCCCGTGACTTCAACTACTACATCGGGCTGACGATGCTGATGCTCGCGATCCTCGAGGGGTTCGCCGGCTACTCGCTCGTCGACGACCTGCTCTCGGGTATGGGCCTCGCGATCGCCTACGGCGTCGCGCTCTCGATTCCGGGAATCGGTGCCCAGCTCGGTTATCTGGTTTGGGGGGGGCGGTTTCCCGGATCGAGCTCCTTCCTACCCCGGCTCGAGATCGTCCACGTGTTCCTGATACCGGTGGCGCTCGGCGTGCTGATCACCCTCCACCTGGCGATGATCATGCGCCAGCACCACTCCCAGTTCCCGGGGCCGGGCCGGCGCGAGCGCAACGTCGTCGGGACGCCGATGTGGCCCGCCTACGCACTTCGCTCCACCGGGCTGCTGCT
>JAABUQ010009994.1_pt1 | contig 12587 bp, 16 predicted proteins | sample 5560001 | NCBI WGS metagenome assembly JAABUQ01 (sample SAMN10711888, study PRJNA513371) | rock metagenome | isolation source: Antarctica rocks | place: Antarctica: Victoria Land, Finger Mt nord | collected 2015-12-18 | reverse complement strand
TGTTGGCGGCGGCGAGAATCCGCGTAAAACCGGCGACGGTCCGTTGCTTTTCCCAAGTTCTTGCGAGATCTTACTAGTGGTAAGAAGGGGTAGTAGCCAGCCGCCAACCCCGATGGCCGAGTGTGGCTGGGTGACAGACCCCAATCAACGCTGGCCTTCGGCCCCCGCCTTTGGCGGCTGACGACGTTGACAGGGGTCTGCCACCCAGCCTTGAGCCAATGATCGTTGAATGGCGAAAAGCGGCTGCAGCCACGGCAAGGTTTGTGCCAACTTTTTGCCCCGCGCCAGATTTACGCGCTTTCTGACCGCCATCGACAGCGAGGTGCGCGAACAGGCGATCGAGGTCGCGGGCGCGCGGTGGCGGCGCATCGAGCTCGCGCTGGATACGCCGACTGTTAGCGCCGCCCAGGCGCACAAGCGTAAGCGTCTAGTAGTGGCCGCCTCGTTGGCCTGGGGCTGACTTAGTCTGTGCTTGGCGGTCAGCTTGCTTCAACGCAACCACAACAGTAAGTCGAATCAACCAATGGCCGCTGATCTCAACAGCCTGTCCGCTTTCCTCGCGGTCGGGGACGCGCGCAACTTCCGCATGGCGGCCGAACGACTCGGCGTGACCCGCTCCGCGGTGAGCCAGTCGCTCCGCAAGCTGGAGGATGCACTGGGTATCGCGCTCGTCCACCGCACCACCCGGAGCGTGCGGCTAACCGAGGCGGGAGAGGCGCTGCACGCGCGGGTGTCGCCCGCGCTCGCCGATATCGAGGCGGCGCTGGCCGGGGCCAAGGACCGCGACGCGGCGCCAAGCGGCCAACTGCGGCTGGCGGTTTCGTCGATTGCCGAGCGGTTCCTCGCTGGGCCGCTGTTTGCAAGTTTCGTCGAGGCCTGCCCAGGCGTGCAGCTCGACGTGACCGTCACCGATGCCGAGTTCGACATCGTTGCGGCGGGATTCGATGCCGGGGTGCGGCTGGGCGAGGTGATCGAGCAGGACATGATCGCAGTGCCCGCGTCGGGCGACCAACGACAACTGGTGGTGGCCTCGCCTTCCTACCTGGACCGGCATGGCATTCCCATGCATCCGCGCGAGCTGGTCAACCACTGCTGCATCGGATGGCGGCCCTCGCCCGATGTGGCGCCCTACCGCTGGGATTTCGAGGAAAACGGGCGCCGCTTCGACGTGGCGCTCACTCCGCAGGTCACGACCAACGACATGCGCGTGATGGTCAACACCGCGCTTGCCGGCGGAGGGTTCACGCTCGGCCTGGAGGAGACCTTCCGTCACCATATCGAGCAGGGAGACTTGGTAGCCGTCCTCAAGTCGTTCTGCCCGCCGTTCCCGGGCTTCTTCCTCTATTATCCCGACCGCCGCAATCACGCCCCCAAGTTGCGCGCCCTTGTCGATCATGTCCGGCGTCAGGCTGCGAAACGGCTCGCCGCCCATAACCCGCTCCACGCACGGTTCAGTTAGCCGACGCACCCACTCCTTCCCACAGGTTGACCGGCCCCATCCGATCCGCGCCCATCGCGCTCATCATCCAACCAGGATATTCGGGCGGCAGCGCGCTGACTGCATCCAGGCAAGCAAGGTCGTCCTTGCTAAGCACGAGCTCGGCAGCCGACAGATTATCTCTCAATTGATCGAGCCGCTTGGCGCCGACGATGACCGACGTCACGGCCTGGCGGGACAGGAGCCAGGCCAGCGCCACGCGCGCGGGGCTGCACCCGTGTGCTTCCGCAATGGGGCGAAGCACGTCGATCACGTTCCAGGCGCGCTCCTTGTCCACGACGGGGAAGTCGAACCCGGATCGGCGCGATCCCTCAGGCGACTGGTTGTGCCGGTCGAACTTGCCTGACAGCAGCCCGCCGGCGAGCGGACTCCAGACCAGCAAGCCACCGTTGGCGTGGCCGAGCAGCGGGATCACTTCGCGCTCCAAGTCGCGGCCCGCGAGCGAGTAGTAGGCCTGCACCGTCTCGAACCGGGCGTATCCACGCCGTTCGGAGACGCCGAAGGCAGTGGCGATCTTCCAAGCCGGCCAGTTCGAGCAGCCGATGTAGCGCACCTTGCCCTGCCGCACGAGGTCGTCGAGCGCGCGCAGCGTCTCCTCCACCGGCGTCACCGCGTCGCTCTGATGGATCTGGTAGAGGTCGATGTAGTCGGTGCCGAGCCGCTTCAGGCTCGCCTCGACGGCGTCCACGATATGCCCGCGCGAGGCGCCTACCGCATTGCGGCCCGGCCCCATGCGCATGTAGCCCTTGGTCGCGAGCACCACGTCCCGCCGGTCGAGGCCCACGCTGCGGAACGACCGGCCAAGCGTCTCCTCGCTATGGCCGTGCGAGTAGATGTCGGCGGTGTCGAAGAAGTTGACGCCGGCATCGACGCTGGCCTTCACCAACGCGTCCGCCCCAGCCTGATCGACATTGCCGATGTGCTGGTAAACGCCGTCGCCGTCGCTGAACGTCATGGTCCCGAGGCACAGCCGGGAGACGATCAAGCCCGTGTTGCCCAGTTGCTTGTATTGCACGGTGATGTCTTTCTCAGTCTGCAGGCTCAGTCGCGCGGGCAGCGGCGCAGCACCATCCCGCCGTGGTGAAGCGTGCCGGCGTCCACGAAGTCGCCGTCCGCGGTGAAGCCGGTGTCGTCCCAATAATCGATGTGGCTGCCGGTCACCTCGTAGCGGCCTTGGTATGCGCCCTCGCGGGTGCCGCGCGCCTCGTCGTAGCGGCCGTTCGGCAGCAGCTCGTGGCGCACGCGGCCATCGGCTGTGACCCACAAGCCGACATAGGGGTGCGCGGCGGCCTCATTTGCCATCGGGGAACGCCTCTTCGCCGGGAACTGTCGCGACGAGGTCGTATACGTCCCATGGCGCGGTTGATCGCGCCGGTGCCTTGACGCGCAGCAGGTACATGTCGTGGAGCATCGTCCCGTCCGCGCGGACGCGGCCGTTTTTCACATACATGTCGTTCAGCGTGGCACCACGCAGGTGCCCGATCACCGCATCCGCGTCGGTGCCGCCGGTCGCAGCCACCGCGCGCAGGTACTGGGTCGCCGCGGAGTAGTCGGCCGCGTGCAGCGACGACGGCATTCGCCCTTGCGCAACGTGGAAGCGTTCCGCCCAGGCGCGGCTGTCCGCGTCGCGGGTCCAGAACCAACTGTCGGCGAGGTAGAGGCCCTGCGCCTCCCGCAGCCCCATCTCGTGGATGTCGCCGACGAAGGTAAGCAGGCCGACCAGCCTCATGCGGCCGCCGACGCCCATTCGCTCCATCGCCGCCATCGCCTTGATGAGCTCGGCATGGCCGTTGGCGAGGCCGAGCACCTGCGCGCCGCTGTCGAGCGCGGCCTGCACATAAGGTGTGAAGTCGTCCGCTCCGTGCGGGTTCAGGACCGAGCCGACGACCGTGCCGCCCGCGGCGTGCACCGCGGCGCGGCCGTGCGCCTCCAGCTCGCGGCCGAAGGGATAGTCGGCGGTGATGTAGAACCAGCGCGCATCGCCCTGGCGCGTGAGCGCCAGCCCCGGCACCGTCGCGAGCGCCACCGTGTCGTAGGCGTATTGGATGATGTGTGGCGCCGCGCGCTCGCGCGTCTGTACCGACGTGCCCGCGCCGACCACCAGGATCGGCTTGCCCATGCCGGCCGCCACGCCCGTCAGCGCCAGGCTGGTGTCGGAGTTGACGCCGCTGATGACGACATCGACGCCCTGTTCCCCATACCAGCGCCGTGCGATCGCCGCGGCCTCCCGCGGGTCGTTGCGGTGGTCTCCGAGCAGCAGCTCGACTGGCCGGCCGGCGACATCGCCGCCCATGTCGGCGACCGCTATGCGGATCGCCTCGGCCCCGGCCGGGCCATCGACGTCCTGGTAAGGGCCGCTGAGGTCGGTGCAGAAGCCGATACGAATGGGTGTTCCTGTCATTGTGGGACTCCCCTTTGCCCGTGCTGCCTTCGGCAGGGTTGCCGTGGCGGCCATCGCCGCAGCTCCTGCCATCAGCCGTCGTTTGTTCATGCTTGTGACCTTCCTTTTGGTTTACAGGCAGCAGTCGGCCAGGGTCAGCGCTCCGGCAAGGATGGCAGCAGCGCGCCCGTGGCTGCGGCGTCGTGGAGTGGCAGAGGGCCATGGGGTGTCCGGCCCGAAGGCGCGGACTTTGGTGACCGTCCAGCGGACATTCCTGTCAAGAAAGTCGAACGCGCCGTCGCCCGTGGCCGCCCACATATTGGATGCCTGCCGGACCAGCTTTTTGCTGCTCAATCGGGGAGCTGCCATCATGCCTCCTACGATCTGCGCTGTCCCGCCTGCCGGATGCACGGTCCGTCTACCGGCAATGCGCCCGCCATCATCAAGTGCGAAATGGATCGGCGAGGGGCGCACGATAACCCGCGAACGTGAGCATGGGTCGTTAAGCGCCACTAACCAGTGATCGGCCCTGGACAAGCGACGGTTCGAGGCAGCCAACATCTGCGGCGAGTTCGGCGAAGGATGCGGACGTGGCGACTCGTTCGGCCTCCATCATGTAAGCTCGGCTGACGAGCCGCAACACGCCCGCCATCGCCTGCCCGAACGGCAGCATGGCGATACCGAGGGCGTTGATGCGGGCGATTTCCTGATGCTTTTCGGCTACCATCCAGGGCGCCAGCCAATGGCTTTGCTCGTCCAGAGGCAGGCGCAGCTTCATCATCAGCGCGCGGCTGAACACCACCATCTCCTGCTTGAATTGCGCCGGGTTTGCCGGAGGCTCCAACTCCTGAGAAGGTGGAGCCATGACGACAAAGGCAACAACGAACAAGTTTTCGCCCGAGGTGCGTGAGCGCGCGGTGCGGATGGTGCTGGACCATGCGGGTGAGTACCCGGCCGCCGACGATGAAGCGGTAGCCGGCATCGCGGCCGCACAGCCGTTCGATCGCCCGGCTCGAGCGCACGCCAGGCGAGTAGGCGTAGATCAGCAAGGCCAGCAGCACCTGCGGCGCGAACGGCGCCTGCCCCGCGTGGCCCAGCCTGTGGCCGGCCTCGAACCCGCACAGGTCCATCATCCCCACCGCGTCGACGATCAGATGGACGATGTCGCCCTCAGGCAGCCAGTCCATCATGTCAGCCGGAAGCAGGAAGGACTGACGTCGTTCCGGTTTGCGAAAATGATGCGCCATCGCTCGGTCCGTGCCGTGGAAGGGCGGCGATCGAATCGTGCGTCGCCCAGCCCGTCAACACCGAAGCGCACCAAAACACGCCATCACGACGTTCCCGAAGGCGATTGTGCAACAGGCACCCTACAGGTCGTGAAAGAAATCTCTGAGATGGCCGTTGATCACGTCCGGTTTCTCCAGCGGTGCCATGTGCGATGCGTTGGGGATCACGTGCATCCGCGCGCCCGCGATGTTCTCCTGCAGCACCCGCGCCGCCGCCGGCGGTGAGCTCGGGTCATGCTCGCCGACCAGGATCAGCGTCGGGCAGGACACGCGGTGCAACTGCGCCACCAAGTCGAGGGCCGAGATCATGTCCCACATGGCCGCGTGGACCAGCGGGTCGTCCGCCAGCAACGTTTTCGTGACGCGGTCGATCAGGTCCGGGCGGCGCGCGACCGTCCCGGGCGTGAACCAGCGCTGGAGGGTGGAGGGCAGCACGGCCCGCATGCCTCCCTCCCGTGCCATCCTGGCCCGGGCGCGCATGCCCGCCCGGGCCTCGTCGACGAACGCCGCGGCCGTGTCGATCAGGGTGAGTGAGCGGACCAAAGCGGGCTGCGCCAGCGCGAACGCCTGGGAGATCATGCCGCCAACCGAAAGGCCGACGAGGTGGGCGCTGCCGTCGCCAGTGGAGCGGACCACCTGCGCCAGAACCTCCGCGGCCTGGTCGAGAGTCCAATCCGCCGGCTGGCCAGGACTCGCCCCATGACCCGGCAGGTCGTATGCGACCACGTCGTGGTCGTCGCACAGCGCCTCGATCTGTGCGCCCCAGTAGGTCAGGTCGAGTCCGACCGGGTGCACGAGGACGACCGGCGCGCGACCGCGGGGGCCGGTGCGGATGAGGTTGACGGAGGGCGCCGGGGCGGCGTGCGGGGCGAACATCAGTGCTCCTTGTCCCAGGCGCTGGGTGCCGGGTCGAGTTCGATCCCGAGGTTGGCGATGAAGCGGGCCACCGTCATGTAGTGGCCGACCAGGATCAGGACGGTCGCGATCTCCCGCGGCGACAGCGCGGCGGCGACGGCGGCGAACGTCGCGTCCGACACGCGGATGTCGGCCACGCATTCGTCGACGAAGGCCAGGATCGGCGTGAACGCGCCGAGGGCGCCCGACTGGTCGCCGGCCTCGATTGCGGCGATCTCCGCCTCGGTCCAACCGGTCTTGCGGGCCTCGCCCAAGTGCTGCATGCGCTCGAACGGGCTGTCGCTGAGCGCGGCTACACGCAAGATGATGCCCTCACGCAGCCTCGGGTCGAGGCCCGACGTGCGCAAGGCGTTCGCGGTCGCCGGAAGCGCGCCAGCCAGCCGCTGCTCCGCGAGCAGCAGGCCGCGGGTCAGGTTGGACGGGAACCGGTCGTACTGCGTCCGCTGCTCCCGCGTCATGTCCTCGGGGCTGACCAGCGGCACTCGTGACATCCGGACCTCCAAACGTAGTTCCACACCCTGCTGCCTCCCACACATCGGAATGAAGAAGCGTCCGGGCCAATCACTGCCGTTTATGTCAGCCATTCGCACGGCGCTATGGCCCTTGCCCTGCGCTTGCCCGGACGATGTGAGCAAGCCCGCCGAACGGGCGCGCCGCACTTGGCGGAAGGGGAGAGACATGCAAGACGAACAAGAGATCCTGCGCGGCGCGACGGCCAAGGCGATCCGCCGCATCGTGCCGTTCACCACGCTCATGTTCGTGCTGTCGTTTCTGGACCGAGTCAACGTCGGCTTCGCCAAGCAAGGGTTGCAGCGTGACATCGGGATCGGCGAGGCCGCCTTCGCGCTGGGCCTTGGCCTGTTCTTCATCGGCTACGCCCTGTTCGAGACGCCGAGCAACCTGGTCATGTATCGCGTCGGCGCCCGGCGGTGGATGTCGCGCATCATGGTGACCTGGGGCCTGGTCAGCGCGGCGATGGTGTTCGTGCGCAACACCGAGGTGTTCTACGGCCTCCGCTTCCTGCTGGGCGTGGCGGAAGCCGGGTTCTTTCCGGGCGTGGCGCTCTACTTCACGTTCTGGTTTCCCGCCCGGGTCCGCGCCCAGGCGCTCGGCATGTTCTACTTCGGCCTGTGCCTGTCGTTCGTGCTGGGCGGCCCGGCATCCGGCGCGCTGCTGGACATGGAGGGCGTGGCCGGGCTGCACGGCTGGCAATGGCTGTTCCTGGTGGAGGGCCTGCTCGCCAGCGTGGTCGGCGTCATCGCCTACTGGTGGCTGACCGACCGGCCGGCCGACGCCGCCTGGCTCACCGCGCCGCAGCGCCGTGCGCTGGAAGCGGAACTGGCGCGGGAGGAGGACGCGAAAGGGCACGGGCCGGCCCATGCGGCCCATGGTTCGGCGCGTGGCCTGCTGGCGGTGCTGGCCGACCCCAAGGTGCTGTATTGCTCGCTGGTCTTCTTCATCAGCCAGATCGGCCTCTATGGCGTGCTGTTCTATTTGCCGACGCAGATCTCACAGATCATGGGCCGCGGCATCGGCTTTGCGGTCGGCAGCATGAGCGCCGTGCCCTGGGTCTGCGCATTCGTCGCCTGCGCGACGATCCCGCGCTGGTCCGACCGTAGCGGGGAGCGGCGGCTGACCGCGACGGCGTGCATCGCGGTCGGCGCCGGCGGCATCCTGCTGGCTGCCGGGTTGTTCGGACCCTGGGTTGGCTTCATCGGCCTGTGCCTGGCAGCGGCGGGGCTCGTGTCCCTCCAGCCGATCTACTTCGCCTTCCCGACGGCCTACCTCGGCGGGCACGAGGCGGCGGCCGGGCTCGGCATCATCACCTCGCTCGGCGCGTTGGGCGGCTTCGTGGCGCCGAACCTGCGGGTCTGGGCCGAGCAGGCCTTCGGTTCGCCGGCAGCCGGGCTGTACGCCATCTTCGCCGTGACCGCATTCAACGTCGTGCTGATCTACTGCTTCCCCCTGGTCGGGCTCGACGCCGGGAGCGGACGCCGGCTCGCGGCGCCCCCGCCGGGTGATGCCGTCCTGCTGCGCTCGGTTCAGCCGTGACTGAATGACGGGCTCAGGGCCGCAGCAGGCCTGCAATCCTGTCCCGCAGCCAGCGGTGTCCCGGGTCGTCGCGGTTTCGCTCGTGCCAATACAACGCGAACTCGGGGGACGGCAGCGGGAGCGGCGCTTCGTACGCCTTGAGCGGCAAGTGTCCCGCGGCGTGGGTCGCCACACGCTCTGGAACCGTGCCGACCAGGTCGGTGCGGGCGACCACGGATGCGACCGCGAGGAAGCTCGGCTGCCAAAGCGACACCTTCTGATCCAGCCCGCGGGCGGCCAGCGCCCCGTCGATCGCGGCGGCATACATCGTCCCGTCCCGCATCAGCGCCTGAACGTGCTGCATTTCGACATATCGATTGAGCGACAGGTCGCCGTCGGCCAGCGAGGGGTGGTCCTGGCGGGCGATGCAGACGAAAAGCTCCCGGAACAGCGTCGTCTTGATCAGCCCGTCCGGAGCGTCGGGAAGGTAGCCGATCGCCAGGTCGAGCGTGCCGGCCGCCATGGCCGCTTCGATGCTTTTGGGGTCAGGCCCCTTGAACACGACCTCAATCAGGGGAGCGTCCTGCGCCAATGCCGCCATCAACGGCGGCAGCAGGATGAACTCGACGAAGTCGGTGCCGATGAGCGTGAACGTGCGCCGGCTCGTCCGCGGGTCGAACTCGGCGGGAAGTGCCGTGATCCGCTCGACGATGGCCATGAGTTGGCCAACCTGCCCCAGCAGCAGCTCGGCCCGCGGCGTCCGCGCCAGCCCGTGTGGGCTGCGGACCAGCAATTGGTCGCCGAGCAGGGTGCGAAGCCGGGCAAGGGACGCGCTCATCGCCGGCTGCGTGATGCCGAGCTTCTCGGCGGAGCGCGTGACGTGGCGCTCCGTCAGGAGCACCTCCAGCGACACGAGCAGGTTGAGGTCAAGGCCCCGGTAATCCATGGGGTCGATGATTAGCATAACTGGATGACATCGCGGACAGGCCCGGCGCCCGAACGCGCAGACCGGAGCTGCATGCGTCCCGGTGTCGTGGACCCATCCCTGCTGCGCATGGAACGAGGAGTGCCGGATTCACAAGAACGCGAGCGGCGAGACATGCGCAAGGGGAGAGCAGCATGAACGTTACGAGCCTCGAACAGCAGAATGGCTTGAGCACGAAGCAGGCCTACGTCATAGCTGTGTCAGCCGCGGCGCAGATGATCGACTTCCTGGATTTTTTCCTGATCAGCTTCGTCCTCGCCTACGTGGCGAAGCCTTGGCACCTTACGACGATGCAGAGCACCGCCGTTCTGCTGTCCTCGGGTGCCGGTGCAGCGCTCGGCAGTTTCGTCTGCGGCGCGTTGTCCGACCGTTTCGGGCGCCGTCCGGTATTCCTGGCCACCATCGTGCTGTTCGCGGCGGGAACAGCAGCCCTGGCCCTCACGCCCGAAGGCTCCTGGGGCTACGTCGCCCTCGTCCGCTTTGTCGTCGGCTTCGGCACGACCGGCATCTACGCGGCCAACATTCCGCTGCTGCAGGAATACATGCCACCGCGCCGCCGGGGCCTGGCAAGCGGCATGGTCGCGACGTTCATCCCCGTGGGGATCCTGCTCGGCTCCCTCCTGGTCGCGCTGGCTGGCGATCGCCTCGGCTGGCGCGGGCTGTTCATCGTCGGTGCGCTTCCGGCAGTGCCGTTGCTCCTGTCGGCCCTGGTCATCCCGGAATCGCCGCTCTGGCTCAGGAACCACGGCCGCCACAAAGCCGCCCGCCGCAGCACGGCGTGGGCGCTCGGCGTGCCCGTCGAGCAGGTCGCCGCGACAGCCATGACGACCACGATGCCGAAGGCGGCCGGCATCGCCGAGCTGTTCGCGCATCCACGTAGCTTGATCGTCAGCTGGGTGGGCGTCCTCGGTGCGCAGACCGCCTACTATGGCCTGACCTTGTGGGCGCCCGTCCTCCTGGTGCTTTTGCTGGATGTCACGCCGGCGCATGCCGCGTTCCTGCTGATCTTCGCCAACCTTGGCGACATCTTCGGGAGGCTGTTCTTCTCCTGGCTTTCGGAGGCTGCCGGGCGCCGGCCGGTCGGCATCGTCCAGGGATTTGCCGGAGCGGCCGTGCTGGCCGCGACCGCCTGCTCGGCGAACATCTTCTGCTAGGGCGTGTCGGTCTTCTGGCTTCTGCTGATCGCGAGCTACTTCGTCATCAGCGGCGGCTTCGCAGTCACCGTGCCCTACGCCGCCGAGGTCTGGCCGTCACGCCTGCGCGCCAGCGGCCTGGGCTCGGCCTACGGGGTGGGCAGCCTCGGCAAGATCATCGGCCCGCTCGGGTTGGGCCTGTTCCTTCAATCCGCCGACGTGCTCTCGCCAACCGCGTCGCGCGAAACGCTGGTGCCAGGGTTCCTCTACCTGGCCGCCTGGTTGCTCGCCACGGGGCTGGTATTCGCGCTCTGGGCATTCGAGACCCGCGGCAAAAGCTTCGAGGCGATCGAGGAGGAGGTCACCAGGCCGGTCAAAGCCGCCGTGACACCGGACGTCGTCGCTGGAGGAGGTTGACCGTACCCTCGGGACAAGGGCGTCAAATGCCGACGCTTGAGGATACATGGCGTCTATTGTCGCCATAAGTGAGCCGGGATAGCCTTCGAAGCCACCGTCGGCGATTCTGTTTTCAGGCGAGGGTGACATCGCTCTGCGGAGGACGCCAACGACGCCCGGTGCGGTTGCACTCGCCGGGTGCCAGTCGCGCCCCGAGCGGGGGGCGACCACCTCTGCCGCAATGCGCCTCGCGAAGGCAGGAGGAGACAGTCATGATACCTGAGATGCGCACCTGGACCCGCGACGAGATGATGAAGCGGGTCGCGTTCTTCAAAGACCTCAAGGGCTCGAAGGGCGGGCTGCCGGACAGCAACCTCCCCGAGTGCAAGCGCGAGTTGATCAACGTGATCGGCTTCCAACCGCCGAAGGAGGAAGGCCAGATCGTTTCCCCCGTCGGCGCCGAGGCCGCGCGGCTTTCCGCCATCCCGATCTCGGAAGGGTTCAACCTCGGCTTCGCGCGTTGCAAGCCGGGCCGCGGCCCGCTGATGCACAACCACGACACCAACGAGACCTTCATGCCGATCACCGGCCGCTGGCGCTGTGCCTGGAACGAGGGCGCGGATTACCAGTTCGTCGATGTCGGCCCTTGCGATGTCGTTTCCTTCCCGCCCGGCGTCGCCCGGCGCTTCATGAACGTGACGGAAGGCGAGCCGGACACCGAGCACCTGATCCTGTTCGTCATCGCCGGCAACGGGCCGAAGGCGGAGTTCACGCCGGACGCGCACGGCATCATGGACCGGGGCGGCGACGGCCTGCCAGCCGCGGCCGAGTAGGTTGTGAGCGACACGGTGGGGACGGCTGCCGAGCTGCGGGACATCCGGGCACGGTACGCCGCCCGGACCGTCGCCGTCGCCGGGGAAAGCTGGCGGGTGCGCGACACAGGCGGCTCCGGCGCCGCGCTGGTCCTGCTGCCCGGCAGCCTCGGCAACGCCGACATCTTCTACCGCCAGGTGCTCGGCCTGGCGCCCCGGTTCCGCTGCATCGCGGCTGACTGCCCCGATGCCCCGGCCGATGTGCTCGCGGACAGTTTGGCCGGGTTGCTGGATGGGTTGGGCCTCGGCCAGGCTTGCCTGCTCGGCTCCTCGCTCGCCGGTTATTTGCTGCAGGTCTTCGGTGCCCGCCATCCCGCGCGCGTGGCGGCCATGGTGCTGGCGAACACGTTCTGCGACTCTGGCGAGCTGCGGCAGCATCCGCTGTTCTCGATCCCCGTCCTCGAAAGCGTGCCGGGCGAGGCGCTCAAGGCCGAGTGGCTGGCGCGGCTTGAAGCCCGCGCGCCCAACGAGCTGCGCGACGTACAGATCGAGTTGCTGCGCGACGGCCAGGCCGGCGAGTCCTTGCGTTTGCGCCTGCTGGCCGCGGCATCCGCGCCGCCTGCCCCGGTCATGCCCGCCGGCCGCTTCACAATCGCGGTGCTCGACTGCGCGGACGACCAGATCCTGACGGCGCAAACCCGGGACGCGGTGGCCGCCCGCTACCCGACGGCCCGGCGGCTTACGCTGCCTGTGGGCGGGCACTATCCTCACGTGATGCAGGCCAGGGAATACAACCGGTTCGTCGGCAGCAATTCTAAATGGCCGTGCGGCTGCACGGGTGTCATCGTGCGAGTTGGGCCTCGACATGGGGCGGCGGTTTTGAGTCGATCAGGGTCTGCATGAGCGTCGTCCAGTTGGGGAAGACGAGATAGGCCGTAATGGTCCTGATGTGCTCGAAGAAGCGTGTCCGCGCTCGTTTGGCGGTTCTAGCCGCGGTCCAGAGTGGTTCGAGGCTGTCGCAAATCGTATGGAGTGCGAAGGCGAGCAGGTTCATGGCGGCGAACATCATGGCGAGGTTCTGCTTGCCGTGGCCGAAGTTGTGCTCGAGGTGGTAGCCGTTGGACTTGAGAACGTTGAAGCTTTCGTTCTCG
>JAABUQ010009993.1_pt1 | contig 12587 bp, 17 predicted proteins | sample 5560001 | NCBI WGS metagenome assembly JAABUQ01 (sample SAMN10711888, study PRJNA513371) | rock metagenome | isolation source: Antarctica rocks | place: Antarctica: Victoria Land, Finger Mt nord | collected 2015-12-18 | reverse complement strand
GATCGTCACGTCGAGGATCACCAGATCAGCCGGGTCCGAGGCGAAGAGACGGAGCGCTTCCGCACCGTCACCCGCGATCACCACTGCGCAGTCCGGCCAGATCATATGCACGCCAAAGGCGACGACGCATTGCCTCACGAGAGAAGACACTTTAACTGGGTTCTTGCCTCACCAATAATGTTACCCGACGCTGGTCCACAGCCACGCGAAGGGAGGAAGGGTGAGTGCTTCAATGAGTTTCCTGACCAAACGTGAACTACTCGCGCGTGTCGCGCCCCGGTATCAGCGCGCGCCGCCGCCGCAAAAGTCCGTCATCCTCGACGAGTTCGTCGCCGTCACCGGCTACGCGCGCAAGTATGCTATCCGGCTCCTCACCCATCCCGTTCCCGTACCGATGCCGCTGACCCGACCGCGCGAGCGTTTCTATGGTCGCGCGGTGCAAGACGCGCTCGTCGTCGCGTGGACGGCGGCCAATCGTATCTGCGCCAAGCGCCTCGTGCCCTTCTTACCTGAGTTGGTCTCGGTGCTCGAACGGCATGGTCATCTGACGCTGCCCGATCCGGTGCGTGCGCAACTCCTCGCGCTCAGTCCGGCAACCGCCGATCGCATCCTCCGGCCATATCGCGAACGGGATGCGCCCCATGGCATGACGACCACGCGCCGCGGACTGCTCATCAAACAGCAAGTCTCGGTCCGGACTTTCACCGGTTGGGATGATGTCCGCCCCGGGTTCTTCGAGGCCGATCTTGTCGCGCACTGCGGCCCATGGGCGGAGGGCGCCTTCCTGCAGACGCTCGTTTTGACCGACGTCGCCACGGGCTGGACCGAGTGCCTGGCATTGCTGCATCGCAGCCAGCATACCGTCATCCAGGCGCTCGATCGCGCGCGCATCTTGCTGCCGATGCCGCTCCTCGGCTTGGACACCGACAATGGCGGCGAGTTCCTGAACACCGATCTGCTCGACTATTGCGCGCGCGAGGAGATCACTTTTACGCGGGGACGGGTCGCCAAGAAGAACGATCAATGCTTCGTCGAGCAGAAGAACGGCGCGATTGTCCGGCAACTCGTGGGCTATGACCGGTTTGAGGGGGAGCATGCCTATCGCCAGTTGACCGAGTTGTATCGCGCGGTGCGGCTCTATGTGAACTTCTTTCAGCCGTCGATGAAGCTGCGGCTCAAGGAGCGCGCGGGCGGCAAACTGCGGCGACGCTACGATCCGGCCAAAACTCCATTCCAACGGCTGCTGGTGACGGAGGTCTTGAGCACGCCGGATCGGGTGCGACTGACCGCGATCGCGCAGGCGCTCGATCCCGTCCAGCTCCTTCGCCAGATCAAGCAACTGCAGGATGCGCTCTGGCGGCATGCGCTCACCCAACTGCCCGTGAACGTGCCGGAGGGCATCCGATCCCCGCGCAGCGACACGTTAACGGTTCGCTTCACCCTCGAGGCAGCCGCCGATAGTGAGACGGCGGCGCAGCGCGAACCGGAAGGCGGGAGGAAATATCGGCGCACGAAGGGGCTGAAGGGGCCGCGGCTGTATCGGACGCGACCGGATCCGTTCGCGGCGGTGTGGGAGGAGGTCGAGCAGGAACTGACGGCACATCCGGAGCGGACAGCGAAGGCGGCATTCGAGCACTTGCAAGCGCGCTATCCGGGGGTGTGCCCGGCGACGCAAGTGCGAACGCTCCAACGGCGGGTGCAAGAATGGCGGATGCGCACCGTGCTGGCGTTCGACGACCAGTGGCTCGGGGAGGAGATACTTGGAAGGCGATCGCTCCCGCTGCCCTTGCAGGCGATTGTCGCGGGACGAGCTGAGGGAGAAAGCGGTAAGATCGACGATGAGGCAACGACCGCGATCAGGTAAGATTCTCCCGTGAGGCAATCCGCCGGCAGTTCTAATTGTCGTTCATCACCCGCCTGCATCGCCCCGTGTGAGGGCATCTACGCGCGCTTGCAGGGCATCCCGCGCGCGTTCCGCCTCTTCCCGCCGGGTGCGCTCGTGATGCAGTTCGTTGCGCACCTCGCCTAACTCTTCATGCGTCGCGGCAAGCTGTGCGACAAAGGGCGCGATAGCCTCTCGAATGATCGCCGCCGCCGTGTCCTCGCTCCACGCATGTGGAAGCTGAAAGCGTGTCGTGTGGCGATTGACCGTGAAGGTAACTTCCTCGTACAATGTGCCAAGTGGCGTTTTGGCGTAACCGCTAAATGGCGCTAACGCCAAAACGCGAATGGGCAACATATGACGCGTACGCTCGCGGTATCCATGCAAAAAGGCGGCGTTGGGAAAACGACCACCACGCTCAACCTCGGCACTGCGCTCGCCACGCGGGGGCAGCGCGTCCTGCTCATCGACCTCGACCCCCAAGCCAACCTGACGCAGGGGCTGGGCATCGACGCGGAAGGGCGGGAATACAGCGTGTACGAGGTGTTGCTCAACCCCGACTACGGCGTCGCCTTCGCCACGGTCGAGACGAGGGCGGGCGTCGACCTCGTGCCGTCCACGCTGGCTCTCGCCGGGGCCGAACTGGAACTGGCTGGCAAAGTGGGCCGCGAGGGGCTGCTCCGCAGGGCGCTGCGGCGCGATACAAACGGATACGACTTTGTCCTGATCGACTCGCCGCCGTCGCTCGGCCTGTTCACCCTGAACGCACTCACCGCCGCTGACTCGGTGATCGTGCCGCTCCAGACGCACGCATACGCCTTGCGCGCGATGCCTCAACTCGAAGCGACCATTGCGCTGGTGCGTGAACTCAACCCGACGCTGGCGATTGGCGGCATCGTCTTGACGTTCGCAGACCGCCGCACCAACCTCTCACAGGCTGTGGAGGAGCAGGCCCGCGAGCGGTACGGCGATCTCGTCTTCGGGACGGTGATTCCCGTCAACACGCGCCTCGCGGAAGCACCTACCGCAGGGCAGCCGATCAGTATCTTCGCCCCCACCAGTAGTGGGGCCGTCGCCTATGCCGCGCTCGCGGAGGAGGTCGCACGCCGGTATGCCAAGTGATCGAGACAGGCTCAAAGTGAGCCTCGCGCAACCGACCACGCCGCCCACGATCCAGCGTGGACGCGGCGTCACGCTCTCCACCGCGACACCGGTGGACGGCGGTGAAGAGCTAAAACGCCAAAACGCCAAAACGCCACATGGCTTTAAAGCAGAAAAGCCAAATGGCGAAACGGCGCACGAGCCAGAGCGCACGAGCCGCGGTTTCGCGATTCGCACCGATCTCGTGAAGGCGATGAAGCGCGTGGCAATCGACGACGACAAGAAGCTGTACGAGGTGCTGGAGGCGGCCATCGAGCAATACCTCGACCGGCGGCAAGGGCGAGGATGAGATGCGGCGGCAACGTGCAAGCTGGGGAGCCGCCTGCTATGACCGACGCACGGGGGCGCGCTTCGTGGACTTTCTCACGGCGGTGGATGGGTGGTTGCCTGCCGAGGCAGAGACGGTGTATGTGGTGTTCGACAACCTCTCGATGCATCACAGCGCGGCGGTGTTGCTGTTCAGCGCGGCGCATCCGCGCTGGCAGTTCGTGTTTCAGCCGGTATACGCGCCGTACCTGAACCTGATCGAACCGTGGTGGAAGACGTTGCGGTCGTTGGCACTGAAGGGACGGCGGTTCAAGACGTGGGAGGAAGTGCAAGCGGCGGTCGCTGCGGCGACGCGGTACTGGAATGGGCATCGGCATCCATTTGTGTGGGAACGGCGACGGCGACGACAACCCCGACGGTTGCCGGGGATCGCGCAGGTTGCCAATGTCGCGTGAACTTACCGGATGCACCATTAAACTGACCCACTACCGCTCGCCCGTTCGGCGCTTCGTAAACACGCTTACTCGGCCCTGCAGCGTCACTTTGCTGAGGCTCCCACGTTGTATCGGCGTGCCTATCGCTTGCTCCATCATCCCCAATAAAGCATTGGGTCATCTATTGGCGGCGCGCAGGAGACGGCAGATCGTCGCCGTATCGGTCGTCAGCGACATCTGCGTGTAGTTGATATCCGCCAGTGCCCGTTGGCGCGCCGCTTCGTCCACCGACCCGCAGGCATCGGCAACGACGATCGGGATGTATCCCAAATCCGTGCCGTGGCTGACCGTTGGCGCGATACCGATCTCCAGGACCACCCCGACGATGAGAAACGCCGTGATGTTGCAGTCGCGCAAGACCATATCCAGCGGCGTCCCGGCGAAAAAGGACATCCCGAGTTTGTCGAACACTGCCTCGCTTGGCAGGGGCTGCATCTCGGGAATGAGCCGGAAGCCGGGCGAATCCGGCAGGAAGCGTGACGTAACGTCCTCGACCCGCGCGACCCGCTGCCACGCCATCGCGGTCCGGAGTTGGGAAACACCCATCAGTTCGTTGGGCAGCGACCTGTGCTGGCTGAAGAAGGTGCGCACCTTCGCGCTTCGGGCCGCTTCGAGGACGGCGGAGACGGGCGGGATCGCCGACGCAAGGCCCGGCGACTGGTGAAAGATGTCGACTTGCATATCGTAGACGAGCAGCGCGAGGCGCGCGGGGTCGCACATCTCCGCCAGTGTTTGTGGGATGATGAGGCCGGATGCATGTTGCATGAAAAACTCCTCACAGCTGCCGTCCATCAGGAGGGGCGAGCGCCGCAGACGCTACCCCCCCTGCCCGGACTGCGGCGTGCGATCATACGGCTCGCTGACATCGACCGACCGGTCCATCAGGCTCTCGAGGGGGAGCGGCGCCTGGAGGGGGATGTAAAACCACTCGAGGTACCCCGCCTTCGACATCGGAAAGTCGGCGACGTACCGCGCGGCCGCCGCGACGCTGTCGACTTCGAAGACGATCACGACGCCGGGCTCATCGGCTCGGGCGTAGTTTTCCCGGACGATCCCGGCTTTCCACAGGCGCCAGACGTTGGCGACCTCCTGCGGCAAGAGGGGGGTGATCGTCTCCATGGTGATCCCTGGCTTGAACCGATCATACGCGATGATCTTCACACGCGGTTCCTTTCATTCTACATACCATTCAACGCGGCGTGTCGGTTGGAGACACCCAACGCCTGGACGACCGCGAATCGCTTCAATTCGAGCGATTATAGACACACTATAGCAGATCGCGCGAATCGAAGTAAACTGGCAGAATGGCTAGGGAAGATCGTCGCACGAGGAAAGAGCCGGTCATGGAACGCGACTGGGTGGACCAGGTGCGCGACGCCTGGGCGCGTGAACGGCCCGACCTCGATACATCGCCGGTGGCGGTTGTGGCGCGCGTGGGACGACTCGGGGCGTTCCTCGACGCGGGACTGGAGCGGACCTTCCGCCGCTACGGGCTCACCCGCGCCGGCTTCGATGTGCTGGCGACGCTGCGCCGCTCTGGCGCGCCCTATCGCCTGCCACAGAAGACGGTCATGCGCGCGTTGATGCGCACCTCGGGGACGATGAGCTTCCGCATCGACCGATTGGAACAGCGGGGACTGGTCCGTCGCGAGGCGGACCTCGCTGATCGCCGCAACGTCTTCGTCGCCCTGACGGAAGCGGGCCTGCGCCTGGTCGACGTCGTGGCACCAGCGCACCTCGCGAACGAAGAGCGGCTGCTCGCCGTGCTCTCGCCGCAGGAGCAAGATCTCCTCGTGACGCTGCTACGGAAGCTGCTGCTCGGTTTCGAAGCGCCGCCCTCTGCCGATGATGCGGAGCCGTGAGGAGACAAACGAAGATGACTTGCTCTGCGGCTCGCGACCAACCGACACACCGGATTGCTTCATCGCGGGCCACACAGCCGAAGAGGCAAATATCCACCGCACCGTTGGCGCACGCAACACGGATGATCTCCTCTCGCCGTTCGCCGTGCCAGGATTTCCCGCTTCGTCGGCGCTGCCATCGTTTCCCCAATCCTGCTGCCCTGAACGCGGCGGCAACGGCGCGGGGGGTATCGCTCAGCGAGCAGGTACGGGACGTGTTCGCCGCGGGGCAGGTGGGGGCAAACGGAAACACCCTCGGCGAGGAAGCATAGGTGATACCGATACCGGCGTTGTGCGTCATAGGCAAAGCTGATCGGTTACAGTTATGAGAATGGTGATTCTCAAAAGGAGGAGGAATACAGTGGAGAAAACAGTGGATCAGTTTGCGGCGATGTTCTTGGGCGAGCTATGCCGGATGACAGGCAAAGTTGAGGGCAAAATAGTAAACCCAGAGGATGTCGCAAACAATATTGAATTGCCCAAGACTGAGTTTCACCCAGTTCTTGAGTGGTTAGAAAACAGAGACTTAATCTGGTATTCCCTCGTGAACGAGCTACAAGTTGCACTGACACATGAGGGAGTCAAACGATGCAGGTAGTACTGTTTTCGCCCTCTGATGCTGTACATGCAGGAAACGATACGGAACCTGATAAGCACCCCGCCGCCGTGTACCTTGCCCGCCTCGCCCCCGGCTCGCGGCGTACGATGCGTGGCGCACTGGATACTGTGGCGGGCATCCTCACGAGCGGCGCGGCGGATGCACTCGCGCTGCCGTGGCATCTGCTTCGCTATCAGCACACCGCCGCCGTGCGCGCTGCCCTTGCCGAACGCTACGCCCCCGCCACTGCAAACAAGACCCTCGCCGCGCTACGCGGGGTGCTCTTGGAAGCGTGGCGGCTCGGATTGATCCCCGCCGATGAATACCGCCGCGCCGCCGATCTGCCCGCCGTGCGTGGCAGCACCCTGCCCAGTGGACGCGCTCTTACCCGTGAGGAGTTGCGTGCCCTCTTCGCCGCATGTGCCGACGGCACCCCCGCCGGGGCGCGTGATGCCGCCCTGCTCGCCGCCCTGTACGGTGGGGGCCTTCGCCGTAGTGAAGTGGTTGCCCTCACCCTTGCCGATTACGAGCCACACACCGGTGCGCTCACGGTGCGGCATGGCAAGGGCGAGAAGGCACGCATCGTGTACGTGACAGGTGGGGGTGGGCAAGCCCTCGCCGCATGGTGTATGACCCGTGGTGAGGCGGTGGGAGCCTTCTTCTGCCCCGTGGCGCGGAATGGAGCGATCACGGTACGGCACATGACCGATCAGGCCGTGCTCGCCATCCTCACCCGGCGGGCAGCAACCGCCGGTGTCGCGCACTTCTCACCCCACGATCTTCGCCGCACGTTTATCTCCGACCTGCTCGACAACGGCGCGGACATCGCCACGGTGCAGAAGCTGGCGGGGCATTCGAGCGTCACGACCACAGGCCGGTACGACCGGCGCGGCGAGGCGGCGAAGCAGAAGGCGGCGGGGTTACTGGACGTGCCGTACGGGGGGTAGCGCACGGAGGCAGGATACCGTACACGCGCTGCATACCCCGCGCTCCTTCCAGACACCTCTTACTAGCGAGGTAGCTACCGCAGCGCATCGCGCATTTGCACCTCACTCGAAGGGAAAGGGAAAAGGTAAACGTTGACAACCCTTAAATCATGTTCCGATAACTATCTTGGTGGTATCGTCTCAAGAAGAACGATGCAGAAAAAACAAAAACGTCATGCAATCACCCTGCACCGTTCCCTGGGGCTATGGATACAGGTGCTTTTTCTCCATCAGCACTCACCTATCGTCGCTTTGAGCAGCGTGTGTATCGCGCGCGCTGGCTCACACTCCCCTTTGCCCTCGTGCTCGTGCTCGTGCTCCATCCGTCCGCGCTATGGCTCTCGCTCGTGGCGCTCGCCGGGTATGCCCTCCATAACCTCATACGCGGTGTGCTGATCGCGCGTGGCACGCTGACACGGTTCCGGTGGGGTGGCGGGGCATTGCTCGCCCTCGATTGTACCGTGGTGTTGCTCGGTCTCTGGCCCCTGCTCGATACGGGCGAGGCACGCGCGGGGCAGATCGCGCTGCTCGCCTTGCTTGGGGAGATTATGCAGCGTCTCCGCTTGGAAACGCGGCGCGTACTAGCCGTCGGCAGTACAGGCGCGACCCTTGCGCTGATTGCGTATGTTTTGTTCGTGGCGCGTCACGGTGGCAGCTGGCGCAATACCGTCATTTGGATTGCGCTATTCATTCTTGTTGCCGTGGCCGGAAACACGCACCGTCGTTGGCTTCCGGGATATCGTCCATTCAGAATAAGAGGCAACGAAGAACGTTTCCCCGAACCCTCGGCCTCCTCTCCTTTGAAGCAACCGGAGCTACCATCCGCGCCTCTTCCCGCATCAGGTGTTTCCCCATCGGAGAGCGTGCTCACCTCACGGCAACGAGAAGTCCTGCGCCTCGCTGAGCGGCGCAAACCGACCCGCGAAATCGCGGATGTGCTCGGCATTAGCGAAGAGACCGTGAAGACGCACTTGCGGGATGCCGCGAAGCTACTTGGTACACACACGCGCTTTCAGGCGGCACGCGTGGCGCGGGAGCGTGGCTGGCTCGACTGAGTACGTTCTGTCCGTCTACCTCTTCTCTCCCTCACCTACCTCGAAAAACACCTACTCCCTACCTCCTAAGTTACCGCGTTTGCCTACTTGTCTGCGAAATACAGCTCATGCAAAGTAGTACTAAGCCAGATGATCCGCGCTTCCGTTCGGTTAATAGTTAAGGAGGGATATTGTGTTTGCACTTGTCAATTGGTGACTCGCCGTTTGCCGAAGCGGGATAACATGGAGGTGACGAAAGGAGAAAATTCTTCTCAATGTGTATTCTTCAAATGGAGCAAAAAGTAATTGCTCATGTGGTATTCTCGAACCGGATTAACCTTCATCTTCGCCTCACAAGGAGTGATGAATGATGATAAGAAAGCTATTCCTTGTTTTCAGTAGCGCCGTTACCATTCTGCTTGCCGCAGTGATCGCGGTGACGGTGCGGAGTGCGACACCGGTTACCTCTCTCGTGAAGCCGACGATCACCCCTGCCTGCACGCCCACTCCCGCCGTTCGGCTTCCCCCAACGGCGACTCCTGCCGTGCGGAGTAACATTTCAACTACCGTGGGCGTAGTGCGCGGCACCGAGGTACTCCCACCTGGGCAAGTGATCGTGCCGGCACGGATAACTGACCGGGTCCCATCGCTCCCAAGCGCAGACAAGTTCTCCGTCACTGTGCGTCACGTTGACTGCACATACGAGACTTTCCTGCTTGCGGGGAGTGATGTTGATCCGTTTATCGCCAACTTGCCCCCGGGCGATGCAATTGCCTTCTCCGCACCCCGACCGTCATTGCTGGGACACCAGCCACTACCACAGGGGACCGCCGTGAGGGGTACGCCACCGGCAGCGGTCGCGCCAAATCTATCAACGCTTCCCCCGACTAGTCCAGCTATGCCAACACCGACGCCCCGACCGTCGCCATAACCCACACTGGTATACCGTCCGTACTCCTGATATGTAACGAACGGAGATCAGAAGGAGAATCCCTATGAGAGTACATACTGCACAGCACGTTTACCACCGTTTGGTGCTCGTCGGCGTCGCGGTGCTATTGGCAGTCGTCGTGCCGATGGCTGTCGCCGCAAACAACGACTTTGTACTCGTGGATTGGCCCGTTAGTAACAGCAACGTTGCTAATGCTGGCGACTACGATGCATTGATCGCTTCAGCGGGACTGTCTACCTACGGTTGCTGCTTCACCACGGGATGGATTGGTCCTAATCTCCACCAGCTAGAACACGACTCTAACGGCAATCCAATCATCGGTAGCGCGCAATTCTCCCAAGTAGGCACCCTCACTCAAAGTAACCAGCGATTCTGGTTTGTATACGCCGAACCGGGAGTAACCTGTCTGCGAGGACAATCATTCATGAACGGTCTTGGTTGCATGGGAAGCCCTGATGACCTCACCACAAATGGTGAGTGGACAAGATACGAGCTTGTCACTTACGGTCAAGGGTTCTGGATTGCTCGCGTCTATGACCAAAACAGCAATGGCCATGACGTGGCGAAAATCTACAGCAGTAGTGGGACGATCTATCGCATGGAAAATGCGGGTGAAGAAGGGTGGGACGCCTCCCAGACAGGAGGTATCGACCCATATATTACTATGCAGTACTCCCAGTACCACATTGAGTACAAAAACCCTGGTCAGCCTTTCCAACTTTGGCCAGGGCCGGGGGCTGGGACTACACAGGGGTATCCGTGTCCGTACAAATACGGCGCGGATATAAATCTAGCGGGCGATTCGCGTTACTGGTATTCAGGTGACGGGCGAACTCAATGTCAGTTCAGTCTCTCGTGAACTTATAAAGTACGGGGTAGTGGGTCAGTTTGAGCTTTTGAGCCAGTCGTGACAAGGCCAAAAACGTCAAACTGACCCACTACCCCGTACCGATACTCACCGTTAGGGCAACAGTTGAGAAAGTATTTTGACACCCAAACATAACTCAGACCAGTAGCGCAGGCGGTCAAGCGGGATCGGGTGTATCGCCTGGAAGTACCGTGGGCGGGTTCCCCATCCTGTTTGCCCCAACCGAGTCATGTTCGGACATCAATCTTCTACCAGGCATCGCACCCGTTGTCTCGTCCCCCACTCCCCGGCGTGCCGCTACCACTTCCGGCAGTGCCAGTGCTTTGCCCCCGTACGCGCCACGTAGTTTTCGATATAGCGCCCTCCGCTTTATGAGGTTTGGGCAACCTTCTCGCATCGGCCGTCATTCACTGTCTCGCGTCTCGAAGTGGTGCGCAGGGATACAGATCGCGATGCTTGGAGAAGACCCTCGAAGCAGCGTGGCAAATATCGGACGCGACGCACCGCTGACACCCCAAGCACTTTGCTTAGGGGTGTCGGGGGTCCGGGGACACACCCCCAGCAAGGCGGGCAAGCGAAGCGCTGCACATGCCTTGCTCTCTACCCGACGGGCAAGCCACATCCCCTCAACACCCGCCGGTGACGTGACCGGGGGCTGCCTGCCCTTTCGCGCGCCGCCCCGCTGTAAGAACCGGCCCATACAGTGAATGAGCCATACGCTAGCGTGGAAGCCACAGCAGCATGTCGTGTTGCGCCGCCGGTTCGGTGGTATCGAGGTGCGCGATCACGCGCCGGAGCAGTTCACCTATCGGCGGGAAGCCGGAGTACAGCACGATGCCGACATGTGCCCGCCCCTGCTGCTTCCAGCGCGCATCGAGCGGGGCGAAGTCTACGCTATTGTTCGTGAGGATCGCCCGCCCGTGTTCGGTCGCGTAGGCAAGTTGCGCGGGATCACCAATGCGCTGGTTCACCCGCCCCGCCTCATGCGCACTGACCGCGTCGTACCCGTGACGACGCAATTGCACTGCAAGGGCGGAATAGACTTGTGGAGTTGCCCCTTCTCGGTGGACAGCAAAAGCTTACGCTACGCGGTCGTCGATTGTCCATCTCCTTTCGTAGGCAAGCGGTGACAGATAGCCGAGTGCTGAGTGCCGTCGGTGCGTGTTGTAGAAGCCTTCGATGTAATCGAACAGGGCCAGTCTCGCCGCATTGCGTGTCGGGAACGAGTGCCGCGCGATTAGTTCGCATTCGAGGGTGGCAAAGAAGCTCTCCGCCATCGCATTGTCAAAGCAATCGCCCCGACTGCCCATCGAGGCCGTCATTCCCCCTTCTCGTAGCCGTCGTCCGAAGGCAAGGCTGGTGTATTGACTTCCCTGGTCCGAGTGATGGATGACGCCCGTGGGGCGTCGCTGCCAGCGCGCCATTTCCACCGCTTCGATCACTAACTCGCTGCGCAAATGCTCCGCCATCGCCCAACCAACACTACGGCGACTGTAGACGTCAAGGACGACCGCGAGAGAAAGAAACCCCGCCCACGTCGGCACATCCCAGATATCGGCGACCCATAACCGGTTCGGGGCAAGCGCAACAAAGTCACGCTTCACAAGGTCGGGAGCAGGCGCCATGTCGGGACTGCGCCGGGTCGTGCGTGGCCCCCTGCGCCGATGACACCCGTGCAACCCGGCAAGACGCAGCAACCGCGCCACTCGCTTGCGCGAGCAGGGCACACCCGCATACCGCAATTCCGCATGAATACGCGGTGCGCCGTAAGTGCTGCGGCTGCGCTCATGAATCATGCGAATCCGCTCAGTCAGCACGCGATTGCTGTGGGTTCGTGCTGACACTGGGCGCTCACACCACGCGTAGTAGCCGCTACGCGAGACACCAAGCAATCGGCATAACAAGGTGACCGGATGATTCGCCTTCTCCACCGCGATGAACGTGAACACCGTTACCGGGTCGTGTCGCTCTTAGGGGTTCACTCCACTGCGGCTTTTTTTAGGATCTCTCGTTCCTGTTTAAGAATGCGCACCTCGCGCCGCAGTTGCGCCAGTTCGATGCGCTCACCAGTCGTTAACCCGTCGCGGGTGCCATCGTCGATCTCTGCTTGATGAACCCAGCTACGCAGTGTGGGATCGGAGACTCCGATGCTGCCCTGAGGGCGCCCGTTCGCAATCGCGGCAATCGATTTGTCCCCACTATGGACGAGGCGAACCGCCTCGGTCTTGAATGCAGGGGGATAGGGGGCATGAGGATTCGGCATCGGGACACCTCCGTGGATTCGCTCGTCTGCAAATCATCAGGTGTCCACCGAATCGACTCTTCCGTGAAGTTGGTGAACGAGTCTGGCATTATTCTTGGCACCGTGCAATCGTCCGCTTTTTCGGTGGAGGTTGCCTATGTCTGTCTACGCCCTCGTGCCAGCCCCCGACCAACTCCATCTC
>JAABUQ010009992.1_pt1 | contig 12589 bp, 10 predicted proteins | sample 5560001 | NCBI WGS metagenome assembly JAABUQ01 (sample SAMN10711888, study PRJNA513371) | rock metagenome | isolation source: Antarctica rocks | place: Antarctica: Victoria Land, Finger Mt nord | collected 2015-12-18 | reverse complement strand
AGACGCTATCATGAGCACTGGCTCCACAACCTCATGGCGTCCACTTCACTGATGGGCGTCAGAAACCACGTACCTGCAATCCGGTAGAGTCAGGAAATTGCGAGGTCGGCTCGCGATTTGCAGTTGGCCGGGACCATCTCTCGCCTCGCCGGGGTGGCGGGCAGGGCGCGGCGCCGAAGAGGGTGGGCGGGTCATGGCCGAAGACGGTCTCTGGTACAAGGACGCGGTCTTCTACGAGTTGCACGTCCGGTCGTTCCAGGACGGCGACGGTGACGGGATCGGCGACTTTCGCGGGCTGACGACGCGGCTCGACTACATCCAGGAACTGGGCGTCGACTGCATCTGGCTGCTGCCGATGTTCGTGTCGCCCCTGCGCGATGATGGCTACGACATCGCCGATTATCGCAAGATCCACCCCAGCTACGGCACGATGGACGACTTTCAGGCGTTCCTGGACGCCTCCCACGGGCGCGGCCTGCGGGTGATCGCCGACCTTGTCATGAATCATACCTCGGACCAGCATCCCTGGTTCCGACGCGCCATCGCCTCGCCGGCGGGCTCGCCTGAGCGCGACTTCTACGTTTGGAGCGACGACGACCGGAAGTACGCTGACGCCCGCATTATCTTCACCGACACCGAGAAGTCCAACTGGTCGTGGGAGCCGACGGCCAAGGCGTACTACTGGCACCGCTTCTTCGCGCACCAACCCGACCTCAACTTCGAGAATCCGCTCGTCCGCGCGGAGATCCTGGACATCTTCCGCTTCTGGCTCCAGCGCGGCCTGGACGGCTTCCGCTGCGACGCGGTTCCCTACCTCTTCGAGCGCGAGGGGACGATCTGCGAGAACCTCCCCGAAACGCACGACTACCTGAAGCACCTCCGCGCCGAGCTAGACAAGGAGTATTCGGGCCGCATCCTGCTGGCCGAGGCGAATCAGTGGCCGCCGGATGTCCGCCCGTACTTCGGCGATGGCGACGAGTTCCAGATGGCCTTCCACTTCCCGCTGATGCCCAGGCTCTTCATGGCCCTACGCCGCGAGAACCGCGACCCGATCGTCGAGATCCTCGCCCGCACGCCGGCCATCCCCGACCCTTGCCAGTGGTGCATCTTTCTGCGCAACCACGACGAGCTGACCCTGGAGATGGTCACCGACGAGGAGCGCGATTACATGTACCAGGAGTACGCCAAGGACCGCAAGATGCGGCTCAACCTCGGCATCCGCCGCCGCCTGGCGCCCCTGCTGGACAACGCCCGCAGCCGCATCGAGCTGATGAATGGCATGCTCCTGACCCTGCCCGGCAGCCCGATCCTGTACTACGGCGACGAGATCGGCATGGGCGACAACATCTACCTGGGCGACCGCGACGGCTGCCGCACGCCGATGCAGTGGACCGGCGACCGCAACGCCGGCTTCTCCCGCGCCAACCCGATGCAACTCACCCAGCCGCTCATCAACGACCCCGTCTACGGCTATCAGGCCATCAACGTCGAGGCGCAGGAGCAGCATAAATCCTCCTTGCTCAACTGGATGAGGCGCCTGATCGCCATCCGCAAGAAGTTCCCGGTCTTCGGCCGCGGCTCAATGCAGTTCCTCGGGGCGGAGAACCGCTCGATCCTGGCCTACGTCCGCAAGACCGATAGTCAAACCGTGCTGGTCGTCAACAACCTCTCGCAGCACCCCCAGCCGGTCGCGCTCGACCTGTCGGAGTATCGCGGCTCGGTGCCCGTGGAACTCCTGGGCAGCCAGCGGTTCCCCGCCATCACCGAGCATCCCTACTTCCTGAGCCTCGGCGGTCACGACTTCTTCTGGTTCCTGCTGGAAGGCGCCCCCGAGATCCCCGTCTGAGCGGGATGGCCAATGGCGATGGCACGCCGCCAGCCCACAACGCCCCTCCGCCAACCGGCCTTGACCATCCCCCCGATCCGACGCCGAGACCCCCCATGCCCGGCACCGAGCCACTGAGAGCCGACCCCGACGCGATCGCCGCGGCCCTGGTGGACGCCGAGGCTCGCGACCTGGCCGAAACCCCCTTGCGGCGGCCGGTCGGCACCTATCGGCTCCAGGTCCACGCGGGGTTCCGTTTCGACGACGCGGCGGCCATCGTCGGCTACCTGGCGGACCTCGGCGTCACCGACGCATACTTCTCCCCTTACCTCGACGCCAGGCCGGGCAGTACGCACGGGTACGACGTCTTCGACCACGGCCGGATCAACCCCGAGGTCGGTGATGACGCGGCGCACGGCCGGTTGATCGACGCCCTGAAGGCCCGGGGGATGGGCCGCGTCCTGGACATCGTGCCGAACCATATGGGCATTGCCGGCCCGAATCGCTTCTGGCTCGAAATGCTGGAAATCGGCCCGCAAGCCCCCTCGGCGCGGTTCTTCGACGTGGACTGGCACCCGGTCAAGGAAGAGCTGGAAGGGCGCGTCCTGCTGCCGATCCTGGAGGACCAGTACGGCGTGGTGCTCGAAGACGGCAAGCTGGAGCTGGTGCGCGACGGCGGGGCCCTCTTCCTGAAGTACCACGAGACCCGCCTGCCCCTGGCCCCGCACTCGTATGCGACGGTGATGGAGCGTCGCAGCGCGGAGCTGGCGACGCTGTTCGCGCCCGACGACGAGCATCTGCAAGAATACCGGAGCATCTGGGCCTCGTCGCAGCACCTCCCGCCGCCCTCGGCGACCGACATGGTGCAGGTCGAGCAGATGCTCCGCGAGAAGGACGTGTTGAAGCGCCGCCTGCGCCGGCTCTGCGACGAGAGCCCCGCGCTCCGCGAATTTCTCGATGCCAATGTCGCGGCCTTCCGCGGCACGCCCGGCGATCGCGCGAGCTTCGACGCCCTGGACCGCCTGCTCGACCAGCAGGTCTACCGCCTGGCCTACTGGCGGGTCGCCGCCGACGAGATCAACTACCGCCGCTTCTTCGACATCAACGACCTGGCCGGCCTGCGGACCGAGGACCCGTTCGTCTTCGACGTGGTCCACGGCCTGATTTTCGAGTGGGTCGAGCGGGAAGGCGTCAATGGCCTGCGGATCGACCATCCCGACGGCCTTGCCGACCCCCTCGGCTACTTCCGGCGGGTTCAGGAATCGCTGTTCCTCCGCGCCTGCCGCGCTCGATTCGCGGCGGAGTTCCCCGGCGGCGACTGGCAAGCCGTGGCCGATCGGGTCCGCGCGCTGTATCGCGAAGCTCTGGAGGCCGACCCCCATTCCCCGCTCGCCAGGCGGTTCCCGGTCGTCGCCGAGAAGATTTTGAGCCGTGGCGAGGACCTCCCCGCCGAGTGGCCGATCGACGGCACCGTCGGCTACGAGTACCTCAATGCGCTGAACGGCCTGTTCGTCGAGCCGGGCGCGGCCGAGGCCCTGGAATCGACCTATGCCGATTTCACCGGCGACTGCGCGCCGGTCCTGGAAGTCCTCTACCAATCCAAGGAGCTGATTACCCGCGTGGCCCTGGCCAGCGAGATCAATACCCTGGCCCGCATGGCCAATCGCGTGTCGGATCGCGACCGCCGCAGCCGCGATTTCACCCTCAACGAGTTGCGGAAAGCCGTGCGCGAGGTGGTCGCGTGCTTCCCGGTCTACCGGACGTATATCCGTCCCGACCGGGTCGTGTCCGACCGCGACCGCGGCTACATCCAGCAGGCCGTCGCCCGCGCCCGGCGGCGAAACCCTTCCATCGACACCACCGTCTTCGTCTTCCTGCAAGACGCCCTCCTGCTGGAGCACCCCGAGGGGATCGGCGCGGCGGAGCGGGCTCTACGCGAGGCGTTCGTCGCCCGCTTCCAGCAGACCACCGGCCCGGTGCAGGCGAAGGGGCTGGAAGATACGACCTTCTACCGCCAGTTCAAGCTGGCCTCGCTGAACGAGGTCGGCGGCGACCCCCAGCGGTTCGGTTATTCTCCCTCGACCTTCCACGCCATGAACTCCCAGCGCCTGGCGCTGTGGCCCGGCGGCCTCTCCACCACCGCGACCCACGACACCAAGCGCGGCGAGGACGCCCGCATTCGCATCGACGCCCTCTCGGAGCTGGCCGACGAGTGGCGCATCCACCTCGCCCGCTGGTCGCGCTCCGTCGGCCGCAAGAAGATCGAGGTCCGCGACGCCCCGGCCCCCGACGCCCGCGAGGAGTATCTTCTGTATCAGACCCTCATCGGCGCCTGGCCGTTCGGCGGCCCCGACGACTCCGCGCCTGAGGGCCTCGCCGATCGCGTTTCGCAATATATGCTCAAGGCCGCCCGCGAGGCGAAGCTCAACATGAGCTGGACCGACACTGATTCGTCCTACGCCGAGGCCCTCTCGAAATTCGTCAACGACGTGCTGGAAGGCCCCGACTCCGGCCCGTTCCTCAGGGACTTCCTCCCCTTCCAGCGTTGGGTCGCACGGATCGGCGTGGTCCACTCCCTGGCGCAGGCGCTCTTGAAGGTCGCCTCGCCCGGCGTCCCCGATGTTTACCAGGGTTGCGAACTCTGGGACTTCAGCCTCGTCGACCCCGACAACCGCCGCGCCGTCGACTTCCCGGCGCGGATGCGACTGCTGGCGGAAATCACGCGCGACCTGGCCTCTGGCGTCCCCCGCGCCGACCTGGCCGCGCGGCTCGTCTCGGCTCCCGACGACGGCGCCATCAAGCTCTATCTGCTCTGGACGGCGCTTCATCATCGGAAGGAGCATGCGGCGCTCTACCAGTCCGGCAGCTACCGGCCATTGGAGGTCGACGGCGAGCGCAAGGCGAACGTCGTCGCCTTCCTCCGGCAACGAGAAGGCCGCTACGTCCTGGCGGTCGTCCCCCGACTGGTGGCCTCGCTGATGGGCGACGACGCGCGGACGCAACCGATCGGCCGTTCGGTGTGGGGCGACACGCGGCTGATCCTGCCCGACTCCTCCCCCTTCGGCCGCTGGCGGAACCTGCTGACGGACACGACGGCCGAGGTCCATTCCGTCGATGGCCACCCCACGCTCGCCCTGGCCGAGGTCTTCGACGTGCTTCCCGTCGGCCTGCTGGTCGAGGAACCACCGGGCCGTTGACTCCCCCTTTTCCGGCGTGCGTTCGGAGCAAAGGACTCGGCGGGCTCAGGCCTCGGCCGTGGTCGGCGCCTGTTCCGCGGCGGGCTTCGTTTTCAACTTCGCGGCGATCTCCGGGGGCAGCCGGTGGAAGCGTTCCGGCAAGGGGCCGACCCAGCGGTTGTAGACGGCCGTCAGGCTCGCCAGCCGCTCGCGGATCTCGTCGTTGGCCTGCCCGGGGAGGAGCCGCCACGACCAGTTGCCGACGGCGATGCCGGGGACGTTCATCCGCGCCGCGCTGCCGAGCCCCAGGAGGTCCTGCATCGGGATGATCGCGGTGTCGGCGACCGAGCCGAGGGCCAGGCGGATCAGGTCCCAGTGAATCTCCGAGCCGTCGGTCCCCAGGTAGCGGCGCACGAATCGCTTCTCAGCGACCTTGACCTCGGGGGGCTGGGTCGTCAGGCCCTCGGAGCCGGTGAACCAGCCGACGGTCGTGTCATTGTCGTGGGTGCCGGTGTAGACGACACAGTGGGGGATGTAGCTGAAGGGCAGGTAGTCGTTCGCCTTGTCGTCGTCGCCGAAGGCGAACTGAAGGATACGCATGCCGGGCAGGGCAAAGCGGTCGCGTAACGCCTCCACTTCGGGGGTGATCTCGCCGAGGTCCTCGGCCAGCAGGGGCAGGCCGCCGAGTCCCTCGCGCACGGCGTCGAGGAAGGCGTTGCCCGGCCCGGACATCCACTTGCCGGTGGCGGCCGTCCCGGACCCGGCGGGCACGGCCCAGTAGGCTTCGAAGCCGCGGAAGTGATCGAGCCGCACGAGGTCGACCCGGTCGGTCGTGCCCCTCAGGCGGGCGATCCACCACGCGTAATGCTCGGCCTCGTGGGCGTCCCACCGATAAAGCGGGTTGCCCCAGAGCTGGCCCGTGTCGCTGAAGTAGTCCGGCGGGACCCCCGCCACGGCGGTCGGCAGGCCGCGCTCGTCCAGCGCGAAGAGGTCGGGCCGCGCCCACACGTCGGCGCTGTCCTGCGCGACGAAAATGGGCAGGTCGCCGATCAGGCCGACCCTCGCCTCGCGGCAGATTCCCCGCAGGCGGGCCCACTGCCGGGCGAAGGCGAACTGGAGGAACTGCTGGTAGCGGATCTCGCCGGCCAGCGCCGTGCGCTTCGCCTCCAGAGCCTCGGGACGGCGGATGACCAGGCCGTGCTCCCAGTCGTACCAGGCCGCGCCGCCGTGCTCGGCCTTGAGGGCCATGTACAGGGCGTAGTCGTCGAGCCAGGGCGCGGCGGCCTCGCGGAAGGCCGCGAAGCCGGGGCCGCCGTCGCCGAAGCGGGCGAAGGCCGCGCGCAGCAGGAGATCCTTCGCGGCGGTCACGGCGTCGAAATCCACGCGGTCGTCGGGCAAGTGCGGCAGGTCGCGCCAGTCCTCGGGCGAGAGAAGGCCGTCCTGGGCCAGCAATTCGGGGCTCAGCAAGAGGCGGTTGCCGGCGAACGAGGAATGCGACTGGTAGGGGGAATTGCCGTATCCGGTCGGCCCGACGGGCAGGATCTGCCACCAGCGCTGGCCCGCGCCCGCCAGGGTCGCGACGAACGCCTCGGCCGCGGGGCCGAGGTCGCCGATCCCGAAACGGCCGGGAAGCGACGTCGGGTGCAGCAGGATTCCGCTCGCTCTGGGCAGCCGCATCGCGAGGTTCCCCTTCGCCAATCGATCAAAGGCCCCGGCGCGTCGGCGCGGGGTGGGCGTTGAGCCGGTGCCGATCGCCCAGGGCGCGGATCGCCCGGAGGCCAAGGGCGGCGGTGGTCGTCCCCCGATCGGCGGTCCACCGATCGGCCCCGCCCCGCAGTGTGACACGCAAAGCGCGGGCCCCACGATACCGCGCCGCCAACGCTTCGGCCAATCCGAGGCACGCCCTCGCCTGCGGGTAAACCGGCACCCCCCGCACCGAGCGGCTCCAGGCCGTCAGGTCGATCCGCCTCCAGGGTCCATCTCCGACCGTCGCCCGCCGGATCGCATCGGGAAGCTCCTCCACGTCGGCGGCCTGCACCTCGACCTCCAGCCGTTCGACATGACTGGCATAATAGGCGAACGCCGGCCAGGCATCGCAGAGCCCCAGGCGCTCGCCAGTCGGGACGATCGCCGCGAGGGCGAACGCCGCCGTCGTCCACGGAGCGAGGCGCGATTCGGGTTCGGCGGAAGGCGCCGCGGCGGAGCCGAACAGCAGGAGGACTTCCGCGATCAGGGCCGCGTTCCAGACCACGACGATCGTGCTCTGATCGAGCCCCCAGGGGCCGAGGATCAGGATCAAGGTCGCGTGCAGGCCGACCGCCGCGACGAGGGCGAATCGCCTCGTCTTCGCGAAGACCAACCCGACGGCGACCGCGATTTCCGACGCCGGCATCGCCAGGATCGCCGCGGTCCTTGCCGCTTCCGGCCAGGAGGCGGGGTGCCCTCCCAATGGGTGCGTGGCCGTCTGAAGGAAGGTCAGGCCCAGGCCCTGGCAGAACGAGGCGTCGAGCTTCGATAGACCGGAGTGAAAGTAGAGCGCGACCAGGAAGAGGCGGCAGAGGCTTGAGGCCCTCGCGCCGGAGGTCGTCGCGATCGCCAGGGCGGCCATCACGAACTGGTAGGCCCAGGGCTGGAACCGATGCTGGTCCTCCGCGATCAGGGCAACCATCAGCACGGCCGCCGCCCCCATCCAGGCGCGCCGGGCGATTCCCGCGACGATCGCGGCCATGAGCAGCAGGGTCATTCCGGTCTCAAACCAGTCGGGAGCTTCCGCAAGACCGGCGACGAAGGGGACACGCGGGAAGTCCGCGCCTCCGGCCCACAGCGGCCACGAGAGCGTCAGCATCAGGAGCGTGGCCAGGCCGATCGTGATCCGGAACCGGAACCCAGCGGTCACGAACCGGGCACGGCGACCATGGAGTAGGTCCCGCCCATCTCGCGCTTCAACTTCCCCTGCGCGACCAGTTCTTCCCAGACGCCTGCCGGGTGGCCACCCGGCGGGGTGATGCCGGCGATCCCCGACCGCTTGCTGCCGGGACTGAGGCCCGATTCGTCGTCGAGCCGGGCCAGTTTCAACCGCTTCTTGAACGCTTTATAGGCCCGCTTTAGCTCGTCGTCCGTGGCCATGACCCGTCTCCCTTGCCCGTCGATGGGACCGCAAGGGCCGAACGTAGCCCAGCGGGGGGGGCGTTGCAAGCCGATCATGGCTGCCGGTCGAGGAACGCGGCGACCGCGGCGCGGAAGGCGGTGCCGTCCTCGATGTGCGGCAGGTGGCCGACAGCCGGCAGGACGACCAGCCGCGCATCCGGCAGGGCCTCGGCCAGCTCTCGGGCGGCGGCCGGGGGGTTCACGATGTCGCTCTCGCCGACCAGGACGAGCGTCGGCACGCGGATCGCGCCCAGTCGCCCGCGGGCGTTGTGAGACACGGCGGCCTGGGCCTGACGGGCGAACGCCTCGACCTCCTGCGGCCAGGGGTTCTGGTCCGCGAAGTTCACGAGGCCCTCGATCTGGGTCGAGTGCCCGTAGAACCCCGGCGCCACGAGCCAGGGGAGCGTCGCGCGGGTGAATTCCCCCGGCGCCGACTTCCTCCGGATGTGGACCCACGACTCGATCACCTCGCGCCGCCAGGTGTCCGCCCCCGCGTGCGTCGAGGCCAGCACCAGCGATCGCACCGCCGCCGGGTGCCGCAACGCCAGTTCCTGCGCCACCAGCCCCCCCAGCGAATGCCCGACCACGTGCGCCGCCGGCAGCCCGAGCCCCCGCAAAAGCCCCGCCACGTCGTCGGCCATCTCCGCCGTCGCGTACGCTTCCGTCGCCCGATCGCTCTGCCCGACGTCGCGCGCATCGAGCGTGATGGTCCGGTACTTCGCCTCGAAGTGCCGGAGCGCCACGGCGAACGCCCGATGATCTCCCCCCAGCCCGCTGAGGAAGATCAGCGGCACTCCCCGGCCCGCCTCCACATAGAACAGGTGCCGGCCGTTCGCCATCATTCTGGGCATGAAACCTCCCCGCCCAATCTTGTCATTGGTCCAGGACGTTTGAGGTACGCCCCGGGAGGCCGGTCGGATCGGATCGGATCGGATTGGAACGGCCGCCGCTCAATTCGCCGGCGCGGGGGGACTGGGCGGCGGCGTCAAGGGTCTCCGCACGGGGCCGCCGGTGCCGGTGTTGACCGGCGCGATCGTCCGGCCGGGACGGGTCAAGCTGTCAACCGTCATGGTCGCCAGGCCGAGGACGATCACCATCGCCAACAGGCCGATGCCCAGCGCGTGCTGCGGGTGGAACTGGTAGAGCACCGTGAAGACGACCACCCACGCGATCGCCTGCAAGGCCGTCCAGTGGACGGCGGTGGTGAACATGGTGTCGAACGCGGGCCGCAGCCGCCAGGCCAGCAACGCCAGCAGGAAGCTCCCGCCCGCCACCTTCAGGCTGAATCGCGGCGTCGACTCGTCGTACAGGTAGTTCTGACCGTATTCCACCAGCACGTAATTCGAGACGAAGATCAGCAGCCAGTAGACCAGGAACACGAGGAGACCTGAGAACGACATGGCGTGACACCGGGAGTGGGAGCGGTTGCGAGCAGGGGAATCGACCAGGCCATCTCCGGCGTATCGTAACCGCCCGCGAGCCCGCGGACCATCGGGCGCTGGCGGTTTTCCCGAGGGCTGTTACGATGGCCCGCGGGCGTGCCCGAGGGGCGGGTGGCCCGACGCCATCCAGGAAGCACGCCCATGATCCGCGTCAGTGCCTTCGCCGACGAGATCTCCGAGGAACCGGCCGAGCAGCTCGATTGCCTCGGCGCCCTGGGCGTGAAGCACGTGGAGTTCCGCTCGATCTTCGGGACGAACGTCCTGGACCTTTCCCACGCGCAGCACGAGGACTTCCGCACGTTGTTGACCGCAAGGGGCGTCACCCTCAGCGCCATCGGCTCGCCCATCGGCAAGATCAAGATCACCGACCCCTTCGAACCGCACCTCAACCGGTTCGGCCGCGCCATGGAGCTGGCGGAGTTCTATGCGACCCCCTTGATCCGCGTCTTCAGCTACTATCTGCCCGAGGGCGACGACCCGGCCACCCATCGCGGAGAAGTCCTCCGACGCATGACCGCCAAGGCTGCGCTGGCGCGCAAGCGCGGGCTGACCCTCGTGCTGGAGAATGAGAAAGGGATCTACGGCGACACCGCCGAGCGGGTCCGCGACGTCCTCGACTCGGTCGACTCGCCCGCGCTTGCACACGCCTTCGACCCGGCGAACTACCTGGAGATCGGCCAGCCGATCGACGCCGCCTGGACCCTGCTTCGCGCCCGGACGAAGCACTTCCATATCAAGGATTACGACACGGCGACCCGCACCTTCGTCGTCGCCGGGAGCGGGGGCGGGCAGATCGCCCGCATCCTGGCCGAGGCCGACGCGGCCGGGTTCGATGGCTTCGCGACTCTGGAGCCGCACCTCCTGGTCGCCGAGGCCGCCCGCGGCTTCACCGGGCCGGCACGCTTCGGCGATGCCGCCCGCGCCCTCCACGGCGAACTCGACCGCAAAGGGGTCACTTACGCCTGAATGGGCGGAATCCCGCCCCTGGCGTTTGCAATCGGGGGCCGTTCCCGTTCAGATGATCGGTGGCGACGACGGCCCCGCGACGCGAACCGAACCCGGAGCGACCCTCTTGAACTATCGGATCAGCACCGAGCGTCGCGGGGGGGGCCTCGTCCACTCACTGCACGACGACCGCAGCGGGGCGAGGGCCTCGGTCCTGCCCGCCTTCGGCTTCAACCTGTTCGATCTCCGCCTGCCGGCCGCCGGCAAGCTCCGGCGCGTCATCGTCTCGGAGCCGGATTGGGAGCACGCCCCCCGTCAGGCCGGGAGGAACGGGATTCCCGTGCTCTTCCCCTTCCCGAACCGGATCCAGGACGCCCGGTTCTCGTTCGGTGGCCAGGAATACCGCCTCCCGGTCAACAGCAAGCCCCACGCGATCCACGGCTTCGCCATCCAGGCGGATTGGGAGGTCGTGGAGCACGTCGCGAACGAGTCCGGCGCGACCCTGGCCGGCCGCTATCAGCTCTCGCGCCAATCTCCCGAGATGCGACCGCACTGGCCGACCGACGCCGTGCTGGACCTGCGCTACACGCTCGCGGGGCGCCGCCTGACGCTCGACGTCGGGGTGACCAACCCGACGGCCGACCCCCTGCCCTACGGCTTCGGCATCCACCCCTATTTCCAGCTCCCCTTGCAGCCGGGCGGCGACCCCGCGCGCACGCGGATCGTCCTGCCCGCGGCCGAGTCGTGGGTCCTCGACGGCTACATCCCCACCGGCGATCGGAAGCCGGTCGATGAGCGGCTGGACTTCCGCGAGGGGAAACCGATCCTCGGGCTGATGCTGGACGACGTGCTCACGGGCCTCACCTACGAGGGGGGCCGCGGCCGTTGTCGCCTGATGGACCTGGCCCTCGACTGTGAGGTGGTCATGGACTTCGAGAACACCTTCCGCGAGCTGGTCGTCTTCACGCCCCCGGGCGTCGGCGACCTGATCTCGGTCGAGCCGTACACGCAGACGACCGCCGCGGTGAACCTGGCGGCTCGCGGGGTCGACGGTGGCTTGCGAGTCCTGGAGCACGGGCGGCACGACCATTTCTCGTTGGGGATCGAGACTCGCGGCTGACGGGGACGGTTCCTCGGCTCCGGGCATGGAAAATGATGACTTGTCCGGGGACGACACGGGCCCGCGAGCCCCTTTCCGAGGGGTCAAGGCCGCCGAGGTCGCGATGAGGTAAAGGTTTATGGAGCCGAAACCAGGCAGCACGTTGTCCGATCTCCGAGCCTTGAGGATCGAGGTCCTGAGGCGCGCCGTCGGCACCTACCTGGGGAAAGCCTACCCCGACCGGGAGCCTTCCGAGGCCGTCCGCCGCCGCCTGGGGTGGGCCGAAGGCGTCGACGCGGCGACCTTGCTCTCGGGTCCTCCGTTCGAGCGCGTTTCACGCCCGGACTCGGCCGAGCCCCCGATCTTCGCGCTTCGCCTGGGCAACGCCCGCTATCCGCACATGAAGCTCCAGGTGCAGCCCTGGCCCAACGCCGCGGGATTCCTGCTCTCGGTCAACACGCACGATCAGGTGCTAGCCCTCGACCCGACCGCCGACGACGCCGAGGCGTTCCGTGACCTCCAGAGGTTCAACCAGGACGTCAAGGAGGCGATCGAGGCCGCCTGGGACGAGGAAGGCCTCCCCACGTTCCTCAGATACCTGCGCGATTATATCCAGGAGCATCCCGGCGACATCGCCTCCCAGCCCTGAACGGCGGCGTCGGGCGCGCCTGGGCTAACCGGCCGCCTTGGCGAGGGCCTGGGGGGGGTGCCTCGGCAGGGTGAACCCGAAGGTCGAGCCCTGGTCCGGGGCGCTGACGACCTCGACGGAGCCACCGTGCAGCTCGACGAACGTCTTGACCAGGCAGAGGCCGAGGCCCACCCCACGCTTGCAGAACTGGAACTCGCCGGAGGAGTGGTGCATCGTGTCGTAGCCGGTGAAGAACGGCTCGAACAGATGCTGGCGCTCCGAGGGCTCGATCCCGACGCCGGAATCAGCGATCACGAACCGGATGCG
>JAABUQ010009990.1_pt1 | contig 12589 bp, 10 predicted proteins | sample 5560001 | NCBI WGS metagenome assembly JAABUQ01 (sample SAMN10711888, study PRJNA513371) | rock metagenome | isolation source: Antarctica rocks | place: Antarctica: Victoria Land, Finger Mt nord | collected 2015-12-18 | reverse complement strand
TGCCGGCGAGGCCGGAGAGCGTGCCGGCAATGGTGTAGACGATCATCAGGTGGCGGGTGACGTTGATGCCGGAGACGCGCGCCGCCTGGATGTTGCCGCCGATGGCGTAGGTGTACTTGCCGTAGCGCGTGTAGCGCAACGCGACGTGGAAGATCGCGGCCACCACCAGGAAGATGAACACCGGCCGCGCGCCCCCGCCGATGGCGGTGAACGGGTCGCTCAGCATGCTGATCGGCTGGCCGTGCGTGTAGAGGCGGGCAAGGCCGCGCGCGGTGACCATCATGCCGAGTGTGGCGATGAACGGCGGCAGCCGGCCCAGCGTCACCAGGGTGCCGTTGCACAACCCCGCTATGGCGCCGACCAGCAACCCTGCGGCCACCGGCACGATGATCGGCAAATTGCCGAGGGCGGGGAACACCGCGCGCGCGTAGCCGCCTTCCTGCGCCAGGCTCGCCGCCACCATCGCCGAAAGTGCGAGCACCGAACCCGACGACAGGTCGATGCCGGTGGTGGTGATGACCTGGGTCACGCCGACGGCCAGCAGGCCGACGATCGAAACCTGCAGGATGATGATCAGCAGGCGACTGCTGTTGCCCAGGAAGCTCTGCCCGCGCAGGCCCCAGCCGAGCAGCTCGAAGATCAACGCGATGCCGACCAGCACGCCGAGGATGCTGGCCTCGACGGGCAGCTTGCGTGGCCGGGTGGTCCTGGTCGGGCTTGCGGCGTCGGCGAGCGTACTCATCGTGCGGCGAGCTCCATGATGCGCTCCTGGGTAGCCTCGCTTCGTTCGAGGAAGCCGGCGGTGCGGCCCTCCTGCATCACCATGATGCGGTCGCTCATGCCCAGGATCTCGGGCAGCTCCGAGGATATCATGATGATCGACAGGCCCTTGAGCACCAGGTCCGACATCAGGCGGTGGATCTCCGCCTTGGCGCCGACGTCGATCCCGCGCGTCGGCTCGTCCAGGATCAGGATGCGCGGACTGGTCATCAGCCAGCGCGCGATCAACACCTTCTGCTGGTTGCCGCCGCTCAGGTTCTCGATCACCGTATCCATCTCGGGCGTCTTGACGCGTAGCGCGTCGCGCATCCCCTCCGCCGCCGTCGACAGCGCATCCTGGCGCACGAAGCCGCCGCGCGAATAGTCCTGCACCGCGGCGATCTGCATGTTCTCCAGCACCGACAGCATCAGGAACAAGCCGCTCGCCTTGCGGTCCTCGGTCAGGAACGCCATGCCGTGCCGCATCGCGTCGCGGGCGTTGCGTATGCGCGCCGGCTTGCCGTCGATCTCGACGCTGCCGGAGGTCGCCGGGACGACGCCGTAGAGCGCCTCGGCGACGTTGGTGCGGCCGGCGCCGATTAGGCCGGCGAAGCCCAGGATCTCGCCGCGTCGGAGGTCGAACGAGATATCGCGGAACACGCCGGGCAGCGACAGGCCGCGCGCGGACAGCACGACCGCGCCCAGCTCCACCTCGGCCTTCGGGAACAGGTGGGTGAGTTCGCGGCCCACCATCAGTCCGATCAGGGATTTCTGGTCGAACTCCCCGGCCTCGCCGGTGGCGACGTGGGCGCCGTCGCGGAACACCGAGATCTCGTCGGCGATCGCGAAGATCTCGTTCATCTTGTGCGAGATGTAGACGATCGCGCGGCCTTGGGCGCGCAGCCGACGGATGATGCCGAACAGATGCTGCACCTCGTGCTCGGTGAGCGAGGAGGTCGGCTCGTCCATGATCAGGATGTCGGGCGAATACGACACCGCCTTGGCGATCTCGACCATCTGCTGGTTGGCGACCGCCAGGCTCGCGACCTCGTCGTCCGGGTCGAGCGCGATGCCGAGACCCTGCAGCAGCTCCACCGTCCTGCGTCGCATCGCCGCGTGGTCGACGAAGCCGAACCGTCGCGGCTCGCGTCCGACCCAGATGTTCTCGGAGACCGTCATGTGCGGCACCAGGTTGAGCTCCTGGTGGATCATGGCGATGCCGCACTTCATCGCGTCGGCCGGCCCCTGGAACTCGCGGCCCACGCCCTTGACCCGGATCTCGCCGGAGCTTGGCCTGATGCCGCCGGCGATGATCTTCATCAGCGTCGACTTGCCGGCGCCGTTCTCGCCCATCAGCGCGTGCACGCGGCCGGGGCGCAGGCGAAGCGTGATGCGGTCGAGCGCTTTGACCCCGGGGAACTGCTTGCTTACATCGAGCACCTCCAGCGCGTACGGCGTCATCGCAGCGACTCCGCCAAGTAGGCGACGCTGCGGGCCAGCGATGCGGCGGCGTCGGGGTCGTCATGCACTTCGGCGGCGAACGCCTCGAACGAGAACGGACCGCGGTAGCCGCCCGCGCGCAAGGCACGCATCTGGCCGGGATTGTCGAGCCGGTCCTGCGGTCCCACCAGCACCCGGTGGCGGTCGCGCATCTGCCCGAGCGGGATGTCGGCCTCCACGCCGGAGACATGGACCAGGCCGGTGCGTGCGGGAAACAGTTCTGCCTCGCCGGACAGGGCGTGGTGGAAGCTGTCATGCAGCAGCGTGAAGCGGTCCTCGGTGTCGGCCTCGTCGATCGCATCGAGCGCGTCCCGCTTGAACCGCAGCACGCAGGTCACGAAGCCGAGTGGCTCGACCAGCCCGGCCACGCCATGATCGCCAAGGATCACGGCCAATGCTTCCAGCGAGCGGCGCAGGTCGCGCGCCCGCTCCGGCTGCGTACGCCGATCATCACCGTCGTTGACTGGGCATAGTACCAGGGCCGCGGCGCCGGACTCGCGTGCGTAGCGGGCGAGCGAGACCGCCTCGGCCTCGCGCGAAGTCTCCCACAGGTCGAACCGCTGCAACGCGTTGATCGAGAGGATCGAGATGCCGGCCTCGTTCGCCTGCTCGCGCAATTCATGGGCGGGCGTGCCGTCGGACAGCGGCACGCCGTCGAGGTCGTTGCGGATCTCCACCGCCTCCATGCCCTGAGCGCAGGCGAACGACGCCAGTTCGGAAAAATCGGCATAGGGCGTAGTGATGTGGTTGAGCGCGTACAGCGCGGCCTCCTTGGACATCCGGCCCAGCCGACTCCTTTATGGAGCATACGTGCCAGACTTTCCTCTTAATGGAATATATTTTCCATTACCTGAGGAATGTCAAGATATCGGAACGACGGCGCGAACCGCATCGGTCAGGCGCGACAGGTCATCCGGCGCGATGGTGAAGGCCGGCGTCAGGTAGACGATGTCGCGGAACGGCCGGATCCAGACGCCCCGCTCGACCAGGCGGCACTTGAGCGCACCGAGAGCCGGCGGCGCTTCGAGCTGCACCACGCCGATGGCGCCGCGCACCCGCACGTCGCGTACCCCGGGCAGCGCGCGGCAGGGCTCCAGCTCGTCTTCGAGCTGTGCGGCGATGGCGGCGACCTGTCCCAGCCGGTCCTCCCACTCGAACAGGTCCAGTGAGGCATTGGCGGCGGCGCAGGCGAGCGGGTTGGCCATGAAGGTAGGGCCGTGCATCAGGGCGTGCATGGGGTCGTCGGACCAGAACGCCTCGAACACGTGGCGTCGCGCGATGGTGGCAGCGAGGCCCATGGTGCCGCCAGTCAGCGCCTTGGACAGGGTGACGATGTCCGGCACGATCCCGGCCTGCTCGCAGGCGAACAGGCTGCCGGTGCGGCCGAAGCCGGTGAACACCTCGTCCAGGATCAGCAGGACGCCGTGCGCATCCGCACTCCGGCGCAGGCGCCGCAGCACCGCGGCATCGTGGAACAGCATGCCGCCCGCCCCCTGCACCAGCGGCTCGACCAGGATGGCGGCGACCTCGTGCGCGTGCCGCGCCAAGAACCGCTCGAACGCCTCATGCGCCGCGTCGTCGTGCGGCAGCCCCACCACGTGGTGCTGCGGCAGCACGCCGGCGAACAGGCTGTGCATGCCCTCCTCCGGATCGCACACCGACATCGTCGTGAGGGTGTCGCCGTGATAGCCGCCGCGGAAGGCCACCAGCTTGACGCGGTCGCGCACGCCGCAGTTGAGCCAGTACTGGGTGGCCATCTTGATCGCCACCTCGACCGAGACCGAGCCGGAATCGCTGAAGAACACCCGCTCCAGGTCGCCGGGCAGCAGGGCCGCCAGCCGCTGCGCCAGGCGCTGCGCCGGCTCGTGCACCAGGCCGCCGAACATCACGTGCGGCATGCGCGCAAGCTGCTGCGACACCGCCTGGGCGATGTGCGGATGGTTGTAGCCGTGGCACGCGGTCCACCAGGACGCGATGCCGTCGATCAGCACGCGCCCGTCATCGAGCGTGATTCGGCTGCCCTGCGTGGACGCGGCACGCAGCGGCGGCATCGCCGTCTTCATCTGGCTGTACGGCAGCCAGAGGTGCCCGCTGGTCACCTCGCCGCGTGCGCCTTAGGCCTTGCCGACGCGCAGTTGCCAGAGATGCGCGAGGTCTGCGGCGCCATCGTTGCCGCTCACGGCCTGCAGGGTCTGGATCGCGTTCGCCTTGTCGCCGGCTGCAAGATAGGCGAGCCCCAGGTGCAGCGTCGCGTCTTCCGGCGCGGCCAGGCCGCCCTTGGCGATCGCCTCCTTCATCAGCGCGATGCCCTTGGCGGGCTGGCCGAGATCGACGTAGCTGTAGCCGACGCTAAGCAGCGCATCGCCGCCGTTCATGGTGCGCGCCGAAGCCTCGTCGGCGGCGATGCTCGCCTTCTTGTCGGCGATGGTCTTCTCGACCAGCGCCTTCAATCGCGCTTCGCGGGGAGCCTGCGCGTCCCGGCCGAGGGCGCCGCTGGCGTAGCCCCTGTCGATCACCGACAGCGCCTGCACCGGCAGCCCGGCCTGCACGCCGAGCTCGGTCATGTCCATGAAGTCGCCGGTGCTGGTCAGCAGGCCGACCTCCAGACGGAGGCGATCGATGTCGTACTGCAGCCGGTCGGGGACGTTCGGGTTGGAGCGCAGGCCCTGCATCAGCTGCGCCCAGTAGTCGGGCTTGGGATAGTAGGTGACCAGCTGCACCATGGTGCGGTTCAGGCCGACCTTGTCACTGGTCTGCAGCTGGCAGCTCGCGAGAAGCTGCAGCTGCGCCTCGGGCGGGACCTGTCCGGCCTTGATCTCGGCCTCGATCTGCGCGGACTGGGCCGCCGCCGCGTGGGCATAGTCCTTCTGCAGGTAGTAGCACTGGATCAGCAGCTGCTGCATGGCGGGCAGGTTGCCGCCCACCTTGTAGTAACGCCCAATGGCCGAGATGCTCTGGGCGTAGTCGCGCAGCTGATAGGCCGAGGAGGCTTCGGCCATCAGCAGCTTCTGCTGTTCGGCCACAGGCACCTTGCCGGAGCGCAGCAGCGCATCGTCGGCGGCGATGGCAGCCTTGAAGTCGCCAGACTGCTGCGCGATCGAAGCGCGCATCTCGGCGATCACGAAGCTCTCGTTGGCGGTCTTGTTCTTCGCCGCGTCGGCGATGCCGACCTGCGCCAGCGCGGCCGGGAACTGCCCCGCATGCGCGAGCGCCTGCGCCTTCTGCAGCGGCTTGCCGACCACCGGACGCAGCATGTCCTGCGCCTGCGCCGGCATGGGCGGCAAGCCGGCCGCAAGGACGCCGGACAAAGCAACGCCGGTCAGGAGACCGGCGAAGGGGAGGCGCACCTGGTATGGAGCACGCGATCGTCGCATCAGGATCATGGAGTGTTTCCCATGTATTGCTCCTGCCCGACCAGACCGAGCTTGCTCATGCCGAGGCGCTGCGCATCGGCCATCACGTGCGCCACGTTCTTGTAGGGAGCGAGACGGTTGGGCTTCAGGTGGATCTCGGGCTGGTCCGGCTGCAAGGCGGCGTTGGTAAAGCGCGCCTGCAATTGCTGCTCGTCCGGCACTGGGTCGCCGTTCCAGGAGATGGTGCCATCGAAATCAACGTCGATGGTGACCACCTGCGGCGGCACCAGCGGCGGTGGCGGGTTGCCCTGCGGCAGGTCCAGCTTCACCGCGTGGGTCTGCATCGGGATGGTGATGATGAGCATGATCAGCAGCACCAGCATCACGTCGATCAGCGGCGTCGTGTTGATGTCGACGACGACATCCGGATCGCCATCGGCGTTCTCCGACGATCCGACATTCATGGCCATGCGGTCAGCCTCCTTTGGGCGGCGGTTCGGTGATGAAGCCCACCTTGAAGATGCCGGCGCGCTGGCAGTCGGTGACTACCTTGCCGACGAACTCGTAGCGTGCCTTCAGGTCGCCGCGGATATGCACCTCGGGCTGCGGCTTGATCACCGCGAAAGTCTTCAGCCGTGAGAGCAGATCGTTGTTGTCCTTCATCGGGATCGCGTTCCAGTAGGTCTGGCCGTCTTCGGTGATCGCGATGATGACGTTCTCGGGCTTAGTCTGCGTCGGCTGGTTGGTGTCCTTGGGCAGCTGCACCCTGACCGTATGGGTGACGACCGGGATCGTGATCAGGAAGATGATCAGCAACACCAGCATCACGTCGACGAGGGGGGTGGTGTTGATCGCCGACACCACCTCGTCCTCGTCGCCCCCATCGCCGGAGCCGACGTTCATGGCCATCGGTCAGGCGACCCGGGTCACGGTGGAAGTGGCCATCGCCGGCGGCGCCACCGACTTCGGCTGGCCGATGCGCACGCCGCCGACCAGCACCGAATGCAGGTCGGAGGCGAAGTAGCGCACCCGCTCCATCGACGCCTTGTTGCGACGGACCAGCCAGTTATAGCCGAGCACGGCCGGAACCGCGGTGGCCAGGCCGATCGCGGTCATGATCAACGCCTCACCCACCGGACCCGCGACCTTGTCGATCGAGGCCTGGCCGGCGATGCCGATTGCGGTGAGCGCGTGATAGATGCCCCAGACGGTGCCGAACAGACCCACGAACGGCGCGGTGGAGCCCACCGTGGCGAGGAAAGCCAAGCCGCCCTGCAGGCGCGACTGGATGGTCTCGACGGCACGCTGGATCGACATCGTGACCCAGGTGGTCAGGTCGATCGACTCTGTCAGGGTGCCCTCATGGTGCTCGGTCGCGGCGATGCCGCTGTCGGCGATGTAGCGGAACGGCGAGCTGGCCTTCAGCGAGGTGGCACCGTCCCGCACGCTGGGCTTGTTCCAGAAGTTCTTGGTCGCGGTGCGCGAGGCACCGAGCAGGCGGGCCTGCTCGATGTACTTGGTGATCATGATGTACCAGGTGCCGAGCGACATGATCACCAGGATGACCAACACGGCGCGCGCGATGAGATCGCCGCCGTTCCAAAGCGCGTCCAGGCCGTACGGGTTGTCGACCGCCTCGGTCTTGGGCGCTGCGGCGGTCGCGGTCGCGTTGCCGGCGGCGGCACTCGGCGCGGCACCTGGTGCCGCGGGAGCCGGCGCTCCGGCGGCGGGTGCGACTGCCGGAGCCCCCGGCGCGGCGGGCGTCGCGGGGATGGCATTGACGCCGGGAGCGATCGGAACGGGCGTGCCAGGGGCCGCACCGGGAACCGCAGGCGTGCCCGGAACCGCCGGCGCGGCGGGCGTGGCGACCACGGGCGTCGAAGAGGTCGGAGCGGCAGGAGCAGTCGGAGCCATGGCGGCCGGTGCCGCAGCTGGGGCAGGCGCTACCGGGGCGGGAGCGGCCGGAGCAGGAGCCGCCTGGGCCAGGGCCAAAGCAGGCGCCATCGCCGGGCCGGCGAAGCCGAGCACCAGGGCGACGGCCGGTGCGAGTACGGGGTGACGGTGCAGTGCGGTCATGCCTTGATCCTCTGAAATCGTCCAACTGCCGGAAAAATCTGCCGGCCCGATCTGGTCTCTTCCGGTTGGGGGTCTACTCGTCGTCGCTGTTGAGCTTGAACGATATGTTGAAGGCGTGATGCGCTTCCGGCACCGGCACGCCGTTATGAACGGCCGGACGGTAGCGCGCGGCACGTACCCACTGCAGCGCCGCCGCACCGAAGGCGGCACCGCCCTCGACGCTCTGGATCGCGCAGCCATGCGTCAGGCCGTCGACGCCGACGTCGCAGGCGACGATCACGCGGCCCTCTCGCTGCGCCTCCTGCATGGTGGGCGGATATTGCAGCGCCGGTCCGGCGATCGGACGCGCCGAGACCTGGCTGTCCGGCACGGCCGGACCGGGCGTCGGGGGAGCCGCACGATACGGTACCGGGCTCGGCGGCTGCGGCGTGCGCGTCACCTGCTGGATCGCATGCGGCTGCGGCGGCGGCTGGATCTGGATCTCGGGCGGCGGGATGTAGGGCGGCGGTGGGTTGGTCAGCACCGGTGGCGGCGGCGGTGGTGGCGGCGGCGGCGGCGGCTTGGTTTCCTTGATGATCTTGGTCTCGATCGGCGCCTTGACGATCTCGACGATGTTCTTGCCCAGGCCGTTCACCAGCGCCCAGATCAGCACGACATGCAGCGCGACCACGATCGTGATGCCGACGATATGCCGCATCGGACTGCGTTGCTGTTGCGCGTAATCCATTCCCGAACCTCCTTCCCAAACCCGTTGCCGAATCACCGAGCATTAAACAGGCCAGTCTGACGGCACCCTGCATATCTACCTCTCGGCAGACACACTGGGCAGGCCGCCCGGCCGGCTGGTCCAGGTCAATCGAGCAGTGCGGCTATCTCTCGTAATGCCATCAACCATCGAATGACAGCGATGCGGCAGGCACGTGGCTGGACTTGGGGTTTTCGAGGTTCCCCTGTCAAGAACCATATCGAAATTACGAAATCCGCGCAATTTGGTGGCATCGGCCTAAAAATTGGCCACCTGCATCCAGGCCAACCGTCAGCAGTCGATAATATTGATATCAAACGATCAATCTAAGCGCATGCTTGTTGGGCCAGCTGATCTTCGAAGGGGCCGCCCAAATCATCGGCAACGATCCGCATCTCGCCCGATCACGGATCATTGCCGTTATCCGGCTTGAACTCGGCTTCCAGTTCCAGTCCGACATCGTCCCCGATCAGGGGCGTATAGGCGACGACCCCGAACAGGGAGCGCCGCAGCGTTGCCGCCCCATCGAAGCCGAGCGTCAGGCTCCCGTCCACCGGGTCCTGCCCAGCCCGCTCGAAGCGGACGTTCATGGCCAGCGGATGGGTGACGCCGCACAGGGTGATGCGACCCTGCAGGCGCGCGGTTCGCGGTCCTGTCATGGTCAGGCCGTCGGCATGGTAGGTGGCGGTCGGATAGCGTGCGGTGGCGAAGAATTGCGGCCCGCGCAGACGCTGGTCGAGTGCCGCGTCAAGCGAAGTGATGCCGGTCATCTGCACCGTGGCGTCGAGCCGGGCGGCCTCGGGATGCGCCGGGTCGATCAGCAAACTGCCGCTCACCGATGGGATCAGGCCGCGATAGGTCGAGAAGCCGAGGTGGCTGACCGACCAGGTAACGCGCGCGTGGTGCGGGTCGAGCCGGTAGCGGCCCGTGGGAAACGGCACCTCGGCCCGGGCCTGGGCCAGTGCCAGGATGCTGAACAGCAGCGCGAGCAGAGCAATCGGAGGTGATCGCGGATCCGTCATGCGGAGCTCCTGCCTGTTCGCGGGTCTACTGGGCGGAAGCGCTGGCTTCCGAGCGGGTGGCGCCGACCCGGGCAGCCAGGGAAGCGGCCATGAAGTCGTCCAGGCTGCCGTCCAGCACCGCGTCGGGATTACCCTTCTCGACGCCTGTGCGCAGGTCCTTCACGAGCTGGTAGGGCGCCAGCACGTAGGAGCGGATCTGGTGGCCCCAGCCGATGTCGGTCTTGGCGGCTTCGGTCACCGCCGACGCCGCCTCGCGCCGCTGCAGCTCGGCCTCGTACATGCGCGCCTTCAGCATGCCCATCGCGGTGGCACGGTTACGGTGCTGCGAACGGTCGGTCTGGCAGGCGACGATGATGCCGGTCGGCACGTGGGTGATGCGTATCGCGCTCTCGGTCTTGTTGACGTGCTGGCCGCCGGCGCCGGAGGCCCGGAAGGTGTCCACCTTGAGGTCTGCCTCGTTGATCTCGATCTCGATGGTGTCGTCGACCACCGGATACACCCAGACCGAGGCGAAGCTGGTTTGCCGGCGCGCCGCGGAGTCGAACGGGCTGATACGCACCAGCCGGTGCACGCCGGCTTCGGTCTTGAGCCAGCCATAGGCGTTCGGCCCGCTCACCTGCACGGTCGCGGACTTCAGCCCGGCCTGCTCGCCCTCAGACTCCTCGATCAGGGTCAGCTTGTAGCCGTGCTGCTCGGCCCAGCGCGAGTACATGCGCAGCAGCATCTCGGCCCAGTCCTGCGCCTCGGTGCCGCCGGCGCCGGCATTCACCTCCAGGAAGGCGTCGTTGGCGTCGGCCTCGCCGGACAGCAGGCTCTCGATCTCGCGCCGCTTGGCCTCGTCTGCCATGCCGCGCAGGCTGGCGACCGCGTCGGCGACCATGGCCGCGTCGCCCTCGGCCTCGGCGAGCTCTGCCAGCTCCATGGCGTCACGGACCTCGGTCTCCAGGCGCTGCACCGCCTCGATGCCGCCGGCGACTTGGTTGCGCTCGCGCATTAGCTTCTGCGCGGCACCGGAGTCGTTCCACAGGCCGGGATCCTCGACCTGGTTGTTCAGCTCGGCGAGGCGGACGATCGCGGCATCCCAGTCAAAGATGCCTCCTCAGCAGCGCTACCGACTGCTTGATCTGCTCGTTGAGGGCTTCGGTCTCGGCGGACATCGTGTCGGATCCGGTGAGGGAGTTGGAACTGGTCTGCGTACGAAGCAGGCAGCTGGGGTCAATACAGCCCACCCATGCCGATGTCACCCCCGGCGCCGTGCGCCGGCGGCGGATGGCCGGGGGCACCCGCCAGCAGGGCGGGCGGCGCACCGCTCGGGAGCGCGCCCGGCTGGGCCGCACTGGCCGGGGAGGCCAGGGCAGGGTTGGAAGGATCGACCGAAGTCGTCGAGGCTGGGCCGCCGGGTGTCACGACCGCCATCTCGGCCTCGGAGTCCGGCACGTTCTCGGCGCCGGTATCCGCGACCCCGAGCGGCTCCGAACTGGTATCGGCGGCGATCACGCTGTTCAGCTCCGGTTCCTGTCCCGGCTTGAAGCCGTCGATCGTGCTGCCCTTCCCGGTGTTGTAGCGCACCAGAGAGATGCCTTCCGGCACCCGGAAATCGAGCTTCGGCGTGCCGGCCAGCGCCGCCTTCATGAAGCGGTTCCAGATCGGGCCGGCGACCAAGCCGCCGGTCTCCTTCTCGCCCAGGCTCTGCGGGTTGTCGAAGCCGATCCAGACCACGGTCAGCAGGTCGGGCGAAAAGCCGGCGAACCAGGCATCGTTGAAGTCCTGGCTGGTGCCGGTCTTGCCGGCGAGCGGCCGGTCGATGCCCGCTCCGGCCTCCTTGCCGGTGCCGCGCGTGATCACGTCCTGCATCATGCGCACCACCTGGTAGGTGCTGTCCGGATCGGTCACCTGCTTGCGCTGGTCAACGATAGAAGGCGGCAGCGCTGGATCGGCTCCAGACTGCTGGTTCAGCCCCTGCGGACGCCAGATCATGTGGCCGTCGCGGTCCTGCACCATGTCGATCAGGCTCGGCAGCACCTCGTGCCCGCCGGCTGCCATGCAGGCATAGGCGCCGGCCTCGCGCAGCACCGTGGTCTCGACCGCGCCGAGGGCTGCGGGCAGCACTTTGGGCATGGAGTCCACCTCGTGCAGGTCGATCGCCACCTTGGCCACCGCCGCCATGCCGATATGCGAGGCCAAGCGCACGGTCACCAGGTTGAGCGATTCCCGCAGCGCGTCATGCAGCGAGGTCGGGCCGTTATAGGTCAGCTCGTAGTTGTTCGGGCGCCAGTTGCCCTGGACGAACGGCGCGTCGAGGAACTTGTCGGCCGGGGAGATGCCCTGCTGCATCGCCGCCAGGTAGACCAGCGGCTTGAACGAGGAGCCCGGCTGGCGCAGCGCCTGGGTGGCGCGGTTGAACTGCGAGCTGTCGAACGACCAGCCGCCGACCATCGCCAGCACGCGCCCGGTCTGCGGGTTCATCGACACCATGGCGCCCTCGACCTCGGGGATCTGGCGGAACTGCACGCCGCCGGCCGCCGTAGGCTCGATCATCACCACGTCGCCGTTGTGCGGATCGCGCTTCTGCCGCATCCAGGCCAAGTCGGCCCAGGGCAGCACGCCGGTACGCGGCACGCTGAGGCCGGTCGGATCGCTGCCTTCCTGGTCCAGCCAGCCGACGCTCGCGGTGGCGGTCGACAGGATCACGCCGAGCCGCCAGCCGGGCAGCATCCCGGCAGGGCGCGCGACCGTGGCGAGGGTCGCGGCCCAATCGACCACTGGCTCCGCAGCGGCGCCGCGACGCGTCCGCCTGGAACGACCGACCCCGTCGATATGCACCACCGGACCGCGCCAGGCGCCGTGCTGGCGGTCATAGCGCATCAGCCCCTCGCGCAGGTCGCGCGTGGCCTCCTGCTGCAGCGCCGGGTCGAGGCTGGTCTGCACCACCAGCCCGCCCTGGGTGGTCTGGTCCACGCCGTAGCGATCGACCAGCTCGCGCCGCACCTCCTCGGAATACCATTCCGAGCCAGGCACCGGGCCGGGACGGCGGAAGGATAGCGGGACCAGCGGCTCGGCCATCGCCGCCTTCGCCGCCTGCGCGGTGATTGCGCGGGTCTCGGCCATGCGGCCAAGCACCCAGTCGCGACGCG
>JAABUQ010009989.1_pt1 | contig 12592 bp, 13 predicted proteins | sample 5560001 | NCBI WGS metagenome assembly JAABUQ01 (sample SAMN10711888, study PRJNA513371) | rock metagenome | isolation source: Antarctica rocks | place: Antarctica: Victoria Land, Finger Mt nord | collected 2015-12-18 | reverse complement strand
GCGGAAGGAGATGGAGGGACGGGGGGGGGTGAGTGGGGAGGGGATTTTGAAGGTTGTGTTGGGGGCGGTCAATCGGAGGTTGGATCGGCGGGGGCATTGAGGATGGGGGTCTTGGGTGGGCGACTGGGGGGGGCTGGAGGAGTGGTGTGAGAATGAGGTTGGACCTGGTATTCGCGAATGGGAGCGGGGGAATGCGCGAGTGTGCTTGGGTCGAGAGGGGTTCTGCTCGGTTCGCAATCCTTGCCTGTCTTTTCTTTCCTCGACTTTTCTTATTCTTTCAAGGGGTACTGGCTAGACGTCGAGATCAACCCTCCTGTAGGGAATAGTCTGGAAATAGACATAGCCATCGGCTTTCCACAGTGCATTGTCGCTCTTTCGAATCCTTGTTTGCGGAGGGATGGATCTAGGATGTCTGTCTCTGTGCCGAGCATGCTGTTTGGCTGGTTTAGGAAAAGGGGGGTAGATGAGGAGAGGATGGGGGAAGGTGACGGAACGTTTTAGTGCTCGGAATGGATTCAATACGATTGGATGTGCCTTTTGTTTCGTTAGACCAACACGTACTCCCACTCTCATCAAGGCCGAGGGGGTGCGTATCCATTACCTACCTTGCCTAAGCAACCCCGACCCCCTCCGCCCCCATCTCCCTAATCTCCGCACACACACCACTCAGACCACCCCATTCAACCCGCCCCCCCCCCCCACCATCCCACCTCCCTACCCCTGCCGACTAAAATATCCACTATCCACACTCTCCGTCCTTCCCCTCTCCCCATCCAGCGCCGCCGCCCCCCCCTCCCCCTCAAGCAGCGCCCCGATCCCATCCTCCTTCTCCGCGGACACCTCTTTCAAATAATTGTAATCGTCCCAATCGTCCATCTGGTCCGAGGTCGGTATATGCAGCACCGTGCTCAACGCGGGCTGGTTGCCGCAGGGCAGGCGAGCGAGCGTGAAGGCGTAGGTCCATTCGTTGGTGGCTTCTTTGCGGTGGAGGCCGTAGGAGAGGGTGCGGTAGCTTGGGTGGGTTAGTAATGGCGGGTAGCTGGAGATGGGGATGGGAGGGAGGGGGGGGTTGGAGCGTACAGGCCGTCGTATCGGAGACCGCCTTTGGGAGCGAATTTGCTGGATAGGTTGCATGAGCGAATGATTCGGACTGGTTTCTCGGTTTGGCTGGCGAAGGTCTTGCAGAGAGCGTAGACGCCGCGGTCGTAGGGCGCGGCGGTGAATTTTATGAGGGAGCCATCGGAGTTGAGAGCGGTTTCTTGGGTTCCGGTGAGGAGGATTGCGTAGGCTGTGTCGGGGTCGAAGGTTATTCCGTAGGGGATCGTGGAGATGATGCCGTCTCGGAAGGCTGTTACGGGAGTGAGCCACCAACTGGGTGGGTCAGTCTGGTGTCAGGACGATGAGAAGATGAGAGAATAGGAAGTGTCTTGGGAACGCACTCGCCAACTTCGAAGCCAATATGACCTGTTATCCAAGCTAGTGGCTGCTCGGCTTGAGATCCTACTGTCCACACTGATTTCGTGTCCTTTGATCCTCAGCAGGTGTTCGGTGATTGGGGTAGCACACTTACACTGTTCTCGTACGATGCCCCATTGGTCCAGTACGTTGTTCTCGTCACACCTTCTAGCCTCCCACCGACCGCGAATAGATCGGCTCGAATATTCTGCAATGGTCCAAAGTCATCCTCCCACTCCTTGAGAATGCCCTTTGCTTGTTCTACTATTGCCACTGGCCAATTGAGCTCCCCACCCGCAGTGATGACCATGAGTGCTTTTTCCATGCGTGAATATTGGAGAAGGTCGAGTGTCACAGGTAAGGCCTTGATTCTTTGGAGAATTGACTGCATCAACTGAGTATCGGAGTCTGACAGGCGTCTTTCTTGGGCGAGTAGTGGGGCAACGGTGTCACGGATGTAATTGGAGTGGAGGCGGACTTCTTCCTGAATCGTGTGGTATGTTGACACTGGTGCCCATGATGGACCGTGCTGGGCATGTCGGAGTTTCGGTCTCTCTGCCATTGCGGCAGACTTGTTGATAAGTTCTGAAGTTTCGGTGGGCTCTCGAGTGCGACTGTAGATATAGATATTCAGGAAATGAAGGAAGGTGCCATTCACGAACGGACGCAATATAGAGAGAACACAAAGGGCAGGCAAGGGCTTGGAATGAAAGAGATACTGTAGGACTTTGGATGCTGTTCACAAGAATGGTCTTGTGGCACCAGTCAACAAGGAGATCGCATCAATATCCTCCGCAGCTCACAAACTTTCTAGACAGCTGAAGAAAGTCAAACTCTCCATGCCGCGGAAGAGAGTTGATGAGCTCCCATCTATGCATATTGCTGGGGGAGAACGCTTGCATTGTAATGGAAAAGGCCAAGATTCGGAAATGAAAACCCCACATCTTGCTGCTTGCATGGAAGGCCTCTAGTAACACATCAGATTCGATGCGAGCTGGGGTTGAAAAAGAGATGAAGACTGGCTTTTTCTGTATCGGGAAAAATCCGCGCAATCAGTCGGATATGAAGGATATTTTGGAAGCTGACAGGACACATGACAGCGGGCTTCCCCGCGAGTGAACGTGTCTTTGGTGTATCTCCTCCCTAGTCCGTCGTTGCATAATAGGTACGGAGTTTTATGCTCCTCTTCCTTCTCTGACTCCTAAGCTTTTGCATGAGGATGCATCTCCAGCGATTTCGTTTGAGGAGCGTTCTATTTCATTAGGAGCGGGGCTTGCCCTATCCCCACAGCGTTCCTTTGTCTCGAAAAGATTGATCTTCCATGCTGAAAGGTAGTTCTCTGGTGGAGGGAGGATGTAATATGGTTTGTCAAGATTGTGGGCAAGGATAAGGTAGTTGAGGCAACGCAAGACTTGAGCCCCTGCTTAAGGATGTTAGAACTGCCACAAGACTTGCTACATAAGGGGATGAGGGAGGTCAATCTCTACTTACAAGGTCCTCTAGCCCGCTCTCCCAGGCTGCACGCAGCCATCTCGTTCTCGGCGAAGCCAGCCAATCATGGCAGCAAAGCTACAATGCGGGCACGTGTAGGCCATCGGAGGCGATAAAATGTAGATTGGCTTTTCATTCCATCTGAAACGCTCATCTGGCATGCCTCATCGCTTAAAGCGGGAGGACGAGAGGAAAGGGCAGAGTCATGCTGCCTGACCTTGCACCTGACTGGCATTTCCGAGCCTAAGCTCAAGATTTCAAAAAGATCGCAGAACAGCTCAATGAAGCGATAAAAATCAGGTTGGGGATGTCTATAACGTTGGATTGTCTACGTCGTACGTATGAAGTGCAGATACTCCATCAAACCCTACACTGGTCGAGAAGTGGGTGGTTCTACAACAATTTACTCTTCTTCAACACCTTGCGCCAGGCAAAAGCATCGATGAAAAGAGCCTCTGAGGCGAGGAAGACCATCAAAAATTTCGCCAGTGAAATACCCGAAGGTAGTTCAATAACTTTCACCTCCGCGATGTGCAATGCAGGGCTCAAATCATAGTGAATCCTCTTCATGATCAGGACCACTCCAACAAGGTAAGTATGGAGAAGAAAGAGAGGGGCGGGGGCGAACGGGAATTTGTACCTTGGCTCAGCGCTGGGTAGCAAGGGGGTGCCACTAGTGCGGACTTCTTTTGGCGCGGGTTGCGTCTTTGATGGACAATTTTCGCGATGCCACAAACACAAGCTGGAGCTTCACTGTAATTCAATCATTCACCAAACAAGCTCACCTACCTTACTCTATACGACGCTCCTCATTAAAGACTTAGAATTTCGACTTTCGCCTAACTGTGTGAAGAGTCATACCGTCTGCCTAGTGCCGTTTCGCGCGCAATCACGATAGACCTGCATTCTGTACTTGGATCCTACGCATCTACGACCTACCTACTCACTGTCTGCACTACACACTCCTACACTAGGCGGCTGTTTTCCTTCAACCTGAGCGGTGATCCTACCTATTCCCAATTTACGCCAATTCGCTAGGCTCAGCAGACTTCTCGAGCAACGCGGAAGCCTTCGACCCTTGTAGCTACGGCTGCTCTTCTTACGGCTGTCAGACCTATATCCTTTCCCCATCCGTACGAACGCGCCGCCGGGGCATGGACAGGCTCAACTCCACGAGTCCCTAATTACCTATAGCAACCACGTCCTCTTCCATAGCATGGACGATATCGACTCCCCAACGTCTCCGCGCAAGAAAATCAAGATCGAGCACACCTCCAGCATCGCAGAATCTACCGACACCATGAATACTGTCATGGTGGGAGCTGCCCCAATCCATCCATTGCAAGCAAAAGCTGGGAGCGAACAGATCGAAAAGGAAGAAGCTTGTGGCATTACCGAGTTTGTAAGCCCGGATTTGCTGGGCTTTTCCGGTATCTTGAAAAAGAGGTATACTTCTTCTACCAAGCCACAGCTAAGACATGCCTGATTCGTACAGATATACCGACTTCCTCGTTAATGAGATCCTACCCTCTGGGAAGGTAGTCCACATTGACAACTTGGAGGGCCCCACACGACCGCAGAAGGAGGAGAAGCAGCCCGACGCTGTTGCACATGTCAAGCAGGAGCCAAACAATATGCCTCATGCGTGTCATACCGACGCCACCAAACCAGATCAGGCTCTTGTTGTTACCAAAGCAAAGGCCGAGGATGTCCAGGAAGAGAATCAGGAATTGGAACAGGAGAAAGAGGGAACTTTTGTCGGGGAAGCCATTGCCGTGCCTGCCTTGGCAGACGCTGGTAACGGGTCCGAACGCACGCCTCATACTGTAAAGCCCGACAGGGACGGCGCAAGTGTTGGCGAGAAGCTTGGGAGTAGCGCAGAGCAAAGTTCCACAACTCCAACACCAATGACCAAAGATTGTACGGCTATTGCTACCTCAGACACATCAACGTACGCTGCCGATTCCTCTAGCAGCCAGACTGCGGCCTCTCGAAATTCTACCAAGAACGCCCAGAAGGATCCTCTCGCTCACCACTTCGAAGAACCGCCACCTCACATGCGCGTTCCTTTGACGAACCCACTGCTCGAACAAAAATCTGCCGAGTTGCCGACAGAATCAAGTCCGGAAACTAAGAGAATAAAGCAGAAAGTCCACCTTAACTACACTAACCAAGGATGGGTGGAAAATGACGAAGAGCAAGAGCGACAATTGAAAGAGACTACGGCTACAAATGCTTTAGAAAAAGGACAGAAGGAAGACGAGACGCAGAACGAGAAGGAGCAGCAGGCCGAGGACAAAGAGGGGAAATTGGAAGAGAAGATCAAGGAAGAACCTGCAGAGACACCTAAATTAGTCTATGCCCGACAAGCAAGCACACTCGCCTCCTGGCAAGCATACGCCAATGTTCCGGACAGAATGGAGGTCAGTATATCACGCTCCCACTTCCTCTGATGCCCTCAGCTGACGATATCTCAGATATCTGAACATGACTTGGAAAGTCTACTTTCGTACTTCACTCCAGAAGTAGTCGATGCTATTCGCTCACTCTACAATCGAGTTCAAAACTCTCCCCTTCGCAAAGCAAAAGATCATGGGAGTGTCAGATCCGCTGTCATCGATCGACAGCTACGTACCACCATTCACCACGATATCCGAAGGATTTTTGATTCAAAGCTTGAGACAGTGACAGATGGGCAAGGAGCCATGGTTATCACTGCGATGACCAGTAAGCCAGCGTTCCATGACAGAGCCTTCAACAATGACAATGGTCGAGGGAACAGCGGAGGAAATATCCGAGCGAATGGTCGAGGAAACGATGGCCGTAGAGCCCAAGCCCCAAGAGGCAAACCACGTTGGGAAGACCTTGGAGGGGAATATCTTCACTTTTCGCTCTACAAGGAAAACAAGGACACCATGGAATCCATCTTTTGGTTAGCCAAACAACTGCATATTGCCCCCAAGTCTTTCGATTTTGCTGGCACGAAGGATCGGCGTGCAGTGACAGTTCAACGTGTCTGCGTGAAGAGAATCTTCATTAAACAAATAATTGAAGCTGGCAAGAGACTGAGGTCTGCATACGTCGGCAATTTCTCTTACCAGCCGCAGAGGCTTCAGCTAGGGGAGCTGACTGGGAATGAATTTATCATTACCCTACGAGATTGTAATTTTCACTACCCAGAGGACGTGGATAACAGAACTCTTGTCGAAGGAGCTAAACTTATCGTGGGCGACGCAATCCGAAACTTGGTTGAAAACGGATTCTTGAATTATTATGGACTTCAACGTTTCGGCACATTCTCAACCAGGACTGACGCAGTTGGTGTTGCAATACTGCAAGGAAATTTCCAAGGAGCCGTCAACGCCATACTCCAATACAATCCAGTATTGCTCGAAACAATAGCTGAGCCGGCGTTGAGCGCTGACAAGATGTCTATGGAAGACATCGCCCGAGCGCGTGCCATCTCCTCATTTCAAACCACTGGCAACGCATTCCCTGCTCTTGACATTTTGCCTAAGAAATTCTCTGCGGAAGCTAGTATCATTCGACATCTCGGCAATGCACATCAAAGCAATGACAACCTTGGAGCTTTGAAATCTATACAGCGGAATCTTCGCTTGATGTACGTCCATGCTTATCAGTCCTTTATCTGGAACATGGCCGCTAGCGAGCGCTGGAAACGCTTTGGCGATCGCGTTGTGGCGGGGGATTTGGTCTTGATCAATGAACATAAGGAAGACGTCGACTCCAGAATCAAAGAAGAAGAAGTTGATGCAGATGGGGAAGTCATCATCCATCCAGCGGAGGATGATCGCACGAGTAATGTCGAAGACTCCTTCGTTCGTGCCAGAGCTTTGTCCGATAGAGAAGCGGAGGGTGGAACATATACCATCTTCGACGTTGTTTTGCCTACCCCTGGCTTCGATATCATCTATCCTCCCAATGACATAGGCCTTTTCTACCACGATTTCATGGCCAGTGCACAAGGTGGATGCCTGGATCCCCACGACATGCGTCGCCAGGAAAAAGACATGAGTCTTAGTGGAAGCTATCGCAAGGTTCTATCCAGGCCTGGGAAGGATATCAATTTCGAAGTCAAGACATACGAGAACGACGAGGAGCAATTTGTCGACACCGACATGGACCGTTACTATAAAGACCACCCGGAGCAGGATAATAGGCAGCAACGCCAACGCCAGGTCAACAAGCTCCAAAACCCAGTCCATAAGGCATCGGACCCCATGAATGATTCCCCTACTGGCATCAAACAGGAGGTGAATGGTCGCCAGACGGACGAAGCCTCTGAAAAGCGGAGTCACGTCTCTACTGATACGGACAAGAGTGGTGGAGTGCGGCTCGATTGGAATGGCCAGCCAAAGGATGACAAGAAGATCGCCGCCATCCTCAAACTCCAGCTTGGGGCCGGACAGTACGCTACGATGGCGTTGCGAGAGCTGATGAAGTTGGGTGGGGTACAGACCTACAAGGCGGATTTCAGTGGAGGGCGTTAGGTGAAAATGGCTGTGATGGACCATCGATGCGGCAGAAAGCGTGACATGATGGAAATGATATCGACACAGTTCGAATGGACCACAGAGCAACATATGATGGAAATGACCCAGGGCTAATGGAAGGTAGCTTATGACTTGAAGGCGCCTGGATCTGCTTGGGCAAAAAGCTGATCTATTTGCAACGGCATTCATGACTTGACTCATTGAGCACTGAGATAGCCAATAGCACGCATGATCCATAGCATGGTATGGCATAGCACAGTATAGCATAGCACTTCATACAGCATCAATAGAATTTAGAATGTCCCTATGCCTCGCCCCGAACTTTCCGCCTAACAGGAGGCTCCAGGGGACGCGCTTGGACGCGGGAAAGGCCGGCCGTTGGCGCTGTGAGGACTGAATATCTAAAAACTTCGATTGGTTGAGTGACTGACAATGCTGACCCTACCCATTAGGTACCTCCTGGCAAAGAGAAACCCTTTCTTGACATTTTGACTGATTGTCTGCGTCTTTCTCTACCCTCAGCCACACGCTCTTGGCTTGAAGCCCAACGGATGACTGCCTAATGCGAAATGTCGCTGGGCTGAGCTCCGTCAATTGTCGTAGTACTGGTGTACAGCAGCTCTGGAAGACATCTATAGGCAGGCGTATTGTCCACAAGCGGCATATCATTTCAAAACGCCAACCTTTCACCGATGAATCCTCCAATGACTCATATGTCTCAACCACCAAGGCCGGAAAAAGATCTCCAAAGAGTTCGAATCAACGCTCTCCCTCCCAATCCTCAGTCTTTACCACAGACAAGCATACAAGCCAATCGAGTGCTACCTTCAAGAATAGCCCGAGACCCATTGCAGGTCAACACCTGGGGTGGATAAAGGAGTCTCGCCACTGCTACAGAATATACATATCTGGTCGGCTAAAAAAGTCACCACTTGGGCGCACACCAACAGCAACGTCCGTCGAACGCAGCGAGATCTGGCTTCCCCGTCATTCAATACGACTGTCTACTTCCGCGCGCCCCCTCCGTGAACCCAAGCTAAGACCAAGAAATACCAGATCCCTCAAAATGAAATCCCATATTCAATTCGTCACGACCCCTACCTCTGATACTCCAGGTACCGCACTGATTCTCCACTTCGACGACAAGCGTTACATATTCGGCAACGTGCACGAGGGTCTTCAAAGAGCTGGGTTGGAATTCGGCATTAAGTTCTTGAAGTCGAAAGATATCTTCCTTACAGGAAGGACCGAATGGAAGACTAACGGAGGCTTACTTGGATTGACATTGACACTCGCAGATGCTTCCAAATCCGCCGCAGCTTCCAGAGCAGAATTACTGAAAGCGAAGACAGAGCGAAAACGAGAAAGAGAAGAGGAAGAAAGCCAGAGACCGAAAAAGACCAAGAAGGATCAGACATCCGAATATGTGACCAAGTCGGCTGCTAAGAGAGGAGATAACCAATCGGTGCAGGATGATCAGACTCTGCGAATCCACGGTGGTCCCAACATCACACATGTATTAGCTACAGCAAGAAGCTTCGTCTTCCGACAGGGTATGCCGCTCGACGTTGATGAATACATCGAGGAAGAACGTCAGTCTGGAGAAGAGCGGCAATGGGAACCGACCTGGAAAGATGACCGGATACAGGTTTGGGCAATGCCAATCAAACCACTGAGCGGAGAGGGCTCTCGTGCGACCCAGAGCTCATTTTCGGCTAGGAAGCGAAGTTTGGGAGACTACATGCAAGGGCAGCGAGTTACGAGGGCAGACTTAGCTGAACCATGGGCAAGCGAGTCTAGTGAGGTCGAAGCAGCAGCAGATCACGAACAAAGCATTCGGCAATTTGTGGTCAACGAAATGTTCCAATCGCATTGGAGTTTCGATAAGCTTATTAAAACACCCCTTCACCAAGTCCGACTACCAGCTAAATTGTTCACACGAGACCCAGAAACGAAAAAGCTAATGAAATACCAAGGAGTAGTGCCTGACGGAACTACGCCCGTTCCCAACATTGATGTGTTGGTCCGCGAGCCGTGGCCGGGTGCTTTGATAGATCATCTACCTCCAACCAGACGTTCCTCAATCGCAATGTCGTACATCGTCCGGAACCACCGCCAAAGAGGGAAATTCAGACCCGATGAAGCTAGAAGGCTCAACGTCCCACCCGGCCCATCGTGGTCATGTCTCACGAAGGGCATTAGTGTCGAATCGACTGACGGTAACACTATAACGCCGGAGATGGTCCTCGAGCCCGGAAAGGATGGTAATGGCGTTGCCATAATAGATCTACCATCAGTGGAATATATACCTGATCTTTTATCTCGGCTTGAGTGGCAGGCGGAAAAAGTGCACACGGGAGTTGGGGCGATCATTTGGCTCTTGGGCCCTGGCGTCATCCGTGATCCAACACTTCTGGCATTCATCGAAGAGTTCAAGGACTTGAAACATATAGTTTCATCAGTCGACGAGTGTCCAGATTACTTGTCGATGAACTCGGCTGCGGCTGAAGCCTTGCGCCACAATGTGGTCGACCCTGCTCGATATCCTCTGCTACAGCACAATAACGCGAGCTCACCAGGCGCACAACCGTCTCAGAAGGAACTTGGTTACTCCAACTGGGCTGCAGCCAGAAGAGGCTTGAAGGTCCAACTTGAGCCAGCGGTCGGAGTCGATGCAGGTGACGTCGCTCCACCATTTGACGCAGAGCCTGTGCGCAAGGAAATTTCTAGAGCTGTAATTCAATATGCGCAAGGTGCACAAGACGAGATCGGATCAGTCGCAGCGCAAACAATGTCTGCATGTCAGAATCTGCCTAGTCCTGACTCCGAAATCATTTGTCTGGGCACAGGGTCAGCTATGCCTTCGAAGCATCGAAATGTTGCGGGAACGCTGTTACGGGTGCCTGGCCATGGATCATACCTGTTCGATTGTGGGGAGAACACCCTTGGCCAACTGAAACGAATTTACTCTCCATCGGAGCTTGAAGAAGTGTTTCAAGACTTGAAAATGATCTGGATTAGTCATTTACATGCGGATCATCATCTGGGGACCGCCTCCGTAATCAAAGCCTGGTATGAGACAGTCCATGGCAAGGACATCGTGAAGCGCCCAAATTCCTCTATTGCAGAGCAGCTCCTCCGGCCTACCAAATACTTGTCTGAGAAGGGAAGACTCTTCGTCGTCAGTTGTGGTCAAATGATGCGATGGTTGGAGGAATATTCGTCTGTCGAAGAGATTGGTTATGACCGACTCATCCCTCTAGAGTCTCGCAGATCCACCCTTGAATGGAATGGTCTAGATGTCAGCTTGCAAACCGCTAGGAATTCAGAAGTGTAAGTCAGCCAACTCATGCATCATTGCCAATCCAGCCAGCTGATTTTCTGTCATAGCAAAAACGCCATGCAGCTGGCCACCGGCTTGACAGACATACAGACGTGTTTCGTGTCTCACTGCTTTGCAGCGCAAGCCATTTCGATCACTTTCTCAAGCGGCTTCAAATTTTCCCACAGTGGTGACTGTCGTCCTTCCCAGAATTTTGCTGCTATTGGCAAGGGGTCGACCGTGCTTCTTCACGAAGCTACATTCGACGACGAGATGAAGGTCGACGCAATAGCCAAGAAACACAGTACCACAAGCGAGGCGATTGGCGTCGGTGTTGCCATGGGTGCTAGGAGAATTCTTCTGACCCATTTCAGCCAGCGCTACAACAAGATACCCACTATGAGCGACCTGGATAGGTCAGCGATAAGGCTCGAAGATGCGGAAGACACGGACGAATCGCAGCTCGGGGCCGACGCACCTGTTGACGCCGAAGCAGACACTGAAGTCGAAACTTCAACCTCAAAAAAAAAAGACATCTCGGAATATCAGAGGACGGAACACCTTTCCACCTCCGATCAGCCCAACAACAGTACCCAAGGCTCCACATCCGCCACTTCAGCCATCCCCAACCAGCCCATCCCTCTCCCAGCAAAAATCGCCGATCTGAAAGTTGCAGTAGCATTTGACTACATGCGCGTCCTCGTCAAAGACATTGCCCACCTCGAGAAATTCACACCTGCCCTGCGCGAGCTATACAGAGAAGAGGAAGCCACCGCCATTGCCAGAAAAGCCGGTGCTTCTGCCGCTTTCGCTGATAAAGAAAGCGATACTGGGAATGGTAAGAAGCAGGAGCCCACACAGAAGGTGGAACAGGAACAGGGGGAAGTGAAGACGGCCAAGAAGAAGGCTGGAAACGAAGAGGAATGGGAAAAGGATGGACGTGAGAAGGCTGAGGGGTGAAACATCTGGCGTTGGAGGCAAATGGAATGGGACTCGTGCCTGAGCAAACTAGGGCGATGGACGAGGGGGGTGAAGACCGATAGACTGTTGGACGGCAACGAGGATTGAGAACCCCTCACCACGAGAACGATAGGAGAAAGGTTGATAAAGGAGGAGAGAATGGATCCGAACTTCGAGTTTGATCCGATGGATGACGGTGAGACCGAAGCTTTGGATCGTGAATTCAAAGGGGCGGCTGAGGTTGATGCCGCCAGGGACGTTGTCCCTGGGGTGGGAGAGGACGAATTGGATCTTAGACTGCACTGGTAGGTATATCAAGCATGGAATAGAATAGAAAAGTGGGATGCTTAGATGCGTGGAACAATTGGGAGTGCGTGTTTAACAGACTGTAAGGCACCGGACATGATATGAGCATGGTGATCGGGGCTGCGCGTTACTTTAGAGAAAGGGAAATGGGATAAGTGGGGTTGGCGATGACAAGCTTGGTTGCAACGATCGGATCACACCTTTGCTGTTCGGCTCTCTTCAGTTTTTATGGCTTGGGACCTGCATCCCTCTCCCTCAACCTATTTCAACGGGTTTCAACTCCCTTGCACAACCCCATCCGCACGCTGTGCCCTTTCAACACCGCCACCTACTGCTCACGCCTTCCGATCTGCCGATCCCTGAACTAATAGCATCTTCCTCTGCCCCGGCTACTCTCGCGACCGCTTTTCCCCCTACCCCTTCCATAGCCTCCCCGTTGATCCGTGCCCCTCCCACACCTCCCGCGTCAAACCCACCCCGGTCAAACCCCAACCCTTCCACAACCCCTTCCTCAAACCCCACCCCTCTCCATACTCCCTCGATC
>JAABUQ010009988.1_pt1 | contig 12595 bp, 16 predicted proteins | sample 5560001 | NCBI WGS metagenome assembly JAABUQ01 (sample SAMN10711888, study PRJNA513371) | rock metagenome | isolation source: Antarctica rocks | place: Antarctica: Victoria Land, Finger Mt nord | collected 2015-12-18 | reverse complement strand
ACTGCATCTTAGACACAGACGCACACGGAAAAGAACCGGTCACACAAAAAATAAAAGACGCTGTCTTTACAGCGTCTTTTTAGCGACAGTCCTCGCTCCCAATATCCGTTCAATTTCGCATTCGTTTGATCAAAAACACGGACGAGCCGCCGTCATGAATGCAGCCGCTGCAAATCGCCATGGCGTCGGTGAGCATTTCCATCAGCGGCAGGCCGCGCCCATGCGTGCCGTGCTGCGCGGCATCCGGCATGACGTAAGGCGGCGGCGGCGGCACAAAACCAATCCCGTAATCCTGGACTTGTATGATAAGGCGTTTTCGGTGATGCCACAGACCCAGATAGACCTGCTGCTCTTTCTCTGTGGCGGCCTTGCCTTTTGCGCCGTGCATAACGGCGTTTGCCAGCGCTTCGCCCAGCGCCAGATCCAGCGCAAAGCAGTCGTCGTCTGCCAGTCCCGCTTCTGTGCAGACCAGCATTGCTTTGCGCCGCGCCTGCGGCACGGCATTGAGATCCGCAGGCAGCCAAAACTCCAGCAACGGCGGCGATTCCAAAGTGCCCATCGCTTATCTCTTCCTCCGCATTGGATTTTCGCGGTTTCTTCGTTCTATTTTCACCAATTTACCCGTGTCTGTTGCTGAACAAACAAAGGTATATTAACAGGGCATGACGAAGTAAATTCCTACAAGACGTGAGGGGCAGACCACGATGATGATAACTGGCACGCAGACAAGGCAAATGGCACCGAAACGCGCGAATGCTGGCGTAATCTGCTTGACGCTCTCCGGGATTCTCGCCGCGAGCCTTCTGCTGCCCCTGCCTGCGTCTTCCACCGGCCAAATTGCCCACCTGCCGTCGGTCTGTTTGTTCTACCATTTGACCGGCCTGCCCTGCCCCGGCTGCGGCCTGACCCGGTCGTTTGTCTGCCTCGGCCACGGACACTTACGCGAGTCGCTGCACTGGCACCCGCTGGGCATTGCGATTTACGGCGTTCTGCTGCTGCTGTGGCTCCGCAGCGGCGTGTACTGGCTGCGCGGCGTCACGCTTCTGCCGCTGCCGGCGCAGACAATCAGCCGCCTCAGCCTTGCCGCCTGCGTTCTGGCACTGGCGACGGGGATTGCTCGCATCGCCTGGCTGACGGCCCATCACCTGCGGTTCTAACTCATTGGAGATCATCAGAACGCTGTTTAAGCAGCCGCGCCCGCTTGGACACCATCGGAAGAATAAACAGCAGGGCGACAAGAGCAGGGCCAGCGAAAAAAGGGATTGACCACAGGAACACGCCGCCGCGCACCACCCAGAAGAAGCCGAGATAGAGATTCACATTCGCCAGCGCGATGCTGATGAATACTTGCCTCTGAAACTCTTGTGCCGGAAGTGACAGCGGTTGACCTATCTGCCGGCGCAGCCAAAACACCGAACCCAGCAGAAAAAGCAGACCTGCTACAGCGAAAAGGCCGAACAGGCTGTGTGACGGCGGAACAAGCGGGTGAGGCCGACGACCAATGTTTGCGGCAATTTGAGACAAAGGCAAAAGCATGACTATGTAGGCCACGACAAGGCTCAAAATAATGTAGACAAGAGCCTGAGCAGCGACCCTTTGTTGTTTGCTCGCCAGTTGATTTTGCATCAATTTACCACTTCTTGTACGGCAGGAACTTGCCGTTCATCGTCAGCTTCACCCGGTCGCCTTTGGGGTCGGTTTCTTTTTCGACGTGCAGCGTAAAGTCAATGGCGCTCATGATGCCGTCGCCGAACTTCTCCTGAACGACCGACTTCAGCGGCAGGCCGTAGACCTGCATGATCTCGTAGAAGCGGTACACGAACGGGTCCGTTGGGACGATAGGGCCGAGGCCTTTGACGCTGTATTCCGTCAGCTCTCCCCCGGCTTCCGGCCCCAGGCCCAGCGCTTCCGTCAGCTTCTGCGCCTCGTCCGGCGTCGCCGTCGCCTGACGGTAGATAATCGCCGCGATGCAGACTTCGTCGAGGCCGACAATCGGCTCCAGATCGGTAAAGCTCAGGCCTTTGGCCTTTTTCGCGGCCAGCAAAGCTTGGGTAACATCAGGCAAAACGGTCATCGCTCAAGGTCTCTTTCGTCTTGTGGAGTAGGTTACAAATGAATAGCATGAGAATCAAGCCAGCATCGGCAGTGTTTTTGGCCTTCGCCGGCCTTGCGGCAGCGTCCGGCTGTTCGCAGCAGACACTGAACAGCGCCCAGCACGACGCGCAGCACAACGCCGCCGTCCTCAACCAGCAGGCGCAGCAGGCAGAAAAACAGGCTCGCCCGCAGGTAGATAAGCTGAAGCTGCAAACACGGGTAACGGCGGCCCTGACCGCCGCCAACTTGTCGCCCGCCGTCCATGTCCGCGCCGACGCCGAGGGAGTTTACCTGCGCGGCACGGTGAATACCGCCGCCGATAAAGCCCGCGCCGGGCAGATCGCCCGCGACACACTTGGTCCGGACAAAAAAGTCCATAACCAGCTTGTGGTCAGCGGCAGTTAAAGTCGGCAGCAAGTAGCCGTTATTTCGCGGTTCTTTGCCGCTTTTCCTCCTGCGCCGATAGGAAAAATCAGCCGAAAACACGGTCAGCTCAGGTATAATAGAACATCGGTTTGCGGCGGCCTTTGGAAGCACATTGGAAAGCATCTAAAGGCCGCTTTTTTCTCGGCGGAGGAAACAAAAGTGGGACAAGTCATAGAAACAGATGAACAAGGGCAATTAGTAATCACAGCGGAGATGCTCGGCAGCGCCCCACCGCACAGCCGGTACAGAGTAGAAACTCTTGGAACGAAGCTGGTCGTGGAACCGGAACCGGCAGCAGAACAACGGCGACAAGCCTATGGAGAATGGGAAAAGCAGTGGCGGGAGTTATCGGAAGAAATCGGCAAAGTGTGGCCGGCTGGCCTCTCGGCAGTTGACGCTATCTCCGAGCAGCGCCGCTAATGCTTACCATTGATCCGGTAATGCTTACCATTGATGTGACTGTTGATGCTAACGTCTTCATCTCTGCCGCTTCGGTCGCTGAGGCTCAACACCAAGTCAGCCTGTCATTCTTTGGACGTGCTTCCGTGGTTTCCGCATCTTTATACTGCCCAACTATTCTGCTGCCGGAAGTTGCCGCCGGGATCGCAAGACCGACAGGCGATGTCGGCTTTGCGAACCGAACAGTGAGCAGCATCTCAAGCCTGCCTAATCTTGTTCTAGTAGAACTTGATGAACTCAGAGCCGATTTAGCGGCTGACGCCGCCATTACCTGCCGCCTGCGCGGGGCAGATGCCGTTTATGTTGCCGTGGCGCAAGAATATGGCACGACGTTGATTACATGGGATCAAGAACTGCTGACCCGAGGCGCAGCGGCAGTCGCCGTGATGACGTCCGCCGACTGGCTGGCGGCGAACCCAACAACTTAGAGTGAGTTTTTAGGAACAAAGTATGGACTTCAAAGTTATCTCCAATTATAAGCCGTCCGGCGATCAGCCGGCGGCCATTGACAAGCTGGCGGCGGGAATCAGAAACTGGGACAAATACCAGACGCTTCTGGGAGCGACTGGCACGGGAAAAACCTTTACAGCAGCTAACCTTATTGAACGGGTGCAGAAGCCGACGCTGGTGATCGCGCATAACAAGACGCTGGCGGCGCAGCTTTGCTCGGAGTTTCGGGACTTCTTCGGGCAGAACGCCGTTGAGTACTTCGTGTCGTACTACGACTACTATCAGCCGGAAGCGTATATCCCGCAAACAGATACGTTTATTGAAAAAGACTCAGCGATCAACGACGAGATAGATAGACTGAGGCACTCGGCGACGCAGGCGGTTTTAGAGCGGCGTGATGTAGTGATTGTGGCGTCAGTCTCCTGCATTTACGGCCTGGGATCACCGGCGGAGTACGCCCAGATCATTCTGAAGTTCGAGCGCGGCAAAGAATACGACCGCGACGACATGCTGCGCCGCCTGGTCGCCATGCAGTTTACGCGCAACGACTTAGTTCTGACCCGCTCGACGTTCCGGGTGCGCGGCGATATTCTGGAACTTCAGCCGGCGGACGAAGAAATTGTCGTGCGCGTTGAGTTCTTCGGCGATGAAGTGGAGAAGATTACGACTGTGGATCCGCTGACCGGTGAGGTGCAGTCGTCGAAAGACGAAATCACGATCTTTCCGGCGTCCCACTTTGTGTCCAGCCCCGAGAAGCAGGAGCGAGCGATTATCGGGATCGAAGAAGAGATGATCCAGCGGGTCGCTTTGTTTAAGCAGCAGAGCAAGCTGCTGGAAGCCCAGCGCATCGAGCAGCGCACCCGCTTTGATTTAGAAATGATCCGGGAAGTCGGCTACTGCAACGGCATTGAAAACTACTCGCGCTGGTTTGACGGACGCGCTCCCGGTTCCGCGCCGTCCACGCTGCTGGACTACTTCCCAGACGATTATCTAATGGTGATTGACGAATCGCACCAGACGCTGCCGCAGCTTCGGGCCATGTACAACGGCGACAAGGCCCGCAAAGACACGCTGATTGAGTACGGCTTCCGCCTGCCGTCGGCGGGCGACAATCGGCCCTTGAAGTTCGAAGAGTTTCAGGAGCGCGTCGGCCAGTGCGTCTTTGTCTCGGCGACGCCCGCCGCGTTTGAGCGCGAGCATTCCGAGCAGATTGTCCAGCAGATTATCCGCCCGACCGGCCTGATTGATCCGGAAATCATCATCAAGCCCATTAAAGGTCAGGTAGACGACCTGTTGCACGAGATCCAGATGCGGACCGCGAAAGGCGAGCGTGTTTTGGTGACGACGCTGACCAAGAAGATGTCCGAGGACCTGACCGAGTTCCTGCTGGATCTCAGCATTAAAGTCAATTATCTTCACAGCGACGTGCATACGCTGGAGCGCACCGAAATCCTGCGCGATCTGCGCCTCGGCATCTACGACGTGATTATCGGCATTAACCTTCTGCGCGAGGGCCTGGACTTGCCGGAAGTCTCTTTAGTTGCCATTTTAGACGCCGACAAAGAAGGCTTCCTGCGCTCGGAAACGTCTTTAATCCAGACTATCGGACGCGCCGCGCGCAATTTAGGCGGTCAGGTGATTATGTACGCCGACCGGATCACCGGCTCGATGGAGCGGGCAATGGGCGAGACGACGCGCCGCCGTGCCATTCAGGAAGCCCATAATATCGAGCATGGCATCACGCCGTACACGGTCAACAAAGCCGTCCGCGAGGTCATTGAATCCAAGAAGATTGCCGAGCAGAAGTCCTACTACAACGTCTCGCGCACCCGCAACCCCGAGACTTTGCCGCTCGACCAGATCATGTCCGCGCTGGCCGACATTGAAAAAGAAATGAAGCAAGCCGCCCGGTCGCTGGAGTTCGAGCGTGCCGCCGAGCTGCGCGACGAGCTGTCCCGCCTCAAAAAGCTGCTCCCGGCAGGTGCCAAGAAGTAGAGTGGCACGGAGAATTACACCCATGACAGCACACCAAGTCTATGAGCAGGCAATAAAGCCACTTTCCACCGACGAAAAGATGGCGATCGCTCGGCTGATCATCAACGAAGTCGTCCCAGAGCCTGTGCCTGGCGAAGATGAGGAGCGGGGTTTTGAGTACCTGAAGCGCATTTTGCCAAACATTGAGCTTATTACTATCACTGATGAAGACCTAGCCGGTGTTAAACTAAACGGCCCAGAACTATGAGCCTCTGCCTTCTGCTGGACGAGAACATGAGCCAGGTAGTTGCCGTTCAGCTTCGGAGCCACAGGCCCAGCCTGATTGTCGAAAGCGTTCACGACTGGCAGGAAGGAGTCTTTGAAGGCCGCCCAGACGAAGCATTGCTGCAAGCGGCGCGTGCTGAAGCACTAACTCTCGTGACTTATGATCAAAAGACAATCCCGCCTTTGTTATCAAAAATGAGTAGCGCAGGAGAAAGCCATGGCGGAATTATCTTTGTAGACGACCGAACCATTTCCAGCGGCAACTTTGGGATGCTGACACGGGCGTTACTCTTTTTGTGGGACCAGCATCACAACGAGGATTGGAAAGACCGTATCGGCTTCCTGAAAAGGCCAGCATGACTAGCCCGCTCAACAATATCGCTTTGCTTCGGCCCGGCATACGCACGAAGCGCATTTCGTCGTATGACCGTTCCGGCGGCAACAACGACTTTGTGGCGATTGGCGCGGGGGAAACAAAGACGCTTGCGGACATCAGTGGGGCAGGCATCATCAAGCATATTTGGATTACGATTGCCTGTGCGGACCCGCTAATCCGGCGCAATGCCGTTTTGCGGATGTTTTGGGACGGCGAGACAAATCCGTCGGTGGAAGCGCCGCTGGGGGACTTCTTCGGGCAGGGCTGGGGCGAGCGCTACAACTATGCTTCCCTGCCGCTGGCTGCCGCGCCCGCTGGGGGCAACGCGCTGAACTGCTATTTCCCCATGCCGTTCGGTAGCGGCGCGAGAATTGAGGTCGAGAACCAGTCGGAGAGTGATATGACGAGTTTCTATTATTATGTAGACTGGGAGCAGCACCCGCAGATTGGGCCGGAGATGGGCCGATTCCATGCCTGGTGGAACCGGCAAATGCCAGGGCCGGAAGCAGGTCAGGGTGACCGGGAGAACGAAGGGGAAACGCTCGGAGTTCAGCCGAAGAACCCCTCGGACGCATGCAATCATGTCTTAGTTCACGCCGAAGGCGCAGGACATTATGTCGGGGTCAACTACTTTGTGGACTCCCCGACCCCGCTCTGGTACGGCGAGGGCGACGACATGTTTCTGATAGACGGCGAGCCGTGGCCGGGATCACTGCACGGTACAGGGACAGAGGATTACTTCAACTCGTCCTGGTGTCCGAAAGAGCTGTATGCACACCCATACTTCGGCTACGCGCGGGTCAACGGCGAGACGGGGTTCTTAGGCCGGACCCACTGCTACCGGTTCCACTTGGAAGACCCCGTTTACTTTGAGAAGTCGCTGCGGGCGTCTGTTGAACACGGTCATGCGAACAGCCTGACTTTGGATTTGGCGACCGTGGCGTACTGGTATCAGACCGAGCCGCACCGCGCGTTCCCGCCGCTTCCACCGAAAGAGGCCCGTCAGCCGATGCCGCAGATTGGCCCAGTCGAAATCCATAAATGGCGCGATAGCTGGCGGCGCGAGCTGGGCGGCGGTCCGCTTTGGGGCGGGGAGCCGCTGCCCAAAGAAACGCGCCTCCCTTAAAAGAAGCGCGCCTCCCCGGATGACTGAGCATCAGAGGAGGCGCGGCGGAGGGGACTAGGTAGACCACTGGGCGCGGCGGACCTGGCTGGTGCCGGTCTTGACTTGTTCGTTACGAACAGTAATGGTAAGCATGAAGATATTTCCTTTCTGCGAAGTGTTCCGAAATGCGGGAGCTTCAAAAGAAGCGCAGCGGAGGAAACTAGGTGGACCACTGAGCGCGGCGAACCTGTCCGGCGCCGGTTTTGACGTCTTCCTTGCGGATGGTGATGTGAAGCATTGCGTATGATCTCCTTTCAGCAGAGTTCGCCAGGCGGGGGAGTGGGGCTTTCACAGGCTGCAAGAGCCGTATGTCCAAACCAGCACCCGAGATGATTGCAGTGGAACCAGCCTGACATTGTTATTATACAGCAAGTTTGCCTGCTTTTTCAAAGTGTGATAAATTATTTTTCGATCTATTTTTTCAAGGCTATTTCTATGGATTATGACGTAATTATTGTGGGCGCGGGCCATGCCGGCGCGGAAGCGGCTTTGGCAGCGGCGCGTCTTGGCGCAAGCACTCTTTGCCTGACGCTCGCTTTGGACAAAGTGGCGCTGATGCCCTGCAACTGCTCCGTGGGCGGCCCGGCCAAAGGCCACTTGGTCCGCGAAATTGACGCGCTTGGCGGGCAGATGGGTGTCAATGCCGACGCGGCCGTCACCCATATTCGGATGCTGAACACCGGCAAAGGCCCTGCCGTGCAAGCCATTCGGGCGCAGTGCGACAAAGACTTATATTCGCGCACCATGCGGGCCACACTGGAAGCCGCGCCGAACTTGACTCTGATCGAAGGCATGGTCGAGAGTTTACTCATTGAGAACGGCAAAGTCGTCGGCCTGCGGACAGCGGGCGGCATGGCGCACACGGCAAAGTCCGTCGTCATCACGACGGGGACGTTCCTACGCGGGGTCATGCACCGGGGAGACGAACGCACGGACGGCGGACGCCTCGGCGAAAAGCCTGCGCTGGCGCTGTCGGACACCCTGCGGAGCTTAGGCTTCCCGACCCTGCGGCTCAAAACCGGCACAACGCCGCGCATTGACAAACCTTCAGTTGACTTCTCCAAGACGCAGGCGATTGAGTCGGAGCCGGACACGCCGCCGTTCTCGTTCCTGCACGACACGCTCGGCATTGACGGGCTGCTGCCGTCATGGCTGACTTATACCAATGAACGGACGAAAGCGGTGATTGAGGCCAACCTGCACAAATCCGCCATGTACGGCGGCTCGATTGAAGGTCTCGGCCCGCGCTACTGCCCGTCTATTGAAGACAAGATCGTGCGCTTCAGCAGCCGCGACACGCACCAAGTCTTTTTGGAACAGGAAGGCTGGGACACCAACTCGCTGTATGTGCAGGGCACCAGCACGTCGCTCCCCGCCGATGTTCAGCTTGAGTTCCTACACACCATTCCCGGCTTGGAACACTGCGTCATGCTCAAAGCCGGCTACGCCGTCGAGTACGACGCCGTGCCGCCGACGGAACTCACGCACGCCCTGATGACCAAGCGCCTGCCGGGCCTGTTTCTCGCGGGCCAGATCAACGGCACATCCGGCTACGAGGAAGCCGCCGGCCAGGGCCTGATGGCGGGCGCAAACGCCGCGCTGTACGCGCAGGGCCAAGCCCCGTTCGTCTTGAAGCGCTCCGACGCTTATCTCGGCGTCATGATTGACGATTTAGTTACCAAAGGCGCGGACGAGCCGTACCGGCTGCTGACCTCCCGCGCCGAGTACCGCCTGCTGCTGCGCCAGGATAACGCCGACCTGCGCCTAACGGGATTGGGCCGCGCCGCCGGTTTGGTCCCCGACACCCGCTGGCAGTTATTTGCAGCAAAGCGCGACGCCGTTGCCGCCGAAACGCACCGCCTCGAAACCACCTATGTCAGCGGCGCGGACAACCCGCGGCTCTCCGCGCTCGGCCTCCTGCCTGTGTCTCAGCGCGTCCCGCTGTCCGACCTGCTAAAGCGCACCGGCATCGCCTATGACACCATCGCCACCCTCGCCCCAACTGCCGCTCCCCTGCCCCGCGCCGTGGCCGAGCAAGTCGAGATCACCTGCAAGTACGAAGGCTATATTGACCGCCAGTCGGCCCAGGTCGAGTCCGCAGGCCGCCGCGAGGAAGTCCCGATCCCCGCCAAGTTCGATTTCAAGTCCATCCGCAACCTGTCCAACGAAAGCCGCGATAACCTCACTCGCGTCGAGCCGGTTTCCCTGGGCCAAGCCGCCCGCATCCCCGGCGTCACCCCCGCCGACATCGCTATCCTGAGCGTCCACCTAGAGCAGCACCGCCGCTGGGCAGTTTCCAGCGTTAGCAGTCTGGTATAATGGCTGCCAGGCAAAACACACATGATTACCCGCGTTCAGGTCAAAAACTTCCGCAACCTCGCCGACATTGATGTTCAGCTTGGGCCGCTGACCGTCTTAGTTGGGCGTAACGGCACCGGCAAAAGCACGTTTTTGGACGTTCTTCGCTTCGTCCGCGACGCCCTGCAACTTGGGCTGGATATTGCTACGAGTCAAAGAAACGGTATTGATACACTGCGTCGCGGGTCTCCACGCGGCAGAACGAACGACATAGAAATTAGCTTGGAGCTAATAGAAAAAGATGGATCAGCACGGTATTTGTTTTTGCTCGGTACAGGCCGAGAGGAAAAGCGACGTGTGAAGCGTGAAGTCCTTGAGATTATCTCTAGTTCGCGGGATGAAGTAATAGGCTTTGAAACAAGAGGGGGCAAGTGGATTAAACCGCCGAGCGATTACTTGATTACAGAAGAAAGGTCTTCAACCATTCCAATTGCTTCGGATGCTCTGATGTTGCCGATGTTGTCTAGCTATTTTGCAGATTTACAAGCCGTTCGCAACAACTTGACGACTACAAACTTTTACTCAGTTTTTCCAAATACGCTCAGGCCACTGCAAAGACAAACCAGCGAACCAGCGCTGTCAGAGGATGGACAGAACTTAGCTGCGATTTTACGCAGTATCATCAAGCAAAGAGGCTTTTTTGCTGACTTAGTGTCGGCTTTGGGTCGGGTGGTAGAGGGTGTACACGACATACGAGTCAAGGAAGTGGGCGGTTATCTGGTCACTGAGTTAGAACACGAAGCGCAAAATGGTCATACATCATGGTTCCCGCTCGCACAGGAGTCAGACGGTACGTTGCGGGTTCTGGGTTTGTTAGCCGCACTTTATCAGGGTGCGCCGCACTCGCTGATTGCCATTGAGGAACCCGAACTCAGCATTCATCCGGGCGCACTAGCAATGCTCAGTGAAGTTATTGAAGAAGCTGCAACGCGCAGCCAAGTGATTATTACAACCCAAAGCCCAGACCTCATCTCACGCTTTAGCGCAGACCAGCTTCGGGTTGTTGAGCGGGTTGGCACCGAGACGCAGATTGGACCGATTGACGAAGGGCAGCGGGAAGCGATTAACGCTCAGCTTTTTTCGGCAGGTGATTTACTGAGGATTGAGGGGCTTCACGTATCGTCTCAGGAAGAGGCTGTCACTTCTTATGCCTAAGATCGTTCCTATTGTTGAGGGAGACGGCGAGGAGAAAGCGGTTCCCGCTCTGCTCTCCAAACTATTAGCGGAGATGCAGCGATTTGATATTTATGTGGGAGATACAGCCAATGCTCATGGTTGCGGCAATCTCACTAAGCCCAACGGTATTGAGGGATTTGTGCGGAACGCCTGGACCAAGCGCGACTGCGGCGCGATTCTGATTTTAATGGATGCCGACAAGCAGTGCCCAATAGAATTGGCGTTGCACTTGTCCCAGCGGGTTGATGCTATGGGAATTCGATTTCCAGTAGTGATCGCGGTTGCCAAATGCGAATATGAAGCCTGGTTTCTTGCCAGCTTAGAAACTATTACAGGTCAGCCTTTGGGAGCAAGGCCGGGATTGCCTGCAAATCTTTTCTATGCAGAGGATGTCGAAGGAAGAGTAGGAGTCAAAGGCTGGCTCACCCGCCAGTTTCCTGACGGACGCATTTACAAGGAAACTTTTGACCAAGAGCCAATGACAAGGTTGATAGACCCTGAGCGCGTTCGGCAGCGCTCACGCTCCTTTCGTCGCCTGTGCCATGCGCTTGAAGAAGCCGTTAATGCGATTGACATGGGGCAGGTCATTGTAACGCCCTAGAGCAGCACCGCCGGGCAGTTTCCAGCGTTAGCAGTGCAGTCTGGTATAATGAACCTCAACATTGATTATCTTGAAAACGCGGATACCCTTGAACCAAACCAGCTCACAGGCTTCTTCGTCGGCTGGCCGAGTCCTCTAACCGCAGAGACGCATCTGAAGATACTTCAAGGCAGTACGGAAGTTGTTCTTGCTTTGGATCAAGAAATCGGTCAAGTCGTTGGCTTCGTTTCCGCAATCACGGATGGGGTTCTGACAGCCTATATCCCACTCCTAGAAGTCTTGCCTTCCTATCAGGGGCGCGGCATCGGACACGAGTTGATGCGCCGTATGCTGGGCCGCTTGGACCAGTTCTACATGGTGGACTTGCTCTGCGACGAACCACTTCAGCCATTTTACGAGGCAGTGGGAATGCACCGGGCAAGTGGAATGCTGCGACGAAATTACGAACATCAGAGCGGCGTTACTGACTGAAATGAGGGATTGCATCATGCAGACAACACTGGAAAAGTACGAAGAAGCAACCCGGCCGCCTGTAGAGAAACCTAATGGCCTGCGGCGCTGGAACGTGGATGAATATCATCGTATGGCGGAGATGGATATTTTCGACGGAGCGCGTGTGGAACTGCTGGATGGGGACATTTGGCAGGTTCATGCTTCCGATTATTACCGCTGGACGCCGGAACAGTATGATCGGCTTATTGAGGCGGGTTTCTTTGAGGACGGGCGGGTCGAGCTGCTAGGAGGGCTAATCTGGGATATGGCATCACAACTGACCCTGCACACAACTGGCGTGCGCCTAACTCAAATCGCGTTAGAAGAGGCATTTCAAGGCCAGTTTGAAGTCCGCGTTCAGATGTCCATCGCTCTGCCGAACGGGATGAAGCCTGAACCCGATGTTGCCGTGGCGGTCGGCACCCCGTTGGACTACTTAAAGCACCGTCCCGCCCCAGAGGAATTACTTCTAGCAGTGGAAGTTTCGGACAGTTCACTAACTAAAGACCGGGGCCTGAAACTAGTCTCTTACTCCCAGGCTTGGATTACAGAATACTGGATTGTCAATCTTGTGAGCCGTCAGCTTGAAGTTTACCATAACCCGATCCCATTTGGAACTTACACCAACTTCCATGTCTATCTACCAGGTGAAGTTGTCATCCCAATCAGCCTGCCGACAAAAGCCATAGCCGTTGCCGATTTGTTGCCTCCCGCTGAGTAATTATGACAAACACTGAAA
>JAABUQ010009987.1_pt1 | contig 12598 bp, 8 predicted proteins | sample 5560001 | NCBI WGS metagenome assembly JAABUQ01 (sample SAMN10711888, study PRJNA513371) | rock metagenome | isolation source: Antarctica rocks | place: Antarctica: Victoria Land, Finger Mt nord | collected 2015-12-18 | reverse complement strand
ATCGGCCGGAAAAACGGCCACTCGCCCCGGCCCCACCGGGCGTTGCAGAGGGGCAGGTCCAGTTCATCGATGAGCCGCCGGAGCACGGCCGACTTGACCCGGAGGAAGCCGGTGGCGGCGTACTTGAGCGGGTAGAGGCCGAAGGCATGAGCCCCGAAGACGACCTCGGCGACACCCTCGGCGAAGATGCTGGCGAACTCGCGCCGGGCCTTCTTGGCGTAGACGCCGGCGACCACCGGCTCCGGCCTGGCCAGCAGTCGGAGGGCGTCGAGGGGGTTGAAGCTGAGATCCGAATCGATGAAGAAGATCGACTCGAACCCGTCGTGCAGGGCCTCCGAGGCCAGCCGGTTCCGGGCCACGTCGATCGCCGAGCTCCCCCCCGAGCGGACCACGCGGACCCCCTCGGCCTCCAGCTTCCGCAACGATTCCTCGCACTCCGGCTCGATCGAGCCGAGGTACGGCACCAGCGCGACCGCCTTCGCCCGCCCCGGCGGGATCGACCTCGGCCGCGTCGTCCCCGGCTTGAGATCCCGAAAGAATTTGACATATTGGGGCTCCAGCACCTCTGGGTTCCACCGCTTCGCCTCGGCCAGCGCCTGGACCCGGTGTCCCTCATAAAACTCGGCGTCGTCCCAGAGCCGGATCACGGCCCGGACCCACGGCTCGACCTCCTCGGCCGTCGGCAACATCCGCGTCGCCTGGGTGATCCGTTCCGGCAAGGGGAGCACGATCCCGGCCCCGCCCAAGGTCTCCGGGATCGCCCCCCGGTCCGACCCGATCACCGGGATGCCGTTGACCATCGCCTCGACGGCCACCAACGGCTGATTCTCCCACCAGACCGAGGGCAACAAGCAGACCTTGGTGACGCCCCAGAACTCGCGCGGGTCGTGCGTGTGGGCCATGAAGAAGACATTGCCGTGCTCGCGAAGCTCCAGCCCGCAAGCCGCCACCGTCGCCTCGGTCCCCCGGCTCTCGACGACCAGGATCGGGATGTCGGGCCGCCGCTTGCCCAACTCGTCGGCGATCCGGGCGAAGGCGAAAACGCCCTTCTCGATCGAGGGGTTGACGAAGGTGACATAATCAGGCCTCGATCGCTTGCGTCCTACACGCTTGAGATCGAGGAGATAAGGGAGCGTTTCGCACTCCAAACCGAAGCATCTTCGGTGGAAATCGGACGAGAATCGCGAGGCGACGACCACTCGATCCACGGCCGCGAGTACCAGGGGGCCACTATGAGCGAAATCGTGCGGCAGGAAGACCGTCGCAGCCCCCGACGATCTGGCTCGGGCGAAAACATCGACCATGACGCGGTCGCCGCCATGGCCGACGACAACGTTTGGGCGAAACTTCGACAATGCGACGGCGTAGGAGTTGAGGAAATCTTCGTCCGGCCCGAGGCCATCAACGCCCGCAGGCGGGGAGCGCCCCGCGTTGATGGTGATCGTCACCCCATTGAAGGCGATTCGGACGTCGGAGGCGATGCCGGGTCGGGCGTCGGCCGACCAAGTTCCGCCGCCAATCGGAGCGGAGCCGGCGGTCCGATCGGTCAGCCAGCGGAGAAAGTCACCCACACGCGGCGAGTCGAGGGCGGTCCCGCAGAAGACTTCGACCTCGAACCCCCGAGCGGCGAGAGACTCCAAGATCGCACGGCTGGCGACCGCGGCTCCGTTCGAATCATCGAGATAGCAACCTCGAATGACGCACAAGATACGACGACCAGCCCGCCCGCCCGGGGCGATCGCCACGGGCTCGAAATGGTTTGATCCCGCTGTGACCGGGGTATCCATGAGTTTGGCGGCTATCGAGGAAAGTCCGCCGAGTCGGGCGATCGGGACTGCCCGCGGGGTTCGGACGGTCCGCCTATGAGTGCGCCCGGCGCGACGGCGAGATCAGGGTCGCGGCGGGGGGGCGATGTCCCAGAAGGCGAGGTCGGATACGGAGTGGTTGGGCTGAGTCGGCTGGTCCCAGCCGCCGGAGACGAAGCGGAGGCCGCTTTCGAGGAAGGCCACGGCCCGGACCGGATATCCGGGCCCATAGATCGTCCGGGAAGGGTGGTCCTCGCCGGCTTGCCAGATCCGGACGACGCCGTCCGCGCCGCCGGAGACGATCATCTTCCCGGTCGGGTCGAACGCGAGCAAGCATGGGCGGCCGGGGACTCGGGAGCGATCGGGCGTGGGCAGCTCCCGCTCCAGGGTCATCGTCGCGAAGTCCCAAACGGTCAAGGATTGGTCGGAACCCATCACGGCGACTTTCTTGCCGTCACCGCTGATGGCCGCGACGGTCGCGCCGGGCCGCTCGCCGTAGAAAAGCCGCCTCCGGGCCGCCTCGCCCGCATCTCTCAAGAAGACGACCTGTCCGTAACAACTGGCCGCCCGTTCGCCGTTGTCACTGAATGATATGCTTTGTGGCAACTGATCGTAGAAGGAACCGGAGCGATCAAACCGGGGAATCTCATCGAATCCGGCCGATCGATCGCCGCCGGCTAGCCAAGAGGAAAGATCAAGCCCTACCACAACCGTGGCGATCAGGTCGCCGTTCGGGGCAAACTTGAGCCCATCCGCCGCGTTCCTGGGGTCGATCGAGGCCAGCCGCCGCCCGGTCGCCACTTCCCAGAGGTTGATGATTCCCCCTTCAGACCGGTATGCGTAGCTCAACCCACGGTCGATCTGGATCGAACGCGCCGGCCCGCCCGAGGCGAGCCACCGCCCGTCGGGGCTGAAGGCCACCGCGTTGATCGTCTCCACGTGTCCCCGGTCGATCACGCCCAGGGCGAGGCAGGTCGAGCCATCCCAGATCATCAGGGCGGCCTCGCCCCCGGCCGCGACGCGCGTGCCGTCCTTGGTGATGGCGACGGCGAGATTGCCCTTGGGCTGGAGTCTCACCCGGCCCGATCGGAGTGGCCGGCTGGGGCCGGTCCCGTCCGACATGCCCGCGCCGAAGCCCGGCATCTTCACCTCGCCTCGGTTCTGTTCAGGCTTGACGAATTGGGCGACGACGCAATCCGGGGAGGCCACCCCCGCGATCAACATCCAGGAGAAGACCAAGATAGGCCCGCGATCCCGCGAATTCTTCATCGGCCTGGCTCCGAAAGGGGATCCCGCAAAGGCAGGTGATGCGACCCGCGGCCATTGACATCGTCAAAACTTGCCGTTGTAGGGCTGCGAGGCTCGGGCCAGGAACGCGATGACCGTGTCGGTCCAGCCCGGGAAGGCGGCGTCTCCGGCCAGGGGCACCGTCGGGCTGGGCGCGGGAACGTTGGGGATTTGATCCACTTTCATGAAATCGTTGGTCTTGCCGCTCCAGGCCCAATGCACCTTGCCCAGGCCGACCCAGGTCCCATTGCCGGTAGGATGGTACAGGACATAGGTGTCGAAGGACTCGGGCGTCCCCGTGTCGAAATTGCCGGCCTGGACCGATTTGAAATTGCTCGGCACGGTGGCGAAAGGCGAATCCACCAACACGGCCGCGAACGAGTCGCCGGGCCGCAAACTCCAGGCGTGGTTGTCCTCCGGGGTATTGGTCACCGGATCGATGTGGGCCTTGACGATCGGGTATCCGATCTTGCCGCCCCAACCGTTGTCGATGGCCGGTCCCGCTCCCATGAGGGGAATATAGATCGGCTGATTCAGGTCGTCCCGTCCGAAGCGCTGCGGGACGATCGTCTGGAGGAACTCGAATTGCCCGCCGAAGGTGCTCGCGGTGGTGGTGGCCGTGATCGTGATGCCGGCGGTGGCCGTCGTCCCGGCACCCACCGGGACTCCGCCACCGGTATAGAGGCCCACCTGGCCGACCGTCCCATCCGGGCTGGTATCGGCGTACGGCATCCCGATCTTCGTGTCGAATGAGACGGTCGGGGCGACGGAGGTGTACGTCAACGTCGCCGCCGGGGCCGCGATGCCGGGGCCGCAAGGCTCGGCATAGTTGACCTTGACCGTGACCGTGTGATCCCCGGGCGTGGCGTCGAGGAAGAAGGGGTAGCTGAAGCCGTTCGTCGCCACCCCGTGCTGCACCATGTTCGTGGGCGCGGGGGTGTCGGTCGGCGCGGCATCCAAGTAGCCGGCGATGTCGGTCCCCCCGCTCCATCTGATGCTGCTGGGCACGATCTGCTGATCCGAGCCCACGGAGATGGTGAGCGAGGCGCCGATCGGGACCTTGCCCAACGTGTACGCGCCGGGGACGTTGGGATCGATCAAGCTCGCATAGGTCCCGTTGAAGAACGCCGAGATTCCCGGCGGGGGGACCGTCCCGTTGCTCGTCGACGTCGAGCAACTCGACGACCCGGAGCCGGAGCCGGTCGACGAGTCGGGAGACGACCCGGACGCCGACATGCCACTCGAAGAGGCGGCGTAGGTCGCGGCCGAGGCCCCCTGGAATTCGCGGGTCGCCGGATGCGTCATCGGTCGGATGCCGGCCGGTCGACTCGCGGTAGGATCGATCGAGGCGGGCAGGGCCACTGGCGCCGGCGATGCGGCGGCGGATGGTGCCGGGGCGAGGGTGCTCGACGGCTGGGCGGTCGCCGGGGCCGGAGTCGAAGCACCCGCGCCGCCGGCGATCGGGGCGGCGATGGGGCTGGACGACGGGCGACTCGGGGGGACGTTGGCCGAGGCGATCGTGATCGTGTTGTCGTACCGGTTGATGTCCACCGTGCGCGTCGGTGCGGCCGGAGGAGCCTGGGGCATCGCGATCGACGGGGTGGCCGGGGTGGCGGCGCGGGAGGGGTGAGCCTCGGCGGTTCGCGGGGCCATCGGCCTGAACGGGGTCTTCGCCACGGCCGCGGCTGGGACGGTCGCTGGGGGGCGGATCGATGGGGTGCCCGCGTCAGGGGTGACGGCGGAGGCAGTGGGCGGGATCGACATCGCCAGGCTCGACACGGGGCAGATGGTTTCAAGGCTCAGGGCCGAGGGACGGAACGGGCGCAACTTGCGGGGGGGGGGCGCATGGTGGTCGATCCGTCCGAGGGGTGAGGGCGCGTCGGGTCGGTGCCAGGCCGGGTTGGCCTGGTTAAGCACGCATCGGTTCTCGCTGTCAGGTAGGATGATTTGTAACGATCCCTTCGAGGCGACGCAAGGGGGTCGATCCAAAGATTTTTCTCGGTCGTGGTTCGGGACCGATTCAGGGCGCAGAAAAGGTGTCAGGCGCAGAAAAGGTGTCAGGAACCGTTTCAAGGGTCATCGTGGTCAAAAAACGGTTCCTGACCCCTTTTCTGCCCCGCGTAGGCTTCGTCCGGCGGGATGATCAGCTTCCGCCGGCCGCCGACCTGCATCCCGGCGACGCCGACGTCCCACCCCTTGATGACGCCGCCTTGGCCCAAGGCGAACCGGAGCGGGTCGCCCCGGTCGACCGAGCTGTCGAACTTGGTGCCATCGACGAAGGTCCCCGTGTAGTGGACCGAGACGAGGTCGCCCGCCTTCGCCGCCGGCCCGCCGCCGACGACCATGTCCTCGATCTGCGTCTGGAAGTCGGCCACGGGTCCTCTCCGGCTTGCTTCTGGGGTCTCGATCCGCCCTCGCCTCGGACTCGCGATCTTACGCGGCCCGAGGCCAGGCCGGCAACCCTCCGGGACCGGCCCTCTTCAACCGCCGAACCGATGGGTATAGGTGGCGAACCGCTTCGGGTCGGCCCCCACGTCCTCCCAGCCGTAGGCGTACCGGCCGTGGTCCCAGAGCCGGATCGAGGTGTCGGCCATCGGCGTGACGCCGATCTCGGCCAGGCGGTGGCTGAAGGCCCAATCCTCGCCCAGGTAATGCTCGCGGCCTTCCCCCTGGGGGACGACGATCGGCCGGAAGAACGGCCACTCGCCCCGGCCCCATCGGGTGTTGCAGAGGGGCAAGGCCAGCTCCTCGACCAGCCGTCGGAGGACCGCCGCCTTGATCCGGAGGAAGCCGGTGGCGGCGTACTTGAGCGGGTAGAGGCCGAAGGCATGGGCCCCGAAGACGACCTCGGCGACCCCCTCGGCGAAGATGCTGGCGAACTCGCGCCGGGCCTTCTTGGCGTAGATGCCGGCGACCACCGGTTCCGGCCTGGCCAGCAGGCGGAGGGCATCGAGGGGGTCGAAGCTGAGATCCGAATCGATGAAGAAGACCGACTCGAACCCGTCGTGCAGCGCCTCCGAGGCGAGCCGGTTCCGGGCCACGTCGATCGCCGAGTTGCCGCCCGAGCGGACGACCCGGACCCCCTCGACCTCCAGCTTCCGCAACGATTCCTCGCACTCCGGCTCGATCGAGCCGAGGTACGGCACCAGCGCGACCGCCTTCGCCCGCCCCGGCGGGATCGACCTCGGCCGCGTCGTCCCCGGCTTGAGATCCCGAAAGAATTTGACATATTGGGGCTCCAGCACCGCCGGATCCCACCGCTTCGCCTCGGCCAAGGCCCTGGTCCGGTGTCCTTCATAATAAACCGGATCATCCCAGAGCCGGATGACGGCCTCGACCCAGGGCTCGACCTCCTCGGCCGTCGGCAAGATTCGGGTCGCCTGGGTGATCCGCTCGGGCAAGGACAGCACGATCCCCGACCCGCCCAGGGTTTCCGGGATGCCCCCCCGGTCCGACCCGATCACCGGGATGCCGTTGACCATCGCCTCGACCGCGACCAAGGGCTGATTTTCCCACCAGACCGAGGGCAGCAGGCAAACCTTGGTGACGCCCCAGAACTCGCGGGGATCGTGCGTGTGCCCCATGAAAAAGATGTTGCCATGCTCGCGAAGCTCCAGCCCGCAAGCCGCCACCGTCGCTTCCGTCCCCCGGCTCTCGACCACCAAGATCGGGATGTCCGGCCGCCGCCTGCCCAACTCATCGGCGATCCGGGCGAAGGCGAAGACGCCCTTCTCGATCGAGGGGTTGATGAAGGTGAGATACCGCGGATCGCGGGCCTCCATGGTCGACCGGGCTTCGTCGATGAGATTGGGCAACTCGATGCAATTCAAGCCGAGGGCATTCTCGTAATGCTCGGCGGCGAACCGCGACGGGACCAGGACGGCATCGGCAGAGGCGAATGCGGCGGGATCGCGATAGCCAAAGTTATGCAACGGAAAGACGACCGAGATGCCCCTGGTTCGTGCTCGCGAGCGAACCTCCGAGGACAGGGGGTCGCTGCCATAATTAACGATCAGGTCGGGCCGAAATCGATCCACGGTGTCTTCGAGCAAGGCCAAGTACCCGTCTCGTTCCGAGAGATCATACGGGTGCGATTTCGTGCTCGCGGAACGATGAAGAGCGACCGGGACGCCGCGATGCACCATTCGATCCACGATCACGGACCGACCCCCCTTGGCGCAACCCGCTCCCTCGTCGCGCCTAGGCGACAGGCCCAGCCGGGCCAGCCAGGAGCCGGGTTCGTCATCCAACCCGACATCGAACATCGCCCCGGTGAGGGCTTCGGTGGCGAATCCCCGCCGTGTCAGGCACTCCATCATCATGCGGCCGGCGACGGCCGCGCCGTTGGAGGGGTCGAGATAGCAATTGATGGCACAGTATAGGACACGGAGAGTCGGCCGAACGATCGGAGACATGACAAGCGCCACTCGATTACGGCTCGATCACCGGCGGGAGATCGATGATCCGGATCTTGAGTTCCTTCGATTGCGCCACCTTGGTGGTCATCTTGCCCTCGAGCTCGACCAACGGTCCAGTGGCTACCTCGACAAAGAATATATACTCGCCCGGAGAAGTCATATCGTTGGCCAGGTTGACGAATAGCTCATGTCGGTAGGACTGTCCCGGGGGAAAATCCATGCCACCGATCCCTCCCCCGGGAGTTCCCGATATACCTTCGTAACGCGTCTTTGCCACGAGCAACTCGAAGGGTTCCCGCAAATCGTAAACGTTGATATGAACATCTCGATAGGGACGGCCCGTCGCGGCCCTCCACTTCCGCTCGTCGGTATCGTTGCGGATCTCGACCTTGATCGGGATTGGCTCCAGGACCGAGAATTCGGCCTTCGCCAAAGTGATCCGGACCGAGACGCCCGGGTCGATCCGTCGGGGGTCGCGAGCCCCCCTGAGCAACTTGGGAGGATAAATGAACGGCTTGCCTTCGACGAGCACCGGCCCGGGGGAAATCTCCAACGGTTTCCCGTCGGCCACGGCCTGCAACAACCTGCCCGTGAGAGGCCCGGTGTCGAGGGATGGGGCGGCGAGGGCCGGCTGGGAGTGAAGCTTGGAATCCTCACGGGGCGCTTGATATGAACCGGTAACCAGTCCAAAAATGATCAACGGCGGTGAGCCGAGCGAAAGGATCGTTCGAAGCATCGGAGTCTCTGTCGGGTGCCCATTCTATCTAACGTCGCCTCGCAACCCGGCAACAACTCCTCGATTGTCAACCATTCGGAGGCGAGCAGTTCGACGATGGATCGGTCGCTCGGAATTCCGCGCCCGGGAGTGTGTTCTTTTGCCGAGGGTCGATGTGCCGGGTCACGGAGCGGAAGTCATTGCCACGTCCCTTCGTCAAGTCCGTCCGGTTTGGCGATCAGCGGGAGGTCGATGATTTTCAGCCGCAGTTCTTCGGACCGGGCTACCAGCGGCACCATCTTCCCTCCGACCTCGATTTCCCTGCCTAAAAACATTTCCACGAAGACGGAGTATTCGCCCGGATCGGTCATGTCGCGGGCCAAGTTGGCGGTGATATGCGAGCGAAACTCGTCGCCCGGCTTCAGAATACCTCCGCCGGGAATGGCGCTGTTGCCTACCGTCATCCGATGACCGCAAGTAGAAATGAATCTCGTCTGGGGTAAAAGTTTACCGTACTGATAGGCGTTGATCTTGAGGGTACTGTAAATGCAGAGCGACCTTTGACTCGATACTGGCTCGGCGCCAGCGTTCTTGACGTTGACCAGGAGGCGAATCGGCTCCAGCACGCGATATTCGGCCTTCGCCAGCTTCACCGCGACGACCATTGACCGATCGACCCGCCTGGCATCGCGGGCTAGCTCGATCGAACCCGGCGGATAGTCGAGTTGTCTGACTTCTGGGTGATCTGGTCGAGCGACGGCCAAATCCTCTCCTGTTCGAGCCTCGTGTTGGATCGATATCGAAGCCATCATGTCCTCGCCGCAACCCGATGTGGCGAGGGCTCCCAGCGACAGCAGGAACGCCGCGAACTTCGATCGATCGATCAAACGGATAACTCGAACCACGACCGGACCTCCGTGTTCAAAAATGGAGCTGCGACACTCCATCGCAGCGCCTTGATCACGCCTTCATGTCCGCACCTTGATCACACGGTGCCAGGCGGACGTGCGGGCTTCCCGTCCAGGCCGAGCCAGTATGTCCCGAAGGCAGGGATTCCGGGAGGCGGAGTGAGCGGCAGGTCGTAAGGAAATGAGTTGGTCCATGCCACAAACGTGGGAGTTGGCGTCCCATTGGCGGTGTTCGCCATCGCGGGTTGCGGAGTTGTCGGTGGCCCGCCGGGCAGTTGCGGAAGGTCGTCCCAGTTCCCTGTGTTTGGGTTGAGCGTTTTGTCGCCGTTGACCTGCCATTGGATCATGCTCAAACCGACCCAGATGCCCCCAGGTGGTCGATAGACCAGATAAGTTTGGAAGCTGTTATAAAAGTGGACCTGAGTCCAGGTCACGCCGGCGGCATTCCCCATCAGATAGGCCAGGTTGGGGCTGTCCGGCAGAGTCCCTTGATATTTCGTGCCTTGCTCGAAAGACGCTTCGGGGATCGGCGCCGAATCCGTGACAGCAGGGACTGTTTGTGAGATATAATTGCCGAAGTAGAATGGCTTCGCATACCCGAGCGAAGGGTCGGGATCGAGAACGAACCCCGAAGTAGCCCTCGTATAAGTCTGATTGGCCGACGTCGTCACCGACCAATTTGCGCTGATCTTATGGAGGATCGCGAATTGACCCCCTTGAAGCACCCCGGAGGTCGAGACCGACGCGGAGAGCTGATCACCCGGAACGACGTTCGGATCGGCGTTGGACCCTTGAGCCCAGTCGACGCCCTGGTGGAATCCGAAGTAGTTGCCCGGGAAACCCGGCCGAGGGTATTGTCCGAACTGCAACGGCTGATATTGATTCGTGAATGACAAGACTTTCGGACTCAAGACGTTCGCGGTCAGGGTCACCGGAGCGGCCTGGACGGTGTTGTTGTTCCCGTCGGTGTAGGTGGCCGTCACGGTCACGGTGTGCTGTCCGGTGTTCTGGTCCCAGTAGAAGGTGAACGACCCTTGCCCACCCGCCACCCGGACCGTGTTCGTTTTCGCCGTCTGGGTCGTGATACCGGCGTACCAATTATAGGACTGGCCCGATTCCCCGCCGCTGACGGACCAGGTGAAGGAACTCAATGTCAACCCGGTATTCGCCGGCTGCAGGACCCGGACACCGACATCGTCGCCCACGACATCCGTGATGTTCGTGGTCCCTGCTCCCGGCAGATTGTCGCCGGAATAGTAGACGACTGGCGCGGGGGGGGTGCCGCCGGTAGAGCCGCTGCCCGACGACGACCCGCTGCCCGACGACGAGCCGCTGCCCGACGACGAGCCGCTGCCGGTGGATGAGCCGCTGCCGGTGGATGAGCCGCTGCCGGTGGATGAGCCGCTGCTCGAATCAGCGGAATAGGCCAGGGTCGAGAGTGACGCGGACTCGTGGGTCGACCCCATCGCCATCGGTCGGATGCCGGCGGGGCGGTTCGCCGTCGGGTCGATCGTGGCGGGCAGGGTCACGGGCGCCGGAGTGGTGGGTGGTCCGGGGGCGGGGGCGGGCGGGGCAGTCGCTGGGTTCGCGGCCGAGACGGCTCCTCCGCCACCGTGGGTCGGCCCGGCGACGGGGCCGGGCGTAGGGCGGGTCGGGGGGACGTTGGCCGAAGCGATCGTAATGGTGTTGTTGTATCGGCTGATGTCGACCGTGGGCGCCGGGGCGGCTTCGGGGGCCTTGGGCATCGCGTGCGACGGGGCGGCCGGGGTCGTGGCGGCACGGATCGCGGGCGAACCGGCGATCTTCGGGGACATCGGCTTCGAGGCGGTCGCGAGGGCGGAGGGGGCCGGGGCGAGGGCTCGCGGGCCGGTCGATGGCGTGCCCGATCCGGGGCCGACGGCCGGGGCGGCGGGCGGGATCGACATCGCCAGGGTGGACACGGGGCAGATGGTTTCGAGGCTCAACGCCGAGGGACGGAACGGGCGCGACTTGCGGGGGGGGGGTACGCATGGTGGTCGATCCGTCCGAGGGGTGAGGGCGCGTCGGGTTGGTGCCAGGTCGGGTTGGCCTGGTTAAGCACACATCGGTTCTCGCTGTCAGGTAGGATGATTTGTAACGACCCACCCGGGGTGATGCAAGGGGGTCGATCCAAAGATTTTTCTCGGTCGTGGTTCGGGCCCGATTCAGCGGGATCGGAGGGCGTCGGGGACCGGGCGGCGGGCGAGGTGGTAGACGTAGGCGGCGACGCACTTGAGGTCGTCGGGGCCGTAGGCGCCGGACCAGGCGGGCATCTGGGAGTCCTTGACGCCGTTGGCGAGGACGGCGAGGACGTCTTCGGGGCGGTCGCCGTGCCTCCAGCGCTCCTCGGCGAGGTTCCGGGGGGCGGGGCCGGTCAGACCTTTGGCCAGCGGGCCGTCGCCTCGGCCGGTGGGGCCGTGGCAGGACAGGCAGCGGTCGAGGAAGATGGCGCGACCTCGGACCAAGGTCGGGTCGCCGGCGATCGCGGCGGGCGGGGGCTCGGGGGGCGTCGCCAGGAGGGCGTAGGCGGCGAGGCCGGCGACGATCAAGCCGAGCATCGCCAGGGCGAGCCGGCGCGAGGCGGTCGGGTCGAGCTTGATCCGGGCTGGGGTGGCCGGGTCGTGGTCCAAGGGGAAGTCGCCTGGAACGATCGAAGGAGGGGTGCCGGTGGGCCGGGGGAAGTTTAGGCGGTTGGTCGCGGTTTTCAAGGTCGCCCGCGGGGTCGGGAGTGGGCGTGGCCTACTTGCGAGCCGGGCTTGGGTTTGCGAAGATACCGCCCGACCGGCCGAAGCCTCGGAGCGGAAATCAACGAGCGAGTCCACCCGACATCATGCACGCGACGCCGGCGCACGCGACAGCTTCGGAGCCGGGCGCGGGTGGGACTCCGGCGTGGCTCCTGGACCGGCTCCGGGCGGCGATCGAGCACGCCTCGGGCCTCCTGCCCGCGCAGGGTCCGATCACCGTCTTCATCCACCACAACACGCTCCACGGCTTCGAAGAAGACACGTTCCACGTCGGGGTCAAGGAGGGGGCGCGGGTCTTCGGCTGTCAGCCTTATCTGTCCGAGGACCGATTCCGCGACGAGCTGAAGCGGGGCCGGATCCGCCACGACGAGCTCCGGGCCAGCTTGGAAGAAGACCTGGGCGACCGGGCCGAGGGGCAGGTCCCCTGCTTCGGGAGCCGGATGGACCTGCGGATGGCGATGCTCCGGTATCCGCTGCGGAGCGGCCCGACGCCCGAGCTGGTCTGGTTCGTGGGCGAGGAGAACGGCCTGCGCCGGGTCAGCCGGGAGGCGTCGCTGTCGGTCCGCGACGGCCTGATCGCCGAGACCCGCCGCTGGGTCCTCCGCGACCTCCGGGGCGGGCGGAACCTGGACCGCGCCCGGCGGTCGCCCGGCTCGGTCCAGGACGACCTCGGCGGGCTCCTCGACCGGTTCGGCGAGTCGAG
>JAABUQ010009986.1_pt1 | contig 12599 bp, 10 predicted proteins | sample 5560001 | NCBI WGS metagenome assembly JAABUQ01 (sample SAMN10711888, study PRJNA513371) | rock metagenome | isolation source: Antarctica rocks | place: Antarctica: Victoria Land, Finger Mt nord | collected 2015-12-18 | reverse complement strand
TACCCTGCGTAGTTCCGGTCCATTCGGGAACGTCAAACGAGATTTTCTGTTCCCCAAACTCACCGGCCGGGTAATCGGCTGTGGAGCGTTTGCCGCTCACTTCCAAATCTGCCGTTCCCTTCGGCCAGGGGTGAGCAAAGCGGATGAACCCATCGACAACTTCCGTGAGACCGGCGTCGTTTCGGTGAAAAAAGATGGTCGGCTCTGCAACGACTTTCGTTTCGTCTCGTGTTGTGTTGGCCGCCACCTGCTCCAGACTGAGCGCATCGTAGCTGACGCCGCCAATCTCCTGCTGTCCGGGCGCCGTTTCGGGTTCATCGACGCAAGTCACTGAAACAGAGTTCTCGCCCTGCTTTAAATACGACGCGGGAATACCGATTTCGAGCGCGCTCTGCGCTTCGTGCGGGTCGAACGCATAACTGAAATCGCTGCGCGAATAGCTGAGTTCCGGATGCAGGTAGAACGCGCCCGTATGCCCATTTACATCGATGCGCAAGGCCGGTACTCTGGGCTGATCGATAAGAGCCCCGATCCTTAACGAGTACTGCCCTGACACGGCGTCGAGGGGAAACAGGATCTTGTAGGTACGTCCGGTATCCTGATGGCCGGGCCAGTCTTTGGCCGGCTCGCTAGTGCCCACGCGAAAGGTGACACTCTCCGCTGCACCGCGCAAAAACTCGACCGGCGACTGATCGAATTTGCCGATTTGCCAGATTGTCCGGCTCCCCGGTTGGGCTTTTGCAAGAGGACTCAGCATCAGCAGTAAGAAACTACTCATCAATCGCATTCGTTGAAACTCCCGTTTTAACTTGAGGCTCTTGTAAGAGCATGCCGCCCTGAGGGTTGTTTGCATTTTGCCGTACCTGGACTACAATTGGCGTTGCGCTTTATCTGGGGCCAAGATAAAGTCTATGAGCCATCGCTCCTTCTGTCAATGAGCAGGCCGCTTGAGGGGACACGTTGAGGCATGGAGAGCATTCGTGCACAAGAATCTAGAAGATGACGGGTTGCGCAGCACAGTGCGAAGTGGCGCGGCTGGCGCGCTGGTTGTCTCCACGCTGGTATCTTCGCTGGGCGGCTTTTTGTTTGGCTACGACAATATTGTGATTAGCGGGGCTATAGGGCATCTCGCGGCTTTCTTCCATCTGCAAGTTGTCTCGATAGGCTGGGCGGCAGGCTGTGCGCTGATAGGCTGCCTGATCGGATCTGCGTGTTCCGGTGCTTTAGCGGACCGATTCGGCCTGAGGAAGGCGCTTTACGGCTGTGCCGCTTGCTTCGCTCTATCGTCGGCGGGAGTCTGGCTGGCCGCCAGTTTCCCGCAGTACGTCTTCTGGCGTATTGTTGGCGGCATCGGAATCGGCGCCGCGTCCATTGTTGCGCCCATGTATATAGCCGAGATTGCCCCGGCTGCGATCCGCGGCCGGCTGGTCGTCTTTTACCAGTTCGGAATTGTGACCGGCATCCTCTCCGCCGTTTTCGTCAATCTGCTCATTGAAAGATCCGGTGATGAAGCGTGGAACAATGCGCACGGCTGGCGCTGGATGTTCGCGGCGGGCGCCGTACCCGCAGCACTGTTTGCGCTGGCCATTCTCTTTGCGAAAGAGAGCCCACGCTGGTTGATGAAAGTGGGGCGCGTAGGCGAAGCCGACGCAATCCTGGCCGAAATGCACGGCCCGGTGATCGCGCGCGAGGAAGCGTTGCTGATTCGAAAGTCCCTGGCCGCAGAGGAAGGCGGTCTGAAAGAGTTAGTTGCCGGGCCATTTCTACGGGCGCTGGTAATCGGATTCCTACTCGCGGCCTTCTCGCAAGCGAGCGGCATCACTGCCCTGCTTTCGTTCCTGCCTCGCGTGTTCCAAACCGCGGGAGAGAAAACAACCGACGCGTTCTTTCAGTCCGTTCTTGTGGGCGTCGTGAATCTTGCGCTCACCGCAGTTGCCATCTGGCTCGTAGACCGGGCCGGCCGTAAAACACTTATTTTGTGGGGGACTGCACTACAGACCGTCGCCTTGCTGAGTGTGGGGTGCCTCTATTTTGCCAAAGGACCGGGGATGGGAATTCTCATCGGGATCATGGCTTTCGTGGCTGGGCATGCGATCGGCAATGGCGCTGTTTGCTGGGTGATCATTTCGGAAATCTTCCCCACGAAAGTGCGCGGAGCGGCGATGTCGATTGCGACCTCAGCGATTTGGATTTTCGCATATTTGACAAATCAGTTTTTTCCCGTCCTGCAGCGAGGGCTGGGCAGCGACGGGACATTCTGGATCTTTTCCGGATTGGCAGCGGCGAACTTTCTCTTTGTCCTGGCTTTCGTCCCTGAGACGAAGGGTTATTCCCTCGAAGACATCAGCCAAATTTGGTCAGGGAAAGCGGAGCCGAGCCGCAGATCACTGGAAGGCCTCTGAAGAGGGTGATTCTGCGCGGCACCGCTGATCGGTTCACGTATGTGACATATAGGCCGGACAGCTTCTTGTCCCTCCCAGATGCACGTGCTTCAGCAATCGTGAGCTTGGTCTAAAGCTAGCGCGATTCATCAATAAATTCGCGTTACAAAAACGGATCGTGCCGATTCTCGGGTTACTTTAAGTGGTATGCGTTACCTTGCGCTCGCTTCCGACTATGATGGCACGATCGCACGTGACGGGATTGTCGATGACAAAACGGTTAAAGCTCTCGAGCGCTTCCGTCAGTCCGGCAGAAAACTTGTACTCGTAACGGGCAGGGAGTTGCCGGACCTCGAGAACACCTTTTCGCGAATCGATTTGTTTGATTTTGTCGTAGCCGAAAATGGCGCGCTTCTTTACAATCCAGTTACTCGCGCGAAGCGTGCTCTTGCGCCGCCGCCGCTAACAAACTTTATCGAAGATCTGAAGCGCCGGGGAGTTGATGGCCTGAGCGTTGGCGAAGTAATCGTCGCCACGTGGCATCCGCATGAAACCGCCGTTCTCGAAAGCATCCGCGACCTGGGCCTTGATCTACAAGTTATCTTCAACAAAGATGCTGTGATGATCCTGCCGGCAGGCGTGAATAAGATGACTGGCCTGAGTCATGCTCTCGATGAGATGAAACTCTCCCGGCACAATGTTGTCGGAGTGGGCGATGCAGAAAACGATCAAGCTTTTCTTGGTTGCTGCGAGTGTTCCGTAGCCGTTGCCAATGCGATCCCCTCAGTGAAGGAGCGGGCAGATTGGGTCACTGAACAAGCGCAGGGCGGGGGAGTGGCGGAACTGATCGACCGGCTGCTTGCCGACGATCTCAGCTCTCTCAATTTCCAACTGCAGCGCCACGGCATTCTCCTCGGCCATGCCGGCGAGGAAGAAGTTTTTATAGAACCGCACGGCACTAACATTCTTCTCTGCGGCCAATCCGGCAGTGGCAAATCTACTTTTGTGGCGGGTTTTCTCGAAAGGCTTCTCGAACGCGGTTATCAAACGTGCGTAATCGATCCGGAGGGAGACTACGAATCGCTTGATGGCTTCTTTACAGTGGGCGACCAGAACCATCCGCCCTCGCTCGATCAAATTGCACAACTGCTCGATCACCCCGACTCGAACCTGTCCCTTAACTTAATCGGCGTTCAGATGCAGGACCGGCCGAAGCTGTTCGCCTCGCTGCTCAAGAAACTGCGGGAAGGACGGCCGCACTGGTTGATTGTTGACGAAGCTCATCATCTGCTTCCCTGCGAATGGGCGCCTGCTTCAGCTGAAGTAGCCGGCGAAAGAACCGGCATGATGCTTGTGACCGTTCATCCTGAACACGTTTCGCCAGCGGCCCTGCCGCTCGTGGATGCTTTGGTGGTGGTAGGCAAGTGCCCGCGTGACGCAGTTACGGAGTTTGCCAGGATCGCCGGCAAACAGCCGCCCTCACTGCCGGCCGGAGATCTTCCGCAAGGAGAAGCTTTCGTTTGGTTCCTCGATCCTGACCGTACCGTTGATCATTTGCACACCGAGGCCGGGAAATTGGAACGCAAACGCCACAAGAGAAAGTATGCGGAAGGCGAGTTGGAAGAAGAGAGGATGTTCTGGTTTCGCGGGGCCGAAGGCAAGTTGAATCTCCGTGTACAGAACCTGAACATGTTTTTGCAAATCGCCGAAGGCATTGATGACGAGACGTGGCTCTTTCATCTCAATAACGGTGATTACTCCGACTGGCTCAGCCAGGCCATTAAAGACAAAGATTTATCTGCGGAAATTAAGCAAGTCGAAGAGGAACAATCGTTGTCGCCCCAAGAGAGCAGGAAGCGGATCGCCAAGGCGATCGAAAGCCGCTATACCGCGCCTGCCTGACCGGGTCGACTTTGGCAGGCGCGTTCCCGTGCGAGCGGAGTGTGTTCAAGCGCTGATGGCGTGTTTCTGAAGGGATGCCCGTAAGAACTGCAGGTCCCGTTCTACAGCGGTGTGCTGGTCTGCGACAAGCGTGCGCGTAACCGGGGATAGCTCCTGATCGAGTGCATGCCGGTAATGCTTCAAAGTACCTTCGTCACCGCTCACGCACTCCCGCAAAATTTCGTGCTGCTCCTTCGGCCGGATACGCGTCTCCAGATCAACCCAGCCTGTGTGGAGGATTCCTCCCTCATGCAAGTCATTCGTGCTCTGGCGTTCGATCGCAGAGAGCACGCGCTCCAGGTCGGCTACAAACCGCATCCGCTCGCCGGAAATGAGCGCCAATCTGTCGCTCAAGCCCCTGTCGTGAACGCCTTTTGCAGCCTTCCCGTAGCCCTCGGCCGCATCGTTACATGTCGCGACCAGATCATGTAAGCTTTTGAGAGTTTTGTTGCTTTCGTCTGGCATAGTTCTATTATCCGACTGACAGCGGACCAGTGTGCGATCCGCCACACCCGGGATGGTAAGCTAAACCGCGTGCAGCGCTTGCTCGACGCTCTGAGAGATGATCGCTCAACCGTGCCGCTGGATGTGGCGGCGCTCGAGATTGCCAGCATTGAATTCCCCGGGATCGACAGTGAAGCGGCTGCTTTTCGACTGGATAACCTGGCCGCGCAGATCAATTCGCAGCTGACGCCCAATGCGAGCCCGCTCGATTTTATAAAAGCCTCGAATGAGCTTCTGTTCGAAGTGCTTCAGTTTCGAGGGAATGAAGAAGATTACTACGATCCGCGAAACTGCTGTCTGAACTCGGTGCTCATGCGGCGCTTGGGAATTCCTATTTCACTGTCGATTGTGTACATGGAAGTGGCCCGTCGGCTGGCCCGCCCGGTGTACGGAGTGGGTTTGCCGGGCCACTTCATCGTTGCTTACGAAGATTCCCAGGCCCGTTACTGGATCGACCCGTTCAATGGCGGCCGCCTTCTTTCGTTTGCTGATTGCGTGGCGCTTGCTAAGAAGACTGCCGGCGTGGATCTGCGGTCGAACCCGGCCGTTCTTGCGCCGGTGTCGAATCGTCAAATCCTGGTCCGAATACTGAGCAATCTCAAGGCGATCTACCTGCGCGGCGAAGCGTTTGACAAGGCGCGCCAGGTGCTCGATCTGTTGATTGAAGCGATGCCTGAATATGCCGAAGAATACCGCCATCGCGGTCTGGTTCATTTGCGGCAACTGAATCATCGTGCAGCGAAGGCTGACCTTGAAACGTATCTGCGGCTGGAACCCGATTCGCCCGAACGGGAACAGGTGAAGAAACAGCTTGTTCAGATCGAGCGCTGGAAGGCGGGCTTGAATTGATGGAGAGAGATTCGACCGTGAGAGGGCGATTGTTGGGAAACTATAGCCGTTCTTGATCTTCTCTTGTTTGCGCAGCGGTTTCGTTTTCCGGCAATCCTGTACTGCAGGCTCAACGACAATCCGGGAACTATCGGCAGATCTTGCACCCTTTCGCTAGACGTATCCCCGGGCTTACTGAGAAGACGTACCGTTCTGGTATATAGGTCCGAGCTCAAGTAATCTAATCCGCAAAAGCCACTCCGCAATGGTACTAAAACATTACCTAGAGATTTGTTTAATAATGGTAATAGTCAATTGTTTCTCTTGACAAAGAAACAGATTCAAACACGTTACGTATAAAGTAGGTATCCGGCATGGGTTGGTCTCCGAGCGATTCGCTAGTGATTGGTATCACTACCCGCGCGCTTTTTCAGATTGACGAGGAAGATCACCTGTATCGCGAGAAAGGTCCGGAAGCGTTCGTTCAATACCAAAGAGAAAACGAAAAGAAGCTCATCAATCCAGGTGTCGCATTCCACCTGATCAAGTCACTTCTCGATCTTAATTCAAAGTTCAAATCCGGAAAGGGACCCGCGATTGAACCAGTTATCATTTCCAAGAATCACCCGGATTGTTTTATTCGCATCCAGAATTCACTACTAATTACGGCTTGCCGATCAAACGAGTAGCGCTTACCGGCGGAGGGTCGGTTCTCGAGTATTTACGCGCTTTCAAGGTGGGACTCTTCTTATCGAAGGAAGAAACAACGGTGCGCGAAGCGATAGAGGAGGGCATTCCGGCGGGACTGGTTTTTGGTGTTCCTAAGGACTTCCAACAGCAACGCGAGGTTCCGGTAATAGCGTTCGACTGCGACTCAACCCTCTGCTCTGATGAATCTGATCGAGCGTATGAACAGGGCAAAATGCCAGGCTTTCGGGAATTCGAATTTGCAAACAGCGCTGTAGTGATGGGTAATGGACCGTTACGGGAATTTGCTCAGGCGTTATCGAAGCTCCGCGACGAACATCCTTTCAGTCAACCGCCATTTCGTATAGCAATGATCACATCAAGAGATTTCCAGTTCTCTGATCGACCCTTGAGGACTTTTAGAGAATGGGGGCTGCGGCTCGACGAAGCATTCTTTGTGAGCGACATGTCCAAGAGCGTAGTGTTGCAGGCACTCAATCCCTTGATCTTCTTCGATGATAACCGCAACCATTGCGCAGATGCAGCTGTACTAACGCCCACCGTGCAAATTCCAAGTAAGACGCCGTGCGTGGGACTTGGAGTCAACACAGTAGAGGAATCCGGAGAACCCATAAAGTTCATAACAGTCTGCAAACTTTACTTGAAGACTGATTTCACCAGGTATGAGCAACTGTTGGTGGATTGGCATAGTAGAGAACTCATTCCCATGGGACCGGCTAAAGCTGTGAAGAATTCGTAGGCGAATTGGAGCGCAGTACGCGCGGAACACCTAAGGGCAAACAGCGTCGCTCTACCAAAACTGAAAATGATGATTTACGAAGCTCATGCTGTTCCTTGACAACCTAAAGCGCAAGTACAATGGGCACCAAGAGCTAAATGGCCCTCGAGACGCTTGAGCATTTCCTGAATCATCGGCTAGCGAAACTGCTCAACCGTTACAGACGAGAACGGATTGGAGCGCCCCTGCCCATCGATTTAGAAGAGCTTGCCAAGTTTGCTGGAGTTCTGAGCGTCGAAGGCCAAGAGATGATTCCGGAAGCGGTCGTGACCGTTGAGGAGTCCGGATTCAGAATCTATCTGCAAAGTAACTACGCCAATCAACCTGGTATCTGCATTCGGCAGCGTTTTTCGTTGGCGCACGAGATCGCCCATACGTTCTTCTATGAGGAGATTAACGGAGTTCTGAAACCTATGCGTGACGCATTACGTGGAACGAAGCTCGAATCGGCGTGTTACCAAGCAGCCGGTCTGTTGCTCGTTCCTGAAGAGTTCTTGCGCGAAGAACTCTCGAAAATCAGCGAACCGTTCAGCGTCGAACAGGTTTTGCCCCTATCTCGCATGTTTGATGTTTCAGTTGAAGTTATCCTTCGCCGGTTGGTCCAACACGGCGTATTTGATTCCCGTCAGTTGACGCCGATACTCGCCCGAGCGGGAAAGATCGAATTCGCGCTGTATCCCCCATTACTCAAGTCATGCGTTTCAGAACCGAGACGCGGTACTGATTTTAGCGAGTGGTTCGGCAAGCATGCGGTGCAAATCGAGACGCTGGCGAACGGGGCATTACGACGAACATCGCGCGAAGGGGTCGTGTTGGCTCGCAGTATCCATATTGGACCAGAGATGCGACTATGGGAGCTAAAGCGGTTGTGAAAGCTCTCTAAGAGATACGCTCGCGACAGCAAAATATGGGCCGCATGCCATTCTCCTCGTTCGCCCGCACGTTTCCCTACAATCAGACTAGCGTGATTCCTTCTCGCATTAGGAAGGAAGTTTGTGCGTGTTGACAACTTGCCCCCGTTGAATATCTTTGTTTCCGCATAGTTGTTGAATGACGCGCTACCCGGTAACGATCATCGTCTTACCGCGGAAAAGTCCGTTACCGGATAAGTGGGTGCCTAGCCAGAATCTATACACTTTGGATATAGATTCTGGCGACATCAATCATGCCCAAAATGACCAACCGTAATCTTCCGGTATTGAGAAACAGATTTGGCCACCCGTCATTCGCGAGCGGCGAAAACTAGAGCGCGAGCATAGTCTCCCAGCAATCGTTCTCACGGTTCAGATTGAAGACGTAGTTCAGCGTGCCCTCTCGAGTTCTTTTACGCGGTCCGCAATCAGCCGCAGATCGCGCACGAACAACTCGTATTCGTCGTCGAAGGTTTCTTTCGGGGCGCGCAGGATGGCAGAAGGGTGAATGGTGGCGACCAGTTCCTTCGCCCAGCGGTGCGGATAGAATTTGCCGCGGTCCGACGTGATCCGGAAATCGCGGCCCATTAACGCTTGCGCGGCTGTTGCCCCCAGACACACGACCAGCTCCGGTTTGATCGCGTCCAGTTCGGCCTCGAGCCATGGTTTGCAAGCCGAAATCTCAATCCCGCTCGGCTTGGCATGAATCCGGCGTTTCCCTCGTTCGATCTTGAACTTGAAATGCTTGACCGCGTTGGTGACGTAGATCTTCTCGCGATCGAGTTCCGCATCGTGCATTGCCTTGTCGAGAAGCCTGCCGGCTGGACCGACGAACGGATGACCCTTCACATCTTCCTCGTCACCGGGCTGTTCCCCAACCATCACCACCTTCGAATCTGCCGGGCCTTCGCCAAAGACGACCTGTGTGGCGTGCCGATACAGCTCGCAACCTTCGCATGCCGGAGCGGCTGCCCGCAGCCGGGTCAAATCGTGCGTAGCGGGCACCCAGGGTGCTGCTGATGTCTTTTGATTGGTCGCCATCTCTATCACTCTATTGCCTGCCGCGGACAGAAGACTCGGGATCAGCTGCGTTTCCGGCAGCGTCGCCCAGTGCCGCACCGGCATCTCGGTTTTCATCGCTTTGATTTTGACGCGCGCCGGATTGAAGATCGAAGCGTAATAATCTTTCCAAAGATCCTCGAGCGCATCTTCCTGTGGCGCCTCGGAACGGGGAACACCCGGGCCGTACACCAGCTCCTCCCCGTCCCAATAGACGCTCTCATCGGGTGTCAAGATAGACCAGCGCATACTGCCGAAACGCGCCGCAAACCACGGACCCATTGCTTTGACGATGTGATGATCGGGATTGTGCCAGGCGACGAACTGCTCGGGCTCCGATTCGGCTACCCGCCGGAAGCGCACGAAGGCCGTCATCTTGTGCATATCGCGCCGGACAGCCTTTTCCATTAGTCGCGCCTGGCGAACGTCGTCATCCACGTCGATCTTCAAGAGCGATCGCTCGCCGTGCGTGATCCGGTAAAGGATCCGGTAGAGAAGGCCCCAGCGATTCTCATCCTGGTGCAGCGAAACGATCTTTGCAACTTCAATAAATTCCTGCGGAACGCTGAGCTTTCCCGCCGACGCCGGTACGCTTCTGCTTTCAAAGAGCGATGGCGAAGATCCGCTCCAGTGAACCTCGTCCGGAGCGACATTTGCGAGCAGCAGTTGCCGGGCGAGCGCCCGCCAGCTCTCGAAATCTTGAGCTGAGACTGCCGTCACAATTCGCCCGTCCTCGCGGTAGTTGCCGCTTCGAAGAGGCCTAACTGTTGCGGAGCCTGGAAGCGCCCCGGAAGCGATTGGGTGTCGATCTGTGCAGTGGCCGGATTATGGTCCGCCATCACAACAAAATACTGGCATTTCTTAATAGAGATTCTTAACTTCGCGAGATCGGCCAAAGTAAGACTGCGGTATCGCCGCATCTTCAGAATCCGCTTCACGTTCCGCACTCCGAAACCTGGCACTCGTAGTAGGGCCGCTTTGCCGGCTTTGTTTACGTCGATAGGGTAAAACTCGCGATGGCGTAGCGCCCATGCCAGTTTCGGGTCTTTGTCCAGCGGCAGATTGCGATCCGCTTCCGTCGTCAGTTCGTTCGGCGAAAAACCGTAAAATCGCAGCAGCCAATCGGCCTGATACAGCCGGTGCTCACGCACGAGCGGGATCTTTGTTAGCGGAAGGGTCGGGTCGGCATGAGGAATCGGGCTGAAAGCGGAGTAGTAAGCGCGGCGCAGATGAAAAGTCTTGTACAGGTCAGCCGACTTCGTCAGGATATCCGCGTCGGGCGTTTCGGTCGCGCCCACAATGAACTGAGTACTTTGCCCGGCAGGAGCAAACCGCTTGGTGCGCTTCGTCTGAAGCGTCTGATCATTCGCGTCCAGAATGCCGCCAGCGATCTGTTGCATGGTAGCTTCTATCTCGCTATGCGTTTTAGCTGGGGCGAGTTGAGCGAGATCGCTGTCCCGCGCCAGTTCCACGTTCGCGCTCAAGCGGTCAGCCCAGCGCCCCGCTTCGAGCATCAGCTCTTCCGAGGCGCCTGGGACCGCTTTGAGGTGAATGTATCCGCCGAACCTCTGTTCGGTACGCAGCAGCTTCGCAACCTGGACGAGCTGTTCCATCGTGTAGTCGGGACTCTGTATGATTCCCGAACTGAGAAACAAGCCCTCGATGTAATTCCGTTTGTAAAACTCAGTGGTCAGGAAGACCACTTCTTCCGGTGTGAAACGGGCGCGCCGTGTATCGCTCGAAATCCGGTTCACGCAATAGCTGCAATCGTAAATGCAGTAATTCGTGAGGAGAAGCTTGAGCAGGGAAACGCAACGGCCGTCGGGTGTGTAGCTATGGCAGATGCCGACGCCGTTGGTATTGCCCAGACCGCCTTCCACACGCGCCCGGCGCGATCCACTGCTGGCGCACGAAGCGTCGTATTTCGCAGCATCCGCCAACACCCGCAGCTTTGCCTGAAGCTCCATCCCGTCCATCGATTAGATGAGGGGACGGCAGATTACGTTCTACTTTTGTTCGCCAGCTCAGGCGTGGACAATCGTGTCCGCACTCTGGTGCTGCGATGCATACTTCGGGAACTCTGCCAGATCGCCCGATGTGTCGAAATTAGCCGCAAATGCCTCTGAAACAACCTGGACGTTCGGAGCAAGCGTTGGGATCAGGTTCTCGCTGACGGCGACATCCACCAACTCCAGCGTGTTCCGGATCCGGCAATAGGTCACTTCAGATAGGTCCTTCTTGCCGACGGTGGGAGCAATCGCCGCCAGCGCGTCCCGATCGCTTGCAAAATGAATCGGTGTCCGAATTGCGCCGGGAGTGGAGGCTGTGAGCGAGTTGATATAGGTCGGCTTCCAATCTACCTGCGTCAATAAGCGATCGTGAATCACATCCGCCAAACCGACCCCCACCGCGCTGCCGTACGTGAGGTCACTCAATTTACGGACATAGACCCGGTGCACAATAGGCACATCCGGGAAAGTATTCACCTCGCCCGTGACTCCCCGGTTGATCACTTTTGTATCCATACCGGCGCCGCTGATGTTCTTACCCATCTCATCGACAATTAGGATGTCGATGGGATCGGCGGGTAGATTTGCCTTCCACGACTTTACCTGGGCAAGCAGTTCTTCTTCGCGGGCGAGCATGGCCCGGGCGCTACCACTGGAACTAACAATAACTAGACCTGCGGTTTCATGATGCGCGCCTTCCTGGATCGCTAGACCGCCGAGAATCTTACCGCAGGTGAAAACTTTCTCACCGACGCTCCTGATCATCCGCTCCAAACCCATCTTGTACGCGTAGGTATGGTAAGTCTGCGCACCAGCAAACTTGCCCATGCCGATCGCCATCATCTTGAACAAGCCGCTTTCGACCGGACCCGAAAAATCAGTGTGCCACTTAATTCTCGCCACCAAAAACACGCCGTCGGATTCGAGAGCGGCCTTATCGACGAAGGTCTCAATCCTTTCTGGAGTCCTGCCTTGCGAGACAACATCGAGCGAACTGATTACCGGCACGCCCATGGTCGCCTCGTGTATTCCGTAGTGCGCCAAAACGTCTGCTTGGCCTTCCGCAGTGGCCGCGCCATGGCTGCCCATTGCTGGAAAGATAAACGGATGAGCACCCCGCTCCTTCCAGAAGTCGACCACGGACTTCACAATGGTCGCTATATTGTTGATGCCGCGACTCCCTACGCCCACAGCTATCCTCGCTCCGCTGGGCACTCGAGACGCGAGGTCAGAGTTTCCCAGCTCAGCGTGAATATGCTTCCGAATATCGCGAATGGCCCGGTCAGGAAAAGACTGCTGGGCGAGAACGAATCTAGGGAGATTCATCCCTCCAGCATACTGATTAGAAAAGCTCATTTCCAGCCGCCCTTCAAAGCCTGCTAGCGATATCTTCTTTCCAGCTCTTTTCAAGCATGGTCGTGTACTCACCCGAGGCATACAGCTCGAACGTGAACTCGTGCGCTTCGAGACGGTCAAAGAC
>JAABUQ010009983.1_pt1 | contig 12603 bp, 9 predicted proteins | sample 5560001 | NCBI WGS metagenome assembly JAABUQ01 (sample SAMN10711888, study PRJNA513371) | rock metagenome | isolation source: Antarctica rocks | place: Antarctica: Victoria Land, Finger Mt nord | collected 2015-12-18 | reverse complement strand
CTTGAAAGCCGGGTTGTGGTTCCGGCGTGCTCGCTTGGTCATTCTTGCTCCTGATCCGCGGCATCCTCGCCGCGCTCAGGCAGAAAATCCACTTAACGACCTGTCCGAATTCTCCCGACCACCTCTATCTGCAGCGTAACCGCCTGGATCGAGACCTTCACGGTGGGGACGGCGATGCGGTCGGCCTCCGTCAGATCAGCGATGCCGTGCAACGCCGGGTTGCGTGTGTTGAGCAGACAGGGCTGGGAACTCAGCGCACAGATGCCGCGCACTTCCTGCGCCGTGCCGCGGGTACGCGCCCACAGCGTCACCAGGCCAGGGATGCCGCCGGATACGATGTCCACCGAGTCCGAGATCAGCGCGCTGTTCATGGCGTCCGGGCCATTGAAGGTCAGCCAGGACACCTTTACCTCCGGCAGGCCGAGCGCTGCCGCATGTTTCTCCACTAGACCCCGCCGTTCCATGACGTTGAATTGCAGGTATCCCATCGAGAACTGCCGGGCGAACCGGACTTCGGGCGCCGCGGCCAGGGCCGGCCGGGCTGCAAGCAGTACGGCGCACGGCGCGACGGCAGCCAGGATTTGTCTGCGGAACATCGTCCATCCCTTGCATATGCGGCTTCGGGCCGCGTTGCCCGGCAGTGTGGCACGGCGCTGCTGGGCGACAATGGCACTCAGCAAGTGAGAATGAGGCAGCATCATGTTTCCAAGCAGGAAACAACATACGTCTCGTTCGTCTGTATGATCCTGCTTAATTTTTGGGACGGAGACGCGATGCGCTGGATTCGGTTCACGGCGGGGGAACGGACTGGATATGGTCTGGTCGAGGGCGACCGGGTTGCGGAAACCATCAGCGGCCCTTTTACCGCCTTCGCCGATGCCACCCTTCCGGATCGGACAGGGCGGACCTACTCGCTATCGGCGATCAAGGTTGAGGTGCCGTTCCTACCGCGCACCTTCTATGCCGCTGGGCTGAATTACGTCGGCCATATCCATGAGATGGCAGCCGCATCCGGCATTGCGCCGAGCATCCCGTCGAAGCCTGACATGGGATACCGGGCCATCAATGCCCTGGTGGCGGATGGACAGCCTGTGGTCATCCCTCGCGACGCAACGCGGGTGCAATATGAGGGAGAGCTGGCCGTCGTGATCGGCCGCCGGGCCAAGCACCTGAGCGAGGCGGACGCGCTGGGCTGCGTCCTGGGCTACACGATCGGCAACGACGTGAGCGAGCGCGCTTGGCAAGCATCCGACCGCACGTTCTGGCGCTGCAAGAACACCGACACATTTAAGCCAATGGGGCCATTTATTGAGACGGACGCCGACCTGGATGCGATGGTCACGACGGTGCGGCTCAACGGCGCAGTCCGCACCAGCTTCCGCACGGCGGAGATGCTGTTCGGCGTCCGGCGCTTCATCAGCACCATGACGCGCTACCTGACGCTGCACCCCGGCGACGTCATCTGGATGGGCACCGACGGGGCCTCCCCTGACTTGCGGCCCGGCGATGTCGTGGAGGTCGAGATCAGTGGCGTTGGCACGCTCCGCAATCCCTTCGTCGCGGAGGATTCCCCCTGAGCCATCCCTACGATGTGCACCGGGCGCAGCTTGAGTCGCTGCTGGCCGCTTGGGGGATGCCGGCAGGCTATGCCGCACGCACGGCAGAGGCGATGGCCTGGGCGGACCTGCACGGCATAGACAGCCACGGCATCTCGATGGTGCCGACCTACCATGCCCACCACAGGGCGGGCCGGGTCCGCATGGACGCACAGCCGCGCATTGAGCGGGAAACGCCGTTGTCCGCCTTGATGGATGGCGGCGGTGGGCTAGGGCACGAGCCGTCGCGGCAGGCGATGGAACTCGCCATCGCCAAAGCTGGCACGGCAGGACTCGGCGTGGTGTCCGTCCACCGCTCCGCGCATTTCGGCGCCTGCGGCTTCTACGCCCTGATGGCAGCGGAGGCCGGGATGGTCGGCATGGTGGCGACTTCTGCCAGCCTCGTCCAAGTGGCGCCGGCCGGCGGCGCGCAGGCGCGGCTGGGAACCGACCCCTGGGCGTTTGCGGCGCCGGGCCGGCCTGGCGAGCCGTTCCTGCTGGACATGGCGACGACGACCGTTGCCGCCGGACGCATCCGCAACAAGGCGAACGAGGGCCTGCCGGCGCCGCCGGGCTGGCTGTTGACGCGTGAGGGACTGCCCTCCACCGACCCGTTGGAGGTGAGCAAGGGCGGCTACCTGACCTCGCTCGGCGGCAGCCTGGAGGGGAGCAGCCACAAGGGCTACGGGTTGGCTGTGATGGTGAACATCCTGGGATCCTGCCTGTCCGGCGCGATGCTCGTCACCGACCGGTCTCAGGCGCAAGCGTCCCGCGGCCTCGATATCGGACACTTTTTCCTGGCGCTCAATCCAGGACTGTTCCGCGGCCCCGGGGCGTTCGAGGCCGATGTCGCCGCGCTGTGTGATGCCATGCGCGGCACTCCCCCGTCCGATCCGGCTGCGCCCGTGATGGTCGCGGGCGACCCGGAGCGCAAAGCGGCGGCGCGGCGCCGGGCGGAGGGCATCCCGGTCGGCCCTAAGCTGCTCGCCTCCATCCGGGGGATTGCTGAGGAGTCCGGAGTGCCTTGGCTGCTGGGTGACGCTGCTTAGCGCGATCATTTTTGCAAAGCCGATGCCGGCTGGGGCCGTCCACACACACCCTACACGGGACTTGCCGCTCAGCGCTCAAGCCCGCCGGCTTCAATCCGCTAGGAACCGTCGCGCACCCTCGGCCAATACGCGCACGCCCATCGCCAGGTCCGCCGGCGCGGTGTCTTCGGCCCAATGGTGGCTGATGCCGCCGATGGAGGGCACGAACAGCATCGCGGATGGCATCTGCCGGGCCATATATTGGGCGTCGTGCCCGGCGCCGCTCGGCATCCGGCGCCACCGGCCCGGCGCCAGGCTCTCGGCTGCGGCGGCCAGTGCGTCCTGCCATGCGGGGTCACACGGCGCTGGGGCGGACTGGCTCATCACCTCCAGGATGGCGGAGCACCGCTCGCGGCGGTTGCTGTCCTGCACCAGCCGGCGCAGTACGCCGTCCAGCCGCTCCAGCACCTCCGGGGAGATGTCGCGGAACTGGAACAGCACCTCGGCCTGGCCTGGGATGATGGAGCCTGCGCCGGGCGACAGCGTGATCCGGCCCGTCGTCCAGACCGTGCGCTCGCCGCAATGCCTGGGAAACTCCGCATCAATGGCGGCCAGCAGCCGCACTGCCGCGAGGCCGGCGTCCCGGCGTTCCGCCATCGTGGTGCCGCCGGCATGGTCCTGCTGGCCCGTTATGATGATGCGATACTGCCAAATCGCGACGATGCCGGTCACGACGCCGACCTGCTCACCGGCGCCTTCGAGCACGGTGCCCTGCTCGATGTGCATCTCGACGAAGCCCTTGTAGCGCCCGGCCTCCATCCGCATCCGCGGCAGTCCCGCCAGCCCTGCCTCTTGCAGCGCCTGCCGCAGCGGCTTGTCGTGGTAGCGGTTGGACAACTGGTCCATCTCCGCCTCGTCGAGCAGTCCGGTGAAGGAGCGCGAGCCGATGAAGCTGCCATAGTGGCCCTCCTCGTCCGCAAAGGCGACGACGTCCACCGGCAGCCCGGCGCGGGCCAGGGCCAGGGCGCCCATCACGCCCAATGCGCCATCTAGCCACCCCGCCTCGTTCTGGCTTTCGATATGGCTGCCGGACAGCAGCTTCGGCCCGGGGCCAGGGTGGCGGCCCAGCACGTTGCCGATCCCGTCCATCTCCGGGTCCAGCCCTGCCTCCACCATGCACTGCATCAGCCAATGACGGGACTCCATGTCCGGCGCCGAATAGGTCGGGCGATGCACCCCGGCCTTGAACGCCCCGATGTGCCGCAGCGCGTCGAGGTCGGCCAGGAAACGGTCAGTGTCGGGCTCGGCGGAGTTGGTCTGCATGACGGCAGACTGGCGGGATCACCGGGTTGCCGCAAGGTGTTCCGGCGGGCTTGCGCCTACTGCGCTGGCGGCCCGCCCTCGGCCTGGCGACGCGCCCCGACCGCTGCAATGTATTGTCCCCGATCCAAACGTGGCGCGGCATCTTACCGCCAAACTGTGACAAGCCGGACTGTCACAAGACGGGGGTAGATGCTTACCCACCGTCTTGGCTAGGGTTGCCACCTTACAGGAGGCCTTCCCATGCCGGACACCGTGACACCGCGCACCATGGCCCTGACGCCCGACGAGCTGGCAGGCATAGACGCCTACTGGCGCGCTGCGAACTACCTGTCGGTCGGACAGATCTACCTGATGGCCAACCCGTTGCTGCGGGAGCCGCTGACGATCAAGCACATCAAGCCGCGTCTGCTGGGCCATTGGGGAACGACGCCGGGGCTGAATTTCTTGTATGCCCACATGAACCGGGCGATACGCGAGCGGGACCTGAACGCTCTGTTCGTGGCGGGACCGGGCCACGGCGGACCGGGCGTCGTCGCCAACACCTGGCTGGAAGGCTCCTACACCGAGCACTTCCCCAGCATATCCCGGGACGGCGCCGGCATGCACCGGCTGTTCAAGCAGTTCAGCTTTCCCGGCGGCATCCCCAGCCATGCGTCGCCCGACACGCCGGGCAGCATCAATGAGGGCGGCGAGCTCGGCTACTCCCTGCTGCATGCCTATGGTGCGGTGTTCGATACGCCGGACCTGCTGGCCCTGTGCGTGGTGGGCGACGGCGAGGCGGAGACCGGCGCGCTGGCGGCTTCTTGGCACAGCAACAAGTTCCTGAACCCGGCGCGGGACGGCGCCGTGCTGCCGGTGCTGCACCTGAACGGCTATAAGATCGCCGGCCCCACGGTGCTGGCGCGCATCCCGGAAGAGGAGCTGCTGGCGCTGTTCACCGGCTATGGCTACGCCCCTCGCATCGTGTCGGGCGATGACCCCGGCCCCATGCACCAGGCGATGGCGGCGGCGATGGACGCCTGCCTGGACGAGATCGCCGCCATCCAGGCAGCCGCCCGCGACGGCGATATGGACCGCCCGCGCTTGCCCATGCTGATCTTGCGTACTCCCAAGGGCTGGACCGGGCCGAAGTCGGTGGACAACCTGCCGGTCGAGGGCACCTGGCGCGCTCACCAGGTGCCGCTGGACAAGCTGGCCACACATCCCGAGCGGTTGGCGCAGCTTGAAACCTGGATGCGGAGCTACCGTCCGGAGGAGCTGTTCGACGCGGACGGCGCCCCGGTCGCGTTCATCACGGCGCTCGCACCGGCCGGCCTGCGCCGGATGGGCAGCAACCCGCATGCCAATGGCGGCCTGCTGCTGCGGGACCTGACCCTGCCGGACTTCCGCGAGCACGCCGTCGCCGTCGCCTACCCAGGCGCGACCGACGGCGAGGCGACGCGCGTGCTCGGCGCCTGGCTGCGCGACGTGATGGCAGCCAACATGGACCGGTTCCGTGTGATGGGTCCGGACGAGACCGCCAGCAACCGGCTCGATGCCCTGTTCCAGGTCACGGACCGCGAGAGCATGGCGGAGCTGCTGCCGACCGATGACCATGTGGGTCCGCAGGGCCGGGTCATGGAGGTGCTGAGCGAGCACATGTGCGAAGGCTGGCTGGAGGGCTACCTGCTGACCGGCCGGCACGGGTTCTTCAGTTGCTACGAGGCGTTCATCGCCATCGTGGACTCCATGTTCAACCAGCATGCCAAGTGGCTGGAGGCGTGCAGCCGCATTCCCTGGCGGCGCCCGGTCGCCAGCCTGAACATCCTGCTGACCAGCCATGTCTGGCGGCAGGACCACAACGGGTTCAGCCACCAGGACCCCGGCTTCATCGGCCATGTCGCCAACAAGAAGGCGTCCGTCGTCCGCATCTACCTGCCGCCGGACGCCAACACGCTGCTGAGCGTGGCGGACCACTGCCTGCGGTCGCGCAACTATGTCAACGTGATCGTGGCGGGCAAGCAGCCGGCGCCGCAGTGGCTGACGATGGAGGAGGCAGTGCGCCACTGCGCGCAGGGCGCCGGCATCTGGTCCTGGGCCAGCAACGACGCGGGCGGCATCCCGGACGTGGTGATGGCCTGCGCCGGCGACGTGCCGACGATGGAGGCGATGGCCGCCGTGGACCTGCTGCGCCGCCACCTGCCGGACATGACCGTGCGCGTCGTGAACGTCGTGGACCTGATGGCGCTGCAGCCGCCCACCGAGCATCCGCACGGCCTGTCCCAAGCCACGTTCGACAGCATGTTCACGGCGGACCGGCCGGTGATCTTCGCCTTCCACGGCTATCCCTGGCTGGTCCACCGCCTGCTGCACGGGCGCAGCCGGGCGGAACGGTTCCACGTGCACGGCTTCATCGAGGAGGGTACCACCACGACGCCCTTCGACATGACGGTGCTGAACCGGCTGGACCGCTTCCACCTGGCGCTAGCCGCCATCGAGCGCGTCGAGCGCCTGCGCGACCCGGCGGCCCACCTATCCCAGCACCTGCGCGACCGGCTGCAGGAGCACCACACCTATGTGCGCGAGCATGGGGAAGATATGCCGGACATACGCGACTGGCGCTGGCCGGGGGCGGCGTAATTGGAGGGTGCTGTCCTGACGCTCAACGCCGGGTCGAGCAGCCTGAAGTTCTCGGTGTTCGACGGGGCGCGGGAGGTGCTGCGCGGACAGGTATCAGGGATCGGCACGCATCCGAAGGCGGAGGCGAAGAAAGACGAACAGCATCTGGACGCGCCGGACCTGCACGGCACCACCCATGAAGACTTCTTGCCAGGCCTGCTGGACTGGATCGGCGGCCACCTGGACGGAAGCACCATCGGAGCGGCCGGGCATCGTGTGGTGCATGGTGGCATGGAGTTCGTGACGCCGGTCCGGGTGACGGACAAGGTGATTGCGGCGCTGGAGGACCTGGTTCCCTTGGCGCCCTTGCACCAGCCGCACAACATCGCCGCCATACGCGCGGTGGCCAAGGCGCGGCCGGACCTGCCGCAGGCCGCATGCTTCGACACGGCGTTCCACAGCACCATGCCGGAGGTGGCGACTTGGCTGGCCCTGCCGCGGGCGATGCGCGACGCCGGCCTGCGGCGCTACGGGTTCCACGGATTGTCCTACGAGTTCATCGCCGGACGCCTGCGGGAGCTGGCGCCGGGCCTGGCGGCCAGGCGCGTGCTGGTGGCGCATCTCGGCAACGGCGCCAGCCTATGCGCGATGCGGGATGGGCGGAGCCTGGACACGACGATGGGCTTCACCGCGCTGGACGGCCTGGTGATGGCGACGCGCTGCGGCAGCCTGGACCCTGGCGCGGTGCTTTACCTGATGCAGTCCCGCGGCATGTCGGCGGACGAGATCGAGGATGTGCTTTATCACCAGTCCGGCCTGCTGGGCGTGTCCGGGCTGAGCGGCGACATGCGGGACTTGGCGGGCAGCGCCGACCCGCGCGCGCGGGAAGCGCTTGACCTGTTCGTCCACCGGATCGTGGGATGCGCCGGCGGCCTGATCGCCGGCATGGGCGGCCTGGACGGCATCGTGTTCACCGCCGGCATCGGCGAGCATGACCCGGCGGTTCGCGCGAAGGTGTGCGCCGCGCTGTCCTGGTTGGGCCTGGTGCTGGACGATGCCGCCAACGCTGCTGGCGGGACGGCCCGGATCAGCGCGCCTGGTGGCCGGGTTGAGGGGTGGGTGATCCCGACCGATGAGGAAGCGGTGATCGCCCGGCATACGCAGGCGGTCGTCGGGTAAGGTCCTGCGCCCGCCGCGATCTCCGAACCATCCAGCGGGTGCCGGACTGGTTAGGGTGCAGCCGCCGCATCTCCCCATCATGCCTGAGATCATGGACTGCGATCTCTGACCAGGTGAGAGGGGAGCAGCATAGGCAGGACTCCTCCCTCCCAAGCTGCTACGCTCCGGATGGGAGGGCAGACATGGCAGCGTTCAAGGGCAAGGCGCCGGGCAGCGGGTCCGGGGAGATGTCGCGCCTCACCGTGCTGTTGCGTCCCCATATCGGCCTGACGCCGGCGCAGCAGACCCAGGCCCGCCGCCTGCGCCGCGGCGGCGCGGAGCCTGAGGCCATCGCCGAGGCCTTGTCCCTGCCGTACGAGGAGGTGGAGAAGGCGCTGCTGCAGATGCGCTCGCCTCGCCCGGAAACCACGCGCGGCACGCTGAACGTCACCCTCGCGGCGCATAAGCTCATTATGAAGGAGCGCGTCGGCGACGAGCCGATCTGGCAGACCATGGACCGCATGCTGGACGAGCTGTTGCGCTTGCGCGCCGCCGCCGCTCCGCCGAAGCGCCATGCCGCCGCCGCGATGCAGGCGGACCTGCCGCTGCTGGCGCCCGACCACCGGCAACGTGAGTAGCACCACCCTATCCGCCGCCTCAAAAACGTGACACATCAGTGCGATGTTGTATCTGCTCCATGACGCGGCTGCCGCCGCTATTTTTCCAGTACGCGCCTGGGCGCAAGCTGCCAGCTCCGTGATGCGGGCCGCCCCCGGTCCTGACTACCTAACCGTCGGTGCGCGCTCGATGGTCGCCTGGGCGGATGTCGCCAACGATGTGCTGCGCCCGCGCGGCAAGCCCGAGTGGAACATCAAGCTGAAGCGCGGATCCGAGGAGCCGCTGAACGAGACCGTCGAGCTGGACCAGCCATTCGTGCGGCTGTTGCGCTTCCAGGTGCCCGGCGCCACCGGCCCACGCGTGCTGCTGGTGGCACCCATGAGCGGGCATCATGCGACGCTGCTGCGCGGCACCGTGCAGGACATGACGGACGCCGGGTTCGAGGTTTACGTCACCGACTGGCGTGATGCCCGCATCGTGCCGCTGCTGCACGGCGATTTCGACCTGGGCAGCTACGTGGAAACCGTGATCGGCTTCCTGCAGCACCTTGGCCCCGACACGCATGTCGTCGCCGTGTGCCAGCCAGCGCCGGCCGTGGTCGCCGCAGTGTCGCTGATGGCCACCCGCAACGACCCGGCGCAGCCGCGCAGCATGACTCTGATGGGCGGCCCGGTGGATACGCGTTGCGCGCCCACGGTCGTGACCAAGCTGGCGCAGGAAAAGCCGATCACCTGGTTCGAGCGGCACGTCGTCACGACAGTGCCGCCGTGGCACCCCGGCGCGTTCCGCCGGGTGTATCCGGGCTTCCTGCAACTGGCGGCGTTCATCTCCATGAACCCCGACCGGCACATGGAGGCGCATCGGCGCATGTTCGACCACCTGGTGAAGGGGGATGAGAGCAGCGCTGCGTCGCATCGCCAGTTCTATGACGAGTACCTCGCGGTGATGGACGTGCCGGCCAGCTACTATCTGGAAACGGTCGAGACCTTCTTCCAAAAGCATGATCTGGCCGATGGCCGTATGACGGTCCGTGGAGAACTGGTGGTGCCGTCCGCCATCCAGCACACCGCGCTGATAACGGTCGAGGGTGAGCTGGATGACATCTCGGCGCCGGGCCAGACCATTGCAGCGCAAGTGATGTGCAGCGGCATCCCGGCGGAGCGGCGGATGCAGTACCTTCAGCTTGGGGTGGGCCATTACGGCATCTTCAACGGACGGAAGTGGCGGACCGAAATCCTGCCACGCATCGGCGAGTTCATCCGGGCGCAGTAGCTGCCGCCCGCTCCTTCTAATAAACGGCCAGAAGATAGGGAAACGGCGTAGGCTCGACTTGGCCACCCCGCAGCCGGTTCTTTCACCAACTTGGTTCAGTGTTTGCGGATTCGTTCATTCCGGCCCTATCAGGGAGGGCCCGAAAGCAAATGGGACTTGTCTCCGCTCCGGGCAAAAAAGAGGCGGTGCCCGAGGGCACCGCCAAGTTTAGGGAGGAAACGTCCTGCAGACATGCGGCAAGGCCAGCATGTTGCGATGCACAATCTGGCGGAACCGTATGGATTCTACAAGTATGGACATGATTAACTTATGTCACGAACCCGTGTTCTAAGTTAACGACTCTTCCCCGTCGGTGGTCGCCAGTCCCCACGCTGCCGAGCCGTCCAGGCGTAGCGGGAGTCTCCCTCCAGCAGGTGCAGGCTATCTTGGAGCCGGTTGCGCTCCAGCCACCCGACGGCCGCCTCCAACTCCGGCAGCGTCATCGCGGCGCGGTTCTTGCCGAGCACGCGCTTGAGCACGGCGTTATACCGGTGATAGCCGCCCTGCCCGCGCGTGGTCAGCAGCGCGCCCTCGTCCTCCACGACTTGCGCCGCCACCATCTCGCCCACACGGGCGCGCAGCCGGCGCTCGGCGATGCTGGGCGGCTCCAGCAGCGCACCCTGCGGGTCTGGCTCGGAAGGGTGCAAGGTCAGCTCGGGACCGGGCTTCAACAAGTCGTAGCGCATTGCCAGCGCATTGCTTTCCAGCGGCACGATGCCGCGCTCCTCGTCCCGCTCGGCCCGCAGGTCCTGCAGCCATAGCGGCAGGCTCCCCTGCTTGCGCGGCGCCGGCCGCTTGGCCAGGGTCCCCTGCTCCGTTTCAACCCGGCGGCGGAAGCGGGCGAACAGCGGGTCGTCGGGATGGAACACCAGGGCGCGTTGCGAGTCGTATGGTCCTGCATTCGGGTCAATGCGCGTGGCGCGGGCAACCATCTGCTCCAGCCAGGGACGGCTGCGTATGTGGGTCAGCGCGGCCACCACCGCGACCTCCGGCGCATCGAGGCCCTCATAGGCCATGGCCACGGTCACCAGCACCGTCGGCTCCGCTCGCAGGCGGTAGCTCGCAAGCGTTTCGCGCGCGTCCCGCTCGTCGCTGGTTGCCAGGCGCACCGTTTCCTGCTGCGCCCGCGGCACCCAGGCGCGGATCACCTCCTGGTAGTGCCGGGCCGCTGCCTGGTCGGGTGCGACCACCAGCAGCTTGCCCAGTCCGCGCGCGCCGTCTCCCAGTTCCTGACGCCGCCGGGTCCGTAGGTCGCGGGTCGCGACGAAGGCTTCTCGAAGCAACTGCCCGGCGAAGCCGGTGCGTAGGGCGGTGAACAGCGCGGGCCGGGTCTGCTCGGTCGGCCAGTGATTGAACAGCCGGTGCGGCCCGACCTGGGTCGGCGTACCATCCGGCTGTTTGGCATCGTAGTCCAGCCAGCTCGCCTCGCCGTCCAGTGCTCCAAACATGACCGGCAGCACCGCCCGCTCCGCCAGGGCCTGGGCGCGGCTGTAGCCGACGACAGCCCAGCCCGGCGCCTGCAGGTCCACTTCCCGCGTCGCCGAGCGCGGCCCAGGGCGGTAGGGCAGCCACAGGATGCCGCGCCCATCCGCCCGCTCCAGCGTGCCGGACAGCAGCAGGCGCAGGCGGGCGGTTTCCAGCAGCGGCTGCAAGGCCAGGCTCCAGCCCGACGCCTCGGCGGCGCCGGGTTCGGCCAGCGGGTCGGGCGCGGCGTCGGACAGGGCAGGCAAATGATGCACCTCGTCCACGACCAGCAAGTAGCGGTGTCGGGAGAACTCGGCGAGGTGGAGGTCCGGGGCGGCAGCGACGCCCTGATAAGTCGTGACGTAGCCCGCCAGGCCGCGGCACGGGTCCGGCTCGTTGCCGGCAGCGCGCACGGACAGGGCGTGGTCCAGGGCGGTGCGCCAGGCCGGGTCGGCGAAAGCCTCCTCCGCTTGCAGGCGCAGGCTGTCGCGCGGCACCACCCAGCACACCCGGTCCACTACCCCGGCGCGGATCAGCGCCGCGGCGGCGATGACCGGCAGCAGGCTCTTGCCGCCGCCGGGGGTGACGGCGGCCAGAATGTCGGACATGTCCGCCGCCTCCCCGGCTGCGACGGCCTGGACGATGGCGGCCACGCGGGCCTGATGGGTTCGCAGCGGGCGTGGCACGCGGCTTGGCTCCTGGTCTTCAGGAGTCGCAGCATGAGTCCGCTGGAAGCGTTTGTGAATCCCCTAGATACCAGGACAGAAGGAAATGTTGCTTCCTTCTCCCTCTCCCTCCGGGAGAGGGTCGGGGTGAGGGGGTATTCAAGCGCAGAACTTGCGTACGCAGGACCGCGGTCCAACGGCGACGGCGGTTCCCCGCTCCGCCGCCAAGACCCCCTCACCCCAACCCTCTCCCGGAGGGAGAGGGAGACGGAGGCTAGCCCCTCAGCGCCTTCACCATCGTGCTGCCCAGGGCAGCCGGGCTTTCGGCAACATGGATGCCGGCCTGGCGCATGGCCTCGAACTTGGCCTCGGCCGTGTCCTTGCCGCCGCTGATGACGGCGCCGGCGTGGCCCATGCGGCGGCCCGGCGGCGCGGTCGCCCCGGCGATGAAGCCCACCACCGGCTTGGGCGACTTGGTGCGGGCGATGAATTCGGCGGCGTCTATCTCCGACTGGCCGCCGATCTCGCCGATCATGATGATGCTCTGCGTTTCGGGGTCGGCCAGGAACAACTCCAGCACCTCGATGAAGTCCATTCCCTTCACCGGGTCGCCGCCAATGCCGACGCAGGTGCTCTGCCCGAGGCCGGCCGCCGTCGTCTGGCTCACCGCCTCATAGGTCAGCGTGCCGCTGCGGCTGACGATCCCCACCGAGCCGCGGCGGTGGATGTGGCCCGGCATGATGCCGATCTTGCAAGCGTCGGGCGTGATCACGCCGGGGCAGTTCGGCCCGACCAGCCGCGAGGCGCTGCCCGACAGCGCCCGCTTCACCCGCACCATGTCCA
>JAABUQ010009982.1_pt1 | contig 12604 bp, 13 predicted proteins | sample 5560001 | NCBI WGS metagenome assembly JAABUQ01 (sample SAMN10711888, study PRJNA513371) | rock metagenome | isolation source: Antarctica rocks | place: Antarctica: Victoria Land, Finger Mt nord | collected 2015-12-18 | reverse complement strand
GGCGTGAGAAACACCATTGCCGGTGCGTTCGGCGCGCGTTCATGACGGAACGCTTCGATGACGTCGGTGACCGGCGTTGACTGCGCCATGATCGCGGCGACGACGCGCCGGCGTCCACGCAACCATACGAAGCTCGCAAACGAGAGAACCGTCGCAACCGCGAACGGCACCCAGCCACCGTCGATAAACTTGGGCAATCCAGCAGCGATCACGAACGATCCGTCGACGAACACGAACGCAACGAGAAGCGACATCGAACGCAGCTTCGGCCAATGCAGAACGCGATCGACAACGACGTAATACGCGATCGACGTGGCGAGCATCGTGCACGAAACCGCTAAGCCGAACGCTGCGGCGAGCCGATCGCGAGCGCCGTGTTTACGGCCGGAACGAAGACCTGGCCACGCACGTCCGCGGACGTGTGGCGCACATGCATTCGCGGCCATAAGCCGAGCGCGATCGCAGCGTAGGGTCTTGCAGCACGCGCGCCGACTCCCCGACGTAACACAGAACGAGCGCGGGCAACACGAGGGCGTACCACGCCAGCACGATCGGGCGCCGCCCGAAGTGCGACATGTCGGCGTAGAGCGCCTCGACCCCGGTGACGGCAAGTACGATCCCGCCCAACACGAAAAACCCGCCGGGTCCGTGCGTGGCCATGAAATGCGCGGCATAGGTCGGCGGGAGCGCAGCCAGGATCGCCGGATGCGAGGCGATGCCGATGATGCCCGCGATCGCGATGGTGAGAAACCACACGATCATCGCCGGACCGAACAACCGCCCGACGCTCCCGGGACGAGCGTCCAGATGAGCAGCGATGCGATCCCGTACACGTCGCCGCTTCGCGTCGCGCTGGCACCGCTCATCGAGAAGCAGGCTTTAAGGGTGTAGAGCGGGCTCGTCCCGATGTCACCGAAAACGACGCCGAGCGCGGCGAGAGCGAGCGACGGAACGGAGTGCGGTGCTCGTTGATCCTTCACGGTCGGGCGTATCTCCTCACCAGCGGCGAACGACACGCGGCGAGCACCGCAACGTTCCTTCGGCACGGCGATCGTGCCCGTTCATAACCGGCTTCACGCAGGCATCGCCCAATCGTCCGCGACTATGTGCTGACCGTCTCACTCGCTCGCTGCGCGCCCGATGATCGCGCGCACGCCGTCGTCGTACGATGTTTTGTGGATCGGCCCAAGGAGTTCACGCAGAGCCGAATCGTTGAGGATGATCGGCTCCGTCACAAGGTAGTGCATCTCGACGAGCTCCCGCATCAACGGGTTGAATAGGCCGAGCAAGCGCAGCAGCGCCTTGCCGGCGACCGTTGTCTTCACCGGGTGTCCGAGCTCACGTTCGACGCGTTCGATCATCTCGCGCGCCGTCGTCGTCCCGGCGCCGGCGAGATGCCAGACGCGGCCATGCGCGCGCGGCTCGTCGAGGAGCCGCACAACGACCGGGCCGACGTCGGGGACATACACGTATTCGTGCGGACGATCGATCGGACCGATCAGGTTCGCGCGTTTGCCCGCCGCCCCGGCGGTGAAGATTTCGTTGAGATAGCTCTTCTCAACGCCCGGCCCGTAAAAATCCGGCAGCCGCAACACGGTGCCGCGAATCGTACCCGCGCGGTCGGCATCGAGCAAGAGATCCTCTTGTTCTTTGCGCATGCGGCCTTTGAATGTATGTGGCAGACGTGGATGATCCTCACGGACCGGGGTCGTTTGCGCACGTCCATACGGGTAGACCGTGCCCACGAGCAGCATCTGCGCGACGCCTGCCGCACTGGAACCCGCGAGTGTGGCTTTCATGAGCTTGGGGTGCAGATCGAAACGAGTGTAATCGACGCCGACCAGATAGACGATCGACTCGATGCCTTCGGCCGCGGCTCGCACGGACGCCGGATCGTCCGGATTCCACGTCATGACTTCGGCCAACGGATCGGATCCGAAGCTGCGTTCAAGCGACTCGCGCGACCGGCCAACGACCCGATACGGTCGCCCCTGCGCTTGGAGGGCGGCGGCGACGCTTTTTCCGATCGCGCCGTTCGCTCCCCAGAGAGCAATAGACATTGTAAACGCCTTTCTAAGCCACGTTCTGTACCTGAACAGTGTTCAATGAACATTGTTTAGTATATGTTGACCGTTGGGCTTGTCAAGCGTACACTCGGGGAGTGCCGGTCACCGAACGACGCGAGCGACGCCGCGTCGCGCTGCGCGAAACGATCCTCGAAGCCGCGCGCCGGATCGTGCGCGACGACGGCCTCCGCGCGCTCACGATGCGCCGGATCGCAGAAGCCGTCGACTATTCGCCCGCATCGCTGTACGCGCACTTTGAGAGCCGCGAGTCGCTGCTCGCCGAACTCTGCCTCGAGGGCCTATTCGCCCTGCGATCGGCGCTCGAGGATGCGGTCGACGGCTTGCGCGAGCCGCTCGCTCGGCTCAAGGCCGCCGGCGCCGCGTACGTTCGCTTCGCGCTCGAGCGCCCGGAGACGTACCGGTTGATCTTTATGCAAGATGCGGCGCTGACGAAGGGCGTCTTTGAATCGGTGAAATCCGATGACGCCGCGCGATCGCTCGCGGTCATCGTCGCGCCGTTGGCGGAGCTCCGCTTAGCGGGAACGCTTCGGAAGTCGGCGGATCCGGCACGCCTCGCCGAGTTGCTCTGGACGACCCTCCACGGCATTGCAAGCCTACGGCTTTCGTGTCCCGCGGTTTTCGCCACCGACGACGCGACGCTTATCGCAACCGCCGTCTCGACGATCGTCGACGGATCGCAGCCGCGTTCCGCGCGTTCGTTTAAAACGCTCGCTCGCCGCGAGACAACTTCATAACGCGCACGATCATCGACCGGAAGTGTTCCGGGCGGCGCGGATCGCTCCCCGGCAGTTTCGTTCGTCATGCAATCTCGAGCGACGAACCAGCATAGACCGCGTCGAGCCCGACCGCGCGACCATCGATGAATGCGTCGCCGGCGTCGTAGGTATCTGTTCGCCATGACTCGCGGCCGCGTTCGTCGACCTCGACCCGCCTCATATCGGCGTGAACGATGACATACGCGCGAAGCGACTCCATCCCACGGTAAGCCGCGCGTTTCTCGACCAAGTCGTACGATCGAGTACTTCGTGAGAGAACTTCGACGACGATGCGCGCTTGTTCAATAACCGTCGCATCACCGGCGAGCGCTTCGCACACGACTCCCGCGTCTGCGTAATAAAACACGTCGGAAGCCGCCCGCAGCTTTACATCCGAACCGAACGTTCGGCACGGTGCCGGAAAAAGGGTGCTCAACGCAGTCCGAATATTAAACGCGATCGTGTCGTGGTCGACGGTGCCCCCGGCGAACGCCATCACAAACCCGTGGTGAAGCTCAAACTTCCCGTCCTGAGCCGCTTCCCAGCTTAGGAACTCGCGTTCGGCGAGTTGCGGTATAACCGGCTCCCTCACGCCGCGCTCCTCGTTCCCGTGGCCGTTGAAGAAAAAGGATCACTGCGGCGGCGCACGTTAAGCACTTTTCGGCTCCCCGCGGTGGCATGTCAGTGCTATTCGCGCAATGGCGGCGTGACGGCGTACCGCGTCCGTCATGAACGACGATTGGAGTCGCAGCGCTGCGCGCTGCCTTCGATGCCGGTGAACAAAAGCGTCACCGTACCGGCGGGAAGCCCCCGGTCCGCCGGAGGAATCGCGCGAACGTTCGATCGCCATTGCTCGCAAGATTCGCCGTTTGACCCTTGCTCCATCCAAGCGGTTGGAAGATGCACGATCAACGGTCCGCCGATAGGCTATTCGTTCCTTGGACTTTAACGCGCGGCCGCTACGCGAGACATTCAACGTGCGGCCGGGGCGATGCGCCGGCGCGGCGCCGCGTTGCCGATTCGACCGCAAAGATGATGAGCGCCGGTTCGAGCACCAGATCGACCAGCACGTGCGCTTCGATGCATGTGACGATCGCGCGACCGGAGAGCACGTAGAGCACGGCGAGCCCGAGCATCGTCGTTGCGACCACGGCCCCGCGCATGACACGCCATCCGCCGCCGGCGCCCCACACCGCATGCGCGGCGCCAAACGCGATGCCCGACGCAAGGATCTGGAGCAACACGCCCACACCGTGCGACTGCAGCGCGTTCATGAGCACCTGGCGGAAATAGATCTCTTCGACGATGCCGGCGGTTATCGCGAGCAGAATCGCCGGGATCTTCAACCACGATGCATGAGCGAGGTTTCTGCGAATCTCCGGATTGCGCGCGGAGTGTCCGATAAATGCCGCCGCGACGACGAGCGCGCCGAGCATCTGCCAGCCGCTTTGCGGTTGCCCAAACACGCGATCGAGGTGGCGGATCGCGAAGACGAGCGGGATCGCTTCCATCGCGGTCAAGGCGACGATGATCGCGGCGGAGATTCGCTGCGTGCGAACGGAGATCGAACGGTTGCTGATCATGCGAGTAGTATGCGACGGAAGGCTGCGACGCGGTACGCGCGATCGTCACCGCTCGCGGATGACAATCATCATGCGGCAAGGTCTCGACGTCGTCGCACGCTAACGGCGACCATGTTCGTTTCCGTCAGCGATTAGGAGGGTGCGCTATGAAAGCCGTCGTTATCGAACGATTCGGCGGACCGGACGTGATGCAGTACCGCGACGTGCCGACGCCGTCGCCGGGGATCGGCGAAGCGCTCGTTGCCGTGCACGCGGTCACCGTCAACCGCACGCTCGACATCCACGTTCGACGTGACGGCGACGGCCGCAATCCCGTGCTGCCGCTCGTTCTCGGCGTCGATCCGGTCGGCGAGATCGCCGAGGTCGGCGCGGGCGTCGACCGGTCGAGAATCGGCGAGCGCATCGCGGTGATGTCCCCGGTGCGTTGCGGGCGATGCGGCCCGTGCCTCGCCGGAGCATCCGCCGACTGCATCAAGCCATTGCATCTTGGTATCCATCGTTGGGGCGGCTACGCGGACTATCTCGTCGCGCCGGCCGATCGCTGCGTTCGCATCCCCAAGGGCGTCCCATATCCCGATGCGTGCGTGATCTTCCGCCACTTTCCGACCGCGTTTCATTTGCTCGACTGCAAAGCGCATCTGGCTGCCGGTGAGACCGTATTGATCATGGGCGCCGCGGGCGGGCTCGGGAACGCGGGCATTCAGGTGGCGAAATTGCGCGGCGCGACGGTCATCGCGGCGGCTGGGAGCGATGCGGGCGTGTCGCTCGCGCGCGATCTCGGCGCCGACGTTGCGTTCAACTACCGCACGGACGACCTGCAGGCGCGCGTCGCCGAATACACGGGCGGCCGCGGGGTAAACGTCGTTTTTGAGAACATCGGGGCGCCCGATCTCTGGACGCACGCCTTCAATAGCCTCGGCGGCGGTGGGCGCTTAGTCACGGCCGGCGCACATGCGGGCGGCGACGTGCGGCTCGATGCTAAGCGCTTGTACCGCTTGAAGCTTACGCTGATGGGTGGCGCGGGTTCCGATCCGGCGGATGTCGCGGCGACGATCGACGGCGCAGCATCGGGCCGTTTTCGGGCCGCGATCGATCGCATTTTGCCACTCAGCGAGGTAATCGAAGCGCATCGCTTGGTCGACGAACGCGCGGTGACCGGAAAAGTCGTGCTCGTGCCGGAGCACGCTTTGGCCACCACGGTCTAAACTACCGCGCAAGGGCCGCGGCTTGCGACCGCTCGCGGAGCCGCGGTTCGAAGGTGCGGCGTAAATTCAGTAAAAGATTCCACCAGGCTCCCGGCACCGGTGGTAGCCACGGTTCGTGCGTTTTGTGAACGCGCGGGCGTTCGCAACGGAGATGGCACGTGAGAACGAAGCGACCCTCGATTCGCACCACCTGGCTGCTCGGGCGCGCGACTGTCGCGGTCGCAATGGCGCTGGCGTTCGGCATCGTCGGAGTGCCGCAATCACGCCCGGCAAACGCGGCCGGGCCGCTCACCGAAGTGAACTTCGGCGTCCTCGGCGCGAGCGCGGCCGAGTGGCCGGTGTACATCGCCGAAGCGCAGGGCTTCTTCCGTGATGAAGGCCTTCACATCTCGCTCGTTGCGGGCGGCGGTCCCACCAACGTCAATCAACGAGCTCGCATCCGGAGCGGTCGACATGGCGGACGACGGCACCGACAGCCTGGTCACCGCCGTCGCGCACGGGCTTCCAATTCGCATTGTTGCCTCGCAGTTCATCACCGATCCGTACTCGCTCGTAACCGCGCCGAACATCACGACGTGGCCGCAGCTCAAGGGAAAGTCGATCATCCTCGGGACGAAGCAAGACGTCACCGCGCTGTCGTTCGATAAGATGCTCGAAGCGCAGCATCTAACGGAGGCTGATTTCTCGATCGTCGTCGGCGGCAATAGCGGGGCGCGTTACGCCGCGCTGACCTCCGGCAACGTCGGCGGCGCGCTGCTCGCACAACCATTCGACCTGCTCGCCGAATCGAAGGGCATGCACATCCTCGCAACATCCTACGATTACGTGAAAGATTGGATCTTCACGTGCGTCGCCGTCAACAACGGCTGGGGCGCGCGTAACCACGGGACCGTCGTCCATGTCGTGCGAGCGTTGCGCAAGGCCATTGCCTACGGATACGCGCACCCCGACGACGCGATCAAAGTACTCGTCGACTCGACGCACGTCGATCGCGCCGTCGCGCAGAAAGCGTACGATCTCGACTTCCGCAAGTGGCACGCCTTCGATCAATCGGCGCGCGTTTCGACAACGTCGCTCCAAAGTGTGGCAAAGCTCATGATGGCGCACGGAATCATCACGAAGGTTCCATCACCGCGCGATCTCGTCGATGGAGCGTATCTCGCGGAGGCGTCGAAGTAACACCTGCCCACCTTCACGCTCCATTGAGCCGTTGCAGAGGATGATCTGATGACACAGGTAGCCGGTCGTGATACCGGGTTCGACGTCGGCGGCGTCCTGCTCGAGCGCCCGTTTAAGATACGGCGCCTCGGCCACGTCGGCTTCAACTGCATCAATATGGAAGCGTGCGTCGAGTTCTACACGACGCTCTTGGGCTTCCGCGTCTCCGACACGCTCGACCTGAGCAAGCGAAGCGAACGTCCGGAAGAGATCGCGGAGTTCGGCGATCCACGCGGCTATTTCATGCGCCACGGCAACGATCATCACAGCTTCGTGCTATTCAACAAGCGTGTTCGCGAATCTATCGACAAGCTGCGTCGCTTCATCCCGGGCGTCACGATAAACCAGATATCCTGGCAGGTCGGCAGCCTCGCCGAAGTCGTGAACGGAAACGAATGGCTGCGCGAACAAGGCATGGAGATTCAGCGCACCGGCCGTGATATGCCGGGCTCGAATTGGCACACGTACTTTTACGATCCGGACGGACATACGAACGAGCTGTTTTACGGCATGGAACAGATCGGGTGGGATTGGCGCAGCAAACCGCACGCAATGCACGAGCGCGGGTTCCGCGAGCGCCCGCCCCTGCCGCAGATCCCCGAACTCGATGAAGTTGCCGGCGCGATGGCGGCCGGAACCGACGTGAACTCGGGCTCCGCCATTCGCGATGCGTTGCCCGCAACGCATGACGTTGAAGGCGTGCTCTTGCCGCGACCGTTTAAGGTCGTCCGCGTTGGGCCGGTGAGCCTTTTTGTGAAGGACGTCGACGCCGCGGCCAAATTCTACACGCACGCGCTCGGCATGCGGATTACCGAAGAGGTCGCGTGGAATGGTTCGCGTTGTGTGTTCCTGCGCGCGAGCACCGAACACCACTCGATCGCCCTCTATCCGGTCGCCTTACGCGCCGAACTGGGCATGCGTGCGGATTCCACGTCGATGTCGGTCGGTGTGCAAGTCGGCAGCTACGCGCAACTGCGCGCGGCTCGCTCATTCCTCGCGGAGCGCGGCGCGACGTTTATCGAGATTCCGGCCCAACTGCACCCCGGGATCGACTACGCGGCCCACGTGCTCGATCCCGACGGGCACTGCCTGCAACTGTACTTCGCCATGGAGCAGCTGGGTTGGGACGGACGCCCGCGGCCGGTCGCAATGCGGCCGCGCGTATCGCCGGGAGCGTGGCCGGAACGTATACCGGAAGAATCCGACAGCTACGCGGGCGAGATCTTTCTCGGCCCGCTCGGCTAATCGAGTCGTTTATCGCGCAGTTGAAAGCTCGCCGCGGTGCGTGAGCGTACGACTCGCGAAAACCAAGACGGCCCGGGCGTGGCTGCCGCCACCCGGACGATAATGGATGTGGAAATCCTCGGTGAGCGAGCTCACGAGAAAGAGCCCGCGACCGCGCTCGCTCAACGGATCCGCAGGCAACTTCGGTAAAAACCGAAACCCCGCGCCGCGATCGAGCACGTGCAGGACCGCACGACCGCCGGACTGTTCAAGGACGACTTCGACGGCGCCGGGCGCGTAGCGATACACGTTTCCGACGAGCTCACTAAACACCATCTCCGCGACGACCGTATCGGTTGCGTTTGCACCGAGCTCCGTCAGTATTCGGCGGACTTCGGCACGCACGCCGGCCGCTTGCACGCCGGCGGTGCTTTCGAAGGTCCACCGATCGACGCGCGAGGTCGAACGCGCGTGCTGTTTGATCGTCGCCGTGAGGACGGCCACATCGTCGCGGGCGGGACCGTCGAGCACCGCTTCCGCGATCGTGCGCGCCGCATCGACGGTTGCGACGACGTCGACGGTTGCGATGGCGGTGCGCAGTCGCTCCTCGCCCGCAGCGAGATCGTGCGTGGCTTCAACGAGCCCGTCCGTGAATAAGACCAGCATGTCGTCTTCAGCGAGCGTGATGCTTTGCGCCGCGGGCGCGTCCGCGTCGCGCAGCCCAAGGGGCAGCGCGAGGGTGGCGAGTTCCTCGATCGTGCCATCCGCCCGCCGCAAGAGCGGCCAGGGATGGCCCGCGCCGGCGTACGTGAGCGTCGATTCGATCTGATCGACGATCGCGACGAACGCGGTGACAATCCGATCCGGATATTCATTGCGCAACACGTTATGCGCCGCGTCGAGGATCGCGCCGGGATCGATCTGCATCGACGCCGCCGCGCGCAGCGACTGACGAACCTTGGCCATGATCACCGACGCTGCAAGCCCGTTGCCGGTGACATCGCCGATCGTCAAAACCACGCGGCCATCCGCGAGTTCGAACGCATCGTACCAATCGCCGCCGATCTGCAAGTCTGCGACCGCGGGAGCATACACCGCGGACATCACAATGCCGTCGACGGCAGGGAGGACCGCAGTGAGCGCCGCCGTCTGAAACGTCGTTGCGATATGGCGTTCGCGAGCAAGATCGTGGAGCGCGTGCTCGAGATCCGCGTTGACGCGCTCGAGTTCCGCCGGACTCCGCAGCGCGAGCGCTTTGGGGAGTAGCGGCACCATCATCAGGGCCGTCCCGACCGAGGCGGCGGCCGTCACGGCTTTAAGGGCGCCGTCGATCCAATAATCGGGGTGCCATATCGTCCAGATCGCCATCACGTGCGTCGCGCCGCAGGCGACGATAAAAACGCCGAACATCGAGAGCACCGGTGTGAACCCGCCAAGATCGCGCCGGTGGCGAATGAACCACAGCAGCAACGCCGGGATCGAAAAGTACGCGGTCGCGATAAGGGCGTCCGAGATGACGTGCAGCGTGAGCACGTCCGGGTGCCAAAGAAAGCACATGCCGTGCGGCATGAAGCCCGCGTCGCTCATCCCTCCACCCTTCTTGGACCCTCGCTCCACATGCTAGCGCCGTGCCCAAAGCGAGTTCGCGCGATCAGCGGGCGCAACCATCTTGCGACCGCCGCAAACGGCCGTCATTGTCAATCGTTCGGACGCGTACCATCACGAGTTGAGCCGTTTTGTCTCCCCTCGACGCGGACCCTCGAAGCGTGCTACCCGGCAAGTCGCCCGAACGATGGGTCGAGGTACCGGGCCGGGTCGCCCAGAGCGACCTTCGGCGCCGCGTACGTGCCTCGAAGCCGAAGCACCGTCTCAATCCCGGCGAGATCGAACGAGCCGTCGCGACTGAACCCGCTACCCGTCGAAAGCATCAACCCCGCAGCTTTCAGCGCTAACGGCTGCGCGAGCTTCGCTTCCCGTGCCAGAATGGCGACCGCTTCGTCGCGGTTCGCCGGCTCGAGCAGCCAGCGCGCGCCGGTCCGGTAAGCGCGAATGTAGCGTGCGATCGCATCCCGATGCGTTGCCGCCCAGGAACGTCTCGCACCGAAGACGCCCGCTTGGTAGTGTTTGAGGACGTCGATCGCACTGCCTAACAAGCGGAAGCCGTACTGCTCCTGGCCGAGCACCTCGAAGGGCGTGGTCACGACCGCCGCGACGGCCGTTCCGGCGACCATCGCGTCGAACCGCTGTTGCGTCGCACCGACCGGCACGAGGGTGTACTCATCAGCGTGGACGCCTTTGAGATCGAGCATCCGGCGTAGCACGAACGCAAAGCCGGTCGAGAGCGCGTCGACGGCGAGCTTCTTCCCTCGCAAGTCGGCGTATGTCGCGATTTCCGGACGAACGACCAGTCGCAAAAAACCCGAACTCGCGCCCATGAACGCAAAGAGATCGAACGGTCCGGGGACCGACGGGTCGCCTTGTCCTTCATCGTAGGCGACGAGGTTGTCGATCGCGGTTCCAACGATGTCGAAGTCACCGGACATCACGTGCGCGATTTGGTACACCGAGCCCGGCGTCGGCGTGATCGAGACGTTGATCCCTTCGTCCTCGAAAAAGCCCTTGGCTTTGGTCACATACAGCGGCCACGTATCGGCGCCGCCGAAGACGATCACGCGCAACGTCGGAAGCTGCGCGCTCGCTGCCACGGGCAGCGAAGCCGCTGTTGCAGCAGCAAGCCCCGATGTGAGGAACCCCGCTCGCGTCGGTTCGCCGCGCTCCCGCAATGGTTACCAGGCCTCGGGTAGCGGGTTCGCCATCGCTTCTTCGAGCGACTTTGCGCGCCGGAATTGTGACGGCGGGCGCGAGCGGCCGTCGTCGGCTACCTGGTCCATGCGCGCGTAGAGCTCCAGCATGTACCCATCGGGATCGTTGAACTCGATCCCCATGTTGCCTCCCGGGCCACGCCGTCCCTCAAAGACGATCGGGATGCCTTTCGAGCGCAGAAACGCCCGCGCTTCGAGCACCGCGTCGTTGTCCGCGAGTTCCATCGCGAAGTGATGCACTTGCAGCACACGATCGGAATCCGGACGAGTCCTCTCGGGGCGCGGCACAAGCGCGACGGTGTGATGGTCCGACGCGTTGCGCAAGAACACCATGCCGAGCTCGTTCGTGTCGGAGACGGTGAAACCTAAGATCTCCGTCCAAAATCGGGGTGGTGCGTTCGATGTCGCTCACTTCGTACACGACGTGACCGATCTTTCGAACCCGTATCGGCGAGGGCGTCCGAACGTTCGAGATACCCGCTTGTTCGAGCATGTGGCAACTCCCGTTAGCGCATGAAGCGCGGTGACTTACGCGACTTCTCGCCACGCGGCGAGGCGAAGTTCGAGCGAACGAAGCGATGCGGTGAGAACGACGCCCGCGGCGGCGAGCGTCACGACGGCAACGAAGAGTGTCGGCATATCGAAGACGCTGCTCGCAGTCGTGATGAGGTTTCCGAGCCCCGCGCGCGCCCCGAAGAGTTCGCCGATGACCACACCGACTAATCCCCGACCGACTGCGAGCCGCATCCCCGCGACGATGAACGGTGCTGCAGAGGGCAGCGACACGGTAGTGAACACGCGCAGACTACTTCCGCAAAACGAGCGCGCGACGAGCAATAAGCGCCGGTCCGTCGATTCGAGGCCCGCCTGCGTGTTGATAATTAATGGAAAGACGACCATGATGAAGACCACGGCAACCTTCGACATGATCCCGACACCGAACCAGATGATGATGACGGGCGCGAGCGCAATAATCGGCGCCGCATAGAGCGCGGAGACCCACGGCGTAAGCACGTCGTTCACCCCGCGCCACGTCGCCATGGACGCACGATGAGGATCCCGGCAACGGCTCCGAAAACAAAGCCGATCACGAGTTCTTCCGTGCTCACCCACGTGTTGTAGAGTAACTGCCCGTCGCGAAGCATAATGAGCCCGCGCGTCGCGACGGCCGAGGGAGCGGCTAAAAATGCATCGTTGTGAATGACGAAGCGCGCGACAATCTCCCAGAGGACGAAGCCGACGACGATCGATACAACGGCGCGGAGCCGGCTCGTCGTGCCGGCGGAGCGAGCGGCTCGCGAGCCGCGGGTGAAGCTTTCCTCGGCCCCGATCAGGCGCGCATCCGCCGCGGGCACGCTACCGAGTTCCGTCTCCGGTGCGAGCGAGATCTCCGTCACGCGACCGACCTGCCGGAACCCAACGCGATCGCGGTGTCGAACGCTTCGCTCATGATTGATTCGATCTGCGCCTCGAGCGCGATGGTCGCCGGTTCGCGTTTCATCGCAAGCGTGCGCGGCCGCAACAACGGTACGTCGACGATCGCCTTGACGCGCCCGGGCCGCGGCGACATGACGACCACGCGATCCGCGAGGTACACGGCTTCGCTTATTTGATGCGTGATGAACACCGCCGTCTTGCGTGTCGCTTGCCAAACGCGCATGAGCTCGGCCTGCATGAGTTCGCGCGTTTGTGCGTCGAGCGCCGCGAACG
>JAABUQ010009980.1_pt1 | contig 12606 bp, 8 predicted proteins | sample 5560001 | NCBI WGS metagenome assembly JAABUQ01 (sample SAMN10711888, study PRJNA513371) | rock metagenome | isolation source: Antarctica rocks | place: Antarctica: Victoria Land, Finger Mt nord | collected 2015-12-18 | reverse complement strand
AGGCCCAACTCGTAGTTCTGCCCCGCGTCGCTCATGTTGTCATCCTGGGGCGTCTGGTCGGTGAGCACACTCTCCCCGCCCAGCGGTGCGCACCCCGCCGTGCTCGTCGCCGTCGCCGTGCTCGTCGCCGTCATGGTAGGCGAGGCAATGTTGCGCGGGGTGTTTGTCGCCGTCGGCGCTGTGGTCCTGGTTGCCGTCGTTGTCGCCGTGACAGGGACAGGCGTTGCGGTGGCCGTCGCAGGGACAGGGGTCGCTGTCGCAGGGACAGGGGTCGCCGTGGGAGACACGCCTATCCTGGTAGGGCTCGTCGTGAGGGTCGCTGGCGGCACGGCCGTGGCAGGATCGCCGGTTGCCGTGCCTGTCGCGGACACTGGCGTGGCGATAGAGGTCGTGGTATCGGTGGGTACGACCGTCGTCGTTCCGGTCGCGGACGCAGGCAAGGGCGGCGCCGTCGACGTCGCCGGAGCAAACGTGGCCGTCGGTGTGCCGGTCGCGGACGCAGGCAAGGGTGGCGCCGTCGACGTCGCACCTGCCGGCGCCGCTACCACAGGCGTCGCCGTCGGCACGGCCGTCGTCGGCACGGCCGTGGCTACCGCGACAGCCGTTGCCGGCGCCCCCGCCGTGGTAGGCATGATGGTCACGGGTGTCGCTATCGCGGGTAGGGTAGCCTTGGCGGCGGCAACGGTTGCCGTGGGCACGACCATGATCGTCGCCACGCGCGCTGGCGTCGCGGACGCGCGCACCGTCGCGGTTGGCGTCCTCATAGGGGGATTTTTCACGGGGCCGCGCGCCGGCCGCCCGGTCGTCGTAGGATACGCGCCACCCGACGCGCTTACTTCGTGCTCGATCGCCTGCACGGCCAACGCTAGGGCGCCCCCGGCCATCCGCCTCACACTGCCCGTGGCCTCAATGGCCTGCCCCGTCCTGTAGCCTGCCGCTTCCCGCCGGCCGACCACGAGCACGGTGTTCAGCCCGTTCTCATCGCGTAGCGTGACGGTCCCGGCGGCACGGTCCACTTGTATCACCGTGCCCTCAACGTCGACGCGCGGCGCCGTGGCGCCCATGACCTGGACCCAGGTGGATGTTAGTGTGCCGAGGCGCGTGAATTGCAAGGCGATGCTGACACCCTGGCCGGGCTGCGCGGCCGGAGCGGCGGCCTCGGCGGCGGTGGCGCCGAAAAGGCCGGACCTATGGTTGGCGGAGGTGGGGTAGGCCTGACTGACGTTGAACACGATGGCGGCGCCATTAAGGCCAAGGAGTTCGACCTGCCCGTGGCCAAGAGTGCGGACAACCACGCCATGCACCCACCAGCGGGCGCCGGTCCGCCAAGCTCCCGTACCGATCACCCACCAATGGGCGCCGGAGCGCGGGGACCACCAGGGGATGGCGGACGAATGGCCGCCGGCGTCGCGCGTCCACCAGCGGGCGCCGGTGTCCTGCAACTCCCCACTCGTTCCCTCAACATGTAGGGCGCGCACGAGTAGGCGGCTGTGGCCATGCGCGTCGGCGGCGAGGTCGAGCGACACGTCGGGGCGCGGGTGGGCGAGCTGAGTGCGGGCGGTGAAGCGCAAAGGGACGAGCGTGCCGTCGGAGAGAAGCAGGTCACCGGTATGAGCGGCGGAATGCACGGCGAGCAGGATGCCGCGCAGGAAGACGTGGGCGGGCGGGGATACGTGGGTCGAGAAGGTGATGGCAACGCCGGAGGCCTGCTCCGGCCGGGCGGCCGCGACAGGCCCCAACGTCAGCATAGCCACGGTCAGCGCCGTCGCGGCGGCGAGCGAACGAAAAATGACGAGGTAACGCAAGAGGCGGCTCTCCAAACTAGTGGGTCACGCTACAAATAAAGCGGGAATGATCCGCCGGCCACACAGGCATGATTGGGGTTCTGGAAAGGCCGCATCAAATGCGGCATGACCCACTAGAACATGCGTCGAACGCCTACTCTATCTCTAGCGCCTTTTGCTTAACCACTATATCTCGCGACCAGACAAGCCGTTCAACCGCGACAAAAGCGCGTCAAGCTACAGCTACGTGACGATAAGCGAAAGGCGCAAAGATCGTGGCCCATTATATCCGAATATATCGGCATAAATACCCTGCCCCATTAGCGTCCACCTCCAGAGCCCGCTCACGCCGCGACGCTCCCTGGCTCACCGTCTCCGTTCATCGCCCGCCGGGCCACGCGGGCATAGACATCCTCGAGCCGCCGCGCCCAGGCGTGAGCGCCGTAGACGGCACGCACGCGGGCCTGCCCCGCCAGAGCCATCCGCCGCGCCCCCTCCGGGTCCGCCAGCGCCTCCCCCAGCGCCGCGGCAAGCGCCGTCACGTCCCCCGGCGTCACCAGTCGCCCCGTCACCCCGTCCTCCACCACACGAGGGACGCCGCCGACCGCCGTGGCCACCACCGGCGCCCCCGCCGCCATGGCCTCGAGCAGCGCTAGCGGCAGCCCCTCCCACAACGAGGGCAACGCGAACAGGTCGGCCGCGGCGAGCAGCGCCGCCACGTCGCGCCGCTGCCCCAGCAGTGCCACCCGACCCTCCAGCCCCAGCGCGGCAATAATCTTCCGTACCGCCGCGGCCTCCTCCTCGGGCCGGCCGACAATAGCCAGTCGCAGGCCAGGGTATGTGGGCAGCAGGCGCGCGGCGGCCTCGACCAGGTGGGCGTGGCCCTTGGCCGCATTCAAGTTGCCGACGGCGAGCAGGAGGGGGCCGGGGGCGCCGGCGAGCAACTCACGGCGGCGCGCGGTGGCGAGGGCGGGGGCGACGCCGGCGAGGGCGTCGGTGTCAATGCCGTTGGGGACGTCCATGACCTTGCGGGGGGACAGGCCGAGCTCATCGATAGCCACCGCGCGCACCTCCGGCGCGCACGCGATCACCGTACGCACCCCATGCCGCAGCACCTGCGTCTGCAGCGCCGCTTTGAGGCGTCCGTGGCGCGTATACATGTCGCGCACGCTGTGAAGGGTGGCCACGACGGGGCGGCGGGCCAGGACACCGGCCAGAGCGCCGACGACATTGCTCGTGCTCAGGTGCGTATGCAGGACATCGACGTTGTGGCGCCGTGCCAGGGCGGCGAGGCGCGCGGCGCCGCGGGGATCGCGCCAGAGGACCCCGCCGAGTGTCTCGACCGGCACGCCCTCCTCGCGCAGCTCGCGCAGGATCGGGCTGGCCTCGTCAAGAGGCGCCACGCTGCACACACGCAGGTCGTAGCGCCCCCTGTCGATGTGGCGCGCCAGCGTGACCAGGAGTTGCTCCGCCCCGCCGAGGGTGAGCGAATCGATGACCTGCAGCACGCGCAGCCGGCGCGGTTCGCTTTTAGTGAGGACGGCGTCGTGGACGTCGACAACTGTCATGGTACGGCCTCTCATTAGATGGCCGGCGCATCTAGCCGGCCTGATGCGGTACGACACAGCAGGGGTAGTGGCAATGGGGCCGGCGCGCAATAGGATGAACGTGTAGATCACGGCTCGTGTGCTATCCCGGGAGCCGGCGATTCCAGGGCCAGTCGCCCGCTGGCTTGCGGATGACGCGTCTACGATAGGGGCGACCCCTCAGCGAGCCATATCACCGACCATCGTCACCCGGCGTAGGCGCGCACCCGCCGTCGTGGCCTGTCCCACCACGCGACGCGCCTGTAGGTACTCACCCCCGACGCCCGCGAAGATAGCCAGGAACGGCAAGATGGCGATGCGGAAACGACTGGTCGTTTCGCCGCCCGTGGACACACCCATGAAGTAGGCCAGGATAACGAGCAGCAGGGTTAGGGCCAGCCAGTGGCGCCGGCGGACGAGTTGCACCGCACCCACGAACGCGCACACGTACACGGCAAGCAGGAGCAAGGCGCTCCCGAGCAACGTGCCCTGCTGCACCGGCGTCATGCGCTTGAGCCCGCTCACTGCCATGTGCGCGGCCCCTGGCTCATCCATGTTGGCCTGACTACCCTGGAAGCAGTGCAGCGCGGCGCTGTGCCGATCGAGCAATGTGCAACTGATACTGTACCCGGGATCGGCGAGCAAGCGGCCGGCCCCTTTGAGTGTCATCAACACGGTCTCGCGTGGATAGCGCCTGAAGATAGCGAACGCTTCCTGCCGTTGTAGCCCCAGCTTCCGCGCCATGGTCAAGTGCTGGCGGGTCACCGTCGCATCGATCGATGTCTCCAGTTGCGTCCACGCCGCGTCCTGGCTTATGTGCCGGGCGTCGGCGACGACCTCGCGCGCGCGGTAGTAGATCAGATTGGTGTCGCTGATGTTCGAGACTGTGAAGACACCGGTCGCGTGGTAGTTGCGATACGCCCAGGCGCCGATGAGCGACCAACTGACGGCCACGAAGAGCAGCCCGGCGCCCAGGGCGCCGCGCCGGTATCCGCGCCGCGCCGCGAGCGGGAAGAGGGGCAGCAGCGCCAGGGGCAGATACTGGCCGATTGGCCGCGTCAGGGCCGCGAGCGCCAGGACGACCGCCGCCAGGATAACCCAGCGTAGCGCATGGGTGCGCCAATAGCGGACGAGCGCGATCGCGCCCGTCACCGAGAGCAAGGTAAAGAGCGTTTCCGTCAGCAACTGGTTGCTCGTCATGACTGACACGGGGTCGACCGCGACCACTAACCCGGCCAGGACGCCGGCCCCGCGCGGCAAGTCCAGCTCACGCGTCGCGAGCACGAACGTCAGGACACCAGTCAGGCTGCCCAGGACAAGCTGCGCCAGTATAGCGGCGCTAATAGTGTGGCCGGCGAGGGCGTAAACCACGGCGAGCACGAGGGGGTAAATTGGAGTGCGCAGGAGGTCGGCCGTAAACGGCGGGTGCGCCTCGCCCGCGAACACATGATAGTGCAGCAGGTTAAGCGCGCGCTGGTCGTACTCATCCGAGTCGAACGTGAAAAACTTGCCCGGCACATGCGCGATATAAGCGTAGACTAGGAGGCGCAACGCCAGCCCGACCAGGAATATAAGGAGTATCGCGCGGCGCGTCCGCCAGGCCTGTTGCTCCGGCATGGGGTTTCGATCCATCATAGAGGTTGGTGTCCTTTCCGGCGGGGAGGACTATCAGACTCGCCCGCGTCGCCCGCGTCGCCCGCGTCGTCACCCAACCAGGCGCTGCTCGCGGGGCTCGGCGGGCCGAGGGCCACACCGCGGGGGCAACGGTCTAAGGGCCGCGCGCGGCGGCGCGGCAACGTGAGGCTCGAAGCGATAGCGCAGGAGGGTGCGGACGGCCTTGAGGCCGTCGGTCCAGGCCAGTTTCTTGCCCTCCGCGCGACTGCGCGCCGCGTAGCTGATGGGCACCTCATAGATACGATGGCCCGCGCGTACCAGCTTGGCCGTGATCTCCGGCTCGATGTCGAAGCCCCGGCTATGCAGGATCAGACCCTGCGCGATGTCGCGGCGCATCACCTTGTAGCAGGTCTCCATGTCGGAGATGTAGCAGTCGTAAAGCATATTGGTGACCAGCGTCACGAGCTTGTTGCCCATCACGAACCAAAACGAGTAGGCCGCGTGAGAGGTGAAAGCCCGCGTGCCGAACACGACGTCGCTCTTGCCTGCCAGGATCGGCGCGATAAGGGCATGGTAATCGTGGGGGTCGTACTCGAGATCGGCATCCTGGATCACGATGATCTGGCCGCGCGCCCGCGCCACGGCCGTGCGAATCGCTGCGCCCTTGCCCATGTTGCGCGCGTGGTGATAGGCCCGCATGCGATCATCGCCGGCCTCCGCGACTAAGTCATCGATAATCGCGCCCGAAGAGTCGCGCGATCCGTCGTCGACGAAAATAATCTCCTTGTCAAGCTCGACCGATTGCACCAACTCGACGACGCCGCGGAGCGTCCGCTCCTCGTTGTACACAGGCATCAGGACCGAGAGTAGCGGAGCGCCCGGCGTACCTGGCGCATCGTCGTCTGTGCGCGCCTCCATCGAGCCATCACACGCGACCATTTTACGAACCATCTCGTTGTTGCTCCCGTTAGTCGTGTCGTAAGCTGTCACACTTAGGAATATCGGCCGCTCACGCCGCCGGGAATAGCCCTCTACCATGACGATGGGCTACCGCGACTCGTCCTGCGCTGCCGCCACGCGATGATGTATACGATTGCCCAATCCACCATAGAGTAGATAGCCAGCAGCCACTATCCGCCCGCGCCACCTCTCCCCGCAATAAGACGAAAGGCATACGCGCCACGATGCGGTACTAGCCCCTTTCTCCTATAGGCGACGGGACCGCTCGGGGTCTACACTTGGCGGCAGCAGGGGTCGCGCGGCGCGGCCGGCCAAACGTACCGGCCCAGTACATCCGGGGGACATCATTGGCAGCATACACATTCGCACGTCTCACGACGGCCTGTGCGCTGGAGGCGCTCCTCCCTGAGTGGACGGCCCTCTACCACGCGACGGCGACGGCGAATCCTTTCGCCCACCCTCTGTGGATGGCGACGTGGGCCCGCCACTTCGTCGCGCCGGACGACCTCTACGTCGTCGTCGTGCGCGACAGCGCGGGCCAACTCGTCGCGGTGGCGCCGTTCTACCGCCGCCACATTGCCGTCGGACCCGGCCACGTCGCCACGCAACTCCACCTATTCGGCGCCGGGCAACACGCGTCCCTGACCGAACTGCCGCAAATCGTGATCCGGCCCGGACTGGAGCGCGCGGCGCTGCGCGCCATCGTCGGCTATCTCGGCGAGCGGGTTGACGAATGGGACTGGGTCGAGCTGGCGCTGACGCCGGAGCAGGGGTGGGTCGAGCCGGAATGGCTACCCTCGGACGAACCCGGACGAGGCAGCTTCGCCCTACACAAAGCCACGCGTCCCTGCGTAGTGCTGCCGTTGCCCTCGTCGTGGGAGGAGTTGCGGGGCGGACTCAAGCGCAACGTCAAGGAGAGCTTGCGGCGCGGCGCCAACAGCCTCGCACGCGCGGACCACGTCTGGGACGTGACAACCGCGGAAACGACGGCCGAGTTGACGCGTGCGGTCGGCGCGCTCATCGCGCTGCACGAAGCGCGGGCGCGTCAGCAGGGGCGGGTGCGCCATAGCAACTATGTCGCGCGCCACACCGATCAGGCCTTCCTGCACGATGTCGCCCGCCGGATGTTCGCGGCCGGCGACCTGCAGGTGTGCCTGCTACAGGTCGACGGGACGCCCACGGCCGCGCGGCTGCTCTTGCATGGTCACGGCGCGACATTCCTCTCGCTCTCAGGGTTCGACCCCGCGTGGGCGCCGTACAACGTCGCCACCACGCTCACCGCGGCGTGCCTGCGTCGCGCCGTCGACCGCGGCGACCGGATGGTCAACCTCTCGACCGGCCCCGACGTGGCCAAGCTGCGCTGGAGCGAGCGGTTGGAGTTGCACCAGGTCTTCATCATGGTCGGGTCGCGGCGGCGGTCGCGGGCCGCTTTCGCGCTGCATTGGCACCTGCGCGCGGCCTACCATATGCGCCGCGAGAGCCGTCGTTTCGGCGCCGAGCAATGCCACCCCTAATAGAGAAGGATGTGTAATGGTACAGACGTGCGCGATGGGCCGCCAACTCCCCGGGCCGCGGCCGTTCCCGCTGGTCGGACGGCGCGGGAACATGCACCAGTTTTTCCACGACCCCGTCGCCTACCTGCGCGCCACGCACCGCGCATACGGATCTGTCGCCGGGCTCGTCGCGGGCGATCCCGCACATGTCTTCGCGTTCGGCCCGGAGTACAACGCGTTGCTGCTCCGCGACACGGGCGCCTTCCACCGCTGTGGCTTCACGCTCGAAGGCCCCCCGGACTCAGCCCTGTCCCGGCTGGGCCACGGCTTGGTCGCGCAGAACGGGGACGAGCATAGGCGCGACCGTCGCCTATTGATGCCCGCTTTCCAGCAGGCGCGCATCGTCCGGCACCGCGATGACATCGTCGCCATCACCGCGCGGCTGCTCGACGGGTGGCATGCCGGCGAGCAACGGGACATCTGGCGGGACATGCAAGGGTTGACGCGCCGTCTCGTCGGCAAGATACTCTTCGGCCTCGAGCTCGACGAGGCCGCGCGCCTCGGCGCGCTCATGACGCGGTGGCTGGAACTGAACGGGCTCAATCGCCTCCTGTTGTGGCCAATCGACCGCCCGGGGACGCCCTATCACCGCCTCATGCGCCTCTCCGAGCGGCTAGAGCAGCAGCTTCTCGCCGTCGCCGGCCGCCGGCGACGCGCGCCGGAGGCCGGTGACGACGCGCTCTCGCTGCTGCTCCAGCAGGGCAACCCTCTCGACGATGCCACGCTCGTCGGCCAGATGTGTATGCTCTTCATCGCCGCCGACGAGGCCGCGCACAATGCGTTGACATGGCTCCCTTTCCTGCTCGCGCAGCACCCCGCGATTCTAGCCGACCTGCGCGACGAACTGGACGGGCGGCTGCGTGGCGCGGCGCCGACGGTCGAGGATCTCGAGGCCCTGCCGCTGCTCGACCAGGTGGTCAAGGAGGGCATGCGCCTGCTCCCACCCGTCGTGTACGGTATCAGAATCGCGTCCGCGCCGTGCGAGATCGACGGATATGGCATCCCTCAGGGCGCCACCGTGTGGTTCAGCCACTACATCACGCACATGCTACCCGAGCTCTACCCGCAGCCCAGGCGCTTCCTGCCCGACCGCTGGACAGGTCCCGCCCCCTCCCCCTACGCGTACCTGCCGTTCGGCGCGGGACCACGCGCGTGCATCGCCGGGCTACTCGCGCGTATGGAGATCAAGATCGTGCTGGCCATGATGGCGCAGCGATACACGCTCACCGTGGCCGACGGGACCACGGTCGACCGCCACGTCACAGTCACTATGGCGCCCAAGAACGGCATGCCCATGCGCATCGGGCAGCGCACGGATCGGCCGGCCCGCGCTAACATCCGCGGCAACATCCGCGAGATGGTTGACTTGTCGTAGGCATGGACTTTACGAAGAGCGCAGGCGCTCGCACATAACCAATCGGAGGTACTCGATGATCGCACTGGAACGTCGCCCGCTGGAGGATAGCGGAGGGGCGCTGCGGGCGCGCCCCGTGCCGGGCCCATCCATGTGGGAGGCGTGCCGCGCCGCGCAGCGAGGCGGCGCCATCTTTCACCGTTGGGACTGGCTCACCACGATGGCTCCAGCCCTCGACAAAGCCTTTGTGCCGCTCGGTCTCTACGACGGCGAGCGGTTGGCCGGCCTGGCGCCGCTGCTGGTCAGGCGGCTCGGCCCATTCAAGAACGCCAACTGGGCGCCCTTCCCCTACCTCGGGCCCCTCGTCCCCGCCGCGCTGTGGCCGCGAGCGCTGCGCGCGCTCGACGACTACCAGCGGCGTAATAGGATCGGGCTCGTCGGGTTCGGCTTCGCGCCGGACGCCGCCGTCGACGAGGACGCCCTGCGCGCGGCGGGCTACGCGGTCCAGACGGACACGACCATGGTCCTGCCGCTGGCCGGGCGTGGTGAGGCCGACCTCCGGGCTGGGATGACTTCACATGGCCGCAAGAACCTCAAGCGCGCCGAGCGCGGCGGCGTCGAGGTCAGGGCGGCGACGGAGGCGGACATCGTGCGCGAACTGCCCGCGATGACGGACGAGGTGTTCGCCCCACGGGGGGAGCGTCCGCCCTACCCGGCCGCGGCGGCCCGCGCGTTCTGGGAGCAGTACCGCGCCGATCCGGACGTCCGCATGGCCACGGCCTACTGCGACGGCGAACCGGCAGCGGTCTCGATCACGATCGGCGACGGGCGGCGCGCCTACTTCTGGCAGGGAGCCGGCTGGCGCCGCTTCCGCAACGTCAACCCCAACGCCGCCGTCTACTGGGACGGCATCTTGTGGGCGCGGGCGCGCGGCTACGTCGCGCTCGACATGGTGGGCACGCCCGACCCCGGCATCGCCTACTACAAGTCCACGTTCGGGGCGATCGAAACGCCCTACCTGGTAGCAGGCCGCGTGAACTCCCGGCCGATGGCATGGGCGCGGCACGCGCACAACCGTGCCCAGCGCTGGCGCGCGTCACGCCCATAGCAGCGTAGCGTCACGGAACGCGCCAGGTCAGCATAGCCATCCTGCTCCAGCGCCTCAAAGGGGATCTAGCATGTACGCGCGATGAGGAATCGCGGGCTAACGTCGTCAGGCCGACCGCAGGCGCGCGTCATCACCATAGGCGTCGAGTAGCGCGGCAAGTCCTTCCATCACCCCCGTCCGAGCGGTGAGCCCGAACAAATGGCGCAGGCGCGTGACGTCGGCGCAGGAGCGCGGTATGTCGCCTGGGCGCGCCGGCGCGAAGGTATAGGGCAGCGGGCGATTGGTCAGCCGCGCGATCGCGGCGTGCAGTTGCAGGAGCGACGTTTCGCGACCGGTCCCCACGTTGACGACATGATGCCCGTGCAGGTCAACCGTCGCGGCCGCCACGTTCGCCCGCGCGACGTCGCCCACGTAGACAAAGTCGCGCGTCTGCGTCCCGTTCCCGCTGATCGACAGCGGGCCGCGCGCGTACGCCCCCGCGACGAAGCGCGCGATCACACCGCTGTACGGCGACGCCGGGTCCTGGCGCGGGCCAAAGACGTTGAAATAGCGCGGCGCGACGGTCTCCAGGCCGTAGAGTTCGGTGTACAGGCGGGCATAGTCTTCGCCGACGCGCTTGTGCAGCCCGTACGGCGAGAGCGGCGCCAGAGGCGCGTCCTCGGGCAGGGGCGCCAGGAGGCACTGTCCGTATACGGCCGCCGAGCTCGCCAGCACGACGCGCGACACGTCGTGCGCCCGCGCCGCCTCCAGGACGGCCAGCGTCCCGCGCGTGTTCGTGTCGTGGCTGGATAGCGCGCGGCGCAACGAGAGCGGGACGGAAACACACGCCGCCAGGTGAATTATCGTATGCGGACGAAAACGACGGACGGCGCGGTGCAGCGCGAGCGGGTGGCGCACGTCGCCCTCGACGAGATTGATCGCGCCGGCTACCGCCCGTAGGTTTGCCCGAGACCCCGTGACAAATGAGTCGTAGACGAGCACGTCGTGGCCGGCCGCGACCAACGCTTCCACCGTCCACGATCCGATAAAGCCGGCGCCGCCGGTCACCAATACACGCATGATTACGATACCTCCACGGTGTCGTTAGCGCGGGTCGCCCCTATTTGTAGACGGCCAGCTCGCTATAGATACTTTGCAGGCGGTCGGCCCAGGCGTGTGCGCCATAGGCGGCGCGCACGCGGGCCTGCCCCGCCAGGGCCATCCGCCGCGCCCCCTCCGGGTCCGCCAGCGCCTCCCCCAGCGCCTCCCCCAGCGCTGTCGCGTCCCCCGGCGCCACCAGTCGCCCCGTCACCCCGTCCTCCACCACACGAGGGACGCCGCCGACCGCCGTGGCCACCACCGGCGCCCCCGCCGCCATAGCCTCGAGCAGCGCTAGCGGCAGCCCCTCCCACAACGAGGGCAGCACGAACAGGTCGGCCGCGGCGAGCAGCGCCGCCACGTCGCGCCGCTGCCCGACGAGCGCGACGTGGCGGGCAATGTCGCCCTCGGCGATGGCCGCGCGCACCGCAAGCGCGGCCTCCTCCGCGCGGCCGACGATGGCGACGCGCAACTCGGGGAAGCGGGGGGCGAGCAGTCGGGCGGCCTCGACGAGGTGGATGTGGCCCTTGGCGGGGAGCAGGTTGCCCACGGAAACGATCAACGGCCCGGCGGCGCCGCCGAGCAACTCGCTCCGTCGCGCCGCGACCATGGCCGGGTCGATGCGCGCGAAGGCGTCGATGTCGATACCGTTGGGTACGTCGACGACCTTGCGCGCGGGCAAGCCTAGCTCGCCAGTGGCCACCGCCTGCACCTCCGGCGCGCATGCGATCACCATGCCCACCCCGCGCCGCAGCATCTGCGTCTGCAACTCTTGCTTGAGCCAGCCGTGCTTGTTGTAACGGTCGTGAACGCTGCGGACATTGTGCAGCGTCGCGACCACGGGGCGGCGCGCTAGCGCCCCGGCCACCGTGCCGATGGTATTCGCGTACGCGAGGTGCGTGTGCAGGACGTCGACGTTGTGGCGCCGTACCAGCGCGACAAGGCTCGCGACATGGCGCACGTCGTGCCCGACCTCGGCGGCGACGCTGTAAAGCGGAATACCCAGCGCGCGCAGGTCGCGCTCGATAGGGGTATCCGCGAACGGGGCCAGGCTGCACACGCGCAGGTCGTAGTGCTCCGCGTCGACATTGCGGGCCAGCGTCACCAGAAGTTGCTCCGCCCCGCCCACCACGAGCGAATTAATGACCTGTAGCACGCGCAGTCGGCGGGCGCTTAACGCCGCCACGCGGGCGGGCGAGGATGTTCTCTTCGACAGAGCCATAGCGGTCAAGGGACTACCTCCTGGAATGCGTGTCCGTGTCCTTGCGCATATCCGCATGCGTGCACATCGTCGTGCAGCGCCGCTGTGCCGGGCGCCGCTACGATTTCCCCGACGGCAGGCTCCGCGACATAGGGCGCCAGGCGGCCGAACTCGGAGGGCTCGGCCGTGGTGGCCGAGCCAACTGGGGCCGTGCGCGCCGCGGCCGCGACGCGCGTGTCACTATCCCCCCGCCTGGCAAGGCCCATGGCCCCGGTTCGCAGTTGGCGGCGCAGTTCCTCGTCGAGGAAGAGGACGGCGCCGCCGTAGGCTACGCTCCCCACTACGCCTTGCAAAAAAAGGCTGGCGAGG
>JAABUQ010009979.1_pt1 | contig 12606 bp, 11 predicted proteins | sample 5560001 | NCBI WGS metagenome assembly JAABUQ01 (sample SAMN10711888, study PRJNA513371) | rock metagenome | isolation source: Antarctica rocks | place: Antarctica: Victoria Land, Finger Mt nord | collected 2015-12-18 | reverse complement strand
TCGCATAAAAAATGGAGTTGATCATTTTTCTAAAAACTGCCCGGGAAAAAATCAGGAAGAAACTATGCAAAACACTACGTATAACATCTATATCAATGATAAGCTTTTGGTTGTAGCAGAAGCAGTGCCCGAAGGTTTTACCGGTTACCAGGAAATTGAACAGGAAAAACCTGATTTGAACCTGATTTATGCACATGTTGCCGGGTTGCCTAATCAGCATAAATTTTTGTTTTTGTGTAAAAATGCAAAAATAACGCTGCGGAAATTAGCCAAAAGTGTCAAATTGATCGAAGCTGCCGGCGGGTTGGTAAAAAACGAACGCAAAGAATACTTGGTCATTTTCAGGAACGGTGTCTGGGATTTGCCAAAAGGGAAAATTGAAGAAGGCGAAAAAACCAGGAAAGCGGCCGTGCGCGAAGTGGAAGAAGAGTGCGGCATCCGGGTGAACAAAGCCGGACGGAAAATTTGTAAAACTTATCACGTTTATCCACAGCGTAACCAGGAACTGGCTTTGAAAAAAACACATTGGTACCGCATGAAAACCGAAGGACAAGACAAACTGAAGCCGCAAAAAGAAGAAGGCATCACTAAAGCTTGCTGGTTTACGCGTGAAAAGTTTTCTATTTTAACCAAAAACACCTACCCGTCTATTGTTGATGTGCTGGAAATGATGGGTTTGCTTGCAGAAAAGGAAGAGCTTCTTTAGGGATAAACTGACTGACATCGCCGTTGTACTTTAAAATCTCGCGTACAATTGTGGAGCTGATGGACGAATAACCTGGCTTGCTTACGATAAAAATACTTTCGATTCCCGGTTCCAGTGCGTGGTTCATTTGTGCAATTGCTTTTTCGTACTCAAAATCAGAAACGGTACGAATGCCGCGGATCATATACCCTGCCCCGATCTTTTTGCAAAACTCAACCGTTAAGCCTTCATAAGCAATTACTTCTATGCACGGTTCATCTGCAAAAACGGCTTTCAGCATCTGTTCCCGTTTTTCTGCTGTGATAAAAGGTTTTTTGGTACTGTTTAAACCAATACCAATGTAAACTTTATCGAAAAGGCTGATAGAACGCTTTAAAATATCTACGTGAGCTTTGGTAACCGGATCAAAAGAACCTGGGAAAAGAGCAGTTTTCATCAGTCAAGTAAAATCAAATTTTAATAAGCTTGGACTAAAACTTCTGTTGGAATTTTCAAGCCCTCGTGCAACAACCTAATCATTTCTAACGATAATTTTCTCTTTCGATTTAAAATTTCACTTGCCCTGCTTTTTAATCCTACCATTTTAGCCAAATCATTTTGGTTGTAACCCATTTGTTCCATCCGGAATTTTATTGCTTCAATCGGATCAGGCAAACCGATCGGAAAATGTTCGTCTTCATACTTTTCAATCAAAATCACCAACACTTCCAATTCATCGCCTTCAGAAGAATTTTTCTGCGCGCCGAAAATTACTTCAAGCCTGTTTAAAGCTTCCTGATAATCCTGTTCTGTTTTAATAGGTTTAATGTTCATGATAACTAAAAATAAATATACTTCTTTTATCCTTTAAAAAACGAAAAAGCCGTATTTCCGTAATTTCTTTTTTCGCTGAAACCTGGCTGGTTATCCAGGTTTTGGTAAGATGGATGCTCCACAATCAGCAAACCATCGGGCACCAATAAATGCCTGGTAAAAACAGCATTTGGTATTTGCGGGAGTTTGTCCAGTTCGTAAGGCGGATCTGCAAAAATTACATCATATTGCTCCGTTTCTGCTTCTATAAATTTAAAAACATCAGCTTTAAAAACAGTGATTTCCGGCAGTTTGTGTTTGACAGCCATATCTTTTAAGTAAAAAATACACTGCGCGGCACGGTCAACCGCTGTTACTTTTTCTGCGTTCCGCGAAGCAAATTCCATCGCAATGTTTCCGGTTCCGCTAAAAAGATCAAGCACTTTTAAACCTTCAAAATCCAGTAAGTTGTTTAGAATATTAAACAATGCTTCTTTCGCCAAATCGGTTGTTGGCCTAACGGGCAAATTGTTGGGCGGATTGAAGCGCAATCCTTTTAAGCGTCCTCCGATAATCCGCATCAGCTTAAACTTAAAAAATTAACAACCTGATGTTGCTGTAAAGTATTTTGTTGTTTAAATTCAGGGGAAGCAAATAACACAACAGCTTTAAAAAATTCATCTAAACGAAGCAGTTGCTCACTGCCGGCTTCTGCCCTGCCGCAAATAATTAAAGTGGTTTCTTCCGGTTTTAATTCTAACTGTTGCGTTACCAATGCCGTGTAATAAACAATTTCATCTGCTGTTGAACAGGAAAACTGATTGTAAAAACGAATATTTTCCTGATCCGAAAACAACAATTGTAAATAGTTCTCATCCAAAAATAAATGCAGGTTCTGGCCGGAAAGCTTTGCATCAACCACCGTTTTGATCCAGCTTTTTGGGGCGAATTGAATTTTTGTTGTTCCAAATTGAGTTGCTATCTTCTGGGTCAAATCTTCCGGAAAAGTAAAAATTACGGTGTTTTGTCCGTTTTCTATCTGATCGGTTAAAATCACATCTGCTTCTTTTACCGATAAAAAAGCAGCAAAATCCAGTAAACTTTCGGGGGTAAAAACAGTATCCGGGATAAGGCAAAAGCTATTTGTTTCTACAGCAACAATAATTTTTTGGTAAGATGAAGTAAATAAGCCTGAATGGTTTTGCGGCTTAAACAGTTCGCTTAGCTGGTTTCCGGTGCTTAACCGAACCAGCCTTTGCGTAGCAGGATGGCGGACAGCATAACTAAAAGTTTGCTGGTTCAGGATGATCAACAACTGAAAATCAGCCGTATAAGCAGGGTTAAAACCAGGATCGGTAAAGTTTAAAGGGACATGGTGCATCGGTAAGCAAAAGTAAAAATTTTCGGCAATAGACTTTCAGCGTTTTTATTTCATTTTTGAGGATGAATGAAGATTTGATCCGTAAAGCTTTTCCGCACACGCCCACTTTACAGCAGATGGAACTTTTCGGTTTGCTGCACCAGTTTTTGATCAGCACTGATGAAGATACCTGTTTTGTTTTAAAAGGTTATGCCGGAACCGGGAAAACAACTGTGTTGGCGGCACTGGTAAAGCTGCTTAGAAATTATAATTTCCAATCTGTTTTGCTGGCGCCAACTGGCCGGGCTGCCAAAGTAATGAGTAATTATTCCGGCCGGAAAGCTTTTACCATCCACAAAAAAATATACCGTAAAAGAAGTGCCGTAACGCCGGACATGGTTTTTTCTACCGCTGATAATTTGCATGAAAACACTTTATTTATTGTGGATGAAGCTTCGATGATTTCGGGGGAAAGCTCCGGGAACGGTAATAGCCTGCTGCATGATCTCGTTGAATACGTTTACAATTCCCGTAACTGCAAATTGCTGTTGATTGGCGATACGGCCCAGCTTCCGCCTGTTGGTTCTGAACATAGTGTTGCATTAGAACCGAAGCTGCTGAAAGACTTATTTCATTTGAAAACCTTTAGTTATGAATTAACTGAAGTAATGCGGCAGGAGAAAAATTCGGGTATTCTGGAAAACGTAACGGCTATCAGAAATTTGATCCGAAACGAAGAAGCCGAATATCCGCAGATCATCACCAAAAACTTTAAAGATATTTACCGAATGACCGGCGAACGGCTGGAAGAAGGTTTAAACTATGCTTACAATAAATATGGCATGGAAAATACGCTGCTCATTTGCCGTTCTAACAAAAACGCAAACACTTATAACCAGCAAGTTCGTGCCCGGATTTTGTACCGGGAAGAAGAACTGACCGGCGGTGATTTTGTGATGGTGGTGCGCAATAATTATTTCTGGATGAAAGATCAGGAAGAAAACAGCACCGATTTTATTGCCAATGGCGATATCGGCCAGATCAAAAGAGTACGCAATATCCGCGAGATGTATGGTTTTCAGTTTGCCGATGTGCAGCTGGAATTTACCGATTATGCGGATGGTTTAACTTTGGATTGTACGGTGATGCTGAACACTTTATACACAGAAACGCCAAGTTTATCTCAGGCTGAAAGCCAGCGTTTTTTTGAAGAAGTGATGAAAGATTATGAGCACATCGCAAGCCGCCAGAAAAAGATGGAAGAACTGAAAGCAAACCCTTATTTCAACGCTTTGCAGATCAAATTTGCTTATGCCGTAACCTGCCACAAAGCGCAGGGCGGCCAGTGGGACGCGGTTTTTGTGGATCAGGGTTATTTGACCGAAGAAATGCTGAACACCGAATTTTTGCGCTGGTTTTACACGGCTTGCACAAGGGCATCCAAAGAATTGTTCCTGATCAATTTTAATGAAAAATTTTATCAGGAAAAGTTGCCCGACAGTTTTTAGGTGATAAAAGAAGCATCGGCTTAGAGCTTGTTTAAATTTCTTTTTGGCTATTTTGGCTAAAGCCATATCTAAGCTATTTATAATCCACGGCCTGAAGGCCATGGCAATTTGGCAATCGTTTTTTCATTTTTAATATCAGGCGGTAACAACCGGCCCTGTTCAGGCAAAATGATAATCAGACTTCAATTGCCATGGCCTTCAGGCCGTGGTTAAAGGCAGTAAACAAAAGGCCTTAGCCAAAAACAAAAATATACCACGACAAAGTTTATGGCATAAAAGAAGCATCAGCATAAATTAAAATGTACTGTTGGTTTTTGCTGTGCTAAAAGAAGCATCTGCTTAAAACTGACTTTTTGTCGTAGAAGATTAAGATTGACTAACAAAGTTTCCAATCTGCTTTATTAGCAAACATTGGTAACGGATTTGCTATTCTTTATCAATATGAATTTAAACAACTATACCATAAAAGCCCAGGAAGCGATTCAGAAAGCCTCTGAAATCACTTCCGGAAACCAGCAGCAGGCGATTGAAAACGCGCATTTGCTAAAAGGAATGTTGCTGGTGGATGAAAACGTTGTCAATTATCTCCTTAAAAAAGTCAACGTTAACCTAAACCGCCTCAATACATCACTGGATGAACTCATTGCTTCTTACCCAAAAGTAAGCGGAAGCAATGTGTATCTGTCATCTGATACGAATAATACTTTACAAAAAGCTTTGGCGTATGTTAAAGAATTTAAAGACGAATTTGTATCGGTAGAACATCTTTTATTAGCTGTTTTAGCGGCAAAAGATAAAACCAGCTCTTTATTGAAAGATTTTGGTACAACTGAAAAAGACTTAAAAAAAGCAATTTTGGAACTGCGCGGAACAAATAAAGTGACCGACCAAAATGCAGAAGCCACTTACAACGCTTTAAATAAATATGCCAGGAACTTAAATGAATACGCAGAATCGGGCAAGCTCGACCCTGTTATTGGCCGTGATGAAGAAATTCGCCGTGTGATGCAGATCTTATCGCGCAGGACCAAAAACAACCCGATCCTGGTTGGCGAACCAGGAGTTGGTAAAACCGCTATTGCTGAAGGGATTGCTTTCAGGATCATCAAAGGTGATGTGCCAGAGAACTTGAAAACCAAGACTGTTTTTTCGTTGGATATGGGTGCGCTGATTGCCGGTGCCAAATACAAAGGCGAATTTGAGGAGCGCCTAAAAGCAGTGATAAAAGAAGTAACCCAGGCCGAAGGCAATATTATTTTGTTTATTGATGAGATCCATACTTTGGTTGGTGCTGGCGGCGGCGAAGGTGCAATGGATGCCGCTAATATTTTAAAACCAGCTTTGGCCCGAGGCGAATTAAGGGCGATTGGCGCAACTACATTGAACGAATACCAGAAGTATTTTGAAAAAGACAAAGCGCTGGAACGCCGTTTTCAAAAAGTAACGGTTGATGAGCCAAACACTGCTGATGCAATTTCGATTTTACGCGGAATCAAGGAAAAATACGAAACGCACCACAAAGTGCGGATTAAAGATGAAGCGATCATTGCTTCTGTAGAAATGTCGCAGCGTTATATTTCTGATCGTTTTTTACCGGATAAAGCCATTGATTTAATGGATGAAGCAGCTTCTAAATTACGTTTGGAAATGGATTCGGTTCCGGAAGTGGTGGATGAACTCGAACGCAGGATTATGCAGCTCGAAATTGAACGTGAAGCCATCAAACGGGAAAACGATGAAAAACGGGTGAAAGAGCTAAGCGAAGAAATTGCAAACCTTTCTAACGAACGCGATTCTGTCCGTGCCAAATGGCAAGGCGAGAAAGATCTTGTGGATAATGTCAATACGAAAATTGAACAGATCGAAAACTTTAAGTTGGAAGCAGACCAGGCTGAACGTGCAGGTGATTACGGCAAAGTTGCCGAACTGCGTTATGGCAAGATTAAAGAGGCAGAAGCAGAAGTTGAAAAACTGAAAAAACAACTGGAAGCTGAACAGGGCGAAGAAGGCCGGATGTTGAAAGAAGAGGTTACAGCTGATGATATTGCCGGTGTGGTTTCCCGCTGGACAGGTATCCCGGTTTCTAAAATGATCCAGAGCGAGCGCGAAAAATTGCTGCATTTGGAAGACGAACTGCACAAGCGCGTAGCCGGTCAGGAAGAAGCCATTGAAGCCATTTCTGATGCGATTCGACGTAGTCGTGCCGGTTTGCAAGATCCGCGGAAACCAATTGGTTCCTTTATTTTTCTGGGAACAACCGGTGTGGGTAAAACCGAATTGGCCAAAGCTTTGGCTGAATATCTGTTTAATGATGAAGCTGCTTTGGTTCGGATCGATATGAGTGAATACCAGGAACGCCATGCGGTTTCCAGATTAATCGGTGCGCCTCCGGGTTACGTTGGTTATGATGAAGGCGGACAACTGACCGAAGCCGTTCGCCGGAAACCTTACAGTGTTGTTTTGCTGGATGAGATTGAAAAAGCGCATCCTGATGTTTTTAATATTTTATTGCAAGTGTTGGATGATGGCCGTTTAACGGATAACAAAGGCCGTGTGGTGAACTTTAAAAATACAATTATTATTATGACTTCTAATATTGGTTCTAACGTAATCCAGGAAAATTTCACTTACCTGAATGACGAAAACCATGATGAAGTGGTTGCCAAAACCAAGAACGAATTGTTTGAATTATTGCGTAGAACCATCCGTCCGGAATTTTTAAACCGGATTGATGAGATCATCATGTTTACGCCGTTAAGCCGAAATGAAATCGGTGCAATCGTGAAGTTACAATTTAAACAATTGCAGGATACCTTATCCGAAATGGGCATTTCAATTGAAGCAACAGATGCCGCTTTGGATTGGCTGGGGCAATTGGGTTATGATCCGCAGTTTGGTGCCCGTCCATTAAAACGTGTGATCCAAAAGAAAGTGCTGAACGAACTTTCCAAGCAAATTTTGGCTGGTAAAATCAACAAAGACAGTCACATTAAATTGGATGAATTTGACCATAACTTTGTGTTCTTAAATTCCTGATATGATCTGTAAAAATAGGTGCTAAAAGAAGCATATTAAAAAAGGGTTTCCGATGAAATGGAAACTCCTTTTTTACTAAAAGAAAAACTATTTAAATACCTCTTTCAGCTGTAAAATTTAGTTTTTGAAACTTGTATTGAGGTTAAAATATAAATTTAATATCCTAAAAGATGTATTGTTTATAGATTATCTGCAATTTAGAATCTACCATACTTCGACTTTAGTTGAATGAAGTTGACATTGATATCTCCTTCCATTCTTGTAGATCAGCTTTTACAAAATCCATTTTTTGATTGGCTAAATCAAAAGCATCTTGTCCTAAAAATAAGTGCAAGGCAGGTGTATCTTCATTACTGATTTTGATCAAAGCTAATGCTGCTTTTTCCGGGTCGCCCGGCTGATTTCCGGCTATTTGGTTTTGATGCAATTCCTGAGATTGTCTTGCCTCTTCATATTCTGAAATTGCATTGGAAGGCATAGCAATAGATCCTTCAGAAAGAAAATCTGTGCGAAAATAGCCTGGGTAAACAAGTGTTACCTTGATTCCAAAAGCTTTTGTTTCTGCTGCTAAACTCTCTGTTAATCCAGCTACTGCAAATTTTGTAGCACAATATATTCCCCAGCCGGCAAAACCTCCGTAATAACCCCCAATAGATGAAATATTGAAAAAGTGGCCGGATTTTGCAGAACGGAAATGCGGCATGACATTGCGGATTACATTGAGCATCCCAAATACGTTGACTTCAAAATTTGTTCTTGCTTCTTTGTCTGTCAGTTCTTCTAATGTTCCAAGTTGGCCATAACCAGCATTATTTACAACTACATCAATGGTTTTAAAATGATTTAAAGTTTTTTCAATTGCATTTTTTACCGAGCTTTCATTCGTCAAGTCAACCTCAAGTGGTAAAAAATCTGCTGATTGTGCTCCGATTTCTTTTACTAATGCACTACTGTTTCGTGAAGTTGCCGCAACTTTGTATCCTGCTGATAAAAGTTTTTTTACCAATGTAAGTCCCAAACCTTTTGAGGCCCCAGTTACAAACCATACTTTTTTGTTTTCCATTTTTGTTATTTTTTATAATACAAAAGTAGAACGGTTAAGCAGGAAAAACATAACGCAAATCAAACGAAAGGTTACAAAAATCAAACAGACCTAAACTGGGTTGGCGTCTGTTGCATGTTTTTCTTAAAAAAATTATTGAAATGGGTAGGTTCTTCAAATCCAAGACAATAGGCAATTTCCGATACATTCCAATTGGTGTGTTTCAATAACATTTTGGCTTCTTGTGCCAGGCGTTCTGCAATTATTGCTGAAGTGGTTTTTTGGGTAGTTTCTTTTAAAGCCCTGTTTAAATGATTGACATGAATTGAAAGTTGGTTGGCAAAATCAGAAGCTGACCGGAATGCAAAACGTTGGTTTGGATTTTCTATCGGAAATTGCCTTTCCAATAATTCTAAAAAAACGGATGAAATCCTGCTGGCCGCATTGGAATTGTTGTAAATAGAAACGGCTGGCTGTATTTTCAAAGCGAGATGTATCAATTCAAATACCAGGTTTCTAAGCACATCATACTTATACACATATTCAGAATTAATTTCAAGAAACATTTTTTGGAAAACATGCGATACTTCAATTGCTTCTTTTTCAGACAGGGGAAAAATAGGAGTACTATTTGGCTGAAACATCGGGTATTCTTTCAGGTTGCCAAATTGATAAAAAAAAGACTCGGTAAAAACACAGAAAGAACCTGATTGGTTTTCATCTAATTGCTCCCAGTTGTATGGTATTTTCGGATTGGCAAATAAAAGTGCCTGGTGCTTTATTTCTATCACCTTATCAGCATAATGAACTTTGTTTTTACCAATAATAAAACTTATTTTAAAATAATCTTTGCGGCTGTATGGAAAGGGTTTGCATTTAGGCCCCACAAATTCATCCAACTTGAACACATTAAAATGCCCGATCTCTTTTTTGAGATTGTCTGGCATCCAATTTAGTTTCTCCTGATAAAATTCCTTTATGCTTTGTAACTTTTCCATTTGGCAAAACTACAAAATTCAAATAAGCTTCAGTAATGCTTCTTTTAGCACATAAAAGTAAGTATGCACATTTTTATATCAATAATTGTATGGAAAGTTTAAAGATTTTTAGGGTATAAAAGAAGCATGCAAAATGGTAGTTGTCGATAAAATTGAAAGTCTTTTTTATTAGCTTAAATGCCAAAAAAGGCAATAGCTTGTTTAGGTGCATCAAAGCTACCGGAAGTTTTACCCATCAGGCGGGGAAACCTGAAGTTAGGTTGAGGGATTACATGTCCGCCGCCATGAACGCTGTATTGTTCAACTATGGTTTGCCCTGCTTTCGTCCAAACCTGTCGTTCTGTATAAATTGAATTTTTTTCTTCCAAGTCATTTTTTTTCAAATCGTGCATTTGTTCTGTTAATGGCTTAGTTATGATTCCATTCCGTTTAGCCAGACTTTCTGCGGTAGCCTGGGCAGAAATAACTGTCCCGATCTTTTTAAATCCAAACAGCGTTACTTCGCCGCCGTTATATGGATTGATCGGGTCTTTGGTCCCCGCAACCAACATTACCCTTGATGTTTGACCTTCCAAAGTGTAGGAACAAGTGGCTGGCGTTGGAAGATTGGCACCAATAGCCGAAACAGCAGTTACCAAATTCGGTTCTTCCATGGCAAGCCGCAGGGCCATTTGTCCCCCGTTGGAAAATCCAAACACATACACTTTGCCCGGGTCAACTCCGTAATCATTCCGGAACTTATTAACCAGGCTTCGGATAAACCCAACATCATCAATATTTTCTTTTTTTGCCGGAAAAGGCGCATCGCTCCGGCAGTCATTCCAATTACCTTTATAACCGTTTGGATAAATTACTGCAAACCCTTTTTGATCTGCAAGTTGGTCAAACTCATAAGCTGTCCACCGGCGCATTCTGGACGCATTCATTCCGGTTCCGTGCAAGGCAATAATCAAAGCAGGATTAATGCTTAACTTTTTAGGAATGTAGTACAAGTAGCTTCGGTTCTGGTTGGCTACTTGTATTGTAGCTTGTTCTATTTTTGCGCTAAGTTGAGGTTTGTTAGGAACAGGTGTATAAGCAAAATAGAAGTAGGCAATTAGTCCAAGAATTAGCAAGACAACAACGATGATGAAAATTTGGTTCATTTTTTTTAGCTTGTCTAACAATTTTTTTATTCAACATTATAATTTAAAAGATTTGAGATTCCTTGTTCAAATGTAGATACTTTAGCTTATCAAATGTTAGTCGTAAACAAAAGGTTAGCGGTAACCTTTAGGTTAGTAAATTTTAAATAAATGGAACTTTGTAAGATAAACAGTAATGCTTCTGATGAGCAATGCGCTTCCATGCTTCAAGCAGTTGGTGATGCACTGTATGCAATGGGTGGAAAATGGAAGCTAAGAATAATTATTGCTTTGTTTAACGGCAATAAAAGGTTTAATGAGTTGCAACGAACCGTAACCGGAATTTCGGCCAGAGTTCTGTCTAATGAATTAAAAGATTTGGAAATGAACGGCTTTGTAAAACGAAACGTTAATGCCCAAGTAACACCTGTTTTAGTAGAATATGAACTTACAGCTTATAGCGATACTTTAAAAGATGTAGTACAATCTTTAAGTAAATGGGCCACCATGCACCGCGAAACTATAAAACAGCAGATTGCCAAAAAATAAATCTACCTTTTACAGTTTTTTTTAAGTTGAAATTATTATGGTTGCTTTATCTTCTTGAATATACTTTGTGTTTCCAAGTTTCTAAATATACAATGCTTCTTTTATGCCATAAAAATTGGTATTGTTATCCAAGTTTAAAAAGATTAAGATTTTTAGGTGATAAAAGAAGTATCTGAAATTAGATTATAAAACCAACGGCTGGCCGATGCTCAATACGTCTAATTTCCCTTCCAAATTAAGATTTTTTACTGCTACTTGTAAATCTTTTAAAGGCTGGCTTAACGGCTCATCAGAAAGATCAAAAGTGCCGTAATGCATCGGTATAAAACGAGCGGCGTTTAGCTCTGTAAACCCTTTCAGCGCATCTACCGGAGATTGATGATTGGCACTCATAAACCAGGCTGGCTCATAAGCGCCGATACCTAAAATTGCATAATCAAAGCTGCCGAAAACTGCTGCTAATTGTGTATAATGCGAATCATAACCGCTATCTCCTCCAAATAAAATACGCTTGTTTGCCGTTTCAATTACAAATCCTCCCCAAAGGCGCTGGTTGGTATCAAACAATCCGCGCGTTGACCAGTGCCTGGAAGGAATAAATGTAATTTTTAAAGGACCGTTCCCGGTATTGTACTGTTGATACCAGCCTGCTTCTTCTATTTTTTCAGACCCGGTGAAACTATGTACGATCTTTTTCATACCTAATCCGGTCAGATATTTAACATTTGGGTTTTGCTTTGATAATAGTTTCAGACTTTTATCATCCAAGTGGTCACGATGGTCATGCGACAGCAAAATATAATCAAGATTTGTTAACCGGTGAGGGTCAACAGGAAATTCAGACCGGCGTTTAACGGAAAGAATATCACCAAATACCGGGTCAGTTACTATTTGAATACCAGCAATGCGGATATAAAAAGTACTGTGCCCAAGCCAAACAATTATATCATCACTTCCTTTTAACCAGGAAGCGTCCTTAAAAACAGTTGGGTTCCAAACTTCTACCTTTTTTTCTTTTTTGAAAGGGCTGGCTTCCATTTTCCAACGAAAGACATCGGCAAGATTTGGAACAAAAGGATGGTTAAGGTTTAGAAACTTACCTTTTTGATCAACAGGTGTCCCCTGCCATCCTTCAGGGGCTTTTGGTGTTTTTAATTGCAGATTGTTTCGGTAGGCTTTTATGTTGTTTATCATTGTATTTATTATAGCACAAATAAAGGCAACTTGATCCGAATTGTAGTTTAAGTTGTTTAATATTTAGTATCACATTCTTTTTAAGTATTACAAGTCTATTAAGCCAATTCAACAAAAGTTTCATTCTGTTTTATTCCAAGCAGGTCAATTGTTGATGTCCAAAGAACATCTTGATATTTTTTATTATGACTGTCCGCAATTAGTACCAAGTATTATCTAAAGCAGCAATCATGAGCCTGTCAAATAATTTTTCTCCGAAATATCTCCTGTTGAATTTGTAGCAGAACTCATCGAGAT
>JAABUQ010009978.1_pt1 | contig 12607 bp, 12 predicted proteins | sample 5560001 | NCBI WGS metagenome assembly JAABUQ01 (sample SAMN10711888, study PRJNA513371) | rock metagenome | isolation source: Antarctica rocks | place: Antarctica: Victoria Land, Finger Mt nord | collected 2015-12-18 | reverse complement strand
AAAGCGGCGTTGGTTGGGATTTCTTCCGGCAAATATGGTAATATACGCGGCGTTGATCATTTTACCGGTGTGTGCAATTACCTAAACATGCACGTGCTTTCACTCAAATTGCATATTCCTTTTATCCGAAAAGAAATAGATGCAAGCGGGAACTTGACTGAAGCAGATACGATCCAATTCACCAATGAGCAAATGGACAGGTTCCTGAAATTTTAAACGTTTACAACTTCAAAAAAAAGACATTTAAGATTATTAAATGCCGAAATGTTACACGAAATAGGAAACCCCTAAATTTTACAATGTTTCGGAATATTGGACAACACTAATCGTATCCGTTGAAAATGTTGCTTCTTCAAACTTATTCAAAATTGTGTTCCAATAAATCACAAATGCTTCTTTCGTTTCTTCATCTATTGAATTGATTGTCATTTGCGGACTTCCTGAATTCAGAAATACAACATCCCCTATTTTAAAATCTTTTGCTTCCATCGTTTTATTATTGAACGATAAATATAGCTATTTTTTTCACCTGGAATAAATTTCAGGTTCAACTGCTATATTTTTTATGCCTTAAAAGAAGCATCGGAACCCGAGAGAAAACACGCAAAAGAAATGAGCATAAAACTTACTTTCCGTTAATTAACCTTGCCACTGCAAAAGCTGCCGCAGCCGCCAGCGCACCGATGACCACTACTTTCAAAGCACCCGAAACCGCAGGCTGACCGGTTACCTTGCTTTTGAAATAGCCAAAAACAAACAGGCAAAGTATGGTAACCGCGCAGGAATAATATAGTGCAACGCCGGATTCCCCGATAAAAAAATAAGGCGATAAAGGGATTATACCGCCCACGATATAAGAAAAGCCGATGGTTAAAGCACTTTGCGTTGCCCGGTTGGCCTCTGGTTTTTCCAGCCCCAGTTCGTATCGCATCATAAAATCCACCCATTTGTCGGTGTCTTTCGCCATCTCATCGGCCACTTGATTTTGCAGTTGCGGCGACAGGCCAAAACCGGCAAATACTTCTTTTACCTCTGTTTTTTCTTGTTCGGGCACGCGTTTCACTTCATCATATTCCCGTTTCAGTTCTGACGCATAGTGGTCGGCTTCTGTTCTTCCGGCTAAAAATCCGCCCAAACCCATGGCGATGGAACCGGCCACAATTTCGGCAATACCTGCCGTGATGATGATAGAAGATGAATTTACAGCCCCGCTTAAACCGGCAGCCAGGGCAAAGGGAACAGTTAAACCGTCGGACATGCCAATTACAATATCACGGATGGTATCAGAACTGCGTAAATGTTGTTCGTGGTGCATTTTATAAAAATAGGAACGTTTTGGCGAGCTACACAATAATGTTGCTATTTGGGATTGGTCTGATTAATACAATAAGCAGGATCTAACAAAACTTATTATATTAGGTGCACTACAAATTAAACAGGAAATGATAGTTTATTTTGATTCTATTAAAAAGACAAATATTTTTAATCTAAATTACTACGATTTAAGTAAATCCATTTTATAAGATTCAAATGAGAAATATAATACAAAGAAAAAATCTAAAGGATTCAAATAATGAAAAATAATAAAACTTTTGAATTTATTGTTCTGTTGCTTGCTGTATTTATAACGAGACTTATAGACGGTGTTGGTACATTCCATTATACCCCTAATCTTAGTAAAGAATTAAACCCTGCGGTAAGAATGTTTGGATTTGGCTGGAGATATCTTATCAGTATTCAATTAATAGCTGTGATTTTTTCAGGTGCTATTAATTATTTAAGTCTTTTCAGAATAAAACCAATAGAAATCCAAAAGAGAAACTTAGATTTTAAACAGTTTATATCGTATTTATATTTTGATAAAATTGTAGCTTGGAAATGGTCATTCCTGTTTAAAAAAGGCCTCAATGGCAAAAATCAGGAATTACATATGTATGGATGGTTAATCCCCAGAATTCTAATTTATGTTGGATTGGTACTTGCATTTTTTCATATATTATTAACTTTTGTTCCAGCGTATGGCCAAATACATAAATATTTCATTATACCTATGTATCTTTTAATGTTTTCAAGTATGCCTGTATGCTGGTACAATTACTATAAATTTCGTTTCAAAATATATAATCAAAATCAGGTAAGCACGTAACTTTATATTACTGATATTAAAGTAAATTTTTCTTCAACATCCTACTTACTTATATGAAAAAGAATTTTTGCGTCATCCTGATAGCCCTGATTTTTACTATACTTTGTTCTTGCTCTGACACTGGAAAAAACAGCGCAACCGACAGCAGCGCGCAAAATAGAGAACCAACAAAAGAACCTATTGATACTGCTGACACCCGGCTGGCCAATGATCTTTCTGTTTTTTGTACCAGCCAAATCAATGCGGCCAGGTTAGCCGCAACAAAAGCCTCAACCCAAAAAGTAAAAGCGTTTGCAAAACAAAACATGCAACTTTATACCGAGCTTGGCAATCATTTAAATCAAATTTCTGAAGATTACAAGATTAAATTGACTGCTGCGCCATATGCAACATCAAAAGAGAATCTTCAGCATTTAAACGACATCAAAGGACCATCTTTCGATCATGCGTACTTGCTGCAAATGCTGAAAGACCATAACACAATGATCAGGGAATATAACGCCGCAAAAAATATCCAATGCGTGCCGTTGAAAACATTTGTGCTCAGCAATCAGTCCACTATTATTAAACAGGCTTATGCGCTTTCTGATTTAAAGGATAAAACGCCTTAATTAAACTTAAAGCGGTTAGAACCAATAGTTTTGCCTTTTCGGATTTTGCCTGTTATCGATAAAAGCAGTTAATTTTGTACCGATTTTTGTTCCTTATTGTTAACAAATATAATTATTCCTTGGGCCTGGATAAGTTTACATGATGTTTTTGATTCCATCTGGTTAGCATATTTAAAATTGGCAAGAGTTCCAAGCCCTTTGGAGAAAGAGAATATTCCACTCGTGGCGGAAGTTCTTTAAACTCTTGGCGCCTTACAATTCCATCTTCTTCCAGCTCTTTTAATTGTTCGGTTAGCACCTTTTTACTGATAATACCCATCTTAGCATGAATCTGGCCAAAGCGATTTGGCTTTTTTCCTATAGTATAAATGATAATGGGCTTCCATTTGGTGCCGATAGTAGCCATGGTACGTGTCATTGGACAATTATGACATATAAAGATTTCGTTGTTCATAGTAGTTACAAAAAGGTTACTAGTATCTGTGTCGCAATAGTACAAAGTAACAACTTACAAGTAACTTTGCGTAACTTTTAATAATTACTAATAGTAACCAAAAAAATCAAAAATGAACACCTTAAAAACCTGGATCTTAACGATGATTATATCCATTTCTATACTTAACCTTCATGCCCAGCCAAAAATTTCGCAACCAGGCTATTACAAGCTGCAGTTTGGCAAATATCTAATTATAGCACTATCTGATGGTACAGTTCCCATAGATGCCCACAAACTACTGTTGACAAAAGACACGGCTGCCTTAGATCGGGCTTTACAGAAAAATTATTTGACTTCACCTGTTGAAATTTCTATTAACACGTATTTGATTGTTGACGGTTTAAAATTAATATTGGTAGATACCGGAGCTGGGGAACTTTTTAAACCTAACGGAGGACTGTTACAAGCAAGCTTAAAAGCTGCCGGATACAGTTCTGGGCAGATTACAGATATTTTGGTAACCCATATTCACCGTGATCACACTGGGGGGCTTACTGTTGATGGAAAAGTCATGTTCCCCAATGCAATTATACATGTTAATCAAAAGGATCTTGACTTTTGGAAGGAGCACGAGCAACCAAATTCAAACGACACCCGTGGAATTAAATCCAACAGGCCATCTTATCTGGCCATAAAACCCTACCTAGCCGCAAATAAAGTAAAGTCATTTGAAGGAGATATGGAAATCCTGCCTGGAATCAGAACAATAGAAAAACCAGGACACACAGCCGGGCACACGCTTTTCAGCTTAGGAACAGATGATCAAAAAATGATATTTTGGGGAGATTTGGCTCATATCGAACAGATTCAGTTTGTGGATCCGCTTATGCTTAATGAATTTGACTTTGATCAGGAAAAAGCGGCACAACAACGGAAAGAAAGCTACGCGCAATTTGCTAACAAGGGTTATTTAATTGCTGCAGACCATATCTCGTTTCCTGGCCTTGGAAGAATAACCAAAAACTCTAATGGGTATGAATGGAAACCTGTGCCTTACATTATATTAGGAAGGGTTAAATAACACAGTAACATTAAGGAAAACTTAACCCGACAAACATCTCAGGAATTTTTAAAAAACCCTTTATCACCATACCAATAAATTTTAGATTTGATTTGGTATTAGTAAAACTATTACACAATATTTAATTAATAGCTTTCGTTGTCCAGATTATTTCAAACCCCATTTTCCAAATAGTTTTACTGCTTCAGCATGAGAAATTGTTTCATCCCTATCAGCTTCTGCAATACCTTCTAAAACATCATTTTGCTGTTTATTGAATTCATCAAACCAGTCAGTTTTTCTATTGGATAAAAATTCCTTAACATCCAAAATCAAACGTTCATCATTGGTATTAATAATGGTTTGTAAAAGATCCAACTTCTCTGATTGTATGTCCATAACAACTCTATTTTAAACTAAAATAAGCAATTATTTTAACAGTGCCTAAATTCCAATTCAGCAGCAATAAGCTTACATTTTCTTACTATTGGCAATATAAAACTCCAGTGCCAGTTCTTTTACACGTTCGTTCTTTTCGCCAAAAACTTCTTCCTTGGTTTTGTCCTGAAGCAAAGCCAGGATCTCCACCTGCATTTGGAAGATCATTTCCACTTTGGCACTGTTGATGCCTAATTCTTTGATTAAAATCGTATTGATGTCAAACTCACTTGCAGCACTGGTATTGGTTTGATTTTCTCCTGTGGTTTCGTTCATGGGGATGCTGTTTTTATCGGTAAAAAAATGGTGTTGCTGCCGAAATTATTTCCGGTACAAATGAGTCAAAGTTTGTTTAAGCGTTTTAACGGTTGGTACGGTTGAAGCTTTTTTATTGGCGAACAACGTAGCGGCATCGTCTTCATCGCCGTAAAAAGAATCGTTGGCTTTTTGATCAACGTCCAATGCAGAACCGCTCACACTGATACCGGCAAAAAGCCCTCTGCTGCGGGAATACGAATAAACTTCGGATTCCAATTTGTAATCCGTTCCGGCAGAAGAAGTGCGGCCAACGGGACCAGCCGCAACAGAAATATCGCCGCCCAGCGTAAAACTGCTTTTGCCAATATCCAGCAAAGAAGTTTTGTTGAGGAAAACCAGCACCAAATCAACCGATTGGATGCCTGCCTGAAAACCTAGACTGCCGCCGGTCATCGTCAAAAAAACCGGGTTGCTCCAGGTTCCGTTATCGTTCCTGACCATCGCAATACCTTTCCCGCGTTTGCCGCCAATCACAAATCCGGCATTGATCAGTCCCGGGATGATGATAATGCCTTCCGTTTTCTGCATCAATTGTTTCGGGATGCTTTCGCGCAGTTTGCCAAATTCCTGGACAACCCTGACGGAAGCATCCAGTTTTTGCTCCTGCTTATCCTGTGCCTGAACGGATATGACTGATAAAAAGAGTGATAAAAGAAGTACGATGTGTTTTGAGGAAGCCAAAAATTCCATGATTAGTATTTGAATAGATACATAAACCCGCAGAAGGGGTTTTTATTGCCCGGGCTACATTTGCGTGTACCAGTTCCGCAGCCGTACATCTATTTTGTGGTCTTTATCATTCACCAGTTTTTTAAACAGTTCGATATCGTTGAGCTTATTGCCGGGCTGCCGATAATGGTACGGATAAACTACGGCAGGTTTGAAAGCCAGAACAGCATCTGCTGCCGGGGCAACGTCCATGGTGTAAGGCGGGTTCATGCAAACAAAGGCCACGTCGATATTTTTTAAAGCGCGCATGTCTGGCGTACCGTCTGTGTCCCCGGAAACATAAACCCTTTCCCCGCCGAAATTGAGCACATAGCCATTGCCAACACCTTTTTTATGACGGGCAGTTTCTTCGGGGATATTGTACATGCCAACAGCTTCTATTTTAATATTTTTATACGTTGTGTGCTGGCCATTGCCCAAAACTGTAATCTTGGCAAAAGTTTTATTTTTAAGCTGATCAACTACTTTTTGTGGGGCAATCAATTCGGTTTTAGACAGATCGAGGCCGCTCAAAGTAGCTTCGTCCAAATGATCGCCATGTTCATGGGTGATCAGGACCAGGTCGGGCGTTTTCATGCTTTTATATCTTTCGGCACCGCCATAAGGATCAGCAAAAACCGTTAAACCGTTCCATTGCAGCACCAAAGCGGCATGAAAAACAGGCGTAATTTCCAGGTTTCCTTTTTTTGTCGGGAAGCTGTCTGATTGCGCAAAAGCCAAAGAAAAAGGCAGTAAAAACAGTATGGTGATGATTTTTTTCATGTTGATTTTTTTAGCTTAACAGAAAATACAGGCTTTAGTTTAATTCAGGTTTGTTTGATGCTGATGGAAAAATCAGTTTTGCTGAACCCTTTGCTTTGGTAGAATGAATTTAACCAATACAAAAGAAGCCGTGAAAATTTAAATTTCCACAGCTTCTATACTTCTTTTACCTGCCCAAAATCATTATTTCGGCATTGCTTTTTTATTTTTTTTGTAACGCATATCCGGCGTACCGTCTTTTTTCATAGGCCCGGCCACCATTAGCTTTGCTTTTTGATTGGCTTTGTAACGTTTGTCCGGCGTACCGTCTTTTTTCATTCCGGCCATGCTTTGCTTGGCATGTACTGTGCCGGAAGCCATGCCGCCGGAAGTGGTTTTGGCAGGGACTTGCGCCATCCCGAAGCTGGTGATAAAAGCAAACAGCAGCAATAAACTAACTAATTTTTTCATGTTTTTTGAGTTTGATAAGTGTAAAGTGAAAGTACAAATTTTCTTAACAGTTGGTTTATTTTGTCTAAAAATAATTGCAGATACTGTTTTTCTCAGGTAAAATTCTTTAAAAAAATAAGCACAAAGTCAAAAGCAGTAAAATAGAAATGATTATCATTGCACAATAACCGACTTCGTAGCTCAGCTGGTAGAGCAAGTGACTCTTAATCACTGGGTCCAGGGTTCGAATCCCTGCGGGGTCATGAAAAAATCAAGCACTCAGGACACAAAATCTCCCGGGTGCTTTTTTATTTTAAATAATTTTTTTTAGGTTGAATTTGAAGCTGTATAAGTTTTTTGTGGCGAAGTTATTTAAACTTTATTAGTTAAACCGGTTGAAACCCATTTTTATAATAGGTGCCGGGCCTACGGCTCTTTAAAAAACTGTTCAACCCAGAAAAATACGCTCCCGGTTTAACTCCAGACGATATAAGTTTAAACAACCTCAGCAATTATTCCCACCTGCCCACTATCTTCCAATCCAGCTTTCGGCCCGGCTTATTTCAATCAACGTTACTTACCATAAATCGACTTTTGCTAAATACGGCAACCCTAATCTGATATCTTTTAAGGCTTCATCTGCTGAAACCTCCTCTGTTATAAGCCGTATAAATTTTAGATTAATATTTTCTACGCATTTGTTAAAACCTCCTGCTTTTAAAATTTCCCCTTCTATTTTTATGCTGAAACAACTACAATTCCTCATTATTTTATTTTTGACAGCCGGTTTTATCCCGGATAAAGCTTTTGCCCAGTTCCCTTATTCAGAAAGCTTTAAGAATTCTACCGCACCAGAAATGAATTTGGGTGGCACGGCCATCCTTACCAGCGGAAATGGCGACACCAACGGAAATGGGTATTTAAGATTGACCACACCAGCAAACAGCCAGGCAGGTTATGCTTTCAACTCCAGCAGCTTTCCATCTGCAAAAGGTATTTCAGTAAGTTTTGAGTATTATACTTATGGTGGCGACGGCGCTGATGGTATTTCCTTTTTTCTGTTTGATGCTGCCGTTGCCGATGCAAGCTTTAATATCGGTTCTTATGGTGGTGGATTAGGTTATACGAATGTTACTTCTTCCGGGCTTTCAAGAGGTTATTTGGCAGTTGGATTAGATGAATATGGAAATTTTTCTGATGCAGGCGCAGGCGGCAGCGGAGGAACAGGCAGGGTTGTAAATTCTGTAACGATACGCGGTGCCTATAACGATACGGGGGGAAATTACTATATGCTGACTACTGTTCCGGTTCAAACAAATTATGGTTTTACAATTGGCAGCAGCGGAAGTACAAGACCAGCAACAGGAGGTTCCGGTTATAGAAAAGCATTTATTGATATTGTCCCTCATTCCGGAGCTATCGGATATGACATCACCGTAAAAATACAGTATGATGCCGTTGCTGCACCTGTTACCGTTATCAGTAATTATTACTACAATAAAGCAGCACCTACAAATCTGAAATTTGGGTTTGCAGCTTCTACCGGAGGATCTACTAATTATCATGAAATTAGAAATGCAGGTGTAACGCTGCCTGCTGGTACAGCTTTAAGTACGCCTACCCAAACTAACCAAACACTAACAACCTGTTCCGATGGTACAGGAACCGTAAATATTTCAAGTGGCTTTACCACAACCAATACGCCAAACGGAACAATAAATACAGCCAGTGTGGATTTGGACCCAGCTACTGCGGGCATTCAAACCAGTTTCACCGTTGCTTTAAAAGGGGCTTTTACTTCCGATGGCAGCGGCAATATTACTTTTACCCCGTTAAACAGTACCGTTACGGGGTCGGCCGTTGGTCGTTTTACAGTTGCTGATAACTATGGTGCCACTTCTAATACGGCAACAATAACGGCAACGATCAATCCTTTGCCTACCACAGCCAATGCCGGGACAAACCAAACGGTAACTGCTGCTACACCAACATCGGTTACTTTGAGCGGTAATTCGCCAGCAGTCGGAACTGGCTCCTGGTCTCTGGAAAGCGGCCCTGCAACAGCGGTGATTGTAAATGCTGCCCTCAACAATACAGTTGTTAATAATCTCAATCCGGGTACTTATGTTTTCCGTTGGACGATCACCAACACTTGCGGCACTTCTGCAAGCGATGTAACGGTTAATATTATCGGAACACAATCAATCACTTTCAATACCATTCCGGCCAAGACTTACGGAGATGCAAATTTCAATGCAAACGCAACGGCTTCATCCGGGCTGCCGGTTGCTTATACCAGCAGCAACCCGCTGGTAGCAACGGTGGATGCAGGCGGAACCATCCACATCCTTGCAGCAGGAACATCAGTGATTACGGCTGCACAAACCGGCAACAGTAATTACAGCGCGGCTGCACCGGTCCAGCAAAATTTAACGGTAAACAAAGCATCATTAAGCATCACTGCTGTTGATCAGATCACCACTTATGCATCAGCACTACCTGCGCTTGCCATCAGCTATAGCGGCTTTTTGAATGGTGATACCCAAGCCAGCCTGACAACGTTACCTGCAATCAGTACAACGGCAACAACTACTTCATTGGTGGGCCGGTATCCGATCATGGTTTCGAGTGCTGCCTCGGACAATTACAGCATTACTTATACCAACGGAACCTTGTCCGTTTTGCCAGGCATCCAAACCATTACTTTTACGCCTATGGCAAAGTTTTATGGTGATGCAGATTTTGCAATCAACGCAACCGCTTCCTCCGGCCTGCCCATCACCTACAACAGCAGCAACCCAGCCATCGCTACGGTAGATGCTAATGGACTGATCCATATCATTACTGCCGGAACCGTTACAATTACTGCCTTGCAGTCCGGAAACGGAAATTATACGGCTACTACCGCTATCAACCAGCCATTAGTGATCGGCAAAGCTGCTTTAATTGCTAAAGCAGACAGTCTGCACAAAACTTACAGCATGGCCAATCCGGTACTGACAATCAGCTATACTGGTTTTGTAAACGGAGACAACCAAAGCAGCCTGACTACCCAGCCCACCATCAGTACCACGGCAACCATGGCTTCTGTAGTTGGCACTTATCCGATTACCATTTCGGGTGCAGCAAGCAATAAGTACAACATTTCGTATCAGCCCGGAACCCTAACGGTTGACCAACAAAGCCAGGCCATCACCTTTTCTGCCACCGCTTCTTCAAAAACTTATGGCGATGCTGATTTCAGTTTGGCGGCTACGGCCTCATCCGGTTTGCCGGTTGTTTATAACAGCAGCAACCCTTCGGCAGCAACCATAGACGCAGCAGGTACCGTTCATATTCTTTCGGCCGGAACTACAACAATAACCGCCAGCCAGTCCGGAAACAGTAATTTCAGCGCAGCCGCAACCCTTACCCAAATAGTAACGATAAACAAAGCATCGTTAACCATTACTGCGGATAACCAAAGTAAAACTTATGGTGCTGCCAACCCGGCATTATCGCTTAGCTACACGGGTTTTGTGAACAATGAGAGTCCAACCAATTTAACAGCACAACCTACAGCAAGCACAACGGCAACGGCAGATGCTGCGGCAGGCACTTATCCAATTACTGTTGCCGCGGCCGCAAGCAATAATTACGACATAACTTATCAGGCAGGAACGCTCACGATCGGACAAAGCAGCCAAGCCATTACGCTGGCAGCTTTACCGGTAAAAACTTATGGCGATACCGATTTTAATACCGGCGCAAGCAGCAGTAACCCGGCACTTCCGCTTGTTTATACCAGCAGCAATCCAGCGGTAGCAACTGTAGATGCCAGCGGAAACATTCATATCCTTTCAGCAGGGACAACCGTAATAACCGTTTCTCAGGCAGCAGACAATAATTATGGTGCAGCTACTCCGGTACTGCAAACTTTAACAGTGGCAAAAGCAGCATTAGCCATAACGGCTGATAACCAAAGCCGGGTTTTTGGGCTTCCTAACCCCACTTTTACGGCCAGTTACAGTGGTTTTGTAAACGGCGAAAGCGCGGCCAGCCTGACCACGCAACCCACAATTACTACTACGGCAACTACCACTTCTACAGCCGGCATTTATCCGATTATGGCAAGCGATGCCACAGCCGCCAATTATACCATTACCAATGTGCCGGGAACATTAACGGTAACGAACGCAACGGTAAACAGTGTCAGCTTCAGCCAAATTACCCTGTACGAAAACCAACCGGCTGGAACACCGGCTGGAACATTTACTGCGGCTTCCCTCGACCCAAATGCTGTTTATACTTATTCTCTGGCAAGCGGAACCGGCACTACAGACAATGCTTCTTTCAGCATCCAGGGAAATCAATTAACAACCGGCAAAAGTCTGGATTTCGAGCAAAAAGCAAGCTATACTATTTTGGTCCGGGCTACGAACCAGTACGGGCTTTATTTGGATCAGCTATTCACTATCAATATTTCGGATGTAAACGAAGCACCAACACTGGCTGCGGTTCCGGCACAACAAGCCTGCTATTTGCCGGTGGTACAAAGTATCCGTTTGAGCGGCATTACCGCAGGGCCGGAAACAGCGCAAATGGTAATGGCAACGGTTAGCTCAAGCAATCCTGCACTGTTTACTACCTTGAGCGTATCTTCAGTATCTGGCGGTGCGGCAACGCTGAATTATCAGTTGGCCAGCACCGGCAGTGCTATCGTTACCGTAACCGTGCAGGACAACGGTGGAACGGCAAATGGCGGGACCGATACCTTTAGCCAAAGCTTTACGCTGACTGCAAACGAAATGCCTGTTGCCGCCATTGCCTCAGACAAAGGAACACAGGTTTTAAAAGGAGAAACCGTAACCCTGACCGCTTCTGGCGGCACAACTTATAGCTGGGACAGTCCGCCCAACGTGAGCGGTACCAGCAGCTCGGCCATGATCCGGTTACGCCCTGTACAAACTACCACCTATCAAGTAAAAGTCAGCAATGCTTCCGGCTGCAGCAGCAACGCCAGCATCACCATTAATGTGGCAGATGATTACCAGAACATCCACCCTGCCAACCTGCTTACGCCAAACGGAGACGGCAAAAACGATACCTGGGTAGTTAAAAACATTGATCTGTACCCGAACAATACTGTTTCGATTTTTGATAAGGGCGGAAGAAAACTGCTGGAAGTTAAGCGCTATAACAACGATTGGGACGGCACATTGAACGGTTCGCCGCTGGCCGAAGGCACTTATTATTATGTCATCGACTTCGGCCCGGGACAAGCCCCGCTCAAAGGTTTCATCACGATCCTCAGAAATAGATAACCCGAATTCAATACAGAGAAAAAAATTAGCTGACCGAAAAGATATACCACGAATGAAGATCAAAAATCATAAAGCGATTATAAAAAAAGCCTTGCCGCAGCGCAGGAAAATAAATGCAACAGCAGGGTGCTTGCTCCTTGCTGTTTTTATGCAGGTAAAAACAGTATCGGCACAACTGAACCCTTTTTCGGCCATGTATTACCAAAACCAATACCTGATCAACCCGGCAATGGCCGGGCTGGACGAGAGCCTGAACCTGAACCTCGCGTTTCGCCAGCAGTGGAGCCCGGTGCCCGGCAGCCCGAAAACACAGTTTATCTCCGCTGATTACAACGCCGGCAAAAACGTTGGCCTGGGCCTGAACGTCAGCAATGA
>JAABUQ010009977.1_pt1 | contig 12609 bp, 9 predicted proteins | sample 5560001 | NCBI WGS metagenome assembly JAABUQ01 (sample SAMN10711888, study PRJNA513371) | rock metagenome | isolation source: Antarctica rocks | place: Antarctica: Victoria Land, Finger Mt nord | collected 2015-12-18 | reverse complement strand
CATGAACGTATCGCGCATCGTGAACTGGCTGGATAATAAGCCGCGCGCCAAAACTCGCGTGACCCGCTTCACCGCTCTCGCCCAAGCCGCCTGAATTCACCGACAGTATCAGACGTATATTAGGGTCAAGGGTGTCTGGGCCTATCTATATCATGCGGTCGACAACCTCGGTCAGACCATCGACTTCCTGCTGTCAGCACGGCGAGATGCCGCGGCGGCTATGCGGTTCTTCCGCAAGGCGCTGGCACAGCCGCACACCGTCAACCCGCGTACCATTACCGTGAACAAGAACGCGGCCTACCCGCGTGCGGCGGCCGACATGAAGCGAGCTGGTGACTTGTGGCGCTTCTCGCGGCTGCGGCAGTGCAAGTATCTGAACAACATCGTCGAGCAGGATCACCGGCGGATCAAACGACTGGTCCGACCCGGGCTGGGCTTCGGCAGCTTACGAACTGCAAGGCTGACGCTGGCTGGCTACGAGGCGATGGCGATGATCAGAAAGGGGCAGGCTTACGACATCGGCGGTCGGGACATGCGGGCGCAGGCCGCCTTCGTTGCCGATCTCTTTCAGGTCGCCACCTGAAATCGCTACCACCAGCCACTCGGCACAACCCGCTGTAGCGTTTGCAACAGAACCGCATGGGTTGCTAACGACCGCTGACCTTGTCGGGCCACTTCTGATGCCCGAACGATGCCCCCAGACTTCATCAATTAATTTAAGTGACCGTCATATTGTCTATAAACTACTGATTTGATTGGTGCCGACGCCCGGGATTGAACCGGGGACCTACTGATTACGAATCAGTTGCTCTACCGCTGAGCTACGTCGGCCCGCACGCGGCGATATACCGTCACGCCGATGTGGCCGCAACAACCCTTGCCACGACGCCGTTGAGATAGTCGTGACACATTGAACGGTTATAATGCCCCGCAATGTGCCCACCCTCCGACCTCGCCATCGCCGACGCCTTCACAGCAACGCCGCCCGCCGTCGCCATGACGGCGGGCGAGCGTTGGTGCGAGTGCCCGGATTGCGGCCTGTTCCTGACGCTGCCGACGTTGGCGCCGCACGACGTGGCGTATTGCCCGCGCTGCGACGCGGTGCTGCGGCGCGGCCGTTCCGACTCGGTCGGCCGGCCGCTGGTCATGGTGGTGACCGGGTTGCTGTTGCTGCTGATCGCCAGCCAGACCTCGTTCATCGAGCTGTCGATCAGCGGCCTCGGCCGAAACAGCACCGTGTTCACCGGGCCGGTGGCATTGGAGCAGCAGGGCATGTGGGAGCTGGCGGTCGTCGTCCTCATCACCACCATCATGGCGCCGCTGCTGCGGATGCTGGCGATCCTGTGGGTGCTGATCGGCATCCGGCTGCCGCGGCTCGACATGACGGCCCAGGGTCTCCTGTCGCCCAACCACCTGTCGCGGGTGTTCCGCTTCGCCGAGGTGCTGCGGCCGTGGTCGATGGTGGAAGTGTTCCTGCTCGGCGTCTTCGTCGCCTACACCAAGCTGATCGCGCTGGCCCGTGTCGAGGTCGGCCATGCCGCATATGCGATGGCGGCGCTGATGCTGGTGCTGGCGGCGGTGGATGCGTGCATGGACCGCGAGGCGGTGTGGCAGGCGTTGGACCGGCGCGAGGGCCGCAACACCACGTTCGCGGAACTGCCGCCGGGTCCGATGGTCGGGTGCGACACCTGCGGCCTGGTCAGCGCCGTCGGCACGCCGCATTGCGCACGCTGCGGCGCTCGGCTGCACATACGCAAGCCGTCCAGCATCATCCGCACCTGGGCGCTGCTGCTGGCCGCCGCATGCCTGTACGTCCCCGCCAACATCCTGCCGGTGCTGACCCTTATCCGGCTCGGCCGCGGCCAACCATCGACCATCGTCGGCGGCGCCGAGGAGCTGTTGCGGGGGGGTATGTGGCCTTTGGCGCTGCTGGTGTTCGTGGCCAGCATCATGGTGCCGGTGCTCAAGCTTGTGAGCCTCACCATCATGCTGGTGACCACCCATCGCGGTTCGGCGGCGCGGCTGCAGGAGCGCACCGTGCTCTACCGGATCGTCGACGCCATCGGGCGCTGGTCGATGATCGACGTGTTCATGATCTCGATCCTGACCGCGCTGGTGCGCATGGGCAACCTGGCCTCGGTCTATCCCGGTCCCGGCGCGCTGGCATTCTGCGCCGTCGTGATACTCACCATACTGGCGGCCACCAGCTTTGATCCGCGCATCATGTGGGACGCCGCCGGAGAACGCCACGAATGACCCTGCCGCCTTCCTCCACGCCAACTCCCGACGCGCCAACCGCCAGCGGGTCGGGACCGGGTTCGGAGCCGGGCGGGCCAGGGTCGCCGCAGCCGCCACGCGCCACCGTGCATCCTAAGGCGCGGCGGGCTTTCCAACTTATCTGGCTGATCCCGCTGGTGGCGGCCGTCATCGCCGTCTACCTGGTGTACCAGACGCTCTCCAACGCCGGGCCCGACATCACCATCACTTTCCAATCCGCCCAGGGCATTGTCGGTGGCCAGACCAAGGTGCGGCACAAGGCGGTCGATCTCGGCACCGTGCGCGACGTGCGGCTCTCGCCGGACATGAACAGCGTTGTGGTGCGCGTGGGCATGTCCCGCGAGGCCGCCCGCACGTTAACCGCCAATGCGCGCTTCTGGGTGGTGCGGCCGAGGTTGACCACCGGCGACGTCTCCGGCCTCGACACCGTGCTGTCGGGATCGTACATCGAGATGGACCCAGGCTTGGGCGGCCCCGCGAGCACGCATTTCACCGGACTTGACGATCCGCCGGCGGTGCGGACCGGGGAGACAGGGGTGCCAGTTGTCCTCACTACCGACCGCATCGGCTCGATCCAGCCCGGCGCGCCGGTGTTCTACCACGGCATCCCGGCCGGCGAGGTTTCCAGCTTCCAGCTAGGCAAGGATGGCGAGAGCGTCACCATCCAGGCGTTTGTGCGAGCGCCCTACGACCGCTTCGTGCGCCAGGGGACGCATTTCTGGAACGCTTCCGGCGTTGGCGTCGAGATCGGCGCGCAGGGCGTCCAGCTTCGCATCGCCAGCCTGCAGGCGATCCTTTCCGGCGGCATCGCGTTCGACACCACGGAGGATGCGCGCGCCATGCCGGCCGCCAAGCCCGACTCGCGGTTCACGCTGTTCCGTAGCGAGGCCGACGCCGCCTCCGCCGGATACGACAACCGCATCAAGCTGGTGAGCTACTTCGAGGGCTCGGTGCGCGGGCTCAGCGTCGATGCGCCGGTGGAGATGTACGGCATCCAGATTGGCAACGTCACCGGCATCCACCTCGACCTCGCGCGCGACGGCGCCACCTCGCGCGTGGTGGTGCACATGGAGGTGCAGCCGCAGCGGTTCATGAGCCATCCCGACAGCGACCCGACGAAGCTGCTGGCGGTGGCGCAGACGCTGGTGTCGCGCGGCTTACGGGCGGAACTGCAGAGCGCCAGCCTGCTGACCGGCCAGAACGTCGTCGAGTTCAGCTTCAAGCCCAACTCCGCCCCCGCCCAGGCGCATCAGGTCGGCGACGAGATCGAAGTGCCCAGCACCTCGGGCAGCTTCGACGACATCACCAGCAATCTGGCTCAGGTGGCACAGAAGCTCGGCGCGCTGCCGCTCGACCAGATCGCCGCCAACCTCAACGACATGCTGCGCGGCGTCAGCCAGCTTGTCGCCGGGCCGGAGCTGCGCCAGGGTATGCAGTCGTTGAGCAGCACTCTCGCGAGCGCACAGGAGGTTCTACGTAACATCAGCACCGGCACGGAGCCGTTGCTGCGCCGGCTTCCGGCCATTGCCGAGGGGCTGCAGACCGCCGTCGACCGGGCCGGGCGGCTGGTCAACTCGACAGAATCCGGCTATGGCGCCAACTCGTCGTTCCGTCGCGACCTGGAACGCCTGCTGTCGGAGACCAGCGATACCGCGCGATCGGTGAGGCTGCTGGCGGATTACCTCGACCAGCACCCCGAGGCGCTGATCCGTGGCCGTGCCGGTCGCTAAACAAAAGCGAGAACGCCTATGCGCGGCTTGTCTGTAATCTCAGTGCTGGCCGGGCTGACGTTGGCCGGCGTTGCCGGCTGCGCTTCGCCCAATCCCGACCTGTTCACCCTGGCCGCGGTGCAGGGCGCAGCCCAGCCGCTTCATGCCCGCACCGTCGAACTGCGTCGCGTCGGCTTGGCCGCCTACCTCGACCGGCCGGAGATCGTGCGCTCGGACGCGCAATACCGCCTGCAGGTCAGCAGCATCGACCGCTGGGGCGAGCCGATGGGCAGCATGTTGGAGCGGGTGTTCATCGAGGACTTGGTGCAGCGGCTGCCCAACAGCTCGGTGTTCTCGGAGTCAGGCGCGATCTCGACCCAGCCCGACCTGGTGCTGGAGGTCGATGTGCAACGCCTGGATGCGAACGCATCGGGCGACATCGTGTTGCTGGCGCAGGTGGCGATCCAACACCAGGACAGCGAGCGTTCGGCGGCGGCCACGCAGGTTCGGCTCACCGTCCGCGCAGCCAGCGTTAAAACCACCGACCTGGTTGCGGCAATGAGCACCGGGTTGGGCGAGCTTGCCGACGAGGTCGCCCGCAAACTTGCGGAAGGCGACCAGCGGCCAACCGCGCCGGCCGCCGTCAGCGGCCGGTCAAAACACGGTCGACGAGCTGCCGCACGGTCGGGATAAATCCGTTGCCGTAGAACGGGTCGGTCGCAAAGCGATAGGCGTTGTGACCGGCGAACATCAGGTTCTGGTCCAGCGAGGCATCCTCGTCCGTCGCATGGCCGATATCCTGCAGCGTCTTCTGGATACAGAAGCTGCGCGGGTCGGCTTTCTTGCCGTTGTTGAAATCCGGCTCGTGCTGCGACCAGTTGGAGAACCGGCAGGTGCTGAGGCAACCCATGCAGGCCACCTGGTCGGCCATGATTTCTGCGGCTTTCTCCGGCGTCACGAACACCAGCGTGCTGTCGGGCGTGCGCAGCGCCTCGGTCATGCCCAGCCGTTCCCAACTGCGCACCCGCTGCAGGTCGAGCGGCGTCAGATAGACGACCCGCTTGCGCGGTCCGACGGCGAACTCCGCCACATGCTCGCCGACCGGCTCGGTGGTGAAGGCGGCCTGGTGTTCGGTGCGCAGGCGCAGTTCCTGGAGGAAGCCGTTATCGACCGCCGAGGAATAGAACCCGGTCGGGCTGAACCGGTTAAGATACACATCGCCCGGCTTTAACGTCAGCAACCGGCGCTTCCATGCCTCGCCGATCGGGCTTTCCTGCGTCAGCAGCGGGCGGGTGCCGAACTGAAAGGCAATCGGGCCGAGCTCGGGGTTGTCGATCCAGTCCTGCCATTCCTCAAGCCACCAGACGCCGCCGGCCATGATGATCGGCGTGTCGCCCAAACCCAACTCGCGCATCAGCTTGCGCAAGGCGAGCACGCGCGGGAAGGGGTCCTCCGGATGGCTCGGGTCCTCGCCGTTGGACAGGCCGTTATGGCCGCCGGCCAGCCATGGGTCTTCGTAGACCACGCCGCCCAGCAGGCTGGCCGCCTTGGAGTAGGCACGCTTCCACAGCGCGTTGAAGGCGCGCGAGGAGGAGACGATCGGGTAATAGTAGACGTTGAACTTGGCGGCGATCTCGGACAGCCGGTATGGCATCCCGGCGCCGCAGGTCAGCCCGTGGATAAGGCCCTTGGCGCCTTCAAGCACGCCAGTCGCGACACGCTCGGCGGCCCCCATCTCCCACAGGATGTTGGCGTGGATGCGGCCACGGCCATCGGCGATCTCGTGCGCCTGCCGCGCCTGGGTGATGCCGCCCTGGATGGCATAGGCCACCAGTTCCTCATGCCGCTCGCGCCGGGTACCGCCATGATAGATTTGTGGAATGACGCAGCCGTCGGCATCAAAGCTGTCGGCATTGACCGCGCTGAAGGTGCCGGCGCCGCCTCCCGCTGCCCAATGACCAGAAGTGGCGCCGTTGGAGACCGCAACGCCCTTGCCGCCTTCGATCAGCGGCAGCACGTCGACGCCGCCCATCCGAATCGTGTCGATCGCCTTCATCAGCACCCTCCACGGCTCCGGACCCGGAACCTCACAACTCGAAAATCGGCACCGCCCCCAGCGATGGCAAGACCCTCGGCAGGGGCGGCGGCACGATTTACTCGGCCGCTTCGTCGCGCTCGCGGCGTCCGCCCTTGGCGCCGACCTGGTCGGAGATGTCGGCCCCGGTCGCCTGATCGACCACGCGCATCGACAGCTTGACCTTGCCGCGGTCGTCGAAGCCCAACACCTTGACCCGCACGGCATCGCCCACGTTGACGATATCGCCGGTCTTGGACACCCGCCCGATCGACAGCTCGCTGATGTGCACCAGGCCGTCGCGCGAGCCGAGGAAGTTCACGAACGCGCCGAACTCGGCGGTCTTGACCACCTTGCCGAGGTAGATCACGCCGATCTCCGGCTCCGCCACGATGCCGCGGATGCGGTCGATGGCGGCCTGCGCCTTGTCCGGGTCGTTGGACGAGATTTTGATCGTGCCGTCGTCCTCGATGTCGATCTTGGCCCCGGTCAGCTCGACGATCTCGCGGATCACCTTGCCGCCGGTGCCGATCACGTCCCGGATCTTCTCCTTCGGGATGTTGATGACGGTGATCTTCGGCGCCGTGGCGGCCACGTCCGAGCGCGCCCCGGTGATGGCGCGGGCCATCTCGCCGAGGATGTGCAGCCGCCCCTCACGCGCCTGGTCGAGCGCCACCTTCATGATGTCGGCGGTGATCGAGGTGATCTTGATGTCCATCTGCAGGCTGGTGACGCCCGCCTCGGTGCCGGCCACCTTGAAGTCCATGTCGCCGAGGTGGTCCTCGTCGCCCAGGATGTCCGAGAGCACCGCAAAGCCGCGGTCCTCCTTGATGAGCCCCATGGCGATGCCGGCCACCGGGCGCAGCAGCGGCACGCCGGCATCCATCAGCGCGAGGCTGGTGCCGCACACCGTCGCCATGCTGCTGCTGCCGTTGCTTTCGGTGATCTCGCTGACCACGCGCAGGGTATACGGGAACTTGGACTTCTCCGGCAGCAGCGGGTGGATGGCGCGCCAAGCGAGCTTGCCGTGGCCGATCTCGCGGCGGCCGGGGCTGCCCATGCGCCCGGCCTCGCCCACCGAGTACGGAGGGAAGTTGTAGTGCAGCATGAAGTGCTCGCGGAACTCGCCATCGAGCGCGTCGACGATCTGCTCGTCCTGCGCGGTGCCGAGCGTGGCCACGCACAGCGCCTGGGTCTCGCCGCGGGTGAACAGCGCGCTGCCGTGGGCGCGCGGCAGGATGCCGACCTCGGCCACGATCGGGCGCACCGTCTTGGTGTCGCGGCCGTCGATGCGCAGGCCGGTGTCGAGGATGGCGTTGCGAACGATGTCGGCTTCAAGCTCCTTAAACAGCAGCTTGGCCTTTTCCGGGTCCAGGCCCTCGGCGGTCAACGCGGCGCCGGCGGCCTTCTTGGCGGCCCCGACCTTCTCCTGGCGGGTCTGCTTGATCTTCTCCTGGTAGGCGTCGGCCAGCGCGCCACGCGCCAGCGCATCCACGCGCCCGGCCAGCGACTTCTGCTCGGTGGTGGTCTCCGGCAGCGCCCACGGCTCCTTGGCCGCCGTCTCGGCCAGCTCGATGATCGCCTGGATCACCGGCTGAAACTGCGCATGGCCGAACGCCACCGCGCCCAGCATGACCTCCTCGCTCAGCTCGCGCGCCTCGCTCTCGACCATCAGCACGCCTTCGGTGGTGCCGGCGACCAGCAGGTCGAGGGTGCCGTCCTCGCACTGCGCGCTGGTCGGGTTCAGCACGTACTGGCCATCGATCCAGGCCACGCGCGCGGCGCCGACCGGGCCGAAGAACGGGATGCCGGACAATGTCAACGCCGCCGAGCAGCCGATCAGCGCTACCACGTCGGGGTCGTTCTCAAGGTCGTGGCTGAGCACGGTGGCGACGACCTGGACCTCGTTGCGGAAGCCGTGCGGGAACAGCGGGCGGATCGGGCGGTCGATCAGGCGGCTGACCAGCGTCTCCTTCTCGGAAGGACGGCCTTCGCGCTTGAAGAAGCCGCCCGGGATCTTGCCGGCGGCGAACGCCTTTTCCTGGTAGTTGACCGTCAGCGGGAAGAAATCCTGCCCCGGCTTCACGTTGCGCGCGCCAACCGCGGTGCACAGCACGATGGTGTCGCCATAGCGGGCCAGCACGGCGCCGTCGGCCTGACGGGCGATCTTGCCGGTCTCCAAGGTCAGCTTGCGGCCGCCCCAGTCGAGTTCCTTGCGGAAGTGGTTGAACATCACGTCTTCCTTGCGAAGTCGCGACGCAGGCGGGCAGCGACCGGGCGATCCAGGGCAGCGAGTGCAGCGGACGGCGTCTCGGGCGGCATGGGAGCGGGCTGTGCGCGGGCACAGCCACGAGCCATGTGGCCGAAGCCGCCGTCATGGGCATATCCGGGCGAAGCAGCCGGTGTGCCGGATCGGCGATCGTCATCCCGTCGCGCGCGACGGTTTCTCCGTGCCCAATGGCACGCAGAGGCGGCGGCGTCGGCCTGCCGTTCGGCACCAACCGACGCCTTGTTTCAGCGACGCAGGCCGAGTCGGCCGATCAGCGTCTCGTAGCGCACATGATCCTTGCGCTTCAGGTAGTCGAGCTGCGCGCGCCGCTGGCCGACCATCATCAGCAGGCCGCGCCGGCTGTGAAAGTCTTTGGCATGCGTCTTCAGGTGCTCGGTCAGGTTCACGATGCGCTCAGTGAGCAGCGCGACCTGAACTTCGGGGCTGCCGGTGTCGGCGGCGCCGGTGGCGTATTCGGATACGAGCGCCGTGCGGCGCTCCGCGGTAATCGACATCGCATACTCCTGATGCGGGGTTGAAGCGCGCGTGCGGCTACAGCAGCCGTTCGGGTTTCAACCAGCCATCCTCCAGCCGGCAAAGCCCTATCACGCGAGTCCCCGCCATGGCGCGCGCCAAGCCCCGGTCAGGGTTGGCGGCCCGTGGAATGCGGCCCATCAGATCGACCAGGCTGATTGCCTGTCCATGCGAGAGGCTTGTGGCTTCCGCTGCGGTCAAGGCCAGCGCCGGGATGTCGGCCAGCGCGGTCGCGACCGGGAGCAGGAAGTCCGGGGACGTCGGCGGGGTATCCTCCGCGCGCTGCAATTTGTCCAGAACTATCGCATGGCTCTCGTCGAACGGCCCTACCCGCAGCCGGCGCAACGCGGCCACATGCCCGACCGTGCCGCAGGCTTGCGCCAGGTCGCGCGCCAGGCTGCGCATGTAGACGCCCTTGCCGGACTGCACCTCGAAGATGGCGGTGTCGGCGTCGACCCGCTCGATCAGCTCGAAGCGGTCGACGCGGGCCGGGCGAGCTTCCAGCACCGGCGGCGTGCCGGCGCGCGACAGGTCGTAGGCGCGCTCGCCGGCCACCTTTATCGCCGAGTAGATCGGCGGGATCTGCATGATGTCGCCGCAGAACGCCGGCAACGCCGCGGCGATGGCGGCATCGTCGGGCCGTGCTTCGCTGGTGGCGATGACCGCGCCATGGGCGTCGTCGGTGTCGCGCGCCTCGCCCATGCGGAGCGTGAAGCGGTAGATCTTGGTGCCGTCCATGACATACGGCACGGTCTTGGTGGCCGAGCCGAACGCCACCGGCAGCAGGCCGGTCGCCAGCGGGTCGAGCGTGCCGCCGTGACCGGCCTTCTGCGCGTCGAACCAGCGCCGCACCCGGTTCACCACGTCGGTGCTGGTTAGCCCCTGCGGCTTGTCGACGATCAGCCAGCCATCGAGCGGCAGGCCACGAGGTTTGCGTTGGCGCATCGGTTCAGGTCAACTTTCAACGGCGTGTGGTCAATGGCGGCGACAGGATGCGCCAGCGTGTTCCGCCGTTCGCGCTCCAACGTCACCCCAGGTCGCGCGCCACTTCCGGGTTGCGCAACATCGCGTCGACGTGCATCGCGTAGTCGATGCTGGTGTCGGCCTGGAACGACACCTCCGGCGCGATCCGCAACCGCAGCGCCTTGGCCAACTGGCCGCGCAGGTACGGCGCCGCCCGGCGCAGCGCCGGCAGCTTGTCGGCGATGTCGGACCGGCCGAGCCGGGTCACGAACGCCGTGGCCGAGCGCAGGTCAGGGCTGATCCGCACCTCGGTCACGGTCACCAGCACGCCGACCAGATCGGGATCGCGCACCTCGCCGCGGCCGAAGATGCCCGACAGCACATGCCGGACCTCCTCGGCCACGCGGAGTTGACGCTGCGACGGCGCGCGAGCCGACAGCGCCGCGGTGTTCTTGGTCATAGCTAGGCGGTCACCATCAAGCGGGCACCATCTCGACCTCGAAGCACTCCACCACGTCGCCCTCGCGCAGGTCGTTGTAGTTGGCGAACGACAACCCGCACTCGTAGCCGCGCGCCACCTCGCGCACGTCGTCCTTGAAGCGCTTCAGCTGCGTCAGCTCGCCGTTGTGGATCACCACGCCCTCGCGCAGCAGCCGCACCCCGGCGCCGCGCTTCACCAAGCCCTCGGTAATCATGCAGCCCGCGACCTTGCCGGTCTTGGTGATGTCGAACACCTTGCGGATTTCGGCATAGCCCAGGAACCGCTCGCGGGCCTTCGGCGCCACTTTGCCACGCACCAGCTTCTCGATGTCATCCACCACCTCGTAGATGATCGAGTAGTAGCGGATATCGACGCCGTCGCGGGTCGCCAGCGCCCGGGCCTGCGCCGTGGCGCGGACGTTGAAGGCCACGATCAGCGCACTGTTGGCGCGGGCGAACTCGATGTCGCTCTCGGTAATCTGGCCCACCGAGGAGTTCAGCACGCGCACCCGCACCTCCTCGTGCGCCTGCCGCAGCACCGTCAGCTGGATGGCCTCGGCGCTGCCCTGCACGTCGGCCTTGATGAGCACGGCGACCTCTTTCTGCACGCCGGCCTGGATGCGCGCCAGCATCTCGTCCAGCGTGCCGCGCGCAGCCGTGGCGACCCCGGCCGCCCGGTCGCGCAGCTTGCGCTGGCGGAACTCGCTGATCTCGCGCGCCCGGCCCTCGTTCTCCACCGCCACGAACGGCTCGCCCGCCTGCGGCACCCCGGCGAGGCCAAGGATCTCGACCGGCACCGAAGGGCCGGCGGTCAGCAGCGGCTTGCCCTTGTCGTCGAGCATGGCGCGCACGCGGCCCCACTCGGCGCCGGCGACCACGATGTCGCCGGTGTTGAGCGTGCCCTTCTGCACCAGCACGGTTGCCACCGGACCACGGCCGCGATCCAACCGGCTCTCGATCACGCTGCCCTCGGCGGCGCGGCCAGGGTTGGCCTGCAGGTCCAGGATTTCGGCCTGCAGCAGGATCGCCTCCTCCAGCTTGTCGAGGCCCATCCGCTTGATCGCCGAAACCTCGACGTCCTGCGTGTCGCCGCCCATTTCCTCGACCACGATGTCGTGGCTGAGCAGCTCCTGGCGCACCCGGTCGGGCTTGGCGTCGGCTTTGTCCATCTTGTTGATGGCGACGATGATCGGAGCGCCGGCGGCTTTGGCGTGCTTGATCGCCTCGATCGTCTGCGGCATCACGCCGTCGTCGGCGGCCACCACCAGCACCACGATGTCGGTGACGCTGGCGCCGCGGCTGCGCATCGCCGTGAACGCCTCGTGGCCCGGCGTGTCGATGAAGGTGATGCGGCTGCCCGACTGCAACTTCACCTGGTAGGCGCCGATGTGCTGGGTGATGCCGCCAGCCTCGCCGGCGGCCACGTCGGTGGAGCGCAGCGCGTCGAGCAACGAGGTCTTGCCGTGGTCGACGTGGCCCATGATCGTCACCACCGGCGAGCGCGACTGCATGTCGGTCAGCTCGTCGAACTCGCCTTCCAGGCCGGACTCGATATCGTCCTCGCTGACGCGCTTCACCCGGTGGCCGAACTCCTGCACCACCAGCTCGGCGGTGTCGGCGTCCAGGCTCTGCGTGATGGTCGCCATCACGCCCATCTTCATCAGCGTCTTGATGACCTCCGGCGCGCGGGCGGCCATGCGGGCGGCCAGCTCCTGCACCGTGATCGTGTCCGGCAGCACGACTTCACGCACGACTTTCACTCCATCCGAGCGCAGCAGCTGCAGCTCCTGCTCGCGACGCTCGCGCTCACGCTGACGGCGCACCGAAGCCAGGCTGCGGACGCGGTCGTCCTCGCCCTCGATCGCCGCCTGCACGTCGATGCGCGCCGGGCGGCGGCGGTCGTCGACCACCTTCTTGGGCGCGGCGACCGGCGGCTTGCGCGCCGGCATTCCGGGCGCGCCACCGGGGCGGCGGATCGGACGCGATTCATCCTCTTCCTCACCCGGGCGGTTGGTCTTGAGCCGCAGCGTCTCGACCGGGCTGGCCGGGGCGCCTGGCGTGGTCGCCGGACGCACCGGGCGGCGCACCGGCTCGCCACGCGCGGCCGGGGCAGGAGCAGCAGGCGACGCCGCGATGGCTTCGGCCACTTCACGCTCGGCGGTCTCGGCGCGGGCGCGAGCCTCGGCCTCGACCTTCTGGCGCTGCTCCTCCTCGGCGGCGCGGCGCGCCTCCTCGTCACGGCGGCGCGCTTCCTCGGCGGCGGAGAGGATCGAGATCTTCTCCTGCTCGCGGCGCTCGGCCTC
>JAABUQ010009975.1_pt1 | contig 12610 bp, 10 predicted proteins | sample 5560001 | NCBI WGS metagenome assembly JAABUQ01 (sample SAMN10711888, study PRJNA513371) | rock metagenome | isolation source: Antarctica rocks | place: Antarctica: Victoria Land, Finger Mt nord | collected 2015-12-18 | reverse complement strand
CGACAGCGCGGCGCTCGTCATCGTCGGCGAGGTCGTCGGCGCGCTGGAGCATGACCAGTTCGGAGATAGGCTGCCGCAGGGCACGGGTTAGATCTCGGTCGAGAGCAGCGTGCTCGGGCAGCCCGAGATAGGCGGCCACGTCCGGCAGCAATCGCTTCGTGCCCTGGGCGACGACGACGCGCCGGTCGTCCGGCGACGTTGAGCGGCACTGTTGGAGTAGAGCTGCGATGGACCGCGCGAGGGCGCTGGCGAGAGCTGGTCTGTCCATGATTGGCAACCTCCGCGCTACTGCGCATCACTATTCGTTGTTCGTCGTCTGCGCGCCTATTGATAGACGTTTAGCCGCCTGCCTGTCCCCGCCACGACCAGAGTCCCCGCGGGACCAAGGGCGATTGAGGGCGTCTCACCCCAGGTGGTCGGGCCGCCGGCGGGGAGGGTCCACAGCAGGGCGCCGTCCGGCGCGATGGCGCGGACCATGCCATCGTCGCTGCCCACGTAGGCGCGGCCCGCGGCGTCGACGGCGACCGTCGGCGGCTGCCGGTAGGGCGTGCGCGAGAGGCGGCCCATGGGACGACGCCACAGCTGGCGGCCCGCGGGGCTCACCGCGCCCAGTCCGGTCCGGCCCAAGGCCAGCACCGTCCCGTCGGCGCGCTCGGCGAGGCTCAGGACCTCGTCGCCCGTCGCCCGTCGCCACAGCAGCCGGCCGTTGGGCGCGTAGGCGGCGACGCCGTTGGTTCCCTCCGCGGTGTAGACCGTCCCCCGCGCGCCGACCAGGACGGCGGTGGCGTAGATGGGGCGCTGCCAGCGCACCGTGCCGTCCGGGGCATAGGCGACCAGTTCGCTGCCGAGGCTGTCGTAGAGGGTCCCATCGGGCGCCGCGGCCATGACGAGCAGGGCCGGTTGTACCGCGGGTGGAGCGAGGCGCCGTAGGGACTGGCCGGCCGGCCCAAACACCTCGATGCCGTGATAGGGGGACGGGCCGACGAACGGCACATAGAGGAGGTTGGCGGCGGTCACCAGCGGCGCCGCGCCCTTGCTGTTGGGCACGTCGGCGCCGAGGGCGGCCGCCCAGGGCAGGGAGCGGACGATCCACCGCTGCTGTCCGGTCGCCGCCGCCAGCGCGATGATGAATTGATGGCGATAGGTCGTCAGCCCGTCGTTGGCATTGGCGAGCACCAGGCCATCGGGGGCCAGGGCGAGCGGGCCTCCTTCGGCCGGCGATAGGGCCACCCGCCACCGCCGCCGGCCCGTCATCGTTAGCGCGGTGAGTCCCTTGCCGCACCACGCGTAGATGTCCCCGGCGGCGCCGACAAGCGGCTCCCCACACCCATCATCGGTATAGGCGGAGATCAGGCGCGGGTGGAGGCGCACCGCGCTCGGACTGCGCCCCGTCCGTTGCGGGTCGTGGCCGGCCATGGCCCATCCTTGCGTCCATGCGACTGGCGCGGGCGCGGCGGCCCGCGCGACCAGCGTATGCGCGGGCGCCGCGAGCCCGAGCAGAGCGCCCACAACGCCGAATGCCAGCGCGACCCAGAGTGATCCACCCCGCGCGTCGCCCGCGCGCACGCCTGCATATCCCATCATGCCCGTCCCTCCCCATTGCGCTGTTGCATATGTACTGCTCGAATCCGGCCATTGCATACATACTACACCCCGGACCGCTAACCGGTTCCCTCGCAGTGTGGCCGCCGCATCGGAGCACGCGCATCTCCTCTCCCGTGATCCGTATCCCAACGCTTACCCCAGATGGCTGTGCAGGAATGCTGTCGTCCTGTCCCAGGCCAGGCGCGCCGCCGGGGCGTCGTATGCGTCCGGGCGATCCTGCTCGAAGAACCAGTGCCGTGTCCCCGGGTAGACGTGGAACGTGACCTCGCGGCCGGCGGAGCGGATCTCCGCCTCCAGCGCGCGCACCGACTCCAGGGGATCGAACTCATCCTGTTCCGCATAGTGGCCCAGGTAGGCCGCGCGCGACGCCGTAAAGTCCATCTCCCCTGTACCATAGAAGGCGACAACCGCCGCGATGTCGTCAGGCTTCAGTTCATTGAGGAGGAACGCCCAATTCGCGCCCATCGAGAACCCCACCACGCCGATCGCCTGTTCTCCGACAGTGGAATCGGCGCGGAGACGGTCCATAGCCGCCAGGGCTACCGCGCGCATCCGCCCGGCGTCGCGCTTCGCCATCAACTCCTGGGCTTCATCGATTGTCGCGGCGGTTCGCCCGTCGTAGAGATCGGGCGCGAAGGCGACGAAGCCCTCCGTGGCCAGCCGATCACAGACCCCCTTGACGACCGCGGTGAGCCCCCACCATGCGTGCAGGACGAGGACGCCCGGTCCATGGCCCTGCTCCGGGAGCGCCAGATAGCCCATTGCCGCGCGATTGCCCGCTTGAAACTCTTCCATCATGTCCTCCGCTCCGTTCTCCTGTCGATCCAGGCTTGAATGTAACAGAGAAAGTGGCCATAATCGATCCTATATTGCCGTTCGTTTTTCCAATGCCGAGGCCAGAGCAATGTATCATCCGACGACCCGCGTCCTGACCGTCCTGGAGTTGCTGCAAAACTATCGGCGACTGACGGGGCGAGAACTCGCGGCGCGCCTGGAGGTGGCGCCGAGGACGCTGCGTCGCTATATCACGATGCTGCAGGACATGGGTATCCCCATCGAGACAGAGCGGGGACGCCACGGCGGGTACTGTCTGCGCCCGGGCTTCAAGCTGCCGCCGCTGATGTTCACCGACGACGAGGCCCTGGCCCTGACCCTTGGTTTGCTCACGGCGCGCCGCCTCGGACTGGCGGCGGTGGCGCCGGCCGTCGAAGGGGCGCTGGCCAAGGTCGAGCGCGTCCTGCCGGTCCCGTTGCAGGGGCGCGTGCGGGCGGTGCAGGAGACGGTCGCGTTGGCCCTGCCGCTACCCATGGGAACACCGGCGGGTGAGACCGTGGCCAGGCTGAGCATGGCCGCGCGCGAGGGCCGCCGCGCCTGGATACGCTACCGGACATGGCAGGAACAAGAGACGGAGCGCACCATCGACACCTACGGTCTGGTCTATCATGGCGGCCGGTGGTTCGCGGTCGGTTACTGCCACCTGCGCCAGGATCTGCGGGTGTTCCGGCTGGACCGGGTGGCGCAAGCGGAGCTGCGCGACGAGACGTTCGCGCACCCTACCGACTTCGACAGCGTGGCGTACGTGATACGCTCGCTGGCCACCTCGCCGGGGACGTGGCCGGTCGAGGTGTTGCTCAGGACGACGCTCGAGGAGGCGCGGGAGCGCGTCTCACCGGTGCTCGCGACGCTGGAGCCGACCGCGGACGGCGTCGTGCTGCGCTGTCACGTGCAGCGCCTGGACTGGTTAGCGCATCTCCTTGCCGGGCTTGGATTCGCTCTCGTGATACGGCAGCCACCCGAACTCCGCGAGGCGCTACGGCAACTTGCCGCGGACACGCTGCGTCTCGCCGATGCGCGCGAGACATGAGCGGCGGGTCGTATACTGCAAGTGAGTAGTATACCTTGGGCAAGAGACCCCTGGCTGAAACGCTCTCGCCTGCCGGTGTTCCACCTTAGCGTGGGGCCGCTGTCGGCGACGCATCGATGGCCATGATGGCCATAACGCGGGGCTGGCTGCCCTCGCAGGAGCTAAGGATATGAGAGATCGACAACCAGCATCCGATAGAGTCGGAGCCATTGAGACAAATGGGATCGAGCCCATCGGCGACGACGAGCGGCATGGCGCGCCGCTGGAGCTGTTCTGGATCTGGTTCGCCTCCAACGTCGGCGTGCTGGGCATCGTCTACGGCGCCATCCTGGCCGGCAGCGGCCTCAACCTGTGGCAGAGCCTGCTGGTCGCCGTGGTGGGCACGACCGTGACGTTCGCGCTGGTAGGCGTGCTCAGCCTGGCCGGGGTGCAGGGCGGCGCGCCCATGCTGACCCTCTCTCGCGCCGCCTTTGGGACGCGCGGCAACCTGGCCCCCACCCTCATCAGCTGGATCAGCCTGGTGGGCTGGGAGACGGTGTTGACGGTGACGGCAGCCTATGCGCTGCTGGGCCTGTTCAACCTTGCTGGGCTGCCCACCAATAATTTCTGGACCGTGGTCAGCCTGGTGGTGGTGGCCCTGCTGGTGGTGGGGTTGGGCCTGCTCGGCCACGCCACGCTGGTCTGGGTGCAGCGCGCCGCGACCTGGCTCTTCGGCGCCCTGACGCTGGTCATCGCCGTCTTCTTGATCACCAAGACGGATTGGCATGCCGTCTCCGCGGCCCCGCCGGGCCCGTGGGACACGGGAGTCCTGGCTTCCCTCAGCCTTATCGCTGCGGGCTCGGGCATCGGCTGGATCAACTCCGGCGCCGACTACACGCGCTACCTGCCGCGTCGCAGCAGCTCGGGCGCCATCGTCTGGTGGACCGTCTTCGGCGGCAGCCTCCCGCTCGTCGCCCTGATCCTGGTCGGCGTGCTGCTCTCCACGCGCATGCCCACCCTCTCCAGCGCCAGCAATCCCATCCTGGCCATCGGGACGGCGCTGCCCTCGTGGATGGCCGTGCCGTATCTGCTGACCTCCATCGGTGGATTGGTCGTGGCGGCCGACCTTGACATCTACTCCTCCGGCCTGAATCTGCTGGCCATCGGGGTCAAGGCGCAGCGCTACAAAACCATCTTCATCGACGGCGTGCTGATGATCGCGGGGGCCATCTATGTGATGCTGGACAGGAAAGACTTCCTGGGACCGTTCCAGACGTTCCTGGGGCTCCTGGCGGCCGGCCTGACCACCTGGGCGGCGGTCTTCCTCGTCGACATGGTCCAGCGCCGGGCGTACAACTCCGCCAGCCTGGTGGAGACCGGGCCGCGCGGCCTGTATTTCTACCGCAACGGCGTCAATCCCGCCGGTTTAGCGGCGTGGCTGATCGGCTTCGCGGTCGCGCTGGCCTTCACCTATACCTCGCCGACAACCTTCGACGGCCCGTTTGCCCAGGGCATCTTCGCCAAGATCAACCTTGGGTACGCCATCGGCTTCGTGGTCAGCGCCGTGCTCTACGCCGTGTTGACGCGGACCGGCCTGGGCGCCGGATCGCGGCCGGTGCGCTCATCGGTCACGATGGGCAGCGGCGCCGCGCGCTAGCCCGCCGGCAGCCTTCGCCCGGCTCCCTCTATGGCCTAGCTGTGCTGTTCGGCATCGTGGCCGCCACACCTGCGTCCATTCGCGCGCGGTTCACGATGCCGGCTGCAGCGCGAACGCCAGGGATCGTGTCGCGCTCGCTCCCCCGAGCTGAAGCGCGAAGCGGGCCGTGAGCGGTCCGACAAGCGTGCTATCGGTGAAGCGCGTGAGGGCGAAGAGCGCGCGCGTCCCATTCGCGGCGCTCTCGGCCCGCTTCGTGTCGCTCTCGATCACGTGCCCGCCCTTGAGGATGGTCAGCGTCCCGGACGGTGTCCCGGCTTGCGCGGGGACGGTGCGATACAGGACGAGGAAGAGCGCCTTCTCGCCCATCTGGAGCGTCGTGGTGGGCTGGGCCTTGCCGTTTACCTCGTGGAAGAGAGCGGCGGCGGGGAGTGTGAGCGTGACGCTCGGGCCGGGCGTGGCGACAGGAGGGGGCGCCGACGACGAATGCCCACCCCAAGCCGGGTCCTGCGCGTTGGCGATGAGCAGTGAGGGCGCGCCTCCCGCAGCCGGCACGGTATAGACGGCGTGGGCATGGCTGAAGGCGATGGCCGTACCATCGGGCGACCAGGCGGGACGCGCCAGGTCGACCACGGGCGCCACCTGATGCCCACCGGAGCCGTCGCTATTCATGACCCAGAGGACGCCGTCGTTGCCGGGGTTTGTCTGCGCGCGCACGCAGGCGATGCGGCCTCCATCGGGCGAAAACGCCGGGTTGAGATAACTATGTGTCCCGTCATGTGTAAGCGCGCGCTCATTGGTGGGATTCAGGGCTGCGGCGTGCATCCTGAAGTCAATCGCCGTGAGGGAAAAGGCCGTACTACCATCGAGAATTGCGCCATTGAGAAGCCGGCTGGTGACGATCGTGCTCGGCCGACCGGGCGCCCACGTTGGGGTCGTGTACTGGTCGCCGCACGCGCTGCCGCCGATCTGGCGCCCCGTGGCGACATCGTTGACGCCTGTCTCCGTCAACTCATTGTAGTCAATCGAGAGTTGGTAGACGTACTCACACCCCTCGAACCAGTCGTAGGCAATGTAGCGCCCGTCGGGCGACCACGCCGGGTCTTGCGCCACCGCCTGCTGAGCCACCACACGGGCGGGGCCGCCCGTGGTCGGCATGGCCAGTATGGTCCCCTTGCCGGCCACGACGTAGGCCAACTGGCCGCCGTCCGGGGAGACAGCGGGTTCGATGTCCGGGTGCTTTGCGGTACCGGTGCGCGTCACCTGGCGCACGCCGCTCCCATCGGCGTTGACCACGTAGATGTTGTTCCCGCGCTCGACGTACAGATAGCCGCGTGTCGCGTCCCTGGGCGACACGCCAGGACCGGCTGACGTCGGCGCCGGCGCGCCGGCCACGAGCAGAGCCCCACAGAGCAAGGCCACGCTGCAGAGTTGTTGTGACACCTTCATCCTATCCTCCCGGTCCTCCCGGCGAGTGCGCGTTGGCGCCATCCCGCAGTGCTAATGACGTTAATGACCTCGTTCAGACAATGCACAAAACGACACGCGCGCTCCATGCTCACTCTGTCGCTGCCTCCCACTCTATACGGAACCGGCCCGGCCTCTTCCCCGTTGCCCGTTTCACCTGGCGGCTCAAATGACTTGCGGAGTTATAGCCGCAGTTCGCCGCGATGACTTCTAGAGAGAGGTCGGACGTACCAATGAGGGCGAGAGCATGTTCAACGCGCATCGCATGCAAGCGAGCAAGCGGCGCCTGGCCACGAATGCGCGCGAAGTAGGCGCGCAAAGCGGATGGTGACACACCCACTTCGTGCGCGACGTCATTGATGGTTAAGGGCGCCGCAAGACGCTGACGAAACAACTGTTCGACGTCGTACACAATCTGCTGTCCCACGGTGAGCTGGGAGTATTCCTGCGCGCGCTTCAACATGATGTCAAGCTGACGGACTAAGACGGTCAGCATTTCGTCTCGGTTAACCGACTGGCCTCTCCATTCGTGAATGATGGTCCTGATCACATTCTCGACGGTGTGGTCGGCATCGTCATGATAGATGTGCGGCCAGGGAACGGTTGCCGGAGCGTCGATACCGAGGTAATAGAGGGAGCAGGCGGTCCAGGCGATTTCACCGTGCGGTATCCGCGGCGGCGTCGCCACCAAGACCCCCGACATTCCCTCATAAAACTCGTCTCCCATCACAAAGCCGACGTGACCGTCTCGGTAGTAGACGAGCTCCCAACCCACGTGGTGATGGAGCGGCGGCCCCTTATCTTGCGCCATCTCTACCGCGCCCGCGGTGTACAGACGTAACGACGACGATGTCGGGTATGGAGTATGTGGCGTTCCGTGCATTGTCACCTCTACCGGGATGCAGTAAGATAGCCTCAAGTTTAGCATAGGCCGTGAGCGGCGCCCACGGTCCGTGCATAACCCGCGGTTCGCGCATAGCGGCTGACGTCATTATTCAACCGGTAGGAGCAGGTCTGCGCGACTCTGCCGATGTCGGGAGCGTTTCCGTCCGCGATCGTACGGTGCGCGATGCAAGACCTGTTGCTCTGACCTATCATCCCGCGCCGAGAAAAGGAGATTCTGTCGGGGACATACGATCACAGGCAGTTCGGCGATTCAGACACGGATGTCTTGCTAGACACGATTTCAAAGGAGAAGTGGCATGGCTGCTCGTACGCGTCGTCGGTCAATCATATTGGGTGGACTCATCGCTGTCGGGGTCCTGCTCTCGCTACCTCTCGCGGCTTCCGCGGCCCCCGGACGTCTTGCGCCTCTCATGGCAGCGAACCAACCGGCGCGCCTCACGGCTGACGCGCGCTTCACTCCGGCCGAGGTGGCGGCTGCCACCGGCGCCCACGCGGTCGTGCCTGTGTATGCCGTGCCCAAGCATCTCACGAAGGCGTACACCCTGGGCTTCATTCACCTGGACGTCACGACCCCGACGTTCGCCACATGGATTCAGGCCATGCGCGACGCAGCCAGGTTCTACCACGTCAGATACATCCAGGGCGACGAAGAAGATCAGGATCCGAGGCTGCTGGACATCTATAACGTGATGCGCTTGCAGCACCCCGACGTGATGGGCGCGCAGCACCCGACTCAGGTGCTCTTGAATGCCACGCGCGCGGATGGCGTGCCGCTGATCGGCCTCGACCCTGTCCCCCTCATCACGGGCACGTTGCATCTCGGCCTCCCTGATACGGAGGCGGGGATGAAGGCCGGCAATTTCCTCGGGCCGATCCTCAAGCAGAAGCTCCAGACCGTCTGGAAAGGGCGCAACGTCATCTACCTGGGCATGTCGTTCGTCCCGTGCGACGCCTGCGAGAAGCGTGTCCTTGGCGCGCTCTCCGCGTTGCGCTCCTATGTCCCCTTCTCCACCAACAACGTCATCATCTCGCGCTCGGCGGCCAACATCGACCAGAACCGCTCGTTCGCGACCAACGTGCTGACCGCGCACCCGAACGACATGTTCGTGATGGTGGGGCTGAACGACGAGTGGGGCGTCGGCGCCTACGAAGCGTTCGCGGCGGCGAACCGGACCAAAGACATGATCGGCGCCACGGTCGGGTGCGACGCGACCGGGATCGGCGCCCTGCGCAATAGCCAGTTCGCGGGAATGGATCTCGGGTGCGTCGATGCCAATCCGTATGCCGAGGGGTGGAATTGGGTCGAGGCTGCCATCGCGACGACTCAGCACGAGAGCTTCAAGCCCTACACGATTCGTCGCATCGTGACTCCAGCCACCGTCGACAAGGTGTACCCAAAATCCTAGACCCGTAGGGCCGGGTCCACCAAGTCCGAGCGCGGACGACCATCCTGACCCCGGTGAGGATGGCCGCCCGCACCGTCGCCCTGGACAGCATGATGGCTCAGACGAGGAAGAGGAACGTGCCTGTGAGCGAAACCCTAGACACCGCATCATCCCCGTCCCTTGGCGCTCCCGGCGCCCCCGGTGCGTCCGACTCGGCGGCCGCCCCGCTCGTCGCCGCCAGCCCGTCCTCTTCCCCTGTGGGGCGGGGGCGTTACGCCCTGAACCGTCGGCGGCGCGCTCTCGACCTCGTGCTGGAATACGGCATCATGGTCGTCCTGGCCATCCTTATCGTGTATTTCGGCGTCCAGAGCCCGTATTTCTTCACGCTGGAGAACGCGGCCAACATCGGCTCGGCGGTGGCCGTCACCGGCATCCTGGCCGCCGGCCTGACCGTGGCGCTTATCGCGGGGCAACTGGACCTGACCGTGGGCACCGTCATGGGGATGACGACGACCATCTTCGCGACCTTGACCGTGCTCGATCACACCTCGCTCCTCGTCGCCATCGCCGTCGCCGTCGGCGCGGGGCTGGCCCTCGGGCTGGTCAACGGCGTGCTCGTCGTCAACTTCGGCATCAACTCGATCATCGCCACCATCGCGACCAATCAGTTTGTGCTGGGCGTGTCCTTGGTCACCCCCACTCCCCACGGGCAGAATGTCTTCCTCACCGATCAGACGTTCCAGACCCTGACCAACGCGCGCCCGCTGGGCATACCGGCGCCGGTCCTCGTTATGGCTGTCGTCTACCTGCTCCTCTATGTCCTGCTCGTGCATACCAAGCTCGGCTCCCACATCTACGCGACCGGGGGCAACGCCAGCGCGGCGCTCCGTGCGGGCATCCCCGTCACGCTTCTCTAATCGCCTGGTGTTCCTGCTGACCGCTACGCTGGCTGTCCTGGCCGGCTTCATCGTGCTGGGGCGAGCCGGGCTTGGCGGCCCCCAGGTAGGGACCGACGTCAATACCTTCGACGCCCTGACCGCCGTGCTCCTGGGCGGCATCGGGTTGAGCGGCGGATCGGGACGGCTGGAGCGGACGCTGGCCGGGGTCCTGCTCATCGGGGTGCTCGAGAACGGGATGACCCTGGTGAACGTGGACAGCTTCTTCCAGACAATGGTCCGCGGCGCTGTGCTAGTCCTCGCCGTCGTGCTCGGGGCGATCAACGTGAAGAGGAAAGCGAGGTAGCGGATGGTCGACGAGGGACGCATCCTCCTGCGCGTCGAGGGACTGGGCAAGACCTTCGGGCATGTGGAGGCACTCCGGGATGTCAGCTTCGAGCTGCGGGCGGGGGAAATCCTGGGGCTGCTCGGCGACAACGGCGCGGGCAAATCGACGCTGATCAAGATCCTCTCGGGGCTGTACAGCATGGACCGGGGCCGCATGGAGGTGCGCGGGGAGGAGGTCCGATTCGGACGGCCCAGCGATGCGCTGCGCGCGGGCATCGCCACCGTCTACCAGGATCTCGCGCTGGTGGACACGCGGGACGTGGCGGCGAACCTCTTCCTGGGCCGAGAGTTCACGCGCGGCCCCTTCCTCGACCGCAAGCGCGGCCTGCGCGAGGCGACGCGCATCCTGACGGAGTTGGGCATCAAGCTGCCGTCGGCGCGGGTGTCCGTGGGGATGCTCTCGGGGGGGCAGCGCCAGGCGGTCGCCGTCGCCCGGACCGTGGTGCAGGGGGCGGACATCGTGATCATGGACGAGCCCACCGCGGCCCTGGGGGTCTCGGAGTCGGCGAAGGTGATGGCGCTGGCGCGGCAGTTGCGCGCGGCGGGCAAAGGGGTGCTGATCATCAGCCACAATCTGGAGCAGATCTGGGGCGTGGCCGATCGTTTCATGGTCTTGCGCTTGGGACGGCTGGCCGGACTGCGGGAACGGGAGCACACCAGTGTGCAGGAGATCGTGCAGTTGATCGTGTATGGCGCGGAACCCCCGCTACACGTGGGCGGCGCTGGCGGCCTGGTTATCGAGGGTACATAAGAGAGGCTCATCAGATCAGAAAGGGACACCAATGCGGATTGTGCGAGCACATCTCGGCGCGGCCATACCCTACCACGAGAGCTGTGGGGACCTGTGGACCACGACGTGGGCCGACGACGACGCGCTCTACAGCGCCTCGGACGACACGCTCGGCTTCGACCGGGCGTGCGAGAGCAACCTCGCGATCAATAGGATCGACGGCGTCTTACCGCCGGATATTCGCGGCGTCACCGTCAACGCCATGCGACAGTTCGGGGCGCTGGCCGAGTTCCGCGACGAAGACGGCGGCATGTGGAAAGCCAACGGGCTGAGTTGCGTGGACGGCGTCCTGTACCTGTCCGTCAGCCGCCACGGGCACCACTCGCGCAATCCGTTCTTCATCCAAGAGACGTGGGATGCCAGCATCCTGGCCTCGTCCGATCATGGCAAGACGTGGAGCGCGACACCGCAACTCGGTCGATCCATGTTCCCGGGCCACACCTTCAGCACGCCTTTTTTTGTCCAGTACGGCAAAGATGGACGCGGACACGCCGACGGCGCCGACCGCTACGTCTACGCCGTCTCGAGCAACGGCGTCTGGAACAATGGATCCTCGATGACCTTGGGACGTGTTCCCCGTGGTCGGATCGCGCGGTTGGATGCCCGCGATTGGGAGTTTGTCCATGACTGGGACGAGCACGGCCAGCCGGTATGGCGTCCCCGGCACGATACCGCCCGCTACATCTTCCGCGCTCCCGGCCGCGCGAGCATGACTGGCATCCATCATATCGCCCCCCTTGGTCTCTACATTATGCCGCAGTGGCACTACACACATTTGGATGATGCCGAGCGCAGGTGGGGCCGCACGCGCCTGGAGTTCTACCAGGCGCCCGCCCCATGGGGACCCTGGGCTGTGTTTCACGCCCAGGACGTCGATCCAGAAGGCTTTTATAACCCCTGTATCCCCAGCAAGTTCATCGACGCTGACGGACGCCGCATGTGGGTCTTCTGCTCCGGCGACTTCAGCACCTACCCCAACTATCCGCAGGGCTATTACCGTCTATGGATGATGCCGCTGACCTTGGACATAGAGGAGTGAGGGCTTCCGCATCGACGGCGTCTTGCAAACACCTATTCGCCGCGCCGGCTGAGGACGACGCGCTCGATGGCGGCGACGACGAGGAAGACGACGATGCCGCTGAGGGTGGCCACCAGCGTGATGGCCATCACCGGCGCGGTGTCGGTGTTGTGCTCGGCGGCGATCAACTGGTAGCCCAGGCCCTGTCCGCCGCCGGCGTAGTCGCCCACGATGGCCCCGATCAGGCTAAGCGTACTGGTGATGCGCAACGAGGCGAAGAGCGACGGGATCGCGGCCGGCCAGCGCAGCTTGCGGTAAACCTGCCAGCGCGAGGCGTTGAGCACGTGGAATAGCTCGAGCTCCAGCGGGTCGACCGCGCGCAGCCCGCGCGTCATGGTCACCAGGGCCGGGAAAAACGAGATCAGGACGGCGATGACGATCTGCGGGTAGAGGCTGTCCGTGGGCATGGTGATGACCAGGATCGGCGACCACACGATGATCGGGACGGTCTGAATCAGCACGGCCAGCGGGAAAAAGGTCCGCTCGGCCAGGCGCGAGGCCACGAACAGCGTCGCGCCGAGGATGGCGAGGGCATTGCCGATGACAAAGCCGATCCCGGCCTCCTCCAGCGTGATCAGCAGGTTGGGACCGATCGTGCC
>JAABUQ010009974.1_pt1 | contig 12613 bp, 10 predicted proteins | sample 5560001 | NCBI WGS metagenome assembly JAABUQ01 (sample SAMN10711888, study PRJNA513371) | rock metagenome | isolation source: Antarctica rocks | place: Antarctica: Victoria Land, Finger Mt nord | collected 2015-12-18 | reverse complement strand
CCGGCATTGGGTAGCAAACAAACCTAGGCCTATATGGCCGTCTCGAACGTCGACGACGCAGGCCTCAGGAATGAAGAGATCGCGGGGTGCGCGCAACGGCTGGAAGCACATGGAGGGCCAGCTCAAGCTCTTTTACGGCTACCTAGCTGGCGAGCTTATGTACATCGAGAAGCCTCCCAAGAGCATGGATCGCAAGTGGCGGGGCCGTGAGGCCTTCCAGGCTCAGGCCGAGGCGCGCAGAGAGCGCGCCGATCGGCTCCAGGAAGCTCTGCCTCAGCTTCTGCACGTTATACAGTTCCTGGACCCGGAGTGGCTCCCCGAGATGGCTAAGCTGGTAGCTCCTTACAAAGATAGGGGTGCGGCGCCGCCGGTCGGGTGGGTGGAAGCGGCCTTTTCCGTGTTGCGAGAAGCAGACCGCCATCTGTCCATCGGCGAAGTCGTTAAAGAGATCGCGGATCGCTACGACGAAGTTGACCTCACGCCTGTGGGTGCTCGTCAAAAGGCCGCGCTGGCGGTCAGTGCTTCTCTGCTTGATACGTATCGGCACCTGCTGGTTGAGCACCCGGATGGACGTAAGTGGGCGCTCGCTGGCCGGGCTGCGCTATTCACCGACGGCTAGCGACGATATCGCTGCCTCACCTTGGGCGCCGGTGGCGCCCAATGGCGGACGACCGCCTCATCGAACTTGCGCCGAAGCTCTTTCAACAGGCGGCCGAAGGGCGTGGGTTCGCGATCCGCGATGTTTAAAGGAGACGCCGTCCTTGCAAGCAGGGCGTTTTGATGCGCCCGTGTGTAGCCGCACACCTTGTAGCCGATGATCACCTCGTTCGAGAGCCATTCGGTCAGCGCTGTCTCGGTCGTCAGCCGGTCGGTGAAGTCAGGCGGATCGCCCGCGCGAACTCCAGCGTGCCAGTGCAGGGCGAGCAGGGTTTTCCGGAACGTTGAGGAATCGATGTCGCCAAGCAGGTGCTCTGTCAGCCGCTTGCGCAGCCCGATCCCCTCGCCGGTGTAGAGGTGAGTGCCCTCACCCACGACCCAAGTCGGCAACCCGCTCTCTGGAGGGTAGGAGGCCGTTGAGATGAGCTGGTCGCCGCTCCGCAGAAACAGGCAATAAACACCCGGCGACGTAGGCACGAGCTTCGGATCGGAAAGGAAGGCAGCAGCCGGGAGGAATTTGAAATCCTCTTTCCAGCGCTGCGAACGCGCGTCGCGCAAGAGTGGAGTCCTGGCCCTGCCAGCGGCTTCGCGGGCAGCGCGGCGAGCCTTCTTGCGCTCTTCCGCGGACGGGGGGCTCCAGTGGCCAATCGTGCCGTCCGGGTTCACGATCTCGCACTGACGCTTCTTGCCCCCTTTTGCCTGCGGAAGGAAATACCCTGCCATCGGCGACCGACCGCCGCTCATCACCGCTGCCATGAGGTCGGCGAAGTTGGCGTCCTGGTCACGGCGGACACACGTCATTCGCCATGCGAGCTGGGCAGCGTAGCAGTCCAAGTAGTTTCCCGTGATATGGCGCAAGATGCGCTCTATCATGCCGAGCGCGTTGTGACCGCTTTCCGCATTGTTCGTGCAGCTCTCCGGCGTGTAGAAGTGTTCCCGGTGCTTGATCTGCCTCAACTCAAACGGGCGGATGTCTCCCCAATGACCACCGTCAGCATAGACAACGGTGTCGGGCGCTAGTGACGCTTTGAAGCTTTTCACCGCGTCCTCCTCCTCGCGACAGACCCACGAACGAGACGGCCCATCGCGATCACGAGCGAAGGTCACCCACAGCTTCCGATCGGCAGCACGGAAAGGAAATTTCCAGTAGCCGTTCTTCTCCTTTCTCGCGTTTGTGGGTCGGATGTATCCACCCATCTCCTTTCCATCGATTTCGACTTCCCCGCCCAGGACGCGTGATTGCTCCGCCTTCTTAAGAGTTAGTCATAGTTTGTGGAGCCAAACAAAGATCGTCTTGTAGTTCTTTACCCTTCTCCTAAGGTCGCGCAGTATCTCACGTGCGCTACGGCCCTGATACGCGACCGCAAACTGCGAGATGACTTGTAGAATGGTCTTGAAAGGCAGTTTGCGATAGGCGAAGGGGGTGTTCGTCGTTAGCGTGAACTGTTTGAGACAGCCTTTGCACTTGAAGAGCTTACCATCTTTGTAGGTCCAGGCGGCGACGCAGCCGCATCGGTTGCAGTAGGGCTCACCGTCGTTGGCGGCGAATCGGTAGTGCCGAAAGAGCGCGCGCGCTCCCTCCTCCGAGAGTTCGGCGATCTCGGTAGGCGTCACGGCTTGCGCCGGGCCTTGGAGGATTGCGAGTGAGGTCAGCGTATATATGAGGTGTATATCTCATATGTACGATACTCATCGCGTGTCCGGCTGTCAAGAAGTGCATCGCAAATTTGCGATATTCAGGCCGAAACTGCGATTTTAATCGCGCCCGTTGTGTGCCAGCCGAGGCGATGGCATTTGGAGGGATGGCCGACTCAAAGCCTTCGCCCGTCGATCCCGCCGAGGTGGAGAGGGCGTGGCGCGAGCAAGTGAAGAGCCTGCTCAAGGTGGAGCTGAGGCGGCAGAACCTGACCTACGAGGACGCTGCCAGGCGGCTCCAGGCGATTGGCGTCGGAGAGACGGAGGTGAGCATCCGAAACAAGATCAGCCGGGGCACCTTTCCCGCGACCTTCCTGCTCCAGTTCATGCATGTCCTCGGGATCAGGTTGATCCCTTTCAAACCTTCCACGAGCGCGGAGGTGGTGCTGCCGCAGGAACTCGTGGCGGCCACACAGCAGATCAAGATGACGCCGGAGCTGCTGGCTGCGATCACCGGGCTCAAGCCCGAGGAGTGATCTGCGCCACGGCGTCGCGCTTGGAAAGGCGCGGCCGTTCCGCCTAGGGTGCCTCCTTAGTGAGGTTGGGGGGCGTATGGCTGAACGGACGCGCGAGGCGCAGTTCCTGGTAGAGCTGGAGGCGTTGGGCGGAATGGCCGGCAACGGCGCCCTACGCATCCGGCTCGGTTGGGAGAACGACGACTACGACGCGGTCAAGCGCGGCTTGGTGCAGACCGGAGCCGTCGAACTGACGCGTGGCCGCGGCGGGGGTGTCCGCTTGGGAACGTCAGAGACCCCACTTGTGGCAGCAAGTGGGGCGGTGCCTGCCCGCAGACCCACCTCCGAAGCCCCCGCAAAGGCGGGCTTCGCCGCCATGACGCAGACGCTGTGGTCGGCGGCAGACAAGCTGCGGGGCAACATGGACGCGGCGGAATACAAGCACGTCGCCCTGGGACTCATTTTTCTGAAATACATCTCCGACCGGTTCGACGAGCGTCGGGCGCAGGCGCTCGCCGATCCTGAAGAGCGTGACCTCGCCGAAGAGCGTGACCTCTACCTGGGGGACAATGTCTTCTGGGTGCCGGCGGAAGCGCGCTGGAGTTTCCTGAAGGACAACGCCACGAGCACCGACCCCACCATCGGCGCCCTGGTCGACCGCGCGATGCGGGCGATCGAGGTCGAGAACCCTTCCCTCAAGGGCGTGCTCACCAAGGCCTATGCTCGACCGGAGCTGGACCAGACCCGCCTTGGCGAGGTGGTGAAGCTGTTTTCCGATCTGGCGTTCCGAGACGCCCATCACGGGCAAGACGTGCTCGGCCGCGTCTACGAGTATTTTCTCGGTCAGTTCGCCATCGCCGAGGGCAAGCGGGGCGGGCAGTTCTACACGGCCGGCCCGGTGGTGCAGCTGCTCGTCGAGATGATCCAGCCCTTCAAGGGACGGGTCTACGACCCATGCTGTGGCTCCGGTGGGATGTTCGTGCAGTCCGAACGCTTCGTGGAGGCACATGGAGGGCTGCAAAACGACGTCTCCGTCCTCGGCCAGGAGTCCAACCCCACAACTTGGCGGCTGGCCAAGATGAACCTGGCCATCCGCGGCATCGAGGCGGACCTCGGGCCGAAGTGGGCGGACAGCTTTCACGAGGACCTGCACCCGGGCCTAAAGGCCGACTTCGTGCTGGCCAACCCGCCCTTCAACGACAGCGACTGGGGCGGCGAGCGGGGTCGCGCGGGGGAGCGCTGGCCCTACGGCGCGCCGCCCGCCGGGAACGCCAATTTCGCGTGGGTGCAGCACTTCATCCACCACCTGGCGCCGCACGGGGTGGCGGGGTTCGTGTTGGCCAACGGGTCGCTCTCCAGCCAGCAGTCGGGCGAGGGCGACATCCGCCGCGCCATCGTCGAGGCCGACCTGGTGGACTGCATCGTCAGCCTGCCGGGCCAGCTGTTCTTCACTACTCAAATCCCCGTCTGCCTGTGGTTTCTGGCGCGCGACAAATCCAACGGGCTGGTGAAGGACAAGGCGCTGCGCGACCGCCGTCGCGAAACCCTGTTCATCGACGCCCGCGGCTTGGGCTCGATGGAGACCCGCACGCTTAAGGTGCTGAGGGAGGCGGACATCGCCAAGGTGGCGGGCGCGTATCACGCCTGGCGCGAGAAGGCCGGCGGCTACGTCGACGAGGCGGGCTTCTGCAAGGCGGCGACTACCGCCGAGATCGCCGCGCAGGGTCACGTGCTGACGCCCGGCCGCTACGTCGGGACCGCCGCGGCGGACGAGGACGACGAGTCGTTCGACGCCAAGATGCAGCGCCTGACCGCGACGCTGCGCGAACAGATGGCGGAGGGCGCGAAGCTCGACGAGCGCGTCCGCACCGCACTGGCGGGGGTTGGGCATGGCTGGTGAGTGGACCGAGAGCGCTCTGGGCGACGTAGCCGACGTGAACTGGGGAGATGTGGGTGTAACGAAGGCCTCTTACGTCCCAGTTGGTTACGCTGCTTACAGTGCCTCCGGCCCTGACGGCTTCCGGGCGAAGTACGATTTTGATAGAACTGGCGTAGTGATCAGCGCAATCGGAGCTAACTGCGGACAGACCTGGCTGGCGAGGGGTAAGTGGTCGTGCATTAAGAATACGCTTCGATTCTGGAGTAATACCTCTGAGGTAGACTCGGACTATCTGTATTGGGCGACGAAGCGGCCTGAGTTCTGGCCGCGGAGAGGGTCTGCTCAGCCCTTCATTTCTCAAGGCGACGCTCGTGCTGTCCGAGTTTCGCTCCCGCCATTTGGCGAACAGAAAGCAATTGCCGAGCTTCTTGGCGCGCTGGACGACAAAATCGAGCTGAACCGGCGGATGGCGGAGACGCTGGAGGCGATGGCGCGGGCGCTGTTCAAGAGCTGGTTCGTCGACTTCGACCCCGTCCGCGCCAAGGCCGAAGGCCGCCCCACCGGCCTCCCCGAACCCCTCACCGCCCTCTTCCCCGCCCGCCTCACCGCCGACGGCCTACCGGAGGGGTGGCAACGCGCATCGCTGCTCGACTTTTTCGACCTTGAAGGTGGGGGCAGGCCTAAGACCTCGATTCCGGAATATTGGGGCGGGGACGTTCCATGGTTCTCGGTTGTCGATGCGCCCGCATCCGGCCCTTACGTGCTTGCGACGGAGCGGACGCTCACCGCAGCCGGCCTTGCGAGCTGCGCCGCCACTCTGCTGCCGGAGAACGCAACGATCATTACCGCGCGCGGCACCGTCGGCAAGCTGGCGCTCGTCGGACGCGCAATGGCGACCAATCAGTCCTGTTACGCGGCCGTCGCAAGAGCCGGGTGGGGTCCGCTCTTCATCTTCTTCCTGATGCGCTCGCAGGTCGAAAAGTTGCAGGCGCAAACCCACGGGTCAGTGTTCGACACGATCACCAAGGCGACGTTCGCAGGAGCCACCGCCATCAAGCCATCGCTCAAGTTGGCGGTTAGGTTTGAGTTGGCAGCAACCCCCCTAATGGCACGGACCAAAGCCGCGACAGAGCAATCCCGCACCCTCGCCGCCCTCCGCGACACCCTCCTCCCCAAGCTCATCTCCGGCGAACTCCGCATCCGCGACGCCGAGCGGGCGGTCGCGGCTGCATGACGACGACCCCGGCGCAAATCGATCTTTGGAAACAGGCGGCGACCGAGCATCAGTGTCTTGAGTTCAAAGAAGCGAAGCACAGCTTCGACTCACAAAAACTGCATCGCTATTGCGTGGCGCTCGCCAACGAGGGGGGCGGTCATCTGCTCCTCGGAGTGTCGAACGACCCACCCCGTGTGGTTGTGGGCAGCCAAGCGTTTCTGAACGTGGTGAATGAAGCGGACCGTCTTTTTCAGATTCTCGGGTTCAGGGTCGAAGTAGAGGCTGTTGCACACCCGGACGGGCGGGTCGTCGTCTTCCAGGCTCCTGCCCGACCGAAGGGCACCGCCTATAGCTTCGAGGGCGCCTACTGGATGCGTTCCGGCAGCAGTCTGACGCCCATGTCGGAGGATAAACTCCGCACGATCTTCGCCGAGGGTCAACCCGACTGGGGAGAAAAGCCGGCGCTGATCGGCGTAGATGCGCAGCGCGTCGTCGATCTGCTGGATACTCAGGCCTTCTTTGACCTGCTGAAATCTCCGTATCCGACAGATCGAGGGGGTGTTCTGGAGCGGCTTGTCGCTGAGGGTCTGATCGACAGTGGCGCAGACGGCTACGCCATCAGTCGCCTCGGAGCTTTGCTCTTGGCGAAGCGGCTTGATCAATTCCCAACCGAGATTGCCCGAAAAGCGCCGAGGGTTATCGTCTATGCTGGGGTGAATAAGCTGGCGACCCGCATCGATCAACTCGGGGTGCGGGGTTATGCCGTCGGCTTCTCCGGACTTGTTGAGTTCGTGATGGAGCAGTTACCGCAAAATGAGGTTATCGAGAACGCGCTCCGGACCAAGGTGAAGCTGCTGCCCGACGATGCGGTGCGAGAGCTGGTCGCCAATGCGCTGATACACCAAGATTTGACGTTAGCTGGTATGTCACCGATGATCGAGGTTTACGCCGATCGGGTCGAGATTTCTAACCCCGGCGAGCCAGTCGTGCCGGTCGAGCGTTTCATCGACGGCTATCAATCTCGGAACGAGCAGATGGCCGACATCATGCGCCGGATGCGTATCTGCGAGGAACGGAGCAGCGGGGTCGATCGTGTCATCACGCTTGCTGAGGATTACCAGCTTCCGGCGCCCTCGTTCAGGGCCGCTCACCGACGCACCGTCGTGACGGTCTACGGACCAAAACCATTTGAGACGATGGACCGAGAAGATCGTGTCCGCGCGTCTTATCAGCATGCAGCGCTGCGCTGGGTGATGAACCAACGCATGACCAATCAGACGCTGCGTGAGCGATTCGGGCTCGGAGAAGGCAAGCAGGCCATCACGTCGCAGATCATCACTGCGACCATCGACGCTGGGCTTATCAAGGCTGACGAAACGGTCGGTGACTCGCGACGCTACGCACGCTACCTGCCGTTCTGGGCATGAGCCCCATTTAAGCGCTGCCCCAAACGAGCGAGCGCGATGCGGGATTACCTTTTGGAAGCAAGGGCTTCCCATTTAAGGCCATCCCGCCGCCATCGGCTAATCGCGGCTTTTAAACGCTACCTCCTCTCGCACGTCGCCTTGAAGAAAAAGGGTTAGGTTGCAACGGCTTGCCTATTAAACGCTCTCAAGACGCACTGCCGTCCAGCTTTGGATTGGAGCAAACGAATGAGCAACGAAGTCCGTGAGGAGGCAGTCGAGCTCGCCGCGTTGTCGTGGTTCGACCTGATCGGCTGGCGCACCGTTCGCGGCGACTACTTGGCGCCCGGCGGTCCGATGGGCGCGCGCGACGACTACCGGAAATGCGTGCTGGAACCGGAGCTGCGGAGCGCGCTCGCCGCGCTGAACCCCCATGCGACGCCCGGGATGATTGACGCGGCGGTCCGCACCCTGACGGCGGCGCCCAGTCAGGACTTGAAGGAGAACAACCGCGCCTTCCATCGCTTGCTGTCGGAAGGGTTCTCGGTGGAGGCGTCGCACCTCGGCGAGGGCCGGTGGGAGCCCATGCGGCTGTTCGATCGCGAGACGCTTGCCAACAACCGCTGGCTGGTCGCCAACCAGTTCGTGGTTCAGGGCGGGCGGGAGGTGATCCGGCCCGACATTGTCGCCTTCGTCAACGGCCTGCCGCTCGCCGTGCTGGAGTTGAAGAGCCCCGTCCACGAGCAGGCGACGCTGGAGAGCGCCTTCACCCAGCTGCAGAACTATAAGACCAAGGCCCCGGAGCTGTTTCGCACCAACCAGGTGCTGGTGATCAGCGACGGCCTGGATGCGCGGATCGGCTCGCTCACCGCCGGCCAGGATCGCTTTGGCCCCTGGCGCACCATCGTCGGGGAGCAGCTGGACGACGGCGGTCGGCCGGATCTGGAGGTGCTGATCCGCGGCGTGTTCGCCAAGGAGCGATTTCTAGACCTCGTCATCGACTACGTCGCCTTCGAGACCGTCGACGGCGTGGTGAAGTCAAAGAAGCTGGCCGGCTACCACCAGTTTCACGCCGTGCGGAAGGCGCTCGCCTCGGTGGAGCGGGCCGCAGCCGAGGGCGGCGGCGGACGCGGCGGCGTGGTGTGGCACACCCAGGGCTCGGGTAAGTCGCTGACCATGCTGTTCTTCGTGCGGCAGCTGCAGCTGGCCAAGTCGCTGCGCAATCCCACGGTCGTGCTGGTGACTGACCGCAACGATCTGGACGACCAGCTCTTCGGCACCTTCAGCGACCACATTTCCGCCCTGCGGGGCACGCCGCGGCAGGCCGACAGCGCGCACGCAATGCGCGGTCTGCTGACCGTGGACGTCGGCGGCCTAGTGTTCACCGGCATCCAAAAGTTTCGCGGCGACGAGGGGGAGCATCCCTTGCTCACGGACCGGCGCAACGTGATCGTCATCGCCGACGAGGCGCACCGCTCGCAGTATGGCTTCGGCAAGCGCTTCCAGGTGGAGAAGGGCGGCGTGCGCGAGGCAGTGGGCTTCGCCGAGTATCTTCGCCAAGCTCTGCCAAACGCAACTTTCGTCGGCTTCACCGGCACGCCTATCGAGGAAAAGGACCGCAACACCCAGGCTGTCTTTGGCGACCTCATTGACACCTACGATATGACACAGGCGGTGGCGGACAAGGCCACGGTGCCGATCCACTACACCGCGCGGCTGGTGAAGCTGCGGCTGGAGCTGACGGACGAGGAGCGCCAGGAACTCGACGCGCTCGTTGAGGAGCTATCAGAGGGCGACGACGCCGCCGTCGAGCGGGAGAAGGGCCGGCTCAGTCGATTCGAGGAGGCGGTGGGCGCGCCCGACCGCCTGGACGCCGTCGCCGCCGACGTCGTCACCCACTTCGAGCGTCGGCGCGAGGCGATGGGCGGCGGCAAGGGCATGATTGTCACCGTCAGCCGGCGGGTGGCGGTCGAACTTCACAACCGCATTGCTGCGCTCAGGCCTAATTGGGCCTCCGCCGACCCGAAGGACGACGTCAGCGGTATGCTGAAGGTGGTAATCACTGGCAAGGGCAACGCCGACCCCGAGTTGTTGCAGCCGCACCTCCGCAGCGACCCCCGTCGCAAGGCGCTCGCAGAGCGCTTCAAGGACCCTAGCTCCGGCTTCGATCTGGCCATCGTCCGTGACATGTGGCTCACGGGCTTTGACGCCCCTTCGATGCACACGCTCTACATCGACAAGCCGATGCGTAGTCACGGGCTCATGCAGGCCATTGCGCGCGTGAATCGGGTGTGGGGCGACAAGCCTGGCGGGCTGGTCGTTGACTACCTTGGTATCGGGGCGGAGCTGCGAGAGGCGCTCGCCCAATACACCGAGCGCGACCGCAACCAAGTCCGGCCCGATCTGGACGAAGCCGTTCGGCAAACGCTCCAACGGTTGGAGAGCGCTGAGGCGCTCCTCCAGGGGGTTCAATGGAAGCGCTTCTTCGGCACCTCGCCGGCCGAACGGCTGACAGTCTTAAAGTTGTGCCTGGAGCACCTCCTCTCGACCCAACATCGCGACCGTTTCGTCGAGGTCGGCCTGGAGCTGGAGACCGCCTACGCAATCGCCGCAGGCGACGAGCGGGTGGCCGTCCGTCGCGACGATATCGCGCTCATGACCGCGATCCGCGCCAACCTTCTGAAATACACCACGGGTCGCGCGCGCAGCCGCAGCGAGGTAGAGCGCGACATCCGACAGCTTCTCTCCCGCGCCGTCATGTCCGACGGCATTCTGGACGTGTTCCAGTCCGCCGGGCTGGAACGGCCCGACCTTTCCATCCTGTCGGACGAGTTCCTGCAGGAGGCGCGGAACAGTAAGCAGCCAAGCCTTGCGGTCGAGACCCTGCGGCGTCTCCTGGCGGGCGAGATCAAGGCCCGCAGCGCCTCGAATATCGTCGAAGCTCGCAGGTTGACCGAGCGGCTGGACGACACGCTCCGCCGCTACCACAATCGAGCGGTCGACAGTCTCCAAGTGATCGAGGAGCTGCTCTCGCTAGCCTCGGACCTGAAGGCCGCTCGCCAGCGCGGCGAGGAACTTGGGCTGTCGGCAGAGGAGTTGGCCTTTTACGACGCCCTCGCGGAGAATGGTTCGGCCAGCGAGATGATGGCGCACGACGCCCTTCGGACGCTGGCGCAGGTTCTCGTTTCCACCATTCGCGCATCAGCCTCGATTGATTGGACCAGAAAACAGACTGTTAGAGCCAAAATGCGCATCGAGGTTCGCAAGATGCTGAACCGATACGGCTACCCACCGGACCTGCAACGCGCGGCGGTGGACCTCGTGATCAGACAAGCAGAGGCGTTGGCCTACACGTGGGCGTGACGATAGTCCGGCGCTCATCAAAGCTGGTCGGATCGGCGACGAGAAGCCTGTCAAGGCGTCCACCAACGAGAACCCAGCCCTGCGGCGCATCTTCCAGCGGAACGCATCGGACCCGGCCAGCGACGCGATGCAGTCGCAAACAGGCTCGAACACGCTTCGCCATGAGCACCTCCAACGCCCGATCCTCCTCGTCGAGCCCGCGAGCCTCGATTACGCTTCGCGCCAGGACTCTCGAACTGAGCGGCGCGTCCGCCTCATGTAGGCAGTTCATTACGACGCCAGTCAGCTCTCCGTGTGCCGCGGTGTGGGGAGGTTGGGACCTCTTCGGCCTGATCCTCTCGATCCGGACCCCTGGGTTGAGCAGGATCAACACGGCATCAACGTGAGCGATGGCGTGCTGCAGTTCCTTCACTCGCGCCTGCTCGCGCTCCAGCTCACCGGATAGGCTCGCGCGCTTCCGGACCAGAGTGTGGAGGGCTGCGGCGTAATCGGCACCTTGAGGAACGATGTTGCTGGCCATCGTTCGAGGCTATCGGAAACCGGCGACGCAGTGCACCAGGCTTAAGGTGTGTTTGCTACCCAATGCCGGCATCGCCTTACTCCCGCTGTCATCCCGGCCGCAGCGCAGCGTAGAGCCGGGACCTATGCAGCCCGCGATGGGTCCCGGACAAGCGCTCCTCGCTTTCCGGGATGACAACGGGTTGGGATCAACCATCAGCCCGCACCTCCACCGCCGACCCTGGCCCCGCCAGGGCCAGCGCGGCTTCCAGGTCGGGCTTCGCCAGGGCTATGCAGCCCTCGGTGGGGGCCCAGTCCTGTCGGGCGCAGTGGAGGAAGATGGCCGAGCCCAGGTGCGGGACGGGCGGGGCGTCGTTCCAGCCGAGCTCGACGACCAAGTCGTACAGCCCGTCGTCGCGCCACATCCGCTCCGCGCTCGCGGGGTAGGGCAGGGTCACCGGCCGGTTGTAGGCGGGGTCGGCGGGGGCGTCGCACCAGCCGTCCGCCCGCTCAATGGCCTGCACCGGCAAGCCGGTCACGGGCGCCGCGCCGCGGTCGGGCCGCCAGAACACTCGCCGCATGGGCATCGGCGCCAGCGGCGTCGCCCCGTCGCCCTCGCGCTTGGCGTCCGCCGCGACCACCCCGCTCCGTCCCAGCGCGCACTGCACCTCGCGTCCCGCGAACACGAACCGGCCGTCGGCCCAGGCGGTGAAAGAGGCGGTGAACAGGGTCAAGCCCGCAAGTCTCCGGCTGCGCGGCGCTTGGCGAAAGGGGGCGGCGCGGTGCAATGATCCGTCGCCATGGCTCAGCGCAAGACCATCCTGATCATCGACGACGACGAGGACCTGCGCGGGGCGCTGGCCGAGCAGGTCGAGCTCGAGCCCGACCTGCACGCCGAGCAGGCGCCGACCGCGACGGCTGGGATAGCCGCGGCGGGCGCCCTGCGCCCCGACCTGATCCTGCTGGACGTCGACTTGCCCGACATGAACGGCCGCGACGCCTGCCGCCGCCTGCGCGAGGGCGGGGTGCGCGCCCCCGTCATCATGCTGACCGCCGCCGCCGCCGACAGCGACACCATCCAGGGGCTGGAGGCCGGCGCCGACGACTATGTCACCAAGCCGTTCAAGTTCGCCGTGCTGCTGGCCCGCATACGCGCCCAGCTGCGCGCGCACGAGCAGTCCGAAAACGCGGTGTTCCGCATCGGCCCTTACGAGTTCCGCCCCGCGCAGAAGCTGCTGCTCGACGACCGCCAGAAGAAGATCCGGCTGACCGAGAAAGAGACCAACATCCTGCGCTACCTGTACCGCGCCGACGGCCAGCCGGTCTCGCGCGAGGAGCTGCTGGCCGAGGTGTGGGGCTACAATGCCGGGGTGACCACCCACACGCTGGAGACCCACATCTATCGGCTGCGGCAGAAGATCGAACCGGACGCGGGCGCGGGCCGGCT